>Ga0207664_10002736_pt1 | contig 11711 bp, 9 predicted proteins | sample LARL83metaG_FD_184349 | JGI IMG/M metagenome (GOLD analysis project Ga0207664, IMG submission 184349) | Corn, switchgrass and miscanthus rhizosphere microbial communities from Kellogg Biological Station, Michigan, USA - LAR L8-3 metaG... | ecosystem: Host-associated > Plants > Roots >...
CCCCCGACGCCCGCAGCCGCGTGCACACGATGCGCGGCCTCATCGAGGACTCCCGGCACTCCGCCAAGCAGATCGACCGCCTGCACAAGGTCATCGACGATGACGGGGGTCCTGACGCCATCAAGTCCTGCGGCCAGCCGGTGTCGCTGCTGGGCTTCCAGAGCACCGTGGCCTGGTTCGTCGACCTCAACGTCGGCAACGTGGGCTTCCGCCCCGGCAAGTCCATCGGCCGCGGTGACCAGATCGTCCTGTTCAAGCCCCACGACAACGGGTGGCAGGTGCGGCCCTACAACCTGCCGGCCTCGGTCAAGGCCAAGTGCGACCAGCTGAAGATGGACTCTGACTTCGGGTGAGCCACCCGCGCGTCTGCGGTCATCCGCCGGCCTCCCCGGCCACACCGGCGAACGTCAACGGCGGCCACGAAGGAGCACGTTGGAATGTTCCAGGAAGGACGTGTGTCATCTGGTGGTTGCTGAGCAGCCATAACTTGCATCACGTCCCCACGGACTGCCCTGGCGGCCGCGTCCGCCGCTCCCAAGTCAGCCGTTGACGTGCGCCGGTGTCCCGCCGCAACGCCCCACGGCAGCCGGGCGTCGCTTGCGAACCCCGAGGCGCCCTGGTACAAACCTGCACAGCGCATGCGCGACCAGGCCCACATGACCTGCAGCACCCTCGCCGGTCTCGGCTGGTCGGACTACGCGCGCTATTACGCCTGGCGATTTAGCTAGGCGCTCGGCCACAGCTCTCGAGTCCGCGCCCGCGCGCGAAACCCTCCGGAGGCCGAGCGCCGTCACCACCCGCGGACACCTGTCCGCGACGAGCCCCGGAGCTCGCTTCTCTAAATTCCCCTAGCGCGTGTTTGAAAGGACCCAGAGCCAGATGATGATCGTGATGAAACCGGCGGCCACCCAGGAGGAGGTCGACGCCGTCGTAGACCGAGTGAATAGCGTGGGCGCGCGAGCCCACGTCATCTACGGCGAGGAGCTGACCGTGATCGGCGCCATCGGCGATGCCGAGCACGTCGCCCGGCTGAACCTGGAGGGGGCGCCGGGAGTGGACCACATGGTCCCGATCTCCAAGCCCTACAAGCTGGCCTCCAGCCAGATCACCCACGGCACGCGCAGCGTGCTGGACATCGCGGGCCGCAAGGTCGGCGGCGACCAGTTCGCGATGATCGCCGGCCCGTGCACGATCGAATCGCGTGAGCAGACGCTGAGCACCGCCCACATCGTCGCGGACGCCGGCGCCACGATGTTCCGCGGCGGCGCCTACAAGCCGCGCACGTCGCCCTACGCCTTCCAGGGGCTCGGGCAGGAGGGCCTGCGGCTGCTGGCCGAGGCCAAGGCGCAGACGGGCCTGCCCATCGTCACCGAGGTGATGGATGCGCGCGACCTCGAGCCCGTGCTGGAGGTGGCCGACGTCATCCAGATCGGCGCGCGCAACATGCAGAACTACACGCTGCTGTCGGAGATCGGCCGCTCCGGGTGCCCGGCGCTGATCAAGCGCGGGCTGGCGAGCACGCTGGAGGAGCTGCTGATGGCGGCCGAGTACGTGCTCAAGGAGGGCAACGAATCCGTCATGCTGTGCGAGCGGGGCATACGGACGTTCGAGACCTCATACCGCTTCACGCTCGACCTGATGGCGATCCCCGTGCTCAAGGAGATGACGCACCTTCCGGTGATCGTCGATCCCAGCCATGCCGCCGGACGGCGCGACCTCGTGGCCCCGATGTCGCTGGCGGCCGCCGCCGCGGGCGCCGACGGGCTCATCGTCGAGGTTCACCCCAATCCCGACGAGGCGATCTGCGACGCGGCCCAGCAACTGGTGGCCGATGAGTTCCCCGAGTACCTGGACCGGGTGCGCGCCGCGGCTGCCGTGGGCGGCAAGGCGCTGTGGGAGCAGCCGGTGGCGAGCGGGCGGTGACGTTCACCGGCACCGAACGCTCGGGCTCGGTCCGCGACCAGCGGATCGAGCAGCTCGTCCCGCTGGCAGCGCCGCGGGACCTGCTCGAGGAGCTCCCGCTCATCGAGGCGCACGTCGACGTGCTGCTGCGCGGCCGCTCGGAGGTGCAGGCGATCCTCGACGGGCGCGACGACCGTCTGCTGGTGGTTGTGGGCCCGTGCAGCGTCCACGACGTCGCGGCCTCTCGCGACTACGCCGAGCGCCTCAGCGCCCAGGTGGAGCGGCTCTCTGGCGACCTGTGCCTGGCGATGCGCGTCTACTTCGAGAAGCCGCGCACGACGATCGGCTGGAAGGGCCTCATCAACGATCCGCACCTCGACGGCACCGGCGACGTCAACACGGGCCTGCGGATGGCGCGGCGGCTGCTGCTGGAGGTGCTCGCCCTGGGGCTGCCGGTCGGCTGTGAGTTCCTTGACCCGATCACCCCGCAGTACATCTCCGACACCGTCTGCTGGGGCGCGATCGGCGCCCGCACCGTCGAGAGCCAGATCCACCGCCAGCTCGGCTCGGGCCTGTCGATGCCCGTCGGCTTCAAGAACCGCACCGACGGCAACATCCAGGTCGCCGTCGACGCCGTCCGCGCCGCCGGAGTGCCTCACGCCTTTGCCGGCATCGACGTCGACGGCAGGTCGGCGATCCTGCACACCCGCGGCAACCAGGACTGCCACGTCATCCTGCGCGGCGGCCGGAGCGCGCCCAACTACGGCGCCGACCACGTCGCCCGTGCGGTGGAGCTGCTGCGCGCCGGCTCGCTGCCCGAGCGCGTGATGATCGACCTCAGCCACGACAACAGCGGCAAGCAGCCCGAACGCCAGCCCGAGGTGGCCGCGGCCGTGGCTGGGCAGATCGCGGGCGGGGACCGGACGATCGTGGGCGTCATGATCGAGTCGTTCCTGGAGGCGGGACGCCAGGACTTGAACCCTCCGGCCCAGAGCGAGCTCGTCTACGGCCAGTCGATCACCGACGGCTGCATCGGCTGGGACACCACCGTCGAGGTCCTCGACGGTCTGGCAGACGCGGTGCGCACGCGCCGCCGCGCGGCCTAGACGCCGCGGCGATCGATGCGGGTCGCGATTCTCGGCGTCGGCTTGATCGGCGGCTCACTGGCCCTGGCGGCTCGCGAGCGTCTCGGCGCCCAGGTGACCGGGTACGACGACTCGCCCGAGGCGCTGGAGCGCGCCCTCCAGCGCGGCGCTCTGGACTGCGCTCGCAGCACGGTGTCCGCCGCCGTCGCCGAGGCCGAGGCGGTGTTCGTGGCCGTGCCGGTGGGCGGGGTGTCGGAGCTGGTGGGCGAGGCGCTGTCGGCCGCGCCGGCCGACTGCGTGGTCACCGATGTGGGCTCCACCAAGCGCGAGGTGGTCGCCGCGCACGACGACCCCCGCTTCGTCGGCGGCCATCCGCTGGCCGGCGCCGAGAACGCCGGCGTCGAGCACGCCCGCGCCGACCTGTTCGAGGCGGCCACCTGGTACCTGACCCCCAGCGCCGCCACCTCGGGCATGCTCTACGAGCGGCTGCACCGACTGCTGCACGGGATCGGCGCGCGGCCGACGGCGATCGACGCCGACACCCACGACCGCATCCTCGCCGCCGTCTCGCACCTGCCCCACGTGCTGGCCAATGTGCTCGTCTCCCAGGCCGCCGCCACACTGGCCGACGGCGACGCCCGGCTGCCCGCCACGGGCCCGAGCTTTCGCGACGCGACGCGGGTGGCGGGCGCGCCCAGCGTCATCTGGACCGACATCTACCTGTCCAACCGCGACGCGCTCACCGCCGAGATCGACGGCGCCATCGAACGGCTGCATGCCGTGCGCGCGGCGCTGACCGCCGCCGACAGCCCGACGATCACCGACTGGAACGAGCGGGCCGCGGCTGACCGGCGGCGGCTGCTCGAGGCCCAGCTGGCCGGTGGTGACCTGCATGAGCTCCGGACCTCGGTGCCCAACCGACCGGGCGTGGTGGCCCAGATCGCGCTCGAGCTCGGGCGCGCCGGCGTGAACATCAACGACATGGCGCTGTATCCGGCCAGCGACATGACCGAGGGCGTAGTGGCGCTGTGGATCGCGGGCGAGGCCGCCACCGACCGCGCCCAGGAGCTCATCGCGGGCCTCGGCTTCCCGGTGGCGCGGCCGTGAACGCGCGCTTTGATCCGGGTCTTCGTCTGCGCGGGCGCGTCGCGCCGCCCGCCGACAAGTCGATCTCGCACCGCGCCGCGATCGTCGGGGCGATGGCGTCCGAGCCGATGCGCATCACCAACTACCTCGACGCCGCCGACACGCGCTCAACGCTGGACGCCGTGCGCCGGGTCGGTGCACTGGTCGAACGCCGCGACGGCGAGGTCCTCATCCGGGGCTGCGGGATGCGCAACGCCCAGCCGCCCGGCGAGCCGATCGACGTCGGCAACGCGGGAACCCTGATGCGCCTGATGCCCGGCTGGCTGGCCTTTCAGCAGGGCGCGGCGTTCACGCTCGACGGTGACGCCTCCATCCGCCGGCGCCCGGTGGACCGGATCGCCGGCCCGCTGGCCCAGATGGGCGCGCAGCTCGACGCCACCGAGGGGCGATACCCGCCGTTCACCGTGCGGGGCGCGGGCCTGCACGGCATCACCTACGAGCTGCCGGTCGCCTCCGCGCAGGTGAAGTCCTGCGTCCTGCTGGCCGGTCTGGCCACCGACCGCACCACCGTCCTGGAGGCGATCCCCAGCCGCGACCACACCGAGCGAATGCTGGCCGGCGCCGGGGCCCGCGTGGACCGCCGCGCCACAGAGAACGGCGGCTTCGCCTCTACCGTCGGTAACGCCGACGAGCTGGAGCTCGAGACCGTCAGGGTGCCCGGCGATCTCTCGAGCGCCGCCTTCCTGATTGCCGCGGGCGTGCTCGTGCCCGGTGCCCGGCTGGTCCTCGAGGGCGTGGGGGTCAACTGGACCCGCGCCGGCTTCCTGCGCATCCTGGAGCGGATGGGGGCGATCATCGTCGGCGAGCTGGAGGAGCCCGGCGCCTTCTCCGCCACCGAGCCGGTGTGCGATCTTGACATCAGCCACGGGCCGATCGAGGCCACTACGGTCGGCGCCGACGAGGTGCCGCTGGCCATCGACGAGCTACCGCTGGTGGCCCTGCTGGGCTGCTTTGCCGAGGGCGAGACGGTGGTGCGCGGCGCCGGGGAGCTTCGCGTGAAGGAGTCAGACCGTATCGCCACCGTCGTCGAGGGGCTGCGCGGGCTGGGCGCCGACATCGAGGCGCTGGACGACGGCTTCGTGGTCGGTGGCCGCGGCACGCTGCGCGGCGGCCGCATCGACACGCACGGCGATCACCGGCTCGCCCTGCTGGGCGCGGTCGCCGGATTGGCCTCGCAGGAGGGCGTCGAGGTGGTGGGGATGGAGGCGGCCGAGGTCTCCTACCCGGGCTTCGCCCAGGACATCGCGGCGCTGGCGGCAGCCTGATGGTCATTGCCATCGACGGGCCCGCCGGGGCCGGGAAATCGACGGTGGCCCGCGCGGTGGCGCAGGAGCTCGGCTTCACCTACCTGGACTCGGGGGCGATGTATCGCTCGGTGGCGCTGGCGGCGCTGGAGCGTGGCCAGCTGCCCGCCGAGGTGGCGCCGGCGCTCCGCATCGAGCTGGGAGCCCGGGTGCTGCTGGACGGGCGCGACGTCACCGAGGCCATCCGGACGCCCGAGGTCACCGAGGCCGCGTCGGTGGCCGCGGCGCAGCCGGCGGTGCGCGAGGCGATGGTGGCCGAGCAGCGCCGGCTGCTGGGCGATGGCGACTGGGTGGCCGAGGGGCGTGACATCGGCACCGTCGTGGCGCCCGATGCCGCGGTCAAGGTGTTTCTCACCGCGAGCGCCGAAGCGCGGGCGCAGCGGCGCGCCGCCGAGCTCGGCGTGGACGCCGCCACCGTGCTGGCCGAGCAGGCGATTCGCGACGAGCGCGACACCGGACGTGAGCACTCGCCGTTGCAGGCCGCGCCCGATGCGTACACGGTGGACACGACGGACCTGACGCTGCCCGAGGTGGTCGCGAGGATCGTCGCGCTGGTCCGGGCGCGCCCCTGACCGGTGCGTGGACCCGGACAAGTGTCCATAAGACCTTGCGCGCCGCTGTTCGTCTGCCGACAATCGTCGTGTTGAACCACGATTGAGCAGGGGCCATCCTCGGCACGGAGCCAGGGATGCAGGGGCCGGAGGTCCTGCATACGCAGGCTGACCGGCCCGATGTGCTCACCACGGAAGGTGTGTATTGATGAATCGATTCCAATTCAGTCGCCGCCGGCTGTCAATGAGTGTGTGCGGCGTTCTCACGACGGCCGTCGCGTTCCTGTCGGCAGGCCCCGCGCAGGCCACGCCGCTCAATCTGAGCGGCCTGGGATGGGGCAGCGTGCAGTCATGCATCGATCCGAACCTGACCCAGCCGTTTCTCTCGGCGGGGGACGGCAACTGGTACACGTTGGCGCCCGGGGAGACTGCGGGCTCATTCGACGGCACCGGCTGGACCCTGACCGGAGGCGCGTCCATTGACGTGGGCCAGAACGGCAACGGGTCTGTGCTCGACCTGCCCAGCGGCTCACAGGCGATCAGCCCGCCGATGTGCGTGGCGTCGGACTATCCGACCGCCCGGACGATGGTGCGCGACGTCGTCGGCGCTGAGGGCGTCCAGGTCTCCGTGGCGTACGCGGGGACCAAGACGGCGACCTCGGCCCAGACGGTTGGACAGGTCCACGGCCAGCGGACCAACTGGACGCTGTCGACCCCGATCAACATCCATCCGGGCAACCTGCCGGGATGGCAGCTCGTGCGATTCGCGCTGACCCCGGGCGGCCGGACCAGCGACTTCCAGGTCTACGACTTCTGGGTCGACCCGCACATGCACTACTAGTGGTCGCTCCCGCGAGGGCGGGATCCACTGGTCAGGACTCGTGAGAGCCCGGCGCTCGCAGTGGGGCGCCGGGCTCTCGCGCGTTGCCGGGGGAGATTGCGCAAGTTTTGCTGTGCGGCCACGTTTCAGATCCCGACCGGCGAGGTAGCCGGGCGCACATCTGTCTCCGGCCGGCGACCATGCGTCCGGCCGCAGCGCACACCCATCGCTCCCTGGAGGGGACGGACTCACCATGAGCACACGCCTCTACCGCAGTGGCTGCATCGTCACACTGTCACTGCTTGCCGGCCTGCTGAGCGCAGGCGCCGGCACCGCCTCGGCCAAGCCGATCCTGATGCCCACGGTGGCCAAGGAGATCCAGATCCAGCAGCAGATCTGGCAGCAGCACACCTTCGCGCCCGCGGGCGACCTGCAGCCGCCCGCGCCGCCCTGTCCGGAGAACGGCATGCTCCCCGCGCCGTTCTCCAGCTGCGGCGTACCCGAGGCGCCCGCCACCACCGTGCCGTACCCGGGCAACATGGCCTACTGGGGCGGTCATGTGCAGGCGGACCCGCACATCTACATCGTGTACTGGGGCTGGGGCGAGAAGGGCGCCTTCCCCGCGAGCCAGACGTGCACGGCCGAGAAGCTCACCGTGGGCAAGGTCACCGCGACGCTCAAGTGTGACCCCGACGGTGCCGGCAGGTACATGGCCAACTGGGTCTATCAGCTGGGTGGCACCCAGTGGGCCGGTGAGCAGACGCAGTACTACCAGACGGTCAACGACGCCTCGGGCAACCCCTACAACCAGCACATCGCCAACCCGACTGACCAGCTGGGCGGGATCTGGGTCGACGACGGCAACTCGATCACCGGCCTGCCCAAGACCTCGGGGACCAACCCGGCCGGCTCCACCAACACCTACACGGACCTGGCGGCGGAGGCCTCCCGGGCGGCGGCGCACTTCCATGTCACCGATCTGGCCGACGCCGATTTCGTGATCGCGCAGCCCGCGAACTACTCAGATCCCAACGCGGTGGCGTCCGGGTACTGCGCGTTCCACGACTACGTGTACCCCGGCTTCGAGGGCGGGATCTACAACGGGCTCACCAAGGGCATCTCCTACACCAACATGCCCTACGCGCTGTCGATCAACTCCAGCGGCGTCAACGTGTGCGGCGAGAACGCCGTCAACAGCGGCGCTGCCGGCAAGCTCGACGGGTTCTCCATCGTCCTGGGCCACGAGATCGAGGAGACGGTCACCGACCCCGGTGCCGAGGACATCCTCGGCAGCGGCACCAGCACCACCAACCTCGGCGGTTGGTATGACTCGGTGGACGCCAACGAGAACGGCGACAAATGTGCCTGGGTCGGCGAGAGCCTGGGCGCACCCGGCGAGCCGCAGGTGACGCCCATTCCCGGCGCCATCAACGACATCAAGGGCAACCAGGGGCAGACGTTCGCCGTCCAGTCCCTGTGGTCGAACGAGGCCGCCGAGGGCACCGGGTACTGCGCCGGCGCCGGCGACGACCTGCCCCAGCCGCTTCCCCCGCAGTAACTGACCGACGGCCACAACGCACCCACGGGCCGGCACGGACGCCGGCCCCTCTGCGTCGAAGCGTCGGCACGGACGCCGGCCCCTCTGCGTCGAAGCGTCGCCCGCCCGCTAGCCTCGACGCACCATGAAGGTCGCGATCGTCGGATATCCCAACGTCGGCAAGTCATCGCTGGTCAACCGCCTCACCCAATCACGGGAGGCGGTCGTGCACGAGCAGGCCGGCGTCACCCGCGATCGCAAGGAGCTGCGCACCGAGTGGAACGGGCGCGCCCTGACCCTGATCGACACCGGCGGCGTCGATCTCGAGGATCGCGACACGCTGGCCCGCCAGATCCAGGACCAGGCCCGCGCGGCGCTGGCCGACGCCGACGCCGCGGTGCTCGTCGTCGATGCCAAGGCGGGCATGCGCCCCGGCGATCAGGAGATGGCCGAGCTGCTGCGGCGCTCGCCGCTCCCGGTGCTGGTGGCGGCCAACAAGATCGACACCGCCAAGGACGTGCCGCTGGTCGCTGAGTTCCACGCCCTGGGGCTGGGCGACCCGATCGCCGTCTCGGCCGCACAGGGGCTGGGGACCGGGGACCTCCTGGACCGCGTGGCGGCGCTGGCGCTGGACGCGTCCGACGAGGCGGGCGACGACGACGCCGTGCGTCTGGCGCTCATCGGCCGTCCCAACGTGGGCAAGTCCTCGCTGCTCAACCGCTTTGCCGGCTCCGAGCGGGTGATCGTCTCCCCGGTGGCGGGCACCACGCGCGACGCCATCGACCTACCGATCAGCTTCAACGGCCGCGAGCTCATCCTCGTCGACACCGCCGGCATCCGCCGCCAGGCCAAGGTGGGGGAGTCGCTGGAGTACTACACCTCGCTGCGCTCGCGCCGCGCCGCCGAGCGCGCCGACGTGGCCCTGGTGGTCTGCGATGCCACCGACGGCGTCACCACCCAGGACCTGCGGATCGCCGAGCTGGCCATGCGCAGCGGCTGCGCCACGGCGCTGGTGCTCAACAAGTGGGACATCGCTCAAGCCGTCGACCTCGATCACGAGCGCGCCCGCGCCCATCAGAAGCTCCGCCTGCGGCCGCGGCTGCTGACCGCCTCGGCCAAGACCGGCCGTCACGTCGAGCGCCTCCTCGTCGAGGCGGTGGCGCTGGCCGACCGCAGCCGCACGCGCATTCCCACCCCGCAGCTCAACCGCTTTCTCTCAGAGGTGGTCGCCGCGCGCCAGCCTCCGGTGGGCAAGCGCCCCGCCAATGCCCGCGGCGCCGCCGCCAACCACCGTCTGCGGCTCATCTTCATGACCCAGACCGCCGAGCGCCCACCGCGGTTCTCCATCCAGGTCAACTCGCGCACGCGGGTGACGCGCGACTACGCCTACTTCATCGAGAACCGGCTGCGCGAGCGCTACCGCCTGGAAGGGGTGCCGGCGATCATCGACTTCGTGGAGCGCAACGAGCGCCGGCCGCCCTCTGGCCGCGAGGAGCGCAGGTCCGCGCGCGGGCGCAAAGAGCACCGCTCGTCCAGCGCCCACGACGCCGCGGCCTGACTCATTTCCGCGAGAAGCGGGCATACAGTCGCCTGTGGCTCATCCGGCGCAGACGGCGACCATCTACGCGCGCCGTCGCGCCGCGGCGGTCATCGGCCTGCTGGGCGCGGCCGCGATCATCGCGCTGGCCGCCGTCCTGCTGACCGGGGGCGGCGGCGATGACGGCGGGAGAGGAGGCGGACCCGGCGGCACCGCCTCGGTGATCCCCGCCGACGCGCTCGCCGCCGTCGATCTCACCATCGACCGGCGCGACCCGGCGGTGACCCAGGCCCTGGAGGTGGCCCAGCGCCTTCCGGACTTCCCGGTCCTCGGCGCGGCCGCGGTGAGCCGGCTGGGCGCCGTGCTGGGCGGTGGCCGCGCGGTCGACTTCTCCACCCACGTCTCACCGTGGCTCGGCGGCCACGTCGCGCTGGCCCTGCTGAACACCACCACCTCCACCGCGGGCTCGCTGATCGTGGTGGGTGTGACCGATCGAGGCCGCGCGCGGTCGTTCCTGCGCTCGGTGGGCGCGACGGCGCAGGGGAGCTATCGCGGCCATGGCCTGCTGCGGGCCCCCAACGGCAGCGAGCTGGCCTTCGCCGGGGGCTACCTGCTGATCGGCCAGGACGCCGGCGTGCGCGCCGCGATCGATGTCGCGACGGGCGCGGCGCCGTCTCTGGCGGCCAGCGCCATCCATCGGCGGGCCGCGGCCGGACAGAGCGGCGGGGCGGTGCTCGACGCCTACGCATCGGCCGCCGGGGTTCGCCGGGTGCTCGCCGACCAGAGCGGGATCCTCGGCGCGGCGGGCACGCTGCTGTCCCAGCCGGCGCTCCAGGGGGTGTCGATCTCACTCGTCCCCACCCAGAAGGGAGCGGCCATCCGGATCCACAGCGCGCTCGATCCCGCGCTGGAGAAGGTGGGCGCCGGGCGCTCGGCCCCGGCCGCCTTCACCCCGACGCTGCCCGCGCTCATGCCCTCCAGCTCCTCGCTGCTGCTAGACGTCGCCAACCTGGACAAGGTCGCGCCCCAGGTGCTCAACGCCGGCTCGGCGGCCGGCCTGGCCGGAGGTATCGGGCCCCTGCTCAGCCGCTTGGGGGCGGCGCTGCGCGCGGAGGGCGTGGACGTCTCAGACCTCGTCTCGATCTTTCGCCGCGAGGCCGCGCTGGCCATCGTCGGTTCAGGGCAGGCGCCGACGCTCGTCATCGTCGCGCGTACCCCCAACCAATCGCGTACCCAGCACGAGCTGGCCGCGCTGGAGGCGCCGCTGGCCCAGCTCTTCTCCACGCCGGGCAAGAGCCAGCGCTCGGTGCCGGTGTTCAACGACCGTCAGGTCGCCGGCGTCACCGCGCATCAGCTGCAGCTGGCCACCGGCTTTCAGCTCGACTACGCGGTCTTCCGGGGTCTGGTCGTCATCTCCACGGGCCTTCAGGGCATCCAGGACGTGGCTCAGCAGTCCCGTCCACTGGCGCACGACCACGCCTTCACGTCGGTGCTCGGAGGGGCGACGCCGCACCAGATCACCTCGCTGGTCTTCGCGAACCTCGCCTCGCTGATCGGCGCCACCCAGCAGACCGGCGTGACCTCCGGGTCTCTCGGGGCGCGCCTCATGCCCGACCTCAGGCACATCACCGGCGTCGGGCTGACCTCGACCCATGGTGCGTCTGACTCGACGACGCAGGTGACGCTCGCGGTCACGCCCTAGGGCCAAAGCCCGGGACGCCCGGCGTCGCTGACCTCAGACGTCGGACGCCGGCGCGGCGTCGCCGGCCCGCAGCGCGTGCAGCGCACGGTCGACGGTGCGCACGATCCCGTGGGGGTTGCCCACGCCC
>Ga0207664_10002738_pt1 | contig 11708 bp, 7 predicted proteins | sample LARL83metaG_FD_184349 | JGI IMG/M metagenome (GOLD analysis project Ga0207664, IMG submission 184349) | Corn, switchgrass and miscanthus rhizosphere microbial communities from Kellogg Biological Station, Michigan, USA - LAR L8-3 metaG... | ecosystem: Host-associated > Plants > Roots >...
ATGATCACCCGCCCAGATTTCAGGTACGAGTCGGCGAGAGCCCGGATAGCCTGCTCGTCCACGCCAGACCCCTGCTCCAGCTCGCTCCATGGCGTCGCCTCGCACAGCGCCCGGTACTCCCCCGCGCCATGGGTGAAGTTCTCGATGAACTCCCCGTCCAGCACACCATGGTCGGCCGCGGCCGCCTCGAAGACCGCCTTGGCGACCCCCCGCAACAGAGCCATGTCGCCGCCGATCCGCACCTGAACGTTCATCGTGCCGACCTTCGTGGTCCGGAAGGTGGCCATGTCGGCCAGCTCGTGCGGCACGATCGTGCGGCGCGACGCCGCCTCGATCAGCGGGTTGATGTGCACCAGCGCGGCGCCGCGGCGGTCCGCCTCGGCCAGCCAGGTCAGCATCCGGGGCGCGTTCGTGGCGGCGTTATCGCCCATCAGCCAGATCGCATCCGCCTGCTCCCAGTCATGCAGGTCGACCGTGCCCTTACCGGTCCCGAGCGCGGCCATCAGGGCGCGGCCGCTCGCCTCATGGCACATGTTCGAGCAGTCGGGCAGGTTGTTGGTCCCGAACTCCCGCACCCACAGCTGATACAGGAACGTCGCCTCGTTGCTCAGCCGCCCCGAGGTGTAAAACGCCGCCTCGTGCGGGCTGTCCAGCCCGCGCAGCGTGCTCCCCACCAGCTCAAACGCGTCCTCCCAGGAAACCGGCACATACCGGTCGCTGGCCGCGTCATAGCGCAACGGCTCCGCAAGCCGCCCGGCATCTTCGAGGTCGTAGTCGCTCCAGCCCGCGAGCTCGCCGACGGTATGGGCCGCGAAGAAGTCCCGGCCGGCCTGCTTACGCGTTAATTCCCAGGTGACGTGCTTGACGCCGTTTTCGCAGATGTCCAGATGCAACCCGCTGGGGTCATCCGGCCACGCGCACCCTGGGCAGTCAAAGCCGCCATTCTCCTGGTTCATCACGAACAGCGCGCGGACCCCCTCCACCGGCGTGCCCCTCGTCTCCAGCACGTGCCCGACACTCCGCGCCGCACCCCAGCCGGCCGCCGGATGATCATACTCATGCCGCGAGAAACCCCCATCCGGGGCTGGCCCGCGGCCAAGCGCGGGCGCACCCGGCACCGAGCCAAGCATCCGATCCTGCGCGTTCTCGCTGTTCGTTGCGGACACCATTGCCTCCCGGCGCTGAGCTCGGCTCCCGCTCCCGCACAGCATCAATCCGGCTGCTGTTCATCTCCATCAGATCACGCCAAGTCTCACACCGGCCGGGTGGGCCGACATCACACGTTCCCGTGATTTGGCGCATATCGGGGGCTACGCCACCACGCGGGCAGGGAGCGTCTGGCCTGGCCGGTGAGACTGGCGATCGGGGCGGTAGCACAGATCATCGCCTTCCTCACCGCCAACCTCAGCCGGTTCGGGTTGCCGGCACGCGTCCGTCCATAGACGGGGGTCCAGAACTGGGCGATCGGTGCGCCGACTGCGGCGACAAGGGGTCAGAAGCCAAGGACATGGTCGGCAGGTATCGCATCGCCGATGGTGCTTATCAACGGTGCGTGATCGGCCCCACTGGAGGCCCTTGGCGTGGTGGGGCCGCTGTGCCCGGCGGACCGGTGGCAGGCCACCTTGCCGAGGTCGCCGGTCGGCCACAGCAGCGGTCCGCAGCGTGGCAGGCCCGGGGAGCCCATGGGCCTAGCCGTGCGGGACCTGATAGCCGATACTCGGGGCGTGAGCGTAGACGCGGCTTTCGTCGCCATCGTGGTGGCATTCGCGGCCGGCTGGCTGACGCGCCGCTGGCGAGGCGCCGAGAACGGCCTGCGGGTCGCGCGCCGTGGAGCCGACCTCGCCGGCGGTGCGACATGGAGGGCCCGGCTGTGGTTCGCCGGAGCCGTGATCCTCGTCTGGGGTCTTGCCGACTTATGGATCCACAGCCACTAAATGGTCTCGGGCGTGGTGTCGGCCACCGTCGCCCACAGCGTCGCCCGGATGGCGTGCTAACGGTGGATCCGGGGCGGCCGGTGGCAGCAGGCGTAACCGTGGCCGACTGCGATCCGCTCGGGGCAGCGGGCCATCATCCGGCACCTCTGGGTTATGAGCCCAGCAAGCTACCGAACTGCCGCACCCTCAGATGTAGCAACTGACGCCGAGAGATGCAGCCTGTCAGTAGCGCGGTCTCCCAACAGAGTTCCAGGCCGATCGGACAAGGAACCTGGCAGCTGTTCAACGGGAGCCGCCGCCACGCCGATACACCATGTCCGTAGGGTCGAGTGCGTGACGGTCACTGCCATCGGTTGACGTTAACTCCACGGGTCATATGACGGTCAAACGATCTTGGAAGCCATCCTGGTAGCCTAGAGCACACGTTGTGACCTGCGCGTTTGGTCGGGATGGCCGGATTCGAACCGGCGGCCTCCTGCTCCCAAATTAAATCTGGTCACCGAGCGGGGAGGTCTGGATGAGTCCTGTCGGTCTACTGAACTGGGCTCATGCCGACAGGGAGCATTCAGGACCTCTCTGGACTCCTCGTCGTTAGGCTCCCACATAGGCTCCCCACCGCCAATATCAGATCAGGTTCGGGCTCACGCAACCCCACTTGTGGACAGCGGGCAGGATTGTCCGTCTGCGGGCCCTATGACCCGAACGACGGTTACTGAGCGTGAACGCCTGCTCCGTTCGTGCGCCGCCAATAACCGGCATAACGCGGCATAACGCCGATTTTGTGCGGATTCAGAGCCGTTCGGTCGTGGATACTAGCGCGCCCAGATCATCCTGTTCTGGGGCGTCGGGGCGCGCCATGATCGGCCTTATCGGCTGCCGTGTTGTCCTCGTCTATCTTCTGGCGGTTGAGCGGCCAGCGATGGTGGTGGGTAATGACGTCACGTCCCTTTTGTGTCTTGTGCATCTGGGTCGTGCTGGCGGTGTGCGCTGCTGGCCGGGTTCGCTGGCCGCGTTCGCCGCCAGGAGCCGACTCTGCGGCGGAGGAGGCGGTCATCGTCTTTGGGGGCTTACCGGCCGACTGTCCTGGCTCAGTCAACGGGGTGTCCCGCGATTTGCCGAGCCCTTCGGGGTACAGCGGCCATGACGGGTGGTGGGAGTACCACCGGTGATGGCGGTGCTGGCCTGCTTCCCGGCCGCGGGGCGGTGCGCCGACAATGGGCGGCAGGGGTGTCGTTTCGAAGGCGGGGCGCTGTGAGCGCGGTCTGGATGCGGCTTCGCTCGGAGATCAGGACCCGGTGGCGGACGTGGCTGGGCCTGGCTCTGCTGATCGGCCTGGCGGGGGCGGCGGCTGCAGCGGCCGCGGCTGGTGCACGGCGCACGGAGACGGCCTATCCCCGGTTCGTGCAGGCGCAGAACGGTTATGACCTGATCACCGGCGGTTCCTCAGGGAAGATTGATCCGGGGCGGGCGCTGGCGCGGATCGAGGCGCTGCCCGAGGTCGCGCAGTGGGCCCGGATCGATATGGCGGCGTCGGCGGCTATTTTGCCGTCCGGCCGGGTGGCGCCGGCGCCGGAGCTGATTGCCGCCACCGATCTGATGGGGCGGGCGGGGTTTCGGCTGAACCGGTTCAAGGTGATCTCCGGCCGGATGGTGAGCCTGCGGGCACCCGGCGAGGCGATGGTCGATTTCCCCACGGCCGACCGTGAGAGCCTGCGGGTGGGCAGCGTCGTCAAGTTCATAGTCGGCAGCCCAGACGCCAGCCGCCGAAGGCTGGCCGCGGTCCGCATCGTCGGGATCGTGGCCTCTCCCGGGCAGTTCCCGGCCGTCGGCGCGTCGTCGGCGTTTGGCAGCGTGTACGTGACGCCTGCGTTCGTCCGGTCGAACGGCATCCGGCCATCGCCGGCCGATGCGGGGCTGCTGATCAGGCTCCGCCACGGCGCCGCGGGCCGGGAGGCGTTCGTGCGGCAGATGCGGGCCGCGGGCCTGGGTGGCGTCGACATCCCGGAGGTGCAGCAGGTGCAGACCGCCGGGATCCAGCGGTCGATCCGGCTGGAGTCCCAGGCGCTGTGGGCGCTGTGTGTTCTCATCGGGCTGGCGGGGGTTGCCATCGTGGGGCAGTCACTGGCGCGGCAGACCTACCTGGACTCGGCCGATCTGCCGGCCCTGTGGGCGCTCGGCTTTTCCCGCGTCCAGTTGTTCTCGCTGGGGATGGTGCGGGCCGCGATCATCGGGGTGGCTGCTGCGTGCGTGGTCGTCCCGGTGGCTGTGCTGCTCTCGCCGCTGACCCCGGTCGGCCTGGCCAGGATCGCCGAGCCCGACCCCGGGTTCGCGGTGGACGCGTGGCCGCTGGTTCTCGGCGCGGCCCTGGTCGCCGTCTTGACCGTGCTGGCCTGCGCCGTCCCGGCGGGGACCGCCGCCCGAGCGGCGACGACCGGGCCGCAACCCCCCGGGCCGGGCCGCAAGCGGTCTCCGGCGTTCACCTCCGGGTTGTCCCGGGCCTGGCGCTCACCGGCGGCGGCTATCGGGGTCCAGATGGCGCTGCAGCCCGGCCGCGGGCGGACGGCGGTCCCGGTCCGCTCGGCGATCTTCGGCGCTGCCCTCAGCGTCGCCGCCCTGGCCGCCGCGCTGGTGCTGGCCGCCAGCCTGGGCCACCTGCTGACCACGCCCCGGCTGTCCGGGTTCACCTGGGACGCCTTCGTATCGGTCGAGGGCGGGCTGCCCAAAGCCGCCGCCGCGCTGCGAGCCGATCCGAAGATCGCCGGCTACACCCGGGGCGGCTTCACCGGCGTGCGCGTCGGCCAGGTCAAGGCCATGGCGCTGGTGCTCGGCCGTCCGGGACCGGCCCGGCCAGTGATCACGGCCGGGGCCGCGCCCGCCACCGGCGGCGAGATCGCGCTCGGCGCCTCGACCATGCGCGCCGCCCACACGGCGATCGGCAGAACCGTGGCCGTCGTGCTCGACCAGGCCGGCGGGCACCCCAAGCCGGTCCACATGCGGGTGGTGGGAACGGTCATCGTGCCGCCCACCCCCTTCCTGGTGACCAAGCTGGGGGAGGGAGCCGCTGTCACGTTGCGGGGCTATCTGCGGGTCGATCCGGGCGCCGCCCGGCAGCCGGGCAGGCTGCCGTTCCTGGTGCGCTTCGCCCCCGGCGTCAGCCGCGACGCCGGGCTCGCCGCCGTCGCCACCGACATCAAGGGCCTGCCGGGCCCGTACGTCAACGCCGCTGAGCGGCCCGCGAGCGTGGTCAGCCTGGCGGCCATCGCGGGCCTGCCGGTCGCCCTTGCCGGGTTGCTGGCCCTGATGGCCGCCGCGACGCTGGCCCACACCCTGGCCAGCTCCACCCGCCGGCGGCGCCGCGACCTGGCGATCCTGAAAACGCTCGGGTTCACCCGGTGGCAGCTCCGGCAGGCGGTCGCGTGGCAGGCCACCACGATCGCCGCGATCGCGCTGCTCATCGGGCTGCCCACCGGCGTCGCGGCCGGCCGGTGGGCGTGGCGCTATCTGGCTACGCAGCTCGGCGTGCTGCCCGAGCCAGCCATCCCGCTTACCGCGATCGTCATCGCCATACCCGCCGCACTCGTCGTCGCGAACCTCATCGCAGCCACCCCCGGGCAGGCAGCAGCACGCACACCGCCCGCCGCCGTCCTCAGGACCGAATAGGAAAGGGCGAACCACGGCACAGCGCCGATGTGCCGTGCCGACGGGACGGGCTATCGTGGCGGCCTCGTCGGCGGTTTCGGGCGTCAGTTCCTCCGTCGGCCTGCGGGCCAAGTGACCTAGCCAGTTGAGCCGTCAGTCGTTGTCGAGTTCTTCCGTCGCGGCTGTGATGTCATAGCCCAGTGCGGTTGCAACATCGGGGGCGGCGGTAACGACCCGGCCGAGCCCGGTCACGGGGGCGATCGCCAGCAGCACGTCGGCGATCTCGTCTTCGGTGGCGCCTGCCGCCATCGCCCGGGCGGCGGCCCATTCCAGGCAGACCGCCGATGACCCGATGGCGACCGACACCGCTACTTGCAGCAGGGCTGCGGTCTTGGGATCCAGGGCCAGTGCGCGGTCGGGGCAGAGCCCAAGCCTTGCCTGGTCCTCGACGAAGCCTTCCTCGATCATCGCCAGCCTGCGCAGAGTGTCCTGGAATCTCGCCGTCTGTGCCATGTGTCTCCGTTCACCTCCGGGCACCATTGCACCTGGTGCCGGGGCGAGTTTCCTCACCCGGATGACGTGAAAACCCAGGCCGTTACCCTTCCAGCAGTCCCAGCTCCCGGGACCGCGCGACCGCCTCGCTGCGGGTGGAGATGCCCAGCTTCCGGTAGATCGCGGCTGTCTCGGTCTTGATGGTGTTGAGGGACAGGAACAATTCCCCGGCGATCTCACCGAAGCTCAGGTGGGTAGGGAGGAGCGGCAGCAGGCGCAGCTCGGCGGCGGTCAGTGACGATGCCCCGAGGGCGTTCGAACCGCGTTCCCTGGCGAGCCGGGCCCGGAGCGTCTCGGCATCGTCGGCCAGAGTTCCCAGGCCGGGCCGGCGCCTGAGCAGCTCATCGACTTCCCGCATCAGCGTCCTGGCGCCCGCCAGGTCGGCGAGTGCCAGGTGAACGCGGGCGAGTTCGATCCGGACCTGAACAGCGAAATAGGGGAGCGCGTAGGTGAGCAAATGCCGCAGGCGCTGGGCACTGACAAGGTGCTGACGCGCCGCTGGGGCATCGCCCCGGCGCATGGCAATGCGGGCTTGCGCCGTGCAGACCAGCGGCGCGGCGTAGCTTTCCTCGATCCCGGCCCGGCGCAAGGCGATGCCTGCTTGTTCGGCGAGGAGTTCGGCCTGATGCCATTCGCTGCGCGCCATCGCCAGCAGTGATCGTGCGCTCAGCGCCATCACAAGATCATCGTGTGCGCCGGTTTGCTCCGCAATGCTGGCCGCATCCTCCAGCGAGGCTTCGCCACCATCGAGATCCCCGCACAGGACGCGCGCGACGCCCCCCGTGAGCGCGGGCGCCGGAGTCGTGAAGCCTTCCTCCCCGAACCTGCGCACCGCCTCGTCGGCGTCGGCGCGCATCTGCTCGGCCCCGCGCCGGCACAAGACGGCCCGCAGCAGGGCGGCCCACGCCTCAGCGGAAGCGTCATCGGGCGGCACCGCCCCGCCATACTGCCAGCGATCAACCACATCGGCCCACCGCTCGGCGTCGGCTGGCCGGCCCATCACCACGGCCAGGAGCGAGGCCAGCACGGCGACCATCGGGTGCCCCGTGATCCCGCCCCGGCCGTCAAGCCACTGCAACCACCGCTGGACAGTGGCGACCCGGCCTTGCCGGTGGACCGGCACCGCCATTTTCTGCACCAGGCCAGCGGCCATGTCCACGTCGCCGGCCGCGAGGGAATACTCCAGCGCCTCCTCAGGCATGCCGTTCTGCAGGCACCAGGCGGCGGCGCGGCGCCGCAGCACCGGAATTAGACCGGGCGCCTGGCGTTTCAGCTCGGCCAGCAGCATGTCGCGGAACAGATGGTGGTAGCGATACCACTCTCCCCGCCGGTCCAGCGGCACCAGCAGCAAGTTCGACTGAGCCAGTTCCGCCAGTAGCGCGTGGGCTCCGGGCAGCTCGAGCACCGCATCGCACAACGGCCCGCACATGCGCTCCAGCACCGCGGTCCGGGTCAGGAACATCCGCTGCGCCCGAGAGATCCGCGACAAGAACTCCGACTGCATGTACTCGCTGACGAACCGGTCATCGCCGCTGAAAGAGACTGCTGCGCTCGCAAGCGGCCCGCCCTCCCTCAGGTACAGCGCCGCTAGATACAGCCCGGCCGGCCAGCCCTCGGTCCGCCGGTGCAGTTGCGCCACGGCATCCTCGCTCAGCGTGACGTCTGCGTTGCGCAGCAGCGACGACGCCTCCTGGCATGTCAGCGACAGGTCGGCCGGGCCGATCTCCAGAAGCTTGCCCTCGGCGCGCAGCCGCGCGACTCGCAGTGGAGGCTCAGCCCGCCCGGCCAGCACCAGCCGCGAGCCGGTCGGCACGTGATCGGCCAGCACCGACACAGCGGCCCGGCACTCGGAGTTGCGCAGAACGTGCACGTCATCCAAGACCAGCGCGACCGGCGAGGTCATCGACGAAAACGCCGAGCCTAGCCGCGGAACCACCGCACCGGGCACCGAACTCGCCGGCGAGGCCAGGGCATCAAACACCCGCCCGTCGACCGGCTCCACCGCATCCAGCGCCCCGGCGACATAGCTGAGCAAGACCTTCGGATCGTTGTCCGCTTCATCGACCGACACCCACGCGACAGCATGGCCATTGCGCTCGGCCCACTGTGACAACAGCGTCGTCTTCCCATAGCCGGCCGGTGCGACCACCGACACGATCGGACGAGGATCTCCCCCGGCCAGCCGTTCGATCAGCGCCGGACGCCGGACAGTCCCCGGCCGGATCAGGGGACGGCGGACCTTTGACGCCACCAGGTCGAACGCCGCGCGCCGTGATCGGCCGTCTCGTTCACGTACATCGATCTTGCCCATGCTCAGATTCTTGCCCCCGCAAGATTGCCACTCCGAGCGGATCGTACCTCGTCGCCCTGAACGGGAAAGACCAGGGATTGGTCAAGACGGCGTTAGTGCCGGCCCGCGGTTGCCGGGCTTCGGTCGGGGGAGGTGGTGTCGCCGGTGGTGGGCGCGGGAGTTGGGGTGAACCGGGCGGAGGCCACGTATGCGACCACGACCGCCACGATCACCAGCGGCATGACGGCCAGGCCGTCTGAGGCCAGCAGCAGGGAGGCCAGCAAGACAGACGTCAGCGGCAGCCTGAGCATGACGACCGACATCGCGCCGATGCCCATGGCGACGCCGTCGATAAGTGGCAGCCCCGGCAGGTGCGACAGGGCGATGCCGCCCGCGGCCCCGATGAACAGGGCCGGGAAGGTAGGGCCGCCGCGGAAGCTGCTCAGCGACACGCCGTAGGCGAGGCTCTTGCATGCTATGAGCAGCAGCAGCGCGCCGACGGTGTAGCTGGCGCTGTGGGTGATGAGCGGGCCGAGGGCGGATTGCCCGGAGAACAGCACTTCGGAGGATGGCTTTCCGGTGGCGGCGGCGAACGCGATCGCCAGGCCCGCGATTGCCAGGCCGATGACCGGGGTGATCAGCACGATCCGCCGCTCGACATGCGGCCGCAGGAACAGGGCGAGCCACCGGATCCCGGAGCCGATCGGGACGGCGATTACCCCGATCACCAGCGCCCACAAGAATCCGGCGGCCGTGGGCGGCCCGACGTGCGGGAGGCCGGGAACCGCGAGCGAGAACGTGCCGAGCCCGGTCCAGGCGTCCAGGCCGGTGAAGATGAGCGATCCGACGCCCGCGGCCAGCAGGCCAGGGACCAGCACCAGCTGCATCATGGGCCCGCCCAGGCCCGAGGCTTCCATCAGCAGGAACGCGCCGGTCAGGGGCGAGCCGAGCAGGGTGCTGATGGCGGCGAAACTGCCCGCGGCGGCCATCACCGACTGGACTCTGGCCGGAGCGTCCCGCTTGACCAGACGAACCGCAAGGGCGCCGAGCCCGGCGCCCAGGGCGATCAGCGGCCCCTCAGGCCCGAGCACCACGCCCAGGCTCAAGGTGGCAAAGGCCGCGAGCACGATCCCGGGCAGGTCGATCGCGGGTGGAGGGCCCTCGCCCGCCTTGAACCCGTCGGCGGGCGACCGGCCGCCCTTGCCGGGCAGGTACCGGATGGTCAGCGCCACCAGCACGCCAGCCACCACCAGCGGCAAAATGGGCCACCACAGGGGTTCGGCGGAAAAACCCAGCTCCTTGGGCAAGCTGGTGAAGATCCAGCCCTGCAGCTTGCTGACCAGCGCGAGAAAGAAGTAAGCCGCTGCCGAAACGGGAACGCCGACAATAGCGGCAAGCACCAGCAGCACCACATAGCTCCGGGACCGCAGCAGCGCAAGCGGATCGGGCGGGGTCGTCACCAGCGCACCTCCTAGCCTGAGGCCTGACGTCCACGCGGGAAGCAGGCGAGTTGTCGAGCAATCATCACGCGGCGCCGAACGCCAGCGACGCCAGCGCCGCACAGATGACTCCGGGGAGCTGGACCGGGGTACGGCGCGGGATGCACGGCGAAACCAGGCGCTGGCGACGCCCCACCGTTACCCAGCTGGTACCGGATCGCCAGGGCGGCCAGCACAGCGCCGATCACCAGCATCGGCAGCGGCCACCACGCTGGCGCGGTGCTGTAACCGAGCCCGCGCAGGTGGGTGAACAGTTCCTTTTGCAGGTAGCTGACCAGGGCCAGGAAACCCCAGGCGGCCGCGGAGATGGGCACGCCCAGGATCGCCGCCACGGCCAGCAACCGGACGTAGGCGCGGCTGCGCAACAGGGCGAGGGGATCCGCGGGTGTGGTCACATCAAGCCTCCAGCCTCCGGCTTGCCATGGTCAGCCCAGGCGTACCAGGGCGCTGACGGCCAGGTAGGCGCCGAGGATCAAGGTGGTGTAGGCGATGAGCTGGCGGGTGTGGCCTGCCAGCCACTGCTGGGAGCGCTTCAGGAACGCCTTGGTGGCCTCGGGCCGCAGCTCCAGGAACGCGAACGGGATGATGATCAGCAAGAACTCGATGAGCACAAAGAGGATGACGCCGATGATCTGGTTCGCGGTCGAGGATTTGCTGGTGATCAGGATGTGCAGCCCGGTGAGATAGGCGGCGCCGGGGATGCCGCACACCGCGCCGATCAGCATGGCCAGGCCGAGCCGCGGCTCGGCCAGCATCCGCTCGGCCCAGTTGTCCTTCTTCTCCTTCTGCGGTGCTCCCGGCTGGATGTTCCCGGCCGGGACTGGCTGCTTGCGCCGCCCGTGCAGGCGGCCGGTAGCGACCAGCGCGCCGACCGCGAGCAGCAGCAGGCCGAGGGCCAGGTCGACGCCCGCGCTGACCGTTTTCTGGGAGTTGATGGCGTCGAGGTGGAAGACGAGCACGTCCAGCAGGCCGATGGTGATGCCCACGGTGAAGCCGCCGAGCAGGATGCACAGGAACATCGCCCGGGGCCGCCGGTTCTCGATCAGCAGCAGGTCGATGGCCAGCAGTTTCGGGTTCAGCGCCGCGAAGAACGCCAGCGCGAAGAACTCGGCGCTCATCGCCGGTCAGCTAGCATCTGTCATCGTCTCCCGTGAGCGGGATACCTTTCTCAGTGGCCATCCTGGGATGGGGACGGGCTGCCGAGGATGGGCAGGGCGCCGCCCTCGGCCGCCTCACGCTCCTCCTTATCCGGCAGTCCCCGCACGAGCCCGATGACCATGACGGCGATGGCGGCGCCGATCACCGGCCCGGCCACATACACCCACCACCCCGTGTAGTCGGTGCTGACGATATCGGGCCCCAGGGTGCGGGCCGGGTTCATTGAGGCGCCGCTGATCGGGCTGGCGAACAGGCCCAGCAGCGCGACCGTCGAGCCGACCGCGATGGCCGCGTTGTGGCCGATGCTCCGGCCCCCGGTGGCGGTGTTGAGGATGACCGACACCAGTATGGCGGTCAGTACGGTCTCCATCACCAGCGACTTCCACTCCCCGCCGGGGGTGGAGATCGGGTAGTTCCCGCCCGCGCTCACATCCCCGAACATCAGCTGCAGGAACAGCGCGGCACAGATCGCCCCGCCGAACTGGACCACCCAGTACGGCACCACCCATTTGGCGGGGAACACCCCGCGGGCGGTGAAACCGAAGGTCACCGCCGGGTTGATGTGCAGCCCCGACAGCGGCCCCCAGGCGTAGATCATGGCCATCACCACCGCCCCGGGCGCGATCACCGCCGCGG
>Ga0207664_10002741_pt1 | contig 11699 bp, 13 predicted proteins | sample LARL83metaG_FD_184349 | JGI IMG/M metagenome (GOLD analysis project Ga0207664, IMG submission 184349) | Corn, switchgrass and miscanthus rhizosphere microbial communities from Kellogg Biological Station, Michigan, USA - LAR L8-3 metaG... | ecosystem: Host-associated > Plants > Roots >...
CTCCTGGATCCCTGGTCCCAGGTCTGCGGGACACTGAGGTGGTACTTCGCCAGCAGGTCCTTGTTGTAGAGCACGGACATGGTCTGGATGGCGAACGGAACGCCGTAGGTCTTGCCCTTGTACTGCGCGGTGGCGAGCGTCGAGGGGGTGAACCCGGACTTGTCGATGATCCCGTCCAGCGGCTTGGCGAAGCCCGCGGCGCCGTAGGTCTGGGTGCCTTCACCGCCCCGGTCGTAGAAGATGTCAGGTCCGCTGCCACCGTTCATCGCCGTCCGGAGCACCGCGTCGTACGACGTGGGGTTGATGGCCCGGAAGTCGATGGTCACGTCGACGCCCTTCTTGGCCAGGTCGTTCTGGACGGTCTGCCAGACCGGCTGGTCCTGCGAACGCCAGGACCACACCGTCACGGTGGGGGTCCCACCGTTGGCGCTGCTGCTGGAGCAGCCGGTGAGCACGGCCGGGCCGGCCACGGCCGTGGCGAGCAAGGCAACCTTCAGGCTGCGAAAGGCGCGGGGTCGCGAGCCCCGCTTGACGAAGATGCGCATTCCATCTCTCCCTTGGTGGGTTGGTGTTTGGTGTCGTTGATGAGGTGAGTCAGGTCTTCACGGCGCCGGCGGTGAGGTTCCGGCGGAACTGCTTGGCGACCAGCAGGAAGCCGACGATGGTGGGCAGGCTCACGATGACCAGGGCGGCCAGCAGCAGCTGCCACTCGGTGGTGTGCTCGCCGACGAAGCTGAGCATCCCGACCGCCACCGTCATGTGGTCGGGGTTCTGCACCAATAGCAGCGGCAGGAAGAACTCCTTCCACGCCGCGATGAACTGGAAGATGGCGACGATGCCGAGCGCGGGACGGATCAGCGGCAGCACCACGTGCCAGTAGATCCGCAAGGGCCCCGCCCCGTCGATGACGGCCGCTTCCTGCAGCTCGGAGGGCACCGTCCGCATGAAGTTGACCAGGATGAACATGCTGAAGGAGATGCCACCGGAGGCGAACACCAGCATCAGTGCCCACAGGCTGTCCAGCAGGTGCAGGTTCTTGATCATGATGAACAGCGGCAGGGCCACGATCTGGATCGGCAGCGCCATGCCCGAGATGAAGAACAGGTAGAGCAGCTGGTTGCCACGGAACCGGTACCGCGCGATCACGAAGGCCGCCAGCGACGAGAACGCGAGGATGGCGGCCACCGAGACGCACGCCACCACGGTCGTGTTGACGAGGAACCGGCCGAGTCCGCCCTCGGACCACGCCTCGGTGTAGTTCTCCGGGTGCAGCTGGTCGGGCAGGCTCAGGGGCGTGCCGAGGATGCCGGCGATGTCCTTCACGGACAAGTAGACCACCATCAGCATCGGCAGCAGCACGATGGCCGCGTACACGAGAAGCACAGTGTGCGTGCCCAGCGCGGTCAGCGGCCCCGAGGACGTCCTGGGGACGGTGCTTGGCTCGTTCGCCACGGGTTTCTGCCGGCGTGCAGAGCGTCGGGGTCGACCAAGCATGATGCCTCCAATCTGATGCTGCGGGAGTCGCCGGGCTGTCGTCCGGTGCGTCTAGGGGTAGAGCAAGATCTCCGGGGAATAGCGGTCCTTGGTCGGGACCGGTTCGCGCTGCAGGTCTCGGACATCGCGGCCCGCTGCCACGGCCAGGCGAAGCTCGTCGGACCCCCAGAGCCGGTCGATCGCGTGGTCCGTCCCGTCGTCCTGGCGCTCGGGGAAGGCGAAGTGATCGGGGTAGAGCGACGCGAACGCCCAGATCATGGTGAGCGCGCACGAGACCGGTTCGAAGGCCCGCTTGTCGTGCACGTGGAGCTGCACCCCGCGCACCGTCTGGCCGGCGTACTTGTGGAAGGTCGGCTCGAACCAGACCTCCCGGAACCCCACCCCGGCGAGCTGCTGGTCGCGCAGGGTGTCCGCCAACCTACCGTCGACGTACGGCGCGCCGATGAGCTCGAACGGACGAGTCGTTCCACGCCCTTCGCTGACAGTGGTTCCCTCGAACAGGCCGGTGCCGCAGAAGGCCAGCACCGTGTCGGGGGTGGGCATGTTCGGTGACGGCATCACCCACGGGTCCGGGGCGGTGCCGGCGTCGTCGCGCCGCCAGCCGTCCATGCGCACGACGCGCAGGTCCACGTCCTGCCCGGTATGCGAGCGGAATCTGCTGTTGAACAGCGTCGCCAGCTCGCCGAGGGTGAGCCCGTGACGGATCGGGACGTCCATGCGACCGACGAAGCTGGAGAACCGAGGATCCAGTCCCGGGCCGGATGTCACCGCGCCGCCGAGCGGGTTGGGTCGGTCCAGCACGACGACGCGCAGACCGAGCCGGGCCGCGCTCTGCATGCAGTCGTGCAACGTCGAGACGTAGGTCCAGAACCGGACGCCGATGTCCTGCAGGTCGACGACGAGGGCTTCGACACCGGACCGGCGGATCAGCTCGTCGAGCGCCTCCCCGGTCTTCCCGTAGGTGTTGAGAACCGGCAGCCCGGTCGCCTCGTCCACGTCGTCGGGTTCGGCGTCGCCGGCCTGGCCGATGCCGCGCAGGCCGTGCTCGGGACCGAACAGCGCCGCGATGTCCAGACCGGCCCTCAGCAGGGCATCGACGTTGCGCCCCAGGTCGGGCATCACGCCCGTGAAGTTGGTGAACAGTCCGAGCCTTCCTGGCCCGGCCAGGTCCGGGTCGGCGCACAGCACCGAGGCGCCCGTTCTCATCGGTCGTCCCGTAGGGCGCCGAGGCTTTCGTAGGTGTGCTTGAGGGCTTCCACCGACTTCTCGTACCTCCCCTGCGCAACCCCGACGAACAGGTAGTCCACCAAGGTGAGCTGCGCGATGCGGCTGGCCATTGCCCCGGACCGGAACGTCGTCTCCCGCACGGCCGTGCTCAGCACCTGGTCGGCGGTCTGGGCGAGCGGGGACCGACTCATGTTGGTGATGGCGACGGTGAAGCAGCCGCGCTCCTGGGCTGCCCGCAAGAACGCGACGGTCTCGCGGGTGCGCCCGCTGTGCGAGAAGGCGATCGCGACGTCCTCGGAGGTTGCCAGCGCCGCGGACACCACGGCACTGTGCGCGTCCTGGAAGCCGATCGCCGTTGTTCCGATGCGGAGCAGCTTCTCGGCAAGGTCCTGGGCGGAGGCGTTGCTCGCGCCCACGCCGTACAGCAGGGCCTTGCCGGCCCGGTCGACGCGGCCGATCACCTGCTGCAGGGCCTCCAGGTCCAGCCGCTCCGCGGTCTCCTGGATCCCCAGGGTCTCGGCGGAGGCGACCTTCCACACCATCTCGCTGAGGGAGTCGCTGGGCCGGATGTCCGAGCCGTGTTCCGCATCGAACCCGAACTGCGCCGACTCCGTTGCCAGCTCCACCGCCAGCTGCAGCTTCATCGGGGCGAACCCGGGGAAGCCGAGGGTGCGGCAGAAGCGGACCACCGAGGTCTCCGAGGTGTCGCAGGCCCGCGCCAGCTCGGTGATGGTGTTCTCCAGGACCACCTGCGGGCGGGCCAGGATGACGTCGGCGATCCGGCGCATCGAGGGGGAGTAGGAGTCGACGTTCGCCTGGATCGTCGACTGGATGCTGCCCTTGTACGACGTGCCGGCGCCGCGAAAGGTGGATGTGCCTGCTGCCACTCCAGGTTCCTCTCGTCGGTAGCGCTGCTGGGGAAGTCACCCGTGATCGGCGCCACGACGCTAACCTCGTGAGCCGGACATGTCAATGATTTTCACGCGACGTCGTTTGGATGTAAATTACCTACGCACCCGAGAGAAAGGTCGCACACGGTGGTCGGTTTGGTCCCGCTTGCGGTCGACCTGGGCAAGACGCACTGTCGGGTCCGCCTCGACGTCGGGGACCGCCGGTTCGAGGACGCGGGGCCGGGAGCCCCCGGCCTGGCCGACGCCCAGGGCGTGGGCCTGGCCCTCGACGCGGTCCTGCGACCGGTCGAAGCGCTGCTCGGACGAGCTCGCGGATCCGTTACCGCGGTGGGCATCGGAGCCGCCGGCGCAGAGGCGAATCCCCGGGCGGCGGCCGACCTGGCTCACCGGCTGAGCCGGCGGCTCGCGGTCCCGGTGGTGCTGGGCAGCGACGTTCTCACCGCCCACGTCGGAGCCCTTGGCGCGGCCGCCGGGACGGTGCTGGTCGCGGGCACCGGGGCGATCGCCTGCCGGGTGGGCGCCGATGGCAGCCTGGCGCGTGCGGACGGGTGGGGTCCGCTGCTCGGCGACGAGGGCAGTGGCCGGTGGGTCGGCCAGGCCGGGCTGCAGAGCGCGCTGCGGGCCCATGACGGGAGGGGGCCCATGACCAGCCTGGTCGGGGCGGCTGAAGCGCTACCGGGCGGTCTCGCGGGCCTGCCCGTCCACGTGCACGGATCGGGTGACGCCGCCCGTCGGCTCGCCTCGTTCGCGCCCACGGTCCTCGAGCACGCCAGAGCTGGCGACCCCGTTGCCGCAGCCGTCGTGGAGAAGGCCGTGCGGCTGCTCGCGCGGACCGTGGCGGCGGTGGCTCGCCGCGACGAGCCCGTCAGCGTGACCGGCGGTCTGGCAGCGGACGGGAGCTTCCTCGACAAGCTCATGGGCGCCCTGCGCGATCGTGGGCTGCAGCCGATCCCCCCGGCCGGCGACGCGTTGGCCGGTGCCGCGCGCCTGGCCTGCCGGACCGACCTACTTCACGAGAGGTACGCGATTCGTGTGCGACCAGATGCATGATCGGGACGGCGACCCGCGGGACGCGCTGCGCGAGCACCTCGCGCGGCTCGACACGGAGGCCGTCGACGCCTCCTTGGGCCGGCTCGACCTGGAGCCCACCGCCTCCCTCGTGGAGAAGATGAACCTCGGCGACCAGATGGTGCCGCTGGCGGTGGCAGAGACCGCGGCGGATCTGGTGCCGGCCATCGAGGCGATCACGGAGCGGCTCCGCGGCGGCGGGCGGTTGGTGTACGTAGGGGCGGGCACCTCGGGACGCCTCGGCGTGCTGGATGCGAGCGAGTGCCCGCCGACGTTCGGGGTGGACCCCTCCCTGGTGGTCGGGGTGATGGCCGGAGGCGACACGGCGATCCGTGAGGCCGTCGAGGGCGCGGAGGACGACCAGGAGGCAGGGGCCCGTGACCTGCGTGCGCTGGACCTGACCGAGCGCGACGCCGTGGTCGGTCTCTCGGCCTCGGGGCGCACTCCCTACGTCGCGGCCGCCCTGGACCATGCCCGCAGCGTGGGCGCGCTGACGGTCGCAGTGGCCTGCAACAAGGGCTCCCGCATCGGGGCGCACGCGGACCACGCCGTCGAGGTGGTGGTCGGACCCGAGTTCATCGCCGGGTCCACCCGCCTCAAGGCGGGTACGGCGCAGAAGCTGGTGCTGAACATGATCTCCACCATCACGATGGTCCGGCTGGGCAAGACCTACGGGAACGTGATGGTCGACCTGCAGCCGACCAACGACAAGCTCAGAGCGCGCGCGGAGCGAACCGTCATGTCGATCACCGGGGTCTCGGCCCAGGCCGCCTCGGCCGCGCTCGTCGACGCGGGCGGATCCATCAAGGCGGCGGTGCTGGCCATCCTCGCCGACGTCACACCGGCGTCCGCTCGCGCCAGGCTCGCGCAGACGCAGGGCGACCTACGCAGAGCGCTGGGCGACCTGACTCACGGGTGACCCGCCGGGGTGATCCACTGCCCGTGGCGCATCACCCGTTGCACACCGAGGTCGCGGTCGAGCACCACCACGTCCGCCAACCGGCCGGGCTCCAGCCGGCCCACGTCGCCGAGGCCGAGCACCTGGGCCGGGCGGGTCGAGCAGGCGACCACCGCGTCGGGGAGCGAAAGGCCTCCGTGCACCGCGCGGACCAGGGCCCGGTGCATGGTCAAGGTGCTGCCCGCGATGATCGCGGAGCCGGCCAGCGTCGCGGTGCCCTCGGACACCTCCACGGCCAGGCCACCGAGGCGGTAGCGACCGTCGGGTTGCCCGGCCGCGGAGATCGCATCCGTGACCAGCGAGAAGCCGCCGGCCGCGCACCGCATCGCCCACGCGGCCACCCGCGGATGAAGGTGCACGCCGTCGCCGATCAGCTCGACGGTGACCCGGGGATCCTCGAGCAGCGCGAGCGCCGGCCCGGGCTCTCGATGGTGCAGGGCGGGCATCGCGTTGAAGAGGTGGGTGGCCACGGTGGCGCCGGCGTCGATCGCGCGCCGGGTGATGTCGTAGTCGGCAGCGGTGTGGCCGACCGCGACCGCGGCGCCGGAGTCGACGATGCGCTGCAGGGCCTGCGGGGCGTCATCGAGCTCGGGGGCCAGCGTCACCATCCGGACGAAGCCACGCCCGGCGGCCATCAGCCGGGCCACCGAGGCTGGGTCCGGAAGCCCCAGACAGCTCTCGTCATGGGCGCCCTTGAACTGCGGGCTGAGCCAGGGTCCCTCCAGGTGGATGCCCGCCACGACGCCGTCCTGCGCGAGGTCGGCCAGCGTGTCGGCCTGGCGCGCAAGCTCCGGCGCGGGCGCGCTGACCAGGCTGGCGACGACGGAGGTGGTGCCGTGGGCCAGGTGGAAGCGTGCCGCCGTGACGGCCGAGCGCGGGTCGGTCGTCGAAAACGAGCCGCCGCCGCCACCATGGACGTGGGTGTCGACGAAGCCGGGAACAAGGATGCCGCCGGGGAAGGCGACGTCCGGCTTCGTCGGCGGTTGCCCGGCTCGCACCTCGGCGATCCGGGTCCCGGACACCCGCAGCCACCCCCCGTCCAGGGCGCCCTCCGGGGTGAGCACCGTTCCGGCCGACAGCAGGACGCCGGGTGCCGAGTCGGTCACCTGGTCTCGGTGACCTTGCTGAGCCCGCGCGGCTGGTCGGGGTCACGGTGACGCGCCACCGCGAGGTGGTGCGCGAGCTGCTGCAGCGGGACGATCTGGACGATGGGCGCGAGGCTCTCCTCGACGTCCGGTGTCGGCACGTGCGCGGTCACCTGGTACTCCGCGGCCAGCTCGTCGGCACCGATCAGACAGGTGTCGGCTCCTCGGTCCCGGAGCCGCGCGAGAACCGGGCGCAGCAGGTCGCCGCCCACGCCGGAAGGGGCGCACACGACCACGGGACGGTCCTCGTCGATCATGGCCAGCGGTCCGTGCAGCAGGTCGGCGCCGGAGAACGCGTTGGCCGACAGGTACGACGTCTCCATGAGCTTCAAAGCGCTCTCCCGTGCCGTCGGGTAGGAGAAGCCACGGCCGACGGTGACGATGCGGTCCACGAACCGGTACCTGGCCGCGAGCCCGTCCAGGTCGGGCTCGTCGAGGACCCGTCGGATCGCGGCCGGGACGTCCGCGACGCCTTCTGCCCGGCCACCGCTCCACGCGTCGACGAGAAGCCACAGCGCCTGCAGCTGGGCGGTGTAGGTCTTGGTGGCGGCGACCGACAGCTCCGGTCCGGCCAGAACGTCGATGTGCAGGTCCGAGGCGTCAGCGAGCGGCGAGCCGGGGTCGTTGGTGACCGCCAGCGTGAGGGCTCCCCGGGCCGCGGCAGTGCGTGCGGACTCGACCAGGTCCGGGGAGGCGCCGGACTGGCTCACCGACACCCACAGCACCTGCTCCAGGGCCGGGCGCGCGTGGTAGCCGGTCAGCGTGGACGGGGACGCCAGACCACACGGAAGCCCGAGCTTGACCTCGATGAGGTACTTCGCGAACAGAGCGGCATGGTCGCTGGTGCCACGGGCGGCGAGGACCACGAACCGAGGAGCCAGCTCCTGGAGCCTACGAGCCACCTTCTGGATGTGACCATGCGCGACGGCCAGCTGGTTCGCGAGCACGTCCGGCTGCTGCGCGATCTCGGCGGCCATGAGCTGTCCTGGGATGGAAGGCTGCACGCGGACAGCCTAGATGAACAGCAGCTGCGCGCCTTCGGTCTTCTCGATGAAGTCGGCAGCGCTGATGCTGGCCTCCACACCATCGAAGAAGTTCTCCAGCTCCAGGTGCTGCATGTCCGCCACCATCCGACAGCCCCACGGGTGCCCGCCGGAGTCCACGATCTGCTGAAGCATCCTCGGGACGTCGGGGACACCGAGGTCGGCGATCGTCTTGCGCCTCTGGTGGGTGGCCAGGGTGGTCATCCCGGGCAGCCCGCCCAGCCCCTGCGGCAGGTGCGTCGCCGTGTTGCCGTGCATGGTGAACTTCAGGTCGTGCATGGTCCGCCGGTTGATCATGTCGAAGCCCCAGAAGTGAAGAACAGGTGTGTCTCCACGCCCTCGCCGAGGGCCGCGGTGGCCAGGATCAGGCCCGGGTAAGCCATGTCGAGGTTGCCCTTGGAGCAGATGATCGCCAGCTTCCGCCCGGTGCCGGTGTCGTCGAAGCTGGGCACCAACGGCTTCGCCTCGGTCGTGCTCATCTCGGCCTCCTTCTCACACGCCGCGCTCACACGCAACCGCGCGGCTTGGGCAGCCCGGCGACGTAGGCGAGCTTCTTGGCCGGCTTCTGCGGGAACAGCGCGAACATCGATCTGGTCGCGATCCCGCCTGTCGCGTTCAGGCGACGCAGGGTTGGCGCCTCGCCCTTCTCCTTGTAGTCCTGCCGGGCGAACCGGATCGCCTTCCAGGGCTCGTCGGTCAGTTGGATCCCGATCAGCCGGGCCATCGAGGCGGCCAGCTCCTCGGTCCACTCGTCGTCGGTGAGGAAGCCCTCGGGGTCCACGTGGACGCTGTGGCCGTCGATCTGGGTCACGGGCATGTCAGGTCTCCTGTCGTTGCCTGCCCACTGTGGTCACCGTGCCAGGCATCGGCAGCGGCCTTCCCGGAAGCGGCACGTTCCAGTAGCTCCACCGGAAGGCCAGCTTCCCCCGGTGGTTGGCTCGCGTCTCCTTCATCAGGGCGAGCGGGCCGACCGTGGGCAGCGGGAACCGACCAGGAAGCGGCTCGTCGTCGTAGCTGAAGTCGATGAGCAGCGCCTTCCCGCCCCCCGCCTCCACGAAGCAGTTCGCCCGGCCGTCGAAGCGGCGGCTCATCGGCCGGCCCGCCGCGTGGTCGAGGAAGTTCTCCACGAACACGTCCATCGAGTAGTGCGGTCGAGCCGGCCTTGGACGCCGGGATGTCGCTGGCGTCCCCGACCGCGAAGACGTTGTCGTGCTGACGCGAGAGCAGGGTGTGCGGGTCCACCGGCACCAGGTTCAGCTCGTCCCCCAGCCCGGAGCGGGCGACGAAGTCGGCGCCCATGTTCACCGGGACGGTGACGAGCAGGTCGAAAGGGATGCGCCGTTCGTCGTACGAGACCAGCGCGTTCGCAGCGTTGTCGACGTGCTCGACCAGGAAGTCTGCCTCCACGTCGATTCCGCGTCGCTCCAGCATGCCGCCGAGGTGCTCTGATGCGAACGGACGGGTGAACGCGCCGGACAGCGGCGTGGCGTAGACGAGGTCGGCCTGGTCCCGGGTCCCGCGCCGACGCAGCCAGGAGTCGGCCAGGAAGGCGAACTCCAGCGGGGCGACCGGGCACTTGATCGGCGTCTTGGCCACGTGCACGACGAGCCGGCCACCGATGAAACGCCGCAACGCGTCGTGCAGCGCCATCGCCCCGTCGAGGGTGCGACCGTCCTGCAGCGACACCTGGGCTTCGTCGGCCTTCACGACGTCGACCTCGCCGAGCACGAGGTCCACGCCGTCGGGGATGAAGGCGTGCCGCGATCGGACCAGGCCGGTGGTGACCGGCCCGTCGAACGGCACGAACAGGAAGCCTGGCTGGTAGGGATGGCGGTCGTCCCGGTCGACGATGGTGATCGACCAGTCGCCATCGAGTCGACGCCGGAGCCGGTTGGCAAGCGGCGCCCAGGATGAGCAGCGACCGTCCCGGGCCGCTCACTTCTGCTCACCGCTCCCGGGGTCGGGGGTGGGCCTGTGGCGGAAGAACGACGCCGGGTCGTCATCCATGTCGGGGGTGCTGGCCATCCAGGCGGCGAAGCCGCGTGGGTTGCGCCGTTCGAGCTCGTTGAGGTACTCCTGCCTACGTTTGGCCATCGACAGCCAGTCGCTGTTCGAGTCGACCCAGCACAGCGCCACGGAGCTGGCTCGCCAGGCCTTCAGCAGGGCTGCGTCGTCCATGTTCGCCACCGGGACGCCCGGTGTGCTCAGCGAGTCGCCCGGGGGAGCGCCGCGGGCCTTGCTGAGACCCAGCTTGCGGGTCGTCAGGCGCCAGATCGGGGCGACCAGCCACGGGCAGAGCGCCAGTAGCAGGACCCCGCCACCGACCGCGGGGGCGCCGAGCACCGCGCCGAGCCCGAGCAGAGCCAGCAGGCCCACCGCGCCGGCCGCCCCGAAGACCAGCATCGACCGAATGGTGACGGTCTCGTCGCGCAGATCGAACAGACACCCCGCGCACGCGCCGAGGGAGAGCCCGGTCACCCCGACCGCCACGAACTGGTCCATTGGACGCAGCGCGTAGGCGGTGAGTGCGCCGAGCGTGCCCACCACGGTCACCAGCCACGCCCACGTCGTCTTGTACACGGCAAGCGGCTGAGAAACCCTTCGGCCGATTCGTCGTACGTCACCCATGGCATCAGCGTGTCGCCGGCCCTCCGCGCCGACCCAGGGGACAAAGCCCCGGGCCCGGGGTCGATGGTCCCCGTTCGTCCGGCCGGCCACTCCGGCTGCCGAGGCCCTGCGGCGGGCGGGGCGGGACCTTCGACCGTGGTCGCTGCGCCGCCGGTCGCCGAGGATGGGGCTGGCCGAGGAGATCCGATGGTGATTCCGCGAGAGTTGTCCGAGCGCGAGTGCCTGCAGGTCCTGGCGCAGCAGAGGCTGGGCCGGCTCGCGCTGTGCACGACCCAGGGGCCGCGGATCTTCCCGCTCAACTACGTGCTGGACGGGTCGTCCCTCGTCTTCCGCACCAGTCCTTACGGCGCGATCGCGCGGGAGGCCGAGGCCGACACTGAGATGGCGTTCGAGGTCGACCATGTCGATGGCGACAGCCGCACCGGTTGCAGCGTGCTGGTGGTCGGCAGGCTCCGGGTCATCGACGACCCGCACGACCTGCTCTCCCTGCAGGATAACCCGCAGCCGTGGGCAGGGGGGTCTCGGTCCCTGTACCTGCGACTTCGCTGGCGGCTGATCTCCGGCCGTGGCCTGACGCCGGCTCCCGGGGCACGTTGATTCACATCCCCGGCCAGGTCGTCTCTCAGTGGGCCTTAAGGCCGGTCGGCGACTGTGGAGGTCGGGGAGCGCCCCTGACGGAGGGATCAGCGATGGACCAACGCGACCAGGACCTTGCGGTCAGCCGCGGGCTCGGCAAGGGTCTCGTCACGGCCGGGATCATGGGATTCGCTCGGCCTCGCCGTCGTTGGCGCGATGTCCAGCAACACGGCAACCACCGGTGCCCCCGGCTCCACCTCGCACGTGCGGGCTGCCCGCGTGCACTTCGGCAGCGGCTCCACCGCAGGCGGGAACCGAACCGACGAGCAGGGCGGTGACGACGGGCCCGCCCGCCCGGTGCGCCCGCACCGGTCACGGCCCTCCCAGGTGGCGCCGGCACCGGGCCTCGGGCTCGGCTCGGGCGGTGCCCCGCCGACGACCACGGCCGGATCATGAGCACGACCTCCACGCTCCCGCCCGGGTCGGCCGAGTGGACCCTGTGGACCACCACCGCGCGGCTCGTCGTCACCCAGCCGGAGGCGCTGCCCGCGGCTCGCTCGCTCGTCGAGGCCTACCTGCACCAGGTGGATGATGCGGCCAACCGGTTCCGCGCCGACTCGGAGATCAGTGGCTTCCCGCCGGAGGGCGG
>Ga0207664_10002742_pt1 | contig 11699 bp, 11 predicted proteins | sample LARL83metaG_FD_184349 | JGI IMG/M metagenome (GOLD analysis project Ga0207664, IMG submission 184349) | Corn, switchgrass and miscanthus rhizosphere microbial communities from Kellogg Biological Station, Michigan, USA - LAR L8-3 metaG... | ecosystem: Host-associated > Plants > Roots >...
TTCAAGATGCGTCAGGAGGCCTACCGGCAGCAGGCACGGCGGGTCAAGAACCGTCGCGAGCACCTGGCCGCCAAGCAGGCCGAGCGGGAGGCGGACGGCCTGGCCGTCGCGGCGACCGACGACGAGATCGCGGACGAGGTGCGGCGGGAGGCAGCCTACGCGGCCGCGGCCAGCGTGCCGATCCGCAACCAGTCCAAGGCCGCACAGAGACGACCGGCCGGCAAGGGCGGCCGGCCCACCGGCAAGCGGAGGCGCTGATCATGCCCACGTCGACCCTGTCCGACGCGCTGGCACTGATCCGAGAGGTCCCGGACTTCCCCGAACCAGGGGTTCTGTTCCGGGACCTCGGTCCGATGTTCGCCGACGGCCCGGCGTTCCGGGCGCTGGTCGACTCGCTGTCCGAGCAGGTGCCCGACGGCGTCGACGCGGTCGCCGGGCTCGAGGCGCGCGGGTTCCTGCTGGCCGCGGGCGTCGGGTACGCGCGCGGGCTGGGCGTGGTGCCGGTGCGCAAGCCGGGCAAGTCGCCCGTGGTCGCGCACCGCGTGGACTACACGCTGGAGTACGGCACGGCCGGGCTGGAACTGCCGGCCGGGCTCATCGCGCCTGGTCAGCGCATCGCGGTGCTGGACGACGTGCTCGCGACGGGCGGCACCGCGAAGGCGGCGGCCGACCTCGTCGCGGCGGCCGGGGCCACGGTGGCGGTGATCGCGGTGGTGCTCGAACTGGCCGCGCTGGGCGGTCGTGCCGCCCTCGGCGACCTCCCGGTCGTCGCATTGCGCGAGGTCTGAACCGCTGCCGGCACGGCTCGTACGGCACCTGGCGTACCATTTGGCTTTGGGCCAGGTGATGGGGAGCGTGCGTGAGTCAGGACGTCGAAGCGCCACCCACCGGTGAACCGGGCGGTCGGGGGCAGCCGTCGAAGCGGCGGGTGCGGACCCGGCTGGCCCGCCGGATCACGGCGCAGCGCGCGGCGTCGGTCAAACAGGTACTGGAACCCCTCGCTGCAGTACACCGGGAACTGCACCCGAACGCCGACCTGGCGCTGCTGCAGCACGCCTACGACGTGGCCGAGGAGAAGCACCGCGACCAGCGGCGCCGCTCCGGCGACCCGTACATCACGCACCCGCTGGCGGTCGCGACGATCCTCGCCGAACTCGGCATGGACACGACCACGCTCGTCGCCGCCCTGCTGCACGACACGGTCGAGGACACCGAGTACTCGCTGGACGTGCTGCGGGCCGAGTTCGGCACGATCGTGGCCGACCTGGTGGACGGCGTCACCAAGCTGGACAAGGTCAAGCTCGGCAACGCGGCCGAGGCCGAGACCATCCGCAAGATGGTCATCGCGATGGCCCGCGACCCGCGCGTGCTGGTGATCAAGCTGGCCGACCGGCTGCACAACATGCGGACGATGCGGTTCATGCCGCCGGAGAAGCAGGCCCGCAAGGCCCGCGAGACGCTCGAGGTGCTGGCGCCGCTGGCGCACCGGCTGGGCATGGCGACGGTCAAGTGGGAGCTGGAGGACCTCGCGTTCGCGATCCTGCAGCCGAAGAAGTACGACGAGATCGTGCGGCTCGTCGCGACCCGCGCGCCGTCCCGGGACGAGTACCTGCGCGCGGTGAAGGACGAGCTCAACCAGCAGCTCGCCGACGCGCGGATCGAGGCCGAGGTGCAGGGCCGGCCCAAGCACTACTACTCGATCCACCAGAAGATGATCGTGCGTGGCCGCGAGTTCGACGACATCCACGACCTGGTGGGCGTGCGCATCATCGTGGACGACGTGCGCGACTGCTACGCCGCCATGGGCGTGGTGCACGCGCTGTGGCAGCCGATGCCGGGCCGGTTCAAGGATTACATCGCCCAGCCCCGGTTCGGCGTGTACAAGTCGTTGCACACCACCGTGATCGGCCCGGACGGCAAGCCGCTGGAGGTGCAGATCCGGACCAGGGACATGCACCGGCTGGCCGAGTTCGGCATCGCGGCGCACTGGCGGTACAAGGAGACCAAGGGCTCGCACAACGGCAAGGCGCACGAGCTGGACCAGATGGCGTGGATGCGCCAACTCCTCGACTGGCAGCGGGAGGCGTCGGACCCCAGCGAGTTCCTGGAGAACCTGCGCTACGACCTGGTGACCCAGGAGATCTGGGTGTTCACCCCGAAGGGCCACGTGCACAGCCTGCCGGCCGGGTCGACGCCGGTCGACTTCGCGTACGCGGTGCACACCGAGATCGGGCACAAGTGCATCGGCGCGCGGGTCGACGGCCGGCTCGTCGCGCTGGAACGGAAGCTGGAGACCGGCGAGCAGGTCGAGATCTTCACGTCGAAGGCCGAAGGGGCTGGGCCCAGCCGGGACTGGCTGTCGTTCGTCGCGTCACCGCGGGCCAAGACGAAGATCAAGCAGTGGTTCGCGAAGGAACGGCGCGAAGAGGCGATCGAGGCCGGCAAGGACGCGATCACCAAGGAGGCCCGCCGGATCGCGTTGCCGCTGCAGCGCCTGGCATCGGCCGACTCGATGGCCGCGCTGGCCCGCGAACTGCACTACCCGGACCTGACCGCGCTGTACGCGGCGATCGGCGAGGGCCAGCTGTCCGGCCGGCACGTGGTGCAGCGGCTGGTCGCGCTGCTCGGCGGCGTCGACCACGCCGAGGAGGAACTCGCCGAACGGTCCACACCCTCCACCGTCACCCGGCGACGCGGCTCCGGCGATGCCGGCGTCGTCGTCAAGGGCGTCAGCGACATCTGGGTGAAGCTCGCGCGGTGCTGCACACCGGTGCCGGGCGACACGATCCTCGGGTTCGTCACGCGTGGCGGCGGGGTCAGCGTGCACCGGCACGACTGCACGAACGCGGGCGAACTGCTGAGCACGCCGGAGCGACTGGTCGAGGTCGACTGGGCGCCGTCGGCCACGTCGGTGTTCCTGGTCGCGATCCAGGTCGAGGCGCTGGACCGGCAGCGGCTGCTGTCCGACGTGACGCGGGTGCTGGCCGACGAGAAGGTCAACATTCTTTCCGCGTCGGTGGCCACGTCCCGGGACCGGGTCGCGGTGAGCCGGTTCACGTTCGAGATGGGCGACCCGACGCACCTGGGCCACGTGCTCAAGGCCGTGCGTAACGTCGAGGGCGTCTACGACGTGTACCGACTTTTCGCCAGTTAACTCCCGGCGACCGTCACCGACGTGATCGTCACCGGGGTCGCGGGCGCGCCGTCCTGCGGGTCCTGACCGCCGCCGGCCACGCCGGCCGCCGCGATCTTGTCCAGCACCGCGAGGCCGGACACGGCCATCGTGCCGAAGATCGCGTACGTCGGCGGCAGCGCGGAATCGCCGTACACCAGGAAGAACTGGCTGCCGCCGCTGTGCGGCTGACCGGTGTTGGCCATCGCGACGACGCCCCGGGCGTACCGGTCGGCGTCCTGGCCGGGCACCGACGGCAGACCGGTCGGGTTCTCGTCCGGGACCGTGTAGCCGGGGCCGCCGGTGCCGGTGCCCGTCGGGTCGCCGCACTGGAGCACCTTCAGCGTGTTCGCGCTGGTCAACCGGTGGCACGGCGTGTTGTTGAAGTAGTCCTTGCCGGCCAGGAACGCGAAGCTCGCGACCGTGCACGGTGCCTTCGCGCGCGGCATCGTGATCGGGATGTCGCCCTGCGACGTGTGCAGCGTGACCTGGACCGTGCCGGCGCGCGGCGCGGTGGTCGGCGGTGTGCCCACGCCGTGGCCGGCCGGAGCAGGCTGGTCCGGCGTGGGCGTGAAGTCGCAGGATGCCGTGCCGGTCGTCGGCAGCGATGCCGCGGCCGTCGTGGTGAGCGTGCCGGCGCCGGTGGACGCGGTGCCGGGGGTCGACTGTCCGCAGCCGGCCACCAGCACCCCGACCAGCACCGCGCCGGCCATCCACCGCCACCGCATCCGTGTCATGACGCCGTTGCGGTGGCCTGGGTGATCGTCACCGCGGTCTTCGGCTTTCCGTCGTTGGGGGTCGCCTGCCCGCTGTTCGGGTCGGTGCCGGGCGTGATGCCGGCGGCGGCGATCTTGTTCAGCGTGTCCATGCCGGCCGGGCCGACCGTGCCGAACACGGTGTAGTCCGGCGGGAGCTGGGAATCCTTGTACACCAGGAAGAACTGCGATCCACCTGAGTTGGGCTGGCCGCTGTTGGCCATGGCGAGCGTGCCGGCCGGGTAGATCGCCGCGGCCGGCTGGCCGGAGGGCGGCGGTGTGGTGGTGGGCGCCAGCTTCAGCGTCTTCGGCTTCTCGTCCGGGATGGTGTAGCCGGGACCACCGCTGCCGCTGCCGGTCGGGTCACCGCACTGCAACACGTACAGCGGGTTCGGGGTCGGGTAGTCGGTCTCGCGATGGCATGGGGTGTTGTCGAAGAACTTCTGGTTGATCAGGTACACGACGCTCTGCACGGTGCACGGCGCCTGGGCCCGGTCCAGCGTCACGGGGATGTCACCCGCGGTGGTCTTCAGGTCGACCGACACCGTGCCCGTGTTGAGTGCCTTCGCCGGGTCCGGCGGCAACTGGACGTTCTTGCCGGCCGGCGCGGGGGCCGACGGCGTCGACGTGTACTTGCACTGACCCTTCGTCGTGACCGGGGGCTTGGCGGGGGTCGTGGGTGTCGTCGACGAGCTCGCGGCCGAGTTCGAACCGTGTCCCAGGGTCGTGACCAGATAGACACCACCGACGACGACCACCACCGCGACGATGGTGACGATGACGGCGGTCATCCGGCGACGCTTCGCACGCTCCTGGCGACGCGACAACTGGCGCTCCAGCTTCCGCTTCGCTGCCTGGCGACGCTGCTCGTTGCTCGGCACCTGCTCCCTCCCCGGGGGTTTTTACAGCCAACTGTGTGACAGCCGGCAGTCTATGGGGGAGGTATATGCGCGGTGTGTGGCGGGCCGGTCCCGGTACGCTGTGAAGTGCCTGGCAGCGCCGGGCGTGTGGGTGCGCCCGTCTGCCACGCTCGCAATCCGACGGCGATGTGGCGGCCGTATCACGTTGTGGCGCCTGGATGTCGGGTTGATGCGGAGGTCTGCCGTGCTGGTCGTCGGGTTCCCCACCGGGGCGTTCCAGGCGAACTGTTACCTGCTCGCCGCCGGCCGGGGAGAGCCGTGCGTGATCGTCGACCCCGGCCAGGACGCCGCTGAGCCGGTGCTCGACGCGATCCGCCAGTACGACCTGTCACCGGTCGCGGTGCTGCTCACGCACGGCCACTTCGACCACACGTTCGCCGTCGCCCCGGTGTGCGACGGCACCGACATCCCCGCGTGGATCCACCCGGCCGACCGCCGGATGCTGTCCGACCCGCTCAGCGGGGTCAGCACCGAGGCCGCCGCGTTCTTCGGCGGCAAGCTGGAGATGCGCGAGCCGCGCCAGGTCGAGCTGCTCGCCGACGGCGCCGAACTGGATCTCGCGGGACTCCTGCTCACCGTCGACCACACCCCGGGCCATACCGGCGGGTCGGTGACGTTCCGGACCGGCACCGAGGAGGGCGGACGGTTGATGCTGTCCGGTGACACCCTGTTCGCCGGTTCGATCGGACGTTCCGACCTGCCCGGCGGCGACCCGGCCCGGTTGATGGAGTCCTTGCGTGGCAAGGTGCTCCCGCTGCCGGACGACACGGTGGTGCTGCCGGGCCACGGCCCGACCACGACCATCGGCCGCGAGCGCGTGACCAACCCGTTCCTGCTGGAACTGGTACCCGCACCGGCCCAACACCGAGGACTGTGACTTCTAAGCGATGGGCACCTTCGCCGCCCCCAAGGGCATTCCCGAGTACTACCCGCCGCGCAGCGCGGCGTTCCTGGCCGTCCGCGACACGCTGCTGCGGTCGTGCGCGCTGGCCGGCTACGGCTACATCGAACTGCCGATCTTCGAGGACACCGCGTTGTACGCGCGCGGCGTCGGCGAGTCGACCGACGTGGTGAGCAAGGAGATGTACACGTTCGCCGACCGGGGTGACCGGTCGGTGACCCTGCGGCCGGAGGGCACGGCCGGTGTCGTGCGGGCCGTGATCGAACACGGCCTGGACCGTGGCCAGCTGCCGGTGAAGCTGTGCTACGCCGGGCCGTTCTTCCGGTACGAGCAGCCGCAGGCCGGCCGCTACCGGCAGTTGCAGCAGGTCGGCATCGAGGCGATCGGCGTGGACGACCCGGCGCTGGACGCCGAGGTGATCGCCGTCGCCGACGCCGGCTACCGCGCTGTCGGCCTGACCGGCTACCGGCTGGACCTGACGTCGCTGGGCGACTCGGACTGCCGGCCGGCGTACCGCGCGTTGTTGCAGGAGTTCCTGCGCGCGCTGCCGCTGGACGACGCGACCCGGCAGCGGGCCGAGCTGAACCCGTTGCGGGTACTGGACGACAAGCGGCCCGAGGTGCGCGCGCTGCTGGCCGACGCGCCGCTGATGGTGGACCACCTGTGCGACTCGTGCCGCGAGCACTACGAGCGGGTCAAGGGCTACCTCACCGAGCTCGGCGTCAAGTTCGACGAGAACCCGAGGATGGTGCGCGGCCTGGACTACTACACGCGCACCACGTTCGAGTTCGTGCACGACGGCCTTGGCTCGCAGTCCGGCATCGGCGGCGGCGGCCGCTACGACCGGCTGATGGCCGAACTCGGCGGGGAACCGTTGTCCGGCATCGGTTTCGGGCTCGGCGTGGACCGGGTGTTGCTGTCGCTGGAGGCCGAGGGCTCGACGCTCGGCGACACGGCCGCGTGCGACGTGTACTGCGTGCCGCTGGGTGACGCGGCCAAGGCGCGGCTGGTCGTGGTGGCCGGTGAGTTGCGCGCGGCCGGGGTGCGGGTGGATCTCGCGTACGGCGGCAAGGGACTCAAGGGCATGATGCGCGGCGCGGACCGGTCCGGCGCCCGCTGCACGATCGTGCTCGGCGAGCGGGACCTGGCCGATGGCACGGCGCAGGTCAAGGACATGGCCAGCGGCGAGCAGCGCGCGGTCCCGCTGGCCGAACTGGTGGACGCCGTACGACAGGCTGTGCGAGCCGCCGAGGCCGGGCCGGCATGACCGAACTGGCGACCCAGCGGATCTCGCTGGACCTCCTGCCCGGCACGGTGCTTCGCCGCCGCGCCGCGATGGTGTCCGGTGTCGGTGTGGTCGTCGGTGCCGGGCTGGGCTCGCTCATCGGCGTGTTCGCCGGGTGGATCGCCGGGCTGGTCGTCGGTGTGGTGCTGGCGGTGCCGTTGGTGGTGCTGGCGGTCGGTGAGGGCCGCCGGCGCTGCTGGCTGGACGACGGCGTGGTGTCGGTGCGGGTGTACGGGACGCGGTCGGTGGACCTGCGGCGCGCGGCCCGGATCGAGCTGCTGATCACCGAGGTGCGCGGCACGCGGGCGGTCGGCGTGCTGGTGGCCGGGCCGCCGAAGGACAAGACGATCAACATCGCCGTCGCCACGTACGCCGGTTTCGCCAGCCGGGAGCTCGACATCCTCGCGCTGCGCCGGCTGGCCGACGCGCTGGCCGGCGGCGAGGAACCGAGCGGCCTCGTGTACGGGGAACTGCTCGTGGCGCAGTTACGGGCCGAGGCCCGCGGCGAGATCCCGACGGCGAAGCCGCTGTACCGGATCGCGGCACTGTCCCCGGGCGGCCGGCTCGCGCATCGCATACCGCCCGACACGGTCACCCAGTTCGTGGCCGCCTTGGACTGACCCCGTCCGTGTAACTCTGTCTAGATAGAGTTACTGCAACTCTACCTAGACAGCTTTTGTCTGGGTGGACCGGCCCAGGTAGACGAGTCCGTCCTGGTTGGGCACGTCGATCCGGTGGAAGTCGAGGCGTTCGTAGAACCGGATGGCGGCCGTGTTCGCCCTGGTCGTGCCGAGGTGCAGGCGCGGCGCGCCGGCGGCGCGGACGGCGTCGAACAGCCTGTGGATCAGCTTGCGGCCCCAGCCGGATCGCTGCATGTGCGGGAGCATGTCGATGTGCAGGTGGGCCGGGTAGTCGGCCAGGGCCGGGATGATCATCCGCTCCGGGTGGTGCAGGAATTCGACCATCGACTCCTCGTGGTCGGCCGGCGGTCCCGGCGGCAGCGGATGCCGGCCGCCGACCAGCGGCAGCCATCGCTCGCGTAGTTTGCCCACGAAGGCCGTGGTGTCCGGTGTGCCGAGGACGTAGCCGGACACGCGTTCGCCGTCGTCGAGCACGAACGCGAACTCGGGCTCCAGGTACACGTACGGGCCGGCGAACAGGTCACCGGGCAGCGTCGGGTCGCGGTAGACGTCGGTCGCGTCGCCGCCGGAGTCGGCCGTGCGCAGGCAGACGTCGTAGACCTCGTCTCGGTCTGGCGGCTGATAGGGACGAATCACCGCGTCGGCCATGATCCGATGATAAGTCGCTACCTTCTGCGCATGAGCAAGCTCTCGCACGTCGCGATCAACGCCGATGACGTCGACGCGACCCTGAAGTTCTACGGCGACACGTTCGGCTGGCGGTTCGCCCAGTGGGGCCCCGGCTTCTACCGGATGGCCGCCGACGACGCGAACGGAGCCGGTGTCACGGCCGCCGTCCAGCAGCGCAGGGAACTGCTGTCGGGCCGACCGACGACCGGTTTCGAGTGCACGATGGCCGTGTCCGATGTGGACGACACGATCGCGGCAGCGCTGGGCGCCGGAGGCCAACTCCTGATGGCGCCGGCCACGATCCCCGGTGTCGGGCGGCTGGTGTGGCTCGCCGACCCGTCCGGCAACGTCGTCGGCGCCATGAAGTACGACTCATAGCTCGGCCAGGAAGTCCGTCCAGCTCCGGCGGCCGGCCGTCGGTCCGATGGGCAGGTTCGCGCCGGCCCGCGTGGCCCGTGCGGCCCCGCCCGGCACGCGCATCGGCACGAACAGCCGGCGTCGGCCGGTGGCGCGCAGATAGCCGCGCACCAAGTCGGCCATGTCGTACGCCACCGGTCCGGCCAGGTCCGGCACCAGGCCGGCCGGTGCGCCCAGCGCGAGCGCGACCAGCCGGTCCGCGACCTCACCGGTGTCGACCGGCTGGAACCGGAAACCGGACATGACCGGCACGACCGGCAGCTTCGTCATCGCCCGGGCCGCCAGCAGCATCGAGTCGTGGAACTGGGTGGCGCGCAGCGTCGTCCACGGGATGCCGGATTCCGCGATGATCCGCTCCGACGCAAGCTTGGCCGCGAAGTAGCCGAACACGGCCCGGTCGGTGCGGCCGGTCACCGGCACGCGATCGGCGCCGACCACTGAGATGTACACCAGGTGCTGCGTGCCGGCCTTGATCGCGGCGTCGACCAGGTGGCGCGTCTTGACGTCGTCGCCTTTGCTCGTGCCACCGCAGTGCACGATCGTGGCGACGCCGTCCACGGCCGTGTCGATGCCGTCGCCGCTGGTCAGGTCGCCGACGACGTACTCGATGCCGTCCCCTGGCTCGTGGTCGTGCCGGCTGAGGATCCGCACGTCCAGATCGGCCGCGCGCAGCCGTGGCACGAGTGCGCGGCCGAGGGTGCCGGTACCGCCGGTCACCAGAACGGGCTTGCTCATGGCGTCTCCTGTCACATCGGTTCGCTTCGTGGTGTCTCATCGGTAGGACACGCGAGGGTGGGGGAATGTGACAGTGAACGAGATCACTGAGCGGTTCGCCGAGCACCGGCCTCGGCTGCGGGCGGTGGCGTATCGCATGCTCGGCTCGCTGGCCGAGGCCGACGACGCGGTGCAGGAGGCGTGGCTGCGGTGCAGTCGGGCGAACGCCGACGATGTCGAGCACATGGCCGGCTGGCTGACCACGATCGTGGCTCGCGTGTGCCTGAACATGCTGCGGACACGGGCGTCCCGGCGGGAGGAGCCGCTGGACGCGCACGTGCCGGACCCGGTTGTCGGCGACGATCCGGAGCAGCGGGCTGTGCTGGCCGACTCGGTCGGGCTGGCGCTGCTGGTGGTCTTGGACACGCTGTCGCCGGCCGAACGGCTGGCGTTCGTGCTGCACGACATGTTCGGCGTTCCGTTCGACGACATCGCCCCGATGATCGACAAGTCGCCGACCGCTGCCCGACAGTTGGCCAGCCGGGCCCGGCGCCGGGTGCGGTCGGCGCCGGTTCCCGATCCGGACCTGGCGCAACAGCACGCGGTCGTGGACGCGTTCTTCGCCGCGGCTCGGGACGGCGACTTCGACGCGCTCGTCGCCGTGCTCCACCCGGACGTCGTGGTCCGGTCCGACGGCGGTGTGGCGCGGGCCGGCCTGACGTCGGTGGTCCGTGGCGCGGAGACCGTCGCGGCGCAGGTGCGGGCCGGCGGGTCGAAGTACCTGCCGTTCGTCAACCGGACACTCGTCAACGGCGTGCCGGGGGCCGTGGTCAACGCGGCCGGGCGCGGCCTCGCCGTGATGGCCTTCACCGTCACGAACGGCGTGATCGTCGCGATCGACGTCCTGTACGACCCGGACCGGCTGGCCACGCTGCCGTTGGAATCCGTTTGACGCCCGTTCGAACATGTGTTCGAATCAATAGGTGCGATGGGACGGACAGCGACTCGACAACGACACCGACGTACAGACAACACTCCCAGGTATCCGTGGGGTCGTGCGCAGCGTGCGCACACCCGAGTTCAACGGCCTGGTGTTCCACGAGGTCATGGCCCGTTCGGTACTCAACCGTGTGCCGAACGGCTCCAGCATGCCGTTCGGCTGGACCGTCAACCCGTATCGCGGCTGTTCGCACGGCTGCACCTACTGCCTGCACGGCGACACGCCGGTCCTGCTCGCCAACGGCCGCACCAGGCGACTGGCCGACCTGGCCGTCGGCGACCGGATCTTCGGCACCCGGCAGGAGGGCCGCTACCGCCGCTACGTGGCGACCGAGGTGCTCGCGCACTGGTCGACCACGAAACCGGCGTACCGCGTGACGCTGGCCGACGGCACCGAGCTGATCGCCAGTGGTGATCACCGATTCCTGTCCGACCGCGGCTGGAAGCACGTCATCGGCGACACGACCGGCATGCTGCGCCGCCCGCACCTGACCACCGGCAACAAGCTGATGGGCACCGGCCGCTTCGCCGCGCCGCCGGCCCGCACACCCGACTACCGGCGTGGCTACCTCGCCGGCCTCGCGCGCGGCGGCGCGGGCGCGGCGTATCGCGATCACGTGGCGCGGTTCCGGCTGGCCACGGCCGAACCCGAGGTGTTCCGCCGGGCGGGGCAGTTCCTGGCGTACTTCGGCGTCGAGTCGACCGACGACACGCCGGGTGCCGAACTGGTGGCGCTGCCGCACTGCCCGGGCGAGGACTGGCAGAAGGGCTTCCTGGCCGGCATGTTCGACGTGCGCGGCGGCCACGCCAACCGCGTCCTGCGAATCCGGAACTCCGACCCCGAGGTCGTGCACGCGGTTCTGTTGGCACTCAAGCACTTCCACTTCGGTTACACCGTCGAGAACATCAGCGAGGGCGTGGCGCCGCATGTGGTCCGGCTCAACGGCGGACTCGGCGAGCACCTGCGGTTCTTCCACACGGTCGACCCGGCCAGCACGGCGAAACGCGGGATCGAGGGGCTGGCCATCAAATCGGCCGCCGCCCTCGACGTCGTGTCCGTCGAACCGACCGGCGAAGTGTTGCCGCTGTACGACATCACGACCGGCACCGGCGACTTCATCGCCAACGGTGTGGTCAGCCACAACTGCTTCGCCCGCAACTCGCACACGTACCTGGAACTGGACTCCGGGCACGACTTCGACAGCCAGGTCGTGGTGAAGGTCAAC
>Ga0207664_10002744_pt1 | contig 11691 bp, 12 predicted proteins | sample LARL83metaG_FD_184349 | JGI IMG/M metagenome (GOLD analysis project Ga0207664, IMG submission 184349) | Corn, switchgrass and miscanthus rhizosphere microbial communities from Kellogg Biological Station, Michigan, USA - LAR L8-3 metaG... | ecosystem: Host-associated > Plants > Roots >...
GGGCCGGGGCGCTGGCCACGGTGAAGTAACCACTCCGGCCGCCGTACGGGTTACACACCAGCGAGCCGGGCTCCAGGTCCTCGACGGCGACCCAGCTGCCCTGCGGATCTGCGCCGCTCATGGGCGATCACCGGCCCCGGCCAGCGCCGTGATCCGCTCGGCGACCTCGGCCAGCTGACCCGGCCAGTCCTGCCGCCACGGCTCCGCCGCGTCGACCACCGCCGCCGCGGCGGCCAGGAGCTTGCCCGTGGGCCCGTCGCCGGCCTGGTCCGCCCATAGCTCGCTGAAGGCCTCGAACGGCGCCTCGATCGCGTCCTGCGCGGCCGCGGGCAGCTGCGCGGTGATCGCGCCCGCCGGGCCGGCCACGGCGACCAGGTCCTCGAGCGCGCCGTACACGTCGTCCGCGTCCGCACTGTCACCGGTGGCCGGGTCCTGGGAGGCCTTCTTGGCGCAGGCGCAGCGGTACGACCAGCCGCCCGCGCCGTTCTGCTCGACGTCGCACCGCGGGTAGACCTGCTCGCAGGACTGAGCGTACCGGCAGCCGCAGGCCGGGCACGAAAGCTCGGCGCGGGCATCGATCCGGGCCCGCGCCTGGTCCAGCTTGGACTGTTCCCACTGGCCCGGCTCGTACCCGGCCTCGCTGATGAGCCGGTCCAGGTACAGGACCTGGCGCCGGCCCCACTGGGTCACGCCGAACTGGCTGCCATCGGCGGCGCGTTCCTCGGCGGCCAGGGCCATGGCCACGGCCAGGCGCCGGATCACGGCGTCATTCCCGGTGCTGGTGATGTGCTCGGCGAAGTCGTGGTAGTCACCCTCGGCGGGGCCAATCCCGGCCGCGCGGAGCCAGGTCATCGCGGTCTTGAGGCACTGCGCGTCGGCGTGCCGCGCGATCAGGGCCCGGGCGATCACGTCAGCAGCGACCGGGCCGGGCAGCGACCGGGTGGCCAGCTGGGCCGCCACCGCTCGCCGGCTCCGTGCTGCTGCCTTCCGCTGGGCTGTCTCCTGGTCGCGTGCCTGGGCGTGCTCGCTGGGTCCGGCGCCGGGGCACGCCGGCCAGCCGGGCACGGCCGCGGGCGTGCCCTCGTGCGTACCGGGCTGGCGGCAGTACAGCTCCGGCTCGCCGCTGTGCGACGCCGCGGCGCCGGCCAGGCAGCCGGCCTGCCGGTGCGGCGCCAGGTCGGCCCCGCCCCGCAGCCGCATGGCGTAGCCGTAGGGGCCGAGCGTGCCCGGGTCCACGACCGGGATCCCCTCGGCCTCGAACCGCGCCCGGGTCGCCGCGGCGGCTTGCTGGTGGGCGATCTGGTGCTGGTAGCGGCTAACGACGCCGGTCACGGCGGCCCACGGTGAGCCGCTGATGTCCTTCAGCGCCTGGATGGTCAGGTCCGGATGGCCGGCGAGCTTGACCAGCTCGGCGCCGTCCGCCGCGGTGAGCTTCCCGGCGGCGATCGCCGCCGTGGCCTCCTCGGGCAGCTTCAGCAGGGCGATCCGCTTGGACACGTGCGGCTGGCCGCAGCCCATCCGCTTAGCGATCTGCCGCTGTGACCAGCCGCGGGCAGCCAGCTCGGCGAACGCCCGGGCCTCGCCGAGCACCGGCAGCTGATGCCGCTTGGCGGGGTCGTTCTCCGACAGCATCGCGATCAGCGCCTCATCGCCGGCCAGGTCATCACGGACCACGCACGCCACCGCGGACAAGCCAGCCAGCTGGGACGCGGCCCGGCGCCGGTGCCCGGCGATCGCCACATGCGTTGCCTGCGGTGCCACGGCCGGCCAGCCTCCGGCCAAGTGCGCGGCCACGGTGACGACCACCAGCGGCTCCAGCAGGCCGATCTCCCCGATTGAGGCGGCCAGCTCGTCCAGGTCGCCGAGGTCCTCACGCGGGTTGGCCGGGTGCGACGCGATGGCCTCGATGGGCAGCTCGACCGCCGCTAGGCCCGGGCGGGCGATTCCGGCGGAATCAGCCGCCGCAGTGTCAGTGGTCGTCATGGCGTGCTCGCTCTCTCGCGTGTGTTCGGGTCTGAGCATCCGTGGACCGGCCGGGCGGTCGCTCGCAGCTGGCGCCCGGCCGGAGCATGGTGGTTCAGGCCGGGCTACTTGTTAGCCGTGCACCAGGAGTGGCACACGTTGATGCCGCCGCAGGTCTTGCACCAGTTGCGGCCATCGGTGTTCCGGACGAGCGGGCGCAGGGACCGGGTAAACATGGGGCTGCCTCTCTGAGGTAGTCCCGGGGCGGGATGTCGGCCAGACGGGCCGCCCCGGGACGCTGAGGGCTACGGCGAGCGCCGCGGCTCCGCTCCCGGGCCCGGTAGCATCGGCGGGCCCGGAAACGCAACTGCGGTCAGCCGCCAGCTTCTGGTTCGGCTTCGGCTCCTGGCAGCGGCTCCACCCAGCGGCCGCTGTCGCGGCGCTGGCGCTGCGGCCAGCCGGGGTCGTTACGGATTGGCGGATCTTGTGGCCCCAGGCGTCTTTTTCGACGGGCCGCAGGGTGGCGGCGTGGAGGATGAGCGCCAGAGCCGGATAAGGGGTGCGATGCTCCAGGCGGACGCGCAGCCGAGCCTCGATCCACCGGCGGGCGGGGCGGGGCAGTGTGCGGGCTGCTGCGCGCATGAGCGGGTCGGTCATTGGCCGGCCTCCGGCTCGGCCCCGGCGCTGGTCTCGGGCATCGCCGGGTGGGCGGCCGCCGCATCGGGTGCCCGTATCCCCGGGCCGCTGATCGTGTCGCCAGCTACGCGGTCGAGCGCTTCGGCGAACTGGGCCTGGTTCATGCCGAACTGCGGGTAGTCGGCCGCCAGCTGACGCTGCCCTTCGGCCCACTCGCGATACCGCCTTCGCTCAGTGGCCTCATCGGTGCCCCGGGCCGCGGCGACCTGTTCCCAGGTGGCCCCGGCGCGCACGGCGTCGTGCACCGCGGCCGGGTGCCGGTAATAGCGGGCCAGGACCTCTCCTGCGGCCAGCAGTTCCAGATGATCGCGGGCCGACAGCGGCTGGCGCTGGGCCAGCTCCGCATGCCCGGTGTTCGACGGGTCGAACTGACCGCGCTGGCGCAGCGTTGCGACCGTCTTGGCGGCCAGCCGCCGGCCGGTCAGCTCGTCGTAGCGGTCCCGGGCCTCGGCGAGCGAACGCCCGGAGACCGCGGCCTGCTCGTAGGTGATCGGCCATCCGCCGCCGTCGTCAGCGGTCGTCTCGGCGCCGTCGTCGCCTGGCGATCCGGTCATCTGGCTGCCTCCCGCTGATCGCGCTTGCCAGCGGTCCGGTATGGCCCCCGGTGGGTGACGGACGTGCCGCACGGCACGGTGCCGCCTGAGCTGGGCAGCAGGGCCGTTGCCCCGGGCGGGGGCTCCTGTCCGGCGCGCACGAGCACGCCGGACGGCAGGGCCGTGTAGCCCGGGAGCTTGCGCTGGTAGCGCCGCCATGAAGGGCACGCATCGGTGTGGGCGACGCGGAACCGCCAGCCGGTACGGCGGATCTGCGCCGGGCAGTCCGGGCAGGTGATCTGGGCAGTCACCTCGGCGACGGGCCGCTGCCAGCCGTAGCGGTCCTCGAACAGCCCAGCCGCCGCCAGACGCCGGTCGGCGTCGGCGGTGCGGGTGTAGACGCTGTCCTGGCCGGCGCTCCAGCCCAGCGCCGCCAGGCCGGGGTCGTGGCAGGGGTGACCCGGCTCGGTGACCGCGGCGGGAAGGGTTTCGTCACCGCGGATCGCCTCTATGACGCCGGTCCAGCCCAGACCATGTGCGAAGGCCACCTGCTCGCCGGTCATGGCGGGGTCCAGCAGCTCCTCGTATATGGCCGTGGCGACCCGGTACAGCGCGGCCCGGTCGGTGACCCCGCGGCTGCGCGCCTCAAGGATCGGGCCGGCCGCGGCGAGCTGGCCGGCCGCGAACGCGGCGGTGCGGCGGTCCTTCTGCGCGAGTTCGGCGGCAGTGCCCATCACCCGGCCTCGCGCTCCAGTTCGGGCGCCGCGGCGGCTGCCGAGGCCTCGGCGAGCTCAGCGTCCCGGGCCCGCGCCCGGCTGTAGACGCCACACTCGCTGACGTGCCAGCCGCGGGCGGCCAGGCCCGGATCCGGGTGCGGGCTGCCCGGCTCGCGCCAGCACGCCGCCAGCTCCCGGCCGGCCTTCTCATAGTCGGCGGAGACCCGCAGCGCTTCGCGCTCGAACCCTTCGGCGAAGCCACGGTCTACGTCACTGACCGCCGCGCCGTGCAGCCCCTCGACCGCGCCCCATGCCCAGTCGGCGAACTGTTCAGGGTCGAGCTTGCCGGTCTGGGCCCGGGTGACCTCACGGCCTTCCTGGGCGCCGGCGTCGCCGGCGCTGTTGGTGCTCTCTCGTTCGTCGGAGAAGCTGCCCATCGGTGCTGGTCCTTTCTGCTGGCGGGCATTGCCCGGGGCTGTGTCAGCTGGCCCGGGCTCGGTGATGTGTGGTTCAGGCGCCCAGCCCTCGGCCTGGGCGATTTCACGGGCTTCGGTCACGCGCTGCACAGCCGAGGCTTCGGTGTTGCGCAGCCGGGACAGGTCGCAGGCCAGGTCCATGCGGGCGCGCCACCCGGTGCCGGTGCTCTCCCCCGCCGCCGCCCAGGCGCCGCGCTCGGCGTCCGCCAGGCGCCTGCCAAGCTCCTGGGCCTCCGCCGGGGCCAGCCGGGCTGAGACCGAATCCCACAGCGGCTCCTCTGGCGGGGTGACAGAGAGCTTGGGTGAGCGAGGCCCGGGGGTCGTTGGGATCAGCGCCGGGCCGGCTTTCCAGTCGATGCCGGGGCCGCCTTTGCAGACCGGACAGTGCCGCGACGCGCCGCCCTGCTGCTTGAGCTGGCGTTCCCGGGCCCGGCCCCCCGGCCAGGTGCGGGCCAGCACCCAGGAGATCCCGGCATCCTTGATGACTGCCATCAACCGGGCACCCTGGCCGGCCTCGTGCTTGGCCAGCCGGGCGGGCAGGTCGGGGGTGGAGCCGGTGTAGTGGCCGGCATGCTCGTACCGCTCGGTGAAGTGGATCAGGTAGCACGTCCAGGGCCGCGTCACCGGGCAGCCGCCCGGCTTGCGGGCCGCGCTGTGCGCAGCGTGGAGCCGCCCGGCGCTAACCGCGCGGCCGTGACAGGGGGTGGCATGCTGGAACTCCCTCGACAGGGGGTCCCCGGGGCGCTTTGCTGCCAGGCGGGTCGCTCCGGGGACCGAACAACGGGGGCCGCTGCCGGGTGGCAGCTGCCCACCCCGCATGGCTGCGGGGACGTACAGGGATGCAGCCGCGGGGACCATCACGCGGGTTCGCGAGCATCCCCACCAGGGGCTGAACGCGTGATCCGTCCGCTCGATCCTGCTGTTGCCGCCCATTCAGCCCGCCTCGGCTTCACGGTCGGGCCCTGCCAGGCGTAGGCCGGGGGCGGTGCGGGCGTAATCGATCTTCTGCCGGGCTTCGCGTTCGCCGCCGACGATCCCGGCCTGCAGAGCGGCGTCCACCAGGACCTCGGCGCCGCAAGGGTCCAGCAGGCCCTTCTCGGCCGCGCGGCAGGCTGCCCAGTACAGGCCCTGGCTGCGGTTGCCGGGCTCCTGGCGGGCGACCCACTGCGCGAGCCGGGCCAGCTCGCCGGGCCCGGGCGATGCGCTGGCCTGGCGGGCTGGCCGGGGCTGAGGCGGCTCCAGCAGGTTGCGGGCGGCGGACCAGTCAAAGCCGTTGCTGGCGGCCCGGTGCTGCACGACCTCGTAGGCCCGGCCGCCCGTGGTGCTCGGCGGCGCGATGACGTAGCCGCCGGTGCCGCGGTGGTCCAGGTGGTGGCGCGGCAGCGACCCGTTGCGCTGATCCGACCCGCGGAAGTACAGGTGAGCGCCGCCGGACGGCGTCCGGATGATGGCGGTGGGCGCGGGCACCAGCCCGGCGCGCTTGAGCCGGTTCAGTGCCGGCCAGCCCGCGCCGCTGGTGTGCACGTCGATGTCCAGCACGTCCGGGCCCGGCGCGCCGGTGGCGATCGCCACGTTGGCGTCGGGGGTCCGTGACCACCAGCGGCTGATCTGCTGGTGGCTGGTGACGGCGTCGTGCAGCCCGTGGCCCTCCCGGCCGCACTCGCCGCGGCACTGACGCGCCTGCGGGTCGCCCGCCGGGTGCGCGGACGGGATCAGCGGCTCCTTGCCGCCGGGCCGGGCCGGGAACACCGGCCAGCCCGCGTCGGCGTACTGGTGCGCGGCCAGCTCGGAGGCCGGGCGCCCGGTCATGGCTGCCGCCCGGCACCGCGGTGCTGCTGGCAGCTGTCGGTCTCGCGGCGCAGCTGGTCGGCGACGGCGGGCAGGATCCGGGTCTGGAACTCGGCCTGGCCTCCGAGGGTGGTCCGGTTGCGCTCGGTGGGCAGGTACAGCACCGCCCAGAGCTCACTGAGCAAGTCCAGGGCGTACAGGCACAGCGTGTGCTCGCGCCAGCAGGCACCGAGCGCGGCGGCCAGGTGGCCGTAGCCGGGCCGGAAAATCTGCTCGGCCCAGGCCGCCAGCCGGTCAACCGCCTCCTCGCGCTCGTCGCCTGTCAGCGACCACCAGCGCGGCGCCGGGATCGGGGCATAGCCCTCGCCGTCCGCGCCCCCATCCCCGGCCACGCCTGCGACGAGGTCGTGCAGCTGGGCGCCCAGCTCCTCGATGCGCCGGTCCTGCTCCTCGGCCCGCCGCTCGAACCGCGCCAGCTTGACCAGCGCCGCTGCGATCGACGGCTGATCGCTGGTCGCCGGAACAGGGCGCCCGTTAGCTTCAGCTGTCACTGCCTGCTCCACGGGTAAGCCGGAGTGGTCTCAGGCTCGGCGACGACTTCGCCCGCATCCGGCACGCCATAGCCAGGCGGCGGCCACACGAACGTCGGCTCCGGCTGCGTGGCCGGGTGGGCTGGCAGGCCTGTGGGCACCGGGTCCTCGACGCCCCAGCCCAGCCCGGCGTCGGTCAGGATGGCGGCGGCCGCGCGCTCCAGCTCGGGCGCCATGGCGGTCGGGGTGAGCTGGGCGATCGCGTAACCGCCGCGGCGGGCCCGCTTGTAGGCCCGATCCTTCCAGCCGCGCGCCAGCCGGACGATCACAGGCGCGAACGAGCCGCGGATCAGCAGGGCGTAGCCGAGCGGGACCGCGCGGACCATGTCCGGCGCCATTACGTCGGCCTGGATGTACCGCTCGTCGCCCGGCACCCGGTAGCCGGCCTGGCCGCACAGGGTGGCAGCGTGCCGCAGCGTTTCCTCGTCGGCTAGGCCGCCGATGAACATGCGGACGCTGGAGGTGTCCATGACGGTCTGCGCGCCGTAGCGGCCCCAGCGTTCCTGGAGCTGCGCGATGCCGTGGAACGCCGTGCAGACCTGGACGCCCTGGCCGCCGGAGTCGGCCAGCCACACCGGCAGCGGCACCGGGCAGATCTGGGTGACCTCGTCCAGCACCATGCGCAGCGGCGGGTCGAGCCGGCCACCGGTCATCCGCGAGCCCAGCTGGGTCGCCCGCCACTGGATCTCATTCGCCAGCGCCGCGAACACCGGGCTGACCGCCGCGTCCTCACCTTGGGCCTTGGCGATCATGTAGAGAGTGCCTGGCTCCGGGCCGGCCAGGAACGCGTCGATGTCGAACTCGCCGCCCTCGCCGGGAAGCACGGAGCTGGCCAGCTGCGGGTCGCCCATGAACGACAGGGCCCGGTTGATGACGGCCCGGACCGTTTCGGCGGTCTTCTGGGCGGGGCCGGTCAGGATGCGCAACGCCCCGGCGGGCTGGAAGCACCGTGCCTTCTGGAGGATCTCGATCGCGTCGTTGGTGTGCTCCCCGTTGGCCCACCGGGCGACGGTGCGCATGTCGGCGCCGATGAGGTCCGCGGCCATAAACAGTGCCCGCAGGCAGCCGCTGGCCGTGGAATCCCAGAACTTGCCATCATCAGTGCCGCCGCTGTGCGCGGCCGCGGCGAACGCATCGGCCCGGCGGATCGCCGTGGCCGGGTCAATGCAGCCGGCCACCGGCGACCACCGGATGGTCGAGGGGATGCCGCCGATGCCCTGGGGGTTGAACACGTGCACCGGGCCCCGCACAGCCCGCACGCCGCTGGTCACGTTGAACAGGTCGGGCTTAGACGAGGTGCTCACTACTGCGCCGGGCGCGGACAGGATTAGGCGGGTCAGCAGCCCGGTCTTGAACGATCGCGGCGGCCCGATCACCGCCAGGTGCTCCTGCACGGAGATCCGGACCGTATGCCGCCAGTGCGCGCGGCCCAGGAACATCGAGTGCTCCTGCGGCCAGCGGGCGCGCTGCCAGGCGGTCAGCGACGGCCGGACCCGGCCGGACTCGCGCCAGGCTGCCAGCCTCCCCCACCGCAGCCACAGCGAGAACGTGGTGGCGTGGCCGCGGCCAGGCCGACGGCACAAACGCAACCGCAGCCGTATATGCCGGGCGCGGTTCCGGGGCACGCAGCCCCAGCTACGAACCTTGTGGGTGCCCCAGCCCCCAACCGCCGCCAGGACGGCCAGCACCACGATGATGTCGCGCAGACTGAGTGTCATCGCGCCGCCCCCGCATCCTGCGCGGCGAGAACGGCCCGGCGCAGCCAGCTGCGGGCAGTGCCCACGTTGAGGTCGACCGCGGGCGCGAGCGCGGAGGCGATCGGCGAGACCTGCTCCAGCGAGATGCCTGCCAGCTCGCCGTACCCGCGGATGACCGCGGCCTGGAACCTGGCCGTCTTGGTCCCCGGCCGCGGCGGCCGCCACGACTGGCCATCGTCGTCTTGGTCCTCGTCGTCCCGCTCGTCCTCGCGATCGTCGCTGACCCCCCGGAACGGCTTGTGATCGCACGGCCGGATCCGCTCGGCGTCCCGGCTGCTCCACCAAGTGCCGTCCTGGCCGCAAGCGATCGGCAGCTGGCACTTCGCGCAGATGCGCATTTCCGGCCGCGGCGGCTTGATGGCCAGCGGCATGGCTTCGGCGGGCAGCGGAGTGGCCAGCAAGACGGCGCGGCGGCCCCCCGCCAGGGTGCTGCGCGGCGCCAGCGCTAGGCGCAGCCCGTACAGGACGACGCGCCCGGCGAACTGGGCCGACTGGGTCGACGCACGGCCAGCGGCCTGCCAGGCCGAGGCCTCGGTCTCGCCGAGGTAGTGACGCCGGACAACGGAGATCACCCGGTCAGCGACCACGGCCAGGAAGATCGGCGGCATGACGTAGGCCAGGACGCTGCGCGGGCTGGCCACGTCCGAGGCCGCGTAGTTCATCACCGCGGACCCGATCGCGCAGCCGATGATCAGCAGCCGCTCGACCCTGGCGGCCTTGCCGGCCCGGGCCAGGCCCAGCGCCAGCAGGGAGAAGATCAGCATCCCGAGGTCCAGGGCCAGGGCCTCGGTCAGTGACGGCCAGTGCTGATGCCGCTCGTGCAGCAGGTAGCGGTACTGGGCGGCCAGCGAGACGCCCAGCAGGCCAGCGCCTAGCAGGAACAGCAGGCCGGTAGCCGTGGCGATCATCCGGGAGCCGGGCTTGCCGGCGGCACGGCGCAGTTTCGGCAGCTGTGGGATGGCGTAGGGCCACGTCCGGCGCTTGGTGAACCAGGTGCGGCCGTTCGCGTTCGCGTGAGCACCGAGGATCTTCCGGTCTCCGGTGACGTCCTGGAACGCCTCAGCGCTCATCGCGGTGCCCCCTCACCCGCGTGGCCAGCTCGTCCGCGGTGGGCAGGCCCCGGTGCAGGATCTCCGCCAGGACGGCCGTAACCGATTTGCGACTCAAGGCGGCCAGGAGCCGTAGCCGCTGGTCGAGCGGCTGCGGGAGCTGGGTCACCAGGCGCACGTGAGCGGGCCTCGCGGCCTCCGGGACGGTGGCAGCACCGTGCGAATGCTGTCTCCGTGTGTCTGCTGTCATAGGAGCGATCGTAGGTAGACTACCCACGATCGTCAAGGGACTACCCACGATTCGTTTTGAGCAAGGCGTGGGTATGGGGCGTACGATGGAGTTCGTGCCCACTGAAAAGCGGTCGCCAGCGGACGATTTGGCAGGTCACGCCGCCGCGGTTGCCGACGAGTTCGCGCGGCTGGAGAAAGCCGCCGACGACGAGGACGCTTACCGGATCCTGAGCCGCCTAGTCGAGGCTCTCCAGGCAGCAGTTGCGGCTGCCGGAGCACAGCGGGTGTCTATGGTGCGCCGTATCCAGGAGACCGGCCATCTGTCGCTCGCGCAGCTCGGCGACAAGATCGGCGTCAGCAAGGCCCGCGCCGCGGACATGGTTAACGCGGCCAAGCGGGCCGACACGGCCAGTACGGCCAAGCAGGAGGAATTATCGTGATCCACTACCACGTGCTATCGAACGGTGACCCGGGCCTCCCGTTCGCCAGCCTGGAGGACGCCTGGACGGCACTGCTCCAGGCTGCGGACGAGCTGGAGCGCCAGAAGCGGGCCGATGGCCGCGAGGTGTTCGTTGAGCCATACGGCCACATCGGGCGGCAGCTCGCATGGGTGGCGGACAACGGCACACGCTCGGGCTGGCTGGTGCTGGAAGTCACTGGCTGCGCCGACGATCACGAGCAGGCTCCCATGACCGTCGTGGCGGAAATCTGGGGGCTGTCGGCCAATGAGCGGGGGATCTGGCTGATCTCCGGTAGCGAAGCGTGGCGATCAGGACTGATCGCGGCGGACACCGACCCGCACTGGGCAGTGTCCGCCGTCCTGCGCGAGCACGGTGCCCTGGACCCCGCAAAGATCATTCACTCGACATCGTGGCGGGCCGAGGGTGAGTCGGTTGTCCTGACCTACGTGGCCGCACTCGACTGCCCGCACGTGGAGGCCCACTGGCCCGGTGCCCAGCTCGTGAGCCTCATGCTGCCCGATGCTGTCGGGAAGCCGATTACGCACGCCGCCGACGCGCCACCGACCCCGCGCTACATCGACGTCCTCCTTCATGCGCTGAGGCACCTGCGGTTCCTGCTGGAGCACGACGCCACCGCGGCCCGGGCATTCAGCCCGGCATGGCGATCGCACCTGGCCGATTTCGCCCCGGCCCTGGCCGGCATGTACAGCGCAGAGCACGAGCCGGAGGTCATCGCCCCTGGTGCTGTGTAGCCTCCAGATACGCAGAAGGCCCGCACCGAGCAACGGCGCGGGCCTTCTGCGTTGATTAGACAGTGGCGGCCGGGAGCCGCTGCAAGAGCCACTCCGGATCCGTCCAGCCCCAGCGGTAACCGCAGCCCAGCCGGCAGACCATCCCGTTCCGCTCGCTGATCCCATCGGCGAAGTCAAACGCAGGGTCACCGCAACGAGGGCACGTTCGCATGAGGGTCTTTCCGGACTCCTCACACGGAGTGCAGCCCTCGCCGGCACCGCGGCAGTCCGGGCAGGGACGGACGATCCCACGTCCCGGCGGGACAGTCGGCGCCGTCACGGGCTGCCCGGGGTACATCGTCCATGGCATCGTCATCACCTGCGCTTGGTCGATCCAGTTCAGTATGCGTCGGGCCTCCGTCAGATCCCTGCCTCTAGCCCAGCCTCCTGCTCCGCCTCCCGGGCAGCGAAGGCCTCCAGGACACCCTCAGCAGGCTGGATCTGTGGCTTCGGCGGCTGGAGGACCGCATCCCTGGCGAATGCATGACGCATCGGCCAGGCCTCGCCCAGCGGCTCATAGTCCGGGTCCTCATGAGGGACCATGACCCCGGCCCGCGCCTCGGCTTCCTCCCGGAACCGCTCGCGCGCGGCCGCGAGCTCGGCTGTCCGCTCGGCGGCCTGTTCCGCAGTCAGCGGCCCGG
>Ga0207664_10002745_pt1 | contig 11691 bp, 11 predicted proteins | sample LARL83metaG_FD_184349 | JGI IMG/M metagenome (GOLD analysis project Ga0207664, IMG submission 184349) | Corn, switchgrass and miscanthus rhizosphere microbial communities from Kellogg Biological Station, Michigan, USA - LAR L8-3 metaG... | ecosystem: Host-associated > Plants > Roots >...
AGTCGTTCCCCGCCGAGCCGGGCGGCGGCGGCCAGCCCAACGTGGTGCAGATCACCACGCCGGTCGACGAGCGCCACAAGAAGGCGCGCGTCAAGGAGCGCGTCGTCGCCTCCGCCGAGGGCCCCACGCTGGAGGACGCGCCCGTCGTCATCAGCGGCGGCCGCGGCCTGCAGGACCCGAGCAACTTCGACCTGCTCCACCAGGTGGCCGGCCTGGTCGGCGGCGCCGTCGGCGCCAGCCGCGCCGTGGTCGACGCCGGCTGGGTGCCCTACGCCATGCAGGTCGGCCAGACCGGCAAGACGGTCAAGCCCACCGTCTACATCGCCTGCGGTATCAGCGGCGCCATGCAGCACACCGTGGGCATGAAGGGCGCCAAGAACATCATCGCCATCAACAAGGACCCCGAGGCGCCCATCTTCAAGCTGGCCGACCTCGGCATCGTCGGCGACACCCTGAAGATCCTCCCCCAGCTCATCGAGGCGCTCAAGGCCCGGAAGTGACCGCGCGCGAGGCGGCGGCCGCCACGGTGGAGCGCGTCCTGCGCGACCATCCGGAGATCGCGGCCCGCCGCCTCAGCGCCACGGCCTGGGTGCTCAGCCTGCCCGGCGCCGTTCGCCTGGCCATCCCCGTGGCCGTCGACGTCGCCGCCCACACCACCACGGTCAGCTCATTCCTCTTAAGAGGGCCGCGCGCCGACCGCAGCGGCGACCCCGCCGCCCTGCACCGGGTCCTGCTGCGCCGCAACCTCCACCTGCGCCGCCTCAGCGTGGCCCTCGACCACGAGGACGACGTCGTCCTGGTCGGCCGCCTGCCCACCGCCGGGCTCAGCGAGGAGGAGGTCGAGGCCACCCTGGCCGAGGTCCTGGCGGTGGGCGACGGGGCCTTCGAGGGGCTCGTCCACACCGGCTACCCGGGAGTCTTCCCCCCGCTGCGGCGCCCGACCAACCCCTGACGGACCGGTAACGCCGCCGTCACCGTATTTGGCAGAAAAAGCAAAACCATCCCGTATACTCCGGCCGGGATGGACGACAAGGTCATCGTCGACCTCCTTCGCCAGGTTGGGAACCTGTTCACGTCGAGCCTGGAGCTGAAGGAGACAATCGACTTCATGCTCAAGGCCACCTCGGACCTGGTGGCCTGTGACGCAGCCACCGTCTTCCTCACCGATCCCGGCGCGGCGAGCCTCACCGCCATCGCCACCTTCCCGTTCACCGAGAACGTCGAGCGGGTGGCGCGCTTCAACCTCGGTGAGGGAATCGTCGGCTGGGCTGCGCAGAAGCGCAAGGTGGTCAGCGTCGCCGACGCCACCAAGGACCAGCGCTTCAAGTCGCTCGACCTCGCCTACGCGCCGCGCTCCTGCCTGGTGATGCCGCTGGAGTCGCCGCGACACCTGGTCGGTGCGCTCACCGTCGCGCGCCGCGAGGTGCAGCCGTTCACCAACGTGGAGCAGGCGCTGGTGCAGATCATCGCCAACCAGGCGGCGATCAGCATCGACAACGCGCGACTCTACGAGGCGCAGAAGGGCCAGCTCGCCGAGATCGCCTCGCAGAAGCGCGAGCTCGAAGTCGCCAACGCGCAGATCCGCGAGATCTCGCGTCTCAAGAGCGAGTTCCTCGCCAACATGAGCCACGAGCTGCGCACGCCGCTCAACGCCATCCTCGGCTTCAGCGAGATCCTCAAGGACAACCTCGCCGGCGAGCTGACCCCGCAGCAGCGGCAGGAGTGCCTGGAGAACATCCACACTTCTGGCCGACATCTGCTGGAACTCGTCAACGACGTGCTCGACCTGAGCAAGATCGAGGCGGGACGCATGGAGCTCTCCTACGACAGCTTCCGCGTCACCAGCGCCTTCCGCGAGGTGAACAACGTCATCAAGGCGCTCACCGAGCGCCGCGAGCTGACCCTCACCGAGGACATCCAACCCGACGACCTCGAGGTCCGCGCCGACCGCAGCAAGTTCAAGCAGATCCTCTACAACCTGCTCAGCAACGCCATCAAGTTCACCCCGCCCGGCGGCCGGGTCTGGGTGCGCGCCCGGCAGGTCGACGGCGACCTGCTCGTCGAGGTCGGCGACACCGGCATCGGCATCGCCCCCGAGCACCAGGAGCTGGTCTTCAGCGAGTTCTACCAGATCGACAACCAGGCCACCCGGCAGGCGCAGGGCACCGGCCTCGGCCTCTCCCTGACCCGGCGCCTGGTCCAGCTCCACGGCGGGTCGATCGTGGTGGAGAGCGCGCCCGGCCAGGGCGCCGTGTTCACCTACCGGATTCCCGTCGACGGCCTCGACCGCACCAACGGCCATCCCCACAACCGCATCCTGCTCATCGAGGACAACCCCTCCAACCGCGAGCTGACCATGATGGTGCTCCACGGCAACGGCTACCACGTCGACGTCGCCGAGGACGGGCAGGAGGGCCTGCAGAAGGTCCGCGCTAATCTCTACGATCTCGTTCTCATGGACGTCCGCCTGCCCGGCATGGACGGTCTCACTCTCACACGCATGCTGAAGAGCGATCCCAAGACGGCGAGCATCCCGGTCGTCGCGCTCAGCGCCCACGCCATGAAGGGCGACGAGCAGGAGGCCCTCGCCGCAGGCTGCGCCGGCTACATCACCAAACCCATCGAGGTCTCGAAGTTCGTGCGGCAGATTTCCAGCTACTTGGAGGCGGGCAGCAAATGACAGGTGCGGGCAAGACCATCCTCATCGTCGAGGACGACCAGCCCTCCCGCGAGGTCGTCCGGCTCGCCTGCCAGGCTCAGAACCACACCCTGATCGAGGCAACCACGGGCGTCGACGGTCTCACCATGGCCCGCGAGGGCAACCCCGACCTGATCATCCTCGACGTCAACCTGCCCGGCATGTCCGGCCTCGACGTCTGCCGCCGCCTCCGCTCCGAGGGCTCCCGGGTCCCCATCATCATGCTGACCGCCAAGTCGGACACCATCGACGTGGTGGTCGGCCTCGAGCTCGGCGCCGACGACTACGTGACCAAGCCCTTCGAGGTGCGCGAGCTGATGGCCCGCATCGGCGCCCACCTGCGCCGCAGCGAGATCAGCGCCCAGGAGGCGCCGCGCGACCGCTTCGAGTTCCCCGGCCTGGTCATCGACCTGGGCCGGCGCCAGGTCTTCCGCGACGGTGAGGAGGTCATGCTCACCCTCACCGAGTTCAACCTCCTGGCCCTGCTCGCCTCCCGCCCGGGGCAGGTCATGTCCCGCGGCGAGCTGCTCCGGCGCGTCTGGGGCTACGAGGTGGAGATCGAGACCCGCACCGTCGACGCCCACGTCTACCGGCTGCGCCGCAAGATCGAGCCCGAGGCGGAGAAGCCCACCTACATCCACTCCGTCCCCGGCATCGGCTACCGCTTCGCGGGCTAGCAGCCCGGCCCGGAAGCTCCTCCTAGTACCCCGTCTGCCACCCTCGTGAGCGCCCGGCGTGCTCGGCGCCGAGCTCGGCCGCCTTCACCGTGAAGGCGGGGTCGAAGAACAGGTAGCTGAGCAGCTCCCCGTGCTCCCTCGGGGTGCCCCCGACGAGGCGGGAGAGCAGGGCGAGGTCGCGCCGCCCGAGCCGCGGCAGCCCCCCGAAGTTCCGCCGGAAGACGCTCTCCGCCGTCTCCCCGATGGCCACCGCGTCCGCCTCGCTCTGCGGCCCGGCGAACACGAAGGGCACCACGTGCTTGCCCCGCCCCGTCGCCGGCCGCTTCGCGGCCAGCCCGTTGACCTGCGCCAGGGTGTGCAGGTCCTCGACCATGCGGTCGGACAGCGCCCCGCGCAGCAGGTGCCCCGCCGCCCCCCACATGTCCGGCGGCCGCCGGCTCGGCGCCGGCAGCGAGGTGCGCACGGCGGGGTACTGGTCGGGATGGGTGGCCACCACGGCGACCCGCCCGGCGCCGAGGGTGAGCGCCGGCTTGAGCGGCGCGTTGACCCGCACGCCGCCGTCGACGTACCAGCCCTTCCAGTCAGGCGGCTCCCCGACCAGCACCGGCCGGAACGCCACCGGGATGGCCGACGAGGCCACCGCATGCTCCGGCCGCAGCTCCTCGACGTCGACGTAGGTGATGTCGCGCATGCGGTCGTCGGGCAGCCTCCGGCTCCGGTCGTGGCGGAGGACGAACACCGCCGTCGCGTTGGTGGCCGAGGACGTCGCCACCACGGCCACCGCCTGCACCACGCCCTCGCGCACGTTGCGGTGCAGCCTCTCCCAGTCCAGCTTGCCGCGGATGTGCTCGACCAGCTTGCCGGTGTCAAGCAGGCTGACCAGCCTCCCCCGCCCGGTGAGGAGCTGCCAGCCGAGGCCGCGCACGTCCCTCCAGGCGCTGCCCACCACGCTGGCCACGTCGCCGAGGGTGACCCGCGACCACAGCCCCACCGCCTCCTCCGCCGCCCTGGCCATGCCCAGGTCGGCGTACGCCGCCAGGGCGACGACGTTCAGCGCCCCGGCGCTGGTCCCGACCAGGACCGACGGCGACGCCCCCTCACCCTCCAGCGTGCGCAGGAGCACCGACAGCGCCCCCGCCTCGTACGCGCCGCGCGCCCCCGCGCCGGCGACCACCAGCCCGACCCGATCCGCCATGGTCCGCTCTCCTTCAGCCCGCTTCGACCAGCACCTCGGCGGCCGCCTCGCGCCCGATGCGCCGCGACGTCCCGTCGAGCTCGACGCCCACCGACCCGCTGGAGGCGCCGTCGTCCTCGACCAGCACCCGGCTGCCCAGCCCCAGCCCCACGGCGGAGAGGGCGGCGAGCAGGTCGTGGTCCTCGTGGGCGATGCGCCGCACCACCCCGCCCTCGCCGCGGCCCAGCGAGGCCAGCGGCCGCAGGGCCAGGGCGGGCTCCTCGGACCCGTCCTCCATGATCGGGTGCCCGTGAGGGCAGGTCTGCGGGTGGCCGAGAAAGGCGGCGAGCCGCTCGGTGACCTGCGGCGAGAAGGCGTGCTCCAGGCGGTGCGCCTCCTCGTGCACGTCCTCCCAGCCGAAGCCGAGCACGTCGACCAGGAAGCGCTCGGCGAGGCGGTGCCGCGACACCAGGGTTCGCGCCAGGCGCAACCCCTCCGGGCTGAGCTCGATGCGGCGCGCGTCGCCGACCAGCCCGCCGGCGCGCATCCGCGACACCATCTCGGTCACCGCCGCGGGCGACACGCCGAGCTGCTCGGCGAGCTCGGTGCCGCGCACCGCTCCGCCGCCCACGCCGAGGCGGTAGATGGTGACCAGGTAGTCCTCGATGGTCTGCGACGGCGCGCTGCGGTTCATGGCGGCGCTCAGCGTAGCGCGGGGCTCAGAGCGTGTCGGTGCGCACGATCATCAGGCGCACGCGCGAGGTGGCGACGTCCCTGCCCTGCTCGTCGCGAATGCTCACCTGCCACGCCTGGGTGCGCCGGCCGGCGTGCAGCGGGGTGGCCTCGAAGGTGACCAGCGTGCCCTCGCCCACGGCGCGCAGGAAGGTGGTGTGGTTCTCCAGTCCGACGGCGCCGTTCTGCGGGTCGTGCTGGACGGCGTTGAGGTGGGCGCCGATCGAGGCCACCGACTCGCTCACCGAGCAGTAGACGCCGCCGTGGACGATGCCGTACGGCTGGAGGTGGTGGGCGGCGATGCGCAGCCGGGCGACCACGCGCACCGGCGTCGTCTCCACCCACTCGACGCCGATGGCCGCGTCGAACCCTTCCGGCACCTCAGTAGATGAAGCCGATCAGGTCGATGCTGCTGACCGTGACGGTGCGCTGGTCGAGCACGCCGAGGCCGCGCACGTTCATCTCGGAGATGAGGAAGCTGCCGTCGGGGTTGACCTTCTCGACGTAGGCGACGTGGCCCACCCAGGAGCCCCACATGACCACGATGGCGCCGGCGACGGGCAGGTGGCCCTCGGGACGGCCGGCGCCGCGGGCGTTGCGCACCCAGGTCCAGGCGTCGCCGTTCCAGTCCACCTTGCGGCGGGTGGAGACGTAGTAGGTGCACTGGCCCCAGGGGAAGCCGGAGTTGGACGAGCCGCCGTGCTGGTACTGGCTGGAGGGGACGGCGGGGAGGTCGTCGGCGTTGGGCACCACCCACTGCGAGGCGATCCCGTCGGGACCGGCCGCGGCGGCGGGCACCTGCAGCCAGCTCCCCGCGGGGAGGACGGCGTCGCTGCGCAGGGCGTTGTAGTCGAGGATCACCCGGGGGTCGAGGCCGACCCGGGCCGCGAAGGTGCTCGGCCGCTCGCCCTGGTGGACGCGGACCAGGGCGCCCGGCCCCGGCGGCACCAGCAGGGTCGACCCCGCCTTGGGCTCGACGCCCTCGGCGAGCTGGTTGGCCCAGCGCATCGCGGCGGCGTCGGAGTGGAAGCTGGCGGCCAGCGCGGCGACGGTGTCGCCCTTGTTGACCACGATGGTCTGCGCCGGGCGCTGCGGGATGAACGGCACCGAGGCGCCGCGCTCGATGGTCGCGCCGCTCCGCGAGGCGTCATCTCCGGCCGATGCCAGCACGGGCAGCGACGGGAGGTGGCTCACGGCGTGGGGCACGAGCATCGGCAGCGCCAAAGCGGCGACCACGACGACGCCGTGTCTCAGCAAACGGTCACGCACCGCCAATAGGAGTCCCTTGCACGAGCTGCCCTCTGCCTTCTTGAACCACGGCTCGCGCACGCCCCCTCCCCGGAGCGCGACCACCGGTGCGTCCCTGCACCGAGCGAGCCAGACCGGGCGGCAGGCTACCAAAGGCCTACCACGAAGGTCAACGCGAACGGGGGCTCACTTCTTGCAACACCGTCAGCCATGCCCCCATTGCTGCAAGGGCTTTATGCCCCAGGGCCGGTATGGCCCATCGTGATACCTTTTCGATCACGTCCGCCGACGTGAGCCCCCCTCCCCCCACCCCGCCCCGGAGGCCTGGATGTACTCGAGCATCTGCGTGCCCCTGGACAACTCCGACCACTCCAACGCGGCCATGGAGGTCGCCGTCCGGCTGGCGGAGGCGTTCGGGGCCTCCTGCACCGGCAGCCACGTCTACGCCGCCCGGATGCACGACTACCGCTTCAAGCAGATGGAGTACACCCTCCCCGAGGAGTACCAGGACGAGGCCGAGCTGCTCCGCCAGCGCCGCATCCACGACTCGCTGATCACCACCGGCCTCCAGCTCATCTCCGACTCCTACACGGACGTGATGCGCTACCGCTGCCTGGAGCGCGGCGTCCCCTTCACCGCCAAGGCGATGGACGGGCGCAACTGGGAGGAGCTGGTCCGCGACATCGACGAGTCGGGGTACGACCTCGTCGTCATGGGCGCGCTGGGCATGGGCGCGGTCAAGGAGTCGCGCCTCGGCTCGGTGGCCGACCGCGTGGTCCGCCGGGTGCGCACCGACACCCTGCTGGTGCGCCGCGCCGGCGAGTCGGCCATGGAGGGCGACATCGTCGTCGCCGTCGACGGCTCGCCGCAGTGCTTCGGCGGGCTGCTCACCGCGCTGTCGCTGGGCAAGGCGCTGGGCAGGCGGGTGCAGGCGATCGCCGTGTACGACCCCTACCTGCACTACGCGGTCTTCAACTCCATCGTCGACGTGCTCAGCGAGAAGGCCTCCAAGGTGTTCCGCTTCAAGGAGCAGGAGGCGCTGCACGAGGAGATCATCGACACCGGGCTGGCCAAGATCTACGAGTCCCACCTCAAGGTGGCGCAGCAGCTCGCCGCCTCGCACGGCGTGGACCTGCCCATCACCCTGCTCGACGGCAAGGCCTTCGAGCAGGTGGCGCGCTTCGTCCGCGAGACGCAGCCGTGGCTGCTCGTCTGCGGCCGCATCGGCGTGCACTCCGACGACGGCATGGACATCGGCTCCAACACCGAGCAGCTCGTCCGCCTCCTCGACTGCGACGTGCTGGTGTCGTCGCGCACCTTCGTGCCGCCCATCGACGTGCGCGCCGACGCCTCGGTGGTGTGGACGCCCGAGGCGGAGGAGCGCATGGCCCGTGTGCCGGTCGCGGCGCGCGGCATCGCCCGGACCACGGTGCTGCGCTGGTGCACCGAGCGCGGGCACAGCGTGGTGTCGTCGGGCGACGTCGAGGCGGCGCTCGACGAGCTCATGCCCTACCAGCGGATCATGCGCCGTATCGGCGAGGTGGCGGCCACCCTCGACGCCGCGGAGCGGGCGATGGTGGAGGAGGCGCCGGTGGCCTCGGCGCGCGCGGTGTGCCGCGTCTGCGGGTACGCGTCGTCGGCGGAGTCGCCGGTGTCGTGTCCCGTGTGCGGCGGCGACGCGTCGGGGTTCGAGCGCATCGACGTGGCCCTGCTGCTCGCCGACGCGGCGGTGGAGGGGGATGCGGCCGAGGTCGGGTTCGACGGACGCAAGCTGGGCTGGACCATGGAGGCGCGCACCCTGCTGCACGAATTGCCGGCGGGCTACCTGCGGCGGCGGGTCAAGGCGATCGTGGAGAAGGCGGCGCGGACGCGGCGGCTGCCGGCGATCACCCGCGAGGTGGTCGAGCCGTACGTGCTGCCGGAGCTGGAGGCGCTCGACGGGCGGGCGGGGCCGCACCGGGCGCCGATCGTGGGCACGGCATCGGAGCCCGCGATTGCGCCGCAGCGCATTCCATGGACGGCGGAGGCGGAGTCGCGGCTGGAGCGCATTCCCGACGGCTTCCTGCGCAACCTGGCGCGGGAGCAGGTCGAGCGGGTCGCCTTGGCGGTCGGCGCTGCAGAGGTGTCGGCGCTGCACGTCGAGGCGGGGATCGCCGAGGCCAAGTCGCACATGCGCAGCGCGCTGGGCAACGACGGCGCGGCCGCCGCCGCTGCGGGCGGCTGCCCGGTGCACGCCTCGTCGCCCGCAGCGGATTCCTCTGCGAGAGCGCAAGCCGCCGCCGCACCGTGCCCGCATGGCAGCGCGCCGCTGCGCGAGGCCACCGTCCCCGTCGTCAACCCCACCGTCGCCCACACCCTCGACGAGATCGCCGCCCTCAACGAGAAGTCCGGCCGCTTCGACCCCGCCACCGCCGTGGACATGACCCTGCACGCCGCCGAGAAGCGCGCCGACCTCAGGGGCCTCAACGAGATCACCGCCGCCTTCGTCGAATCCCTGGGCAAGAAGATGGGCTACGGGCACCCCGCATCCCCGCTCACCCACCAGCTCAGCTTCACCTGGACCCCCGAGGCCGAGCAGCGCCTGCAATCGGTCCCCGACTTCTGCCGCGAGATGGTCCGCTGGCGCGTCGAGTGGTTCGCCGCCAAGCGCAACCTGGGCAGCGTCATCACCCCCGACATGGTCGAGGGCAAGCTCTCTGCGTGGGGCGAGGTGTCGCAGGAGATCACCGCCAAGGGCACTGCGCTGCCGTGGAGCGACGCCGCCCTGCAGCGGCTGGAGCGCATCCCCGAGTCGGTGCGCGGCGAGATCATGCAGGCCATCGAGGGCAACGCCCGCGCCGCCGGCGCCGAGCAGGTCGACGCCGAGCACATCGACGCCATGCGCGAGCAGTGGCAGCGCAGCGGCGACTTCCACCAGGGCCGCTTCGGCTTTCGCGCATAGCTGACCGTGGCAGCGCCCGTCGGCCTCAACGTTCCCATCCCCGAGTGGCCGATCGTCGGCGACCACTTCCCCGTGGCGCTGCTCTTCACCATCCACATCGCCATCGCCGAGCTGAGCCTCGGGCTGATCACCCTGGCGGTGTGCTTCGAGACGCTGGGACTGCGCAGCGGCAGCGAATGGCACTTCCGCTACGCGCGCGCCTCGGCCAACGTCTACTACCTGGTCTTCAGCGCCGGCGCGACCTTCGCGGTGTTCGCGGTGACGGCGATCATCGGCCTCTGGGGACCGACGTGGGGCGTGCTGCTCAACCACTTCTTCGCCCTGTTCGGCGTCGCCTTCGGGCTCTTCTTCATCCTGGCGCCGCTGCTCGTCCTCTACCGCAACAGCTTCGGCAGAATCGGCGCGCGCAAGCACCTGCTGGTGGGCTGGGCGGTGCTCTTCCTGCAGACGCTCTTCATGCTCATGGTGGTGGTGATCGACGCCTACATGATCGATCCCGCCCAGTCGGGCCTGCTGCGCGGCGTGCTCAACCCGCCGTACCTGCCGCTGCTGCTGCACCGCCTGGTCGGCAACGTGTCATGGACGGCGCTGTTCCTCGCCGGCTTCGCCGCGCTGCGCCTCGCGCGGAGCAGCGACGAGGGCGAGCGCGCCTTCCAGGCGTGGGCGGCGCGCATCAACCTGCGCATCGGGCTGGCCACGGGCATCCTCATGCCGGTGCTCGGCTTCGCCCTGGTCGAGGTGCTGAAGAGCTCGGTGGGCACGTACTTCGAGCATCTCGTCGACAGCCCCGAGCACCTCTTCGTCTTCCAGGCGGCGCTGCTCGGGCTGATGTTCGTCGCCGCCAACGTCGCCCTGGCCTGGGAGCGGCCGCTGCGCTCCGGAGCCGACGCCTTCGGCAGGCTCAGCGTCGTCCTCAGTGCGGCGTGCTTCGGCGCCGGCCTGCTGCCCGCCTCGGTGCTCGCCGGCGACATGATCTGGATCCGCTACGCGGCCATCGGCGCGGGGCTGGTCGTCACCCTGATGCACCTGCTGCTGCGCAGCGCGCCGCTGCAGCGCACGCCGGTGCCCGTGCCCGCGCCCGGCGCCGCCGCGGTGCTGCCCTACAGCACCTACGTGATCGGCCGCCGCGCGCTGATGGCCTGCGGCGTGTTCGCCGTGGTGCTCTCCCTCTACATGGGCTACATGAAGGAGACGGCGCGCGGCCCGTACACCATCAACGGTGAGCTGACCCAGCAGGACGCGCGCGGCCAGTGGAACCCGCAGGGGATCTACCCGTGACCGCGGCGCTGCACCTGCTCGCCCGCGACTCCGACTTCCAGGCGAGCTGGTACTACTCGGCGGTCATCTTCGCCGGCATGTGCCTGGTCGGCTGGGCGATGTGGCTGGTGGTCCGCCAGCTCCGCCTGATGTGGGTGCGCGGCGACCGGGCGATGGCCTTCGCCCTGGGCACCGCGGTGACCGTCGCCTTCCTCATGTTCGCCTCGATGCTGATCACCGTGGCCATCGCGCTGCTGCCGCTGACCCGCAGCGGGGGCGCGGGATGAGCGCGACGCCGATGACCCGCCGCCGCTTCCTCATCCGCATGACCAACCTCGGCGCCGGGGCGATCACCCTGATGCTCTCCATCCCCGCCATCGGCTTCCTGCTCAGCCCGCTGTGGCAGAAGCGCCAGCTCTCCTGGGTGCGCGTCGGCGAGATCGACAGCGTGCCCGTGGGCCTGCCGACGCCGTTCGTCGTGTCCATGGCGGTGGGGGAGGGGCCGCCGACGCCCGACGTGCAGCGCGTCGTCTACGTGGTCAAGCAGGACAGCGGCGACCTGCGCATCCTCTCCAACACCTGCACGCACATGCAGTGCAACGTGCACTGGGATCCAAACCTCGGCCAGTTCCTCTGCCCCTGCCACGGCGGGCTCTACGACATCACCGGCGCCAACATCGGCGGCCCGCCGCCGTCGCCGCTGCCGCAGTGGGTGCACCGCACCGTCGTCGACCCGGCCACCGGCCGCACCGTCCTCGAAGTCCAGAACCAGTTCGACGAGAGCATCTGAGGTGATCCGCTTCCTCACCCGCCCGTTCGCCACGCGCACCCGCAGGGCGTACCGCTGGATCGACGAGCGCACCGGCAGCACCGAGCTGATCCACAAGGGCCTCTACGAGGCGGTGCCGGAGAAGGGCGGCTGGGCGTACACGCTGGGCAGCGCGACGCTGGTGCTCATCCTGCT
>Ga0207664_10002747_pt1 | contig 11684 bp, 10 predicted proteins | sample LARL83metaG_FD_184349 | JGI IMG/M metagenome (GOLD analysis project Ga0207664, IMG submission 184349) | Corn, switchgrass and miscanthus rhizosphere microbial communities from Kellogg Biological Station, Michigan, USA - LAR L8-3 metaG... | ecosystem: Host-associated > Plants > Roots >...
ACCTGGGTGTACGGCCGCGCGGGCCGCCCCTGCCGCCGCTGCGGGACCCCGATCCGCAGGGCCGAGCAGGGCACCGCAGGTGAGGAGCGGCTCAGGTTCTGGTGTCCGGCGTGCCAGAGATAGCGGCGGTAACGGTGCCCGGTCGTCGGGTCGCGATGGGACGGGGGTACGCTCAGGTGATATGTCACGTAATGGCAAGACCGGCCCCGGCGCCCGCCGGCGGGTGGCTCGACGGGGACCAGGAGCGGGCGTGGCTGGCCTATATCCGGGTCCAGTTGCGCCTGGGTTACCGGCGTGTGGTCACAGCACGCCCTTCTGGGCGTTTCCTGCCGGGTGCGGCACGAGGGCCTGCACGTCGAGGCCGCTGCTGAGCCTGCTCTCCAGGGCAGATCGCAGGGCGGCGAGGGCAGCGCCTTTGAGATGCTCCGAACGGGCCTGCTCCGACTCGTACTTCTCGATCATGACCAGCCGGTCAGGCCCCTCATGCAGCGCGTACAGCTCAACGCCCGGTTCGCCGTGAACCTGGGCGATCGCCTCCTCGAAAGCCGCGGCCACCTCGGCGCGGTGCTTGGGGATGGGATAGGCCGTGACCACGACGACAACGCTCATGTCCGGTGCTTACCTCCCGCCGGAATCATCCCTTCCTGTGTGCAGTCATCTAGCGGAGCGGCCGGAAGGCCGCCCGGATTTCTTCTGAGAACAGTTGCGGCTCCTCCCAGGCCGCGAAGTGGCCGCCTTTGTCGGCTTCGTTGAAGTAGATGACGTGGGGGTAGAGCTTCTCGACCCAGCTGCGCGGGGCCCGGAAGATCTCGCCGGGGAACGTGGTGAACCCGACCGGGAGGGTGACCTGCGGAGGAGCCTGGCCGGCTGCAAGGGCCTGGGCTCGCCCGCCCTCCCAGTACGAGCGGGCGGCCGAGGTCCCGGTGCCGGTCAGCCAGTACAGCGTGATGTTGTCGAGGATGTGGTCGCGGGTGAGGTTGCCCGCGGGCTGGCCGCCGGTGAATGCGCGGGAGATCTTGTAGTAGCTGTCGGTGTCGTGGTCGAGCATCCAGGCCGCCAGCGCGACCGGTGAATCCAGCAGGGCGTAGCCGATCGTCTGCGGCCGCGTGGCCTGCTCCAGGAAGTAGCCGGAGCCGTTCGTCCGGAAGGTGTTGATCGCGGCGAGCGCGGCGCGCTCCCCCTCGGAGCCCGCGGGCATACCGGGGACGTTGCCCAGTGCCTGCCGGAGGAAGTTCAGGTGGATGCCGAGCAGCCCCGCGGGTGCCTGGCCGCCCATCGCGTCGGTGACGGCGGCGCCCTGATCGCCGCCCTGGGCGACGTAACGGTCATAGCCGAGGCGGCCCATCAGCTCCGCCCAGGCGCGCGCGGTACGGCCGGGGTCCCAGCCGACCTCGGCCGGCGCGGCGGAGAGGCCATAGCCGGGCAGCGAAGGCAGCACCAGGTCGAACGCGTCCCCCGCGGAGCCGCTGTGCGCGGCCGGGTCGGTCAGCGGGCCGACGATCTCGAGCATCTCGAGGACCGAGCCCGGCCAGCCGTGCGTGATGATCAGCGGCAACGCGTCCCCGTGCGGCGACTTGACGTGGACGAAGTGGACGTCTAGCCCGTCGATCTCGGTCTTGAACTGCGGCAGCGCGTTCAGCCTCGCTTCGCACCTGCGCCAGTCGTAATCGGCCGTCCAGTAGCGGGCGAGTTCCTGGATTGTGGCCAGCTGCACACCCTGCGAGCGGTCCTTGACCAGTTCCCCGGAGGTCCAGCGCGTCGCGGTGATGCGCCGCCGCAGGTCGGCCAGGTCTTCATCGGGCACGTGGACCTCGAAGGGGCGGATGGTGAGATCGGTCATGGTGCCCACCTCCTCTGGATTTCCCGCCGGCTGCTGGGCGGGGCGAGCAGGGATGCCGTATGGATGGGAGGGCGCTCAGCCGGCCAGCGTGCGGAGTGACTTGACTTTGCCGATGACCCAGGTGGCGAGTGCGGCGGCGGTACCGGTAGCCGTGTTGTGCATCGGTGGATCACTACGCCCGGGACGGTGGTCCCGGCACCGCCGGGACAGGCTCACTCGGACCACCTTGCCTTGGGTCGCGCTCATAGCGGCCTCCCCAGAGACTCGCTAAATAACGCTAACGTCCCTTACCGTTTCGTAGCATCACCAGTTTGGGCAGGGACCAGGCCTAACGTTCCGTCAGACCACGATGACTTTGGGTGAGGCGCAGCAACGACGTCATCGGCAACTTCCCGTCCGGCCAGCGCGATCAGCACTGGTGCCCGCACTGCCAGCCCGCACCATGACTGCGCACTGCCCGGTCCGGCCAGCGGCCGGACCGGGCAGTGCCGGGCGCTACGCGTCCCGCTTCAGGAACGTCACCGCCCCAGCGATGATCGCGATCACCGCGTACCCGGTGAACACGGCGAACCCGGTCCACGGGGCGAACATGTGCGGCGAGCCGGGCTGGGAGACCGTGGACCAGATCTGGCTGCCCGCGTTGAACGGCACCCACTTGTCCACGTGGTCCTGCCAGCTCGACGGCAAGAAGTTGACCAGCACGAACAGCACGAACAGCAACCCGATACCGGCGCTGATCGCGGCCGCGGTGTGCCGCAGCAGCGTGCCCAGGCCGAACGCCAGCATCCCGCACGCGGCCAGGAACAGCCCGCCGCCGATCACCGCGCGCAGCACGCCCGGGTCGCCGAGGCTGGCGTTCAGGTGCTTGCCGGACAGGATGGCCTGGCCGATGAAGAACGACAGGAACGAGGCGACCAGCCCGGTGACCAGGGCCACCACCGTGAACACCACACCCTTGGCGGCCAGCACGGTGCCCCGGCGCGGCTGCACGGTCAGCGACGTCCGGATCATCCCGGTGGAATACTCCGACGTCACGGTCAGCGCGCCGAGCACCACAATGATCAGCTGGCCCAGGATCAGGCCGACCAGGCTGTGCTGGGTCGGGTCGAAGAACGGCCCCCGCACGTCCCCCGGCCGCGACGCCGCGGCCACGCAGGCCAGCGCGCCGATGCCGACCGTGACCACGATCAGGGCCAGCAGTGTCCAGTAGGTGGACCGGACCGAGCGGATCTTGGTGAACTCCGAGCGCAGCGCGCCGCCGAAGGAGGCCCGGCCGGCCCTGGGCGCCAGCCCGGCCGGCGCGGCCGGCCCGGGCAGCTGTGCCGTCGCGGACATCTCAGACCACCTCTCCCGAAGGCACCGGCTCTTCCGGGGGCACCGGCTGGGCCGCGGCGCCGCTCGCACCCGGGCTGCCGGCCCGGGCGTGGAACTCGACGCTGGACGCGGTCAGTTCCATGAACGCCTCTTCCAGCGAGGCGGTGGCCGCGGTCAGCTCGTGCAGCCGGATGCCCTGCTCGAAGGCCACGTCGCCGACCCGGTCGGCGGGCAGGCCCTGGACCAGGTAGCCGCCGTCCGAAGCGGTGATGACACTGCCCCCGGCCCGGGTGACCGCGCGGCGCAGCTCATCCCCGTGCGGCGTGCGGACCCGCACCGTCTGCACCGAGTTGCGCGCGATGAACTCGGCCACCGAGCAATCCGCGATGAGCTTGCCCCGGCCGATCACCAGCAGATGGTCGGCGGTGTTCTCCATCTCCGACATCAGGTGGCTGGACACGAACACGGTGCGGCCCTCGGCGGCCAGCGCCTTCATCAGGGTCCTGATCCACAGGATGCCCTCCGGGTCCAGCCCGTTGACCGGCTCGTCGAACATCAGGATGGCCGGGTCGCCAAGCAGCGCGGCGGCGATGCCGAGACGCTGCCCCATGCCGAGCGAGAATCCCTTCGACCTCTTCTTGGCCACCTCGCTGAGCCCGACCAGGTCCAGCACTTCACCGACCCGGCGGGCCGGCAGGTTGTTGGTCTGGGCCAGGCAGAGCAGGTGGTGGTAGGCGCTGCGGCCGCCGTGCACCGCCTTAGCGTCCAGCAGCGCACCAACTTCGCGCATCGGCTGGGCCAGCGCGCGGAAGTTCTTGCCGTGCACGGTGACCGTGCCCTTGGTCGGCCGGTCCAGCCCGAGAATCAGCCGCATCGTCGTGGTCTTGCCCGCCCCGTTCGGGCCGAGGAAGCCGGTTATCTTGCCCGGTTCCACGCTGAACGACAAGCGGTCCACCGCCAGCTTGTCGCCATAGCGTTTGGTGAGGCCCTGCGCCTCAATCATCAACGTGTCCTTCCTGCGCCCCCGGGCCCCCTGCCCGGCCTTCACGCACGGACAGTCTCCCGGGTGCGGCCAGGGCGGCACATCGGCCACAGGGGCGATCCGTATCCCCCTACGGGTGGAGGCCGTGGGTCAGCCGGCTACGACCGCGCTAGTACCGCGAGCGCCGGCTCGACCATCGCGAGCCCGGCCTGACCTGCGGACCAGGCCGCGGCGCAGAGCGCGCGCAGCCCGTCCACCGGGTCGCCGGAACCGGCCAGCACGATGGGCTGGTCCCCCGCCCGGTGGGCCCGCCACCCGCCGCACTCGAAGCCGCCACGGCCCGCGGCCACCGCCGGGTGCGGCTCGAGCAGCCCGGCCAGATCCGCGGCCAGGTAGCTGGGCCGCTGGTGCGGCGGGGCGAGCACCACGTCGGCCGGGCGGGTGACCCCGGTCAGCACCAGCAGGCTGGGCGCACCGGCCCGGACCGCGCCCTCGATGTCGGTGTCCAGCCGGTCCCCCACGACCAGCGGCCGCCGCGCGCCGGTCCGGGCCACCGCCTCGGCGTGCAGCGGCGGTTCCGGCTTGCCCGCGATCACCGGCTGCTGGCCGGTCGCGTACACGATGACCTGGGACAGAGCGCCGTTCCCGGGCTGCCGGCCGCGCCGCGTCGGCATGGTCGCGTCCCCGTTGGAGGCCACGTACCAGGCGCCGGCCGCCACGGCCAGCGCGCCCTCGGATAGCAGCGAGTAGCTGACCCCCGGCCAGTAACCCTGCACCACGGCGGCCGGCCGCTCCAGGGCCACGGTGACCGGGCGCAGCCCGCGCTCCCGGATGGCGATGCGCAGCCCGGTGCCGCCGACCACCAGGACGGCCGAGCCCGGGGCCAGCCGCCCGGCCAGCAGGGTCGCCGCGGCCTGCGCGGAGGTGACCACGTCGGCGGGCTGGGCCGGGACGCCGAACCCGGCCAGCTGGGCGGCGATCGCGGCCGGGGTGCGCGAGGAGTTGTTGGTCACGTAGGCCAGCCGCATCCCGGCGTCGGCCGCCTTGGCCAGCGCCTGCGGGGCCCCGGGCACGGCCGAGCTGCCCAGGTAGACGACCCCGTCCAGGTCGAGCAGGGCCACGTCATAGACCTGGCTGAGCGGGGCCGGGGAGCCGCGCAGCAGGCTGCCCGGCTCAGCGGTCACTGGCGTCCCCGGTGGCCCGGGCGCGGGCCCGCAGCGTCGCGCGCACCCCCTGCAGCGCGTCGGTGTAGTGCCGCAGGTCGGGGCGCATAGCCGCGGCCAGCGCGAGATGCTCGGCGGCGGCGCCGGGATCGCCGCCCCGGGCCAGGGCCAATCCCAGCCCGAAGTGCGCGTAGTCGTCGCTGGGGCTGGCCTCGACGATCTGCCGGAAGGTGGCGGCCGCGGCGGCGTACCGCCGCGTGTCGAACTGGGCCCGGCCCAGCGCCTCAAGCACGCTGCGCGAGCCCGGCTCGGCCTCGGCGGCCCGCTCCAGCAGCTGGGCGGCGGCGGCCGGGCTGCCCCGGCCGAGCAGTTCAAGGCCCCGCTGGTACCACGTGTACGGGTCACCATGCGGGGCCGGGGCATCATCGCGCAGCTGCGGATTTTCCTCCGGGCGGGAATCCTGGCCGCCCCTCGGTCCTTCTGACATATGTGCAGATCCTTCCGTCCGGCGAGGAACCAGTGCAGCCGGGACCAGCCGGGCTCGCGCTCGCGCCTTTCCGCGGAGTCCGTTATGCCCCGGATCGGGTCAGCGGACTCGCAGAGGTCACCTCTCCACCGTACGACGTCATCGGCCAGGAAGCGGCACAGCAGCTGCTCGACGCCGACCCGCACAACGTGGTGCGGCTCATCCTGCCCCGGGAGCATCCCGGGCGCCCGGGTGAGGAGTACCACGACGCCGCCGTGCTGCTGCGCGAGTGGCGCCGGGACGGGGTGCTGGTCGCCGACGAGCAGCCCGCGCTGTACGTGTACGAGCAGCGGCGGGGGCGGCCGGGCCGGACCGGGCCGGAGGTCCTGCAGCGCGGCCTGATCGGCGCGCTGCGGCTGGCCCCGCCCAGCGCCCGGATCGTGCTGCCGCACGAAGACGTGATGCCCGGCCCGGTGCGGGGCCGGCGGCAGCTGATGGAGGCGACCGAGGCCAACCTGGAGCCCATCTTCCTGCTCTACGACGGCGGCGCGGACAGCGCGGCCACCCGGCTGGCCGCCCAGGTGGCCGCCAGTGCCCAGCCGCTGGCCAGCGCGCGGACCAGCGACGGCATCCAGCACACGCTGTGGGCGCTGACCGACCCAGCCCAGCTGGCCGCGATCGCCGCGGACCTGGCGCCGCGCCAGGCGCTGATCGCGGACGGCAACCACCGGTACGCCGCCTACCTGCAGATGCAGGCGGACGCCCAGATGCAGGCGGGCAGCACCGCCGCCGCCGCGCCGGGCGGCAGCCCTTACGACTACGGCCTGGCCCTGCTGGTGGACGCGACCGCGTTCCCGCCGCAGATTGGCGCGATCCACCGGGTGCTGCCCGGGCTGGCCCCGGGGAACGCGGTGGAACGGGCCAAGGCCGCGTTCTCGGTGCGGGCCGTCGGCGGCCCCGGCCAGCTGCCCGCCGCGCTGGACGCGCTGGCCGCCGCCGGGCGGGCGGGCAGCGCGTTCCTGGTCGCGGGGCAGGGCCAGCTCCACCTGCTCACCGACCCGGACCCGGTCCAGGCCGAGGCGGTCATGCCGGCCGGCAAGTCCGCGCAGTGGCGCCAGCTGTCCACGGCGATCCTGCAGGAGCTGCTGCTGGCCCACGTGTGGGGCATCCCCGACGACGAGGCCAGCGTCCGGGTGGTACACCACGACGCGGCCCGCGCCGTGGCGCTGGCCGACCGGTCCGGCGGCACCGCGGTGCTGTGCAACCCGCTGACCGCGGCGGACGTCTACGCGGTGGCCGCCGAAGGGGACCGGCTGCCGCGCAAGTCCACGTCGTTCGCGCCCAAGCCGGCCACCGGCATGGTGCTGCGCTCGCTGGCCGCGGGCTGAGCACGCCTCAGCGCGGGGTACTGCGCACGAACAGGCCGAACGGGCCGCGCCCGGCCGGCTCGAAGTGCTGGTCGAAGTAGACCGCGATGGGCCGGGCCGTCCACGGGATGCGCCGGAACGACTGCGGCGACAGCCATACGTACTGCGCGTGGCGCAGCGCATTCAGCCACAGCGCGCGCACCGCGGGCACCCGCTGCGCGCCGGTCGCCGCGTTCCGCCCCCGGGACAGTGAGTAGTCGGTGCCGACCCCGTCGACGATGGGCACGCAGCCAGGCACCGAGGACACGAACCGGTTCGCGGCGATGGCGTAGGACGCCTGGTCGGTCAGCACGCACGCGCCGGCCGGGATCACGGCGCGGGCCTGGGACACGGCATCCCCGGTCAGCCCGGGGGTGGTCGGCGCCAGCGGCGGCTGCAGCGAGCTCTCGAAGCTGACCTGGACGATGGTCATCGCGACCAGCGCGGCGGCCGCGGCGGGCACGGCCCACGCGGTCAGCCGCCGGGCCGCCGGGTGCGCCGCGGCATCCCCCCCGTCAGCCGGGCGCAGCGCACTGGCCAGCCGGGCCACCGGCAGCGCCACCGCCAGGGCCAGGAACGGCGCCAGGAAACCCGCGTAGTGGTAGTAGAAATCGGCCGGCCACAGGAACGCGACAATGGTCAGCACGGTGGTGCCGTAGGCGAACTGCTCGACCAGCGGCGGCCGCTGCCCGGTGCGCCGCCAGGCCACCACGCAGCTGACCACGACCAGCGCGATGATGGCCAGCGCGACCAGGGTGATCGGCACCGGCCCCAGGCTGGTGAAGTCGGTAAGACCAGTCATCTGGTGCAGCCGGTAGGACAGCGCGGTGCGCACCGTGTCGATCCGGACCAGCTGGGCCACCACCACGCTGTGGTAGAAGGCGCGCGGGGCCAGCGCGGCGAACGGCAGCACCGGGACCAGGAAGCCGGCCGCCACCCCGGCCACGTACAGCAGCGCCCCGCGCAGCCGGCGGGCGGCCAGGATCAGCACCACGATGACCACGACCGGCAGGATGGCCCACACCTTGATGGCCCCGGCAAAGCCGAACGCGGCGCCGCCCCAGGCCAGCCGGCGCAGGCCGGCCAGCCGGTCGCCGTCGAACACAGCCAGCGCCCCCAGCAGGCAGAACAGCACCAGCCACGGCTCCAGCAGCACGGTGTGCGCGGCCTGCACGCTGGCCGGGTAGACGGCGATGATCCCGCTGGTCAGCAGCACCGCCAGCAGGCCGCGGTGGCGGACCAGCAGGCCGCCCAGGCCGGCCGCGGCCCCGCCGGCCACCGCGGTCAGGATCCGGCCCACGCCCATCCCCCACGCGGTGCCGAGCTCATGGGTCAGCGCCGCGACCGGGGCCATCAGCAGGGTGATGCCGGGCGGCTGCACCATGATGAAGTCCCGGTACGGCAGGTAACCGTGGACCAGCAGGATCGCGCTGCCGAAGTCGGTGCCGTCGTCGTATTCGGTGACGCCGAGCAGGTAGTCGGGCCGGGTCAGCTGGTACAGCCGCAGCGCGACGGCGACCACGGTGACCGTGATGATGACAGCGTTCACGCTGGCCGGGCGCGCCCACCGGCTCACCCGGCTGCTGCCGGCGGGCGGTGTCTGCGGCTTCGCGGCAGGCATTCTCACTGATTAATCCGCTCACAGTCGGTTGCTCGGCACGCTTCCCGCGCGGACCCCGTCGCCCGGTGCCAGCCCACGGCAGCTCGCGCACACCCGGAATCGTCCCCCGGCCGGTGCCCCGCCCAGCCCCGCAGCCATGTCCCGGCCGCGCTCCGATATTACCCGGGGCCAGCCCACCACGGAGGCAGGACAGTGTCTGGAACCATGGTGGCATGCACAGCACTGCGCGGACCCCCCAGCGCCCGGGCATTACCGAGCTCGGGCACGACGTATACGAGATCGATACCCGGATGGCCGGCTACTCAGGCATCACCGCGGGCTACCTGATCCGCAGTGACCGGCCGTGCCTGGTGGAGACGGGCACCGCGCCGTCGGCCCCGGTGGTCCGGGACGCGCTGAGCGAGCTGGGCATCGGCCCGGGCGACCTGGCCACGGTGGTGGTCACCCACATCCACCTGGACCACGCGGGCGGCGCCGGGGACATCGCCGCGCTGTACCCGGCGGCCGAGATCGTGGTGCACGAGCGGGGTGCCCGGCACCTGGCCGACCCATCCCGGCTGATGAGCGGCGCCCGGCAGGTGTACGGCCGCGCGCTGGACCGGCTGTTCGGCGCGATGCGCCCGACCCCGGCCGAGCGGATCAGGCCGGTCGGGGAACGCGGCTCGGTGGACCTGGGCGGCGGCCGGCGGCTGGACAGCCACTATTCGCCCGGGCACGCCAAGCACCACGTCGGGCTCATCGACTCGGTGAGCGGCGACCTGTACGTGGGCGACGCGGCCGGGGTGTACATCCCGGACACCGGGGACCTGCGGCCCGCCACCCCACCGCCGGATTTCGACCTGGACACCGCGCTCGGGTCGCTGCGCATGTTCGCGACGCTGCGCCCGCAGCAGCTGCTGTTCAGCCACTTCGGGCCGGTGCGGGAGGTCAGCGAGACGCTGGAACGGTCCGCGGAGGAAATTCAGCTGTGGGTCGAGGAGACCCGGCGGGCCCGCCGGGCCGGGCTGGATCTCGACCACGCCGTGGCCATGGTGCACGAGAAGACCCGGCACCGGTACGCGGGCCTGGCCCCGGACGCGGACCCGGAGCTGGTGGCCAGGATCCAGACGATCAGCGGCACGGCGGGCAGCGTGGCCGGGATCATGCACTGGCTGGACCGCGAGAACCAGGCTTCTTAACGGCCGGTTCCCCCGGCTGACCCCGCCCGGGCCCGGTGCTGGCGCAATCCATGCCGTCTGCACCGGGCCTGCGCCCGGTGCCCACCCCGGTCCGGTGGAATGGCGGGACATGCCAGGTCACGCCGGGCGGGGTGGGCCCGCTGGAGGCGGCCCGTGAGCCACGCCAAGCTGCTCCGGGCCGGGCTGGCGCTCGCCATCCTCGCCCTGTCCGCGGTCTTCGTCCTGGCCAAACCGCCCCGCCTCGGCCTCGACCTGCGCGGCGGCACGCAGATCACGCTGGAAACCCGCGACACCGCGGCGGTGCGGGCCAGCCGGGAATCCACCGAGCAGGCCAGCGAGGTGCTGCGCCGCCGGGTCGACGCGCTGGGCGTGGCCGAGCCGTCCATCACCCAGTCCGGTGACCGCCGGATCATCGTCGAACTGCCCGGGGTGCACGACCCGAAGCAGGCGGCCGCGGTGCTGGGCCGCACCGCGCAGCTCACCTTCCACCCGGTGCGCGGGGTCGCGCCCCCGGCAGCCAGCCCGGACCGCCAGGACGGCCCGGCCAGCCAGCGCGGCCAGCTGGTGCTGGCGGACGAGGCAGGGCAGCCACTGCGCCTCGGCCCGGCCGGGCTGACCGGGGCCGGGGTGGCCGGCGCGGAGGCGCAGATCGACCCGCAGACCGGCGGCGGCTGGTTCGTCACGATCGACTTCCGCGGCTCAGGCCAGCGGGCCTGGGCCCAGCTGACCGGCCGGGCCGCGTGCGTCCCGCCGGGGGATCCAGGCCGCCGGGTGGCCATCGTGCTGGACGACGAGATCATCTCCTCCCCGCAGGTCGACCCGCAGGTCGCCTGCGGGGTGGGCATCGATGGTGGGTCCACCCAGATCACCGGCCGGTTCACCCCGGCGGAAGCCCGTAATCTGGCGCTGCTCATCCGCGGCGGAGCGCTGCCGGTGCCGGTGGAGATCATCGAGCAGCGCTCGGTCGGCCCGACGCTCGGGCAGGCCGCGATCGCGGCCAGCGCGTGGGCCGCGGTCATCGGGGTGATCCTGACCGCGCTGTTCATCATGCTCGTGTACCGGCTGCTGGGCGGGATCGCCGCGGTAGCGCTGGCCGGGTACGGGCTCATCTCCTACGCGCTGCTGCTCGCCCTCGGCGCCACGCTGACCCTGCCCGGCCTGGCCGGTTTCGTGCTCGCGATCGGCATGGCGGTAGACGCCAACGTCCTGGTGTTCGAGCGGGCCCGGGAGGAGTACGCGGCGGCCGGCCGCAAGAGCCTTCGCGTCGCGCTGGCGGCCGGCTTCCGCAACGCGCTCAGTGCCATCGCCGATTCGAACATCACCACCCTGCTCGCGGCCGGGCTGCTGTTCTTCCTGGCCTCCGGGCCGGTCCGCGGGTTCGGTGTCACGCTGTCCATCGGCGTCCTCGCCTCGTTGATCAGTGCCCTGCTCATCACCCGCGTCCTGGCCGAGTGGGCGGTGCACCAGCCGGTGGTGCGGCGCCACCCGCAGGCTAGCGGGATGGCCCGCCTGGGCCCGGTCCGCACGTGGCTGACCAGACGGAACCCGGACCTGATGCGGCACGGTCGGCGCTGGCTGGCGCTGTCCGCGCTGGCGGTCACGGTCGCGGCCGCGGGGATCGCCGTTCGCGGGCTCAACTTCGGCGTGGAGTTCACCGGCGGGCGGCTGATGGAGTACTCGACCAGCCGCCCGGTGGCGCCGGAGCAGGCCCGGG
>Ga0207664_10002750_pt1 | contig 11679 bp, 9 predicted proteins | sample LARL83metaG_FD_184349 | JGI IMG/M metagenome (GOLD analysis project Ga0207664, IMG submission 184349) | Corn, switchgrass and miscanthus rhizosphere microbial communities from Kellogg Biological Station, Michigan, USA - LAR L8-3 metaG... | ecosystem: Host-associated > Plants > Roots >...
CCGCGCTGCCCTGCCCACTCCGAGGAGTTGGGCAGAGCAGCTGCGGATCCGGTTAGCCGAGGGCGAACGCGGTGAACGTCGCCGGCGACGGTGCTACGAAGCCGCCGGTGCCGGCCCCGATGAGCGAACTGCCGCCGGAGGCGATCAGAACGTATTGCTTGCCGTCGATCGAATAGACGCTGGCGGCATCGTCGATGCGACCGCCGAGCGCCTGCTGCCACAGCACCTGTCCGGTCGTGGCATCGAGCGCCTGGAACAGGCCTTTGCCGCTGACCCCAACGAAGACCAGACCGCCAGCGGTCGTGGTCGCGCCGCCGATCATCGCGACCGGCTCTCTGTGCTGCCAGCGGATCTTGCCGGTCTCGACGTCGATCGCCGTGAAGGTCCCCGTTCCGGTCACGGAGCGCGGAAGCTTCTTCGTCCACGGCCCGCTGATCTGGAACGTGCCGCCGTAATCGGCACCGACCTTGTATTTGAGCGGCTTCTTCGGTACCTGGATCAGGCCGGGGACGTTGAGGCCTGAGACGTAGACGAGGCCCGTCTGTGGACTGAACGGCACCGGCGACCATTCGGAGCCGCCAAGGGCTGCCGGCCAGGTGACGACAGCCTTCCCGCCCGGCTTCGGTACGACCCGATGCTGGTAGACGAACGCTACTGGCGTCGTCAGCCGCTTCCCCGTGCGTGCGTCGACGGAGTGCCAGAAGCCGCCCTTGTTCGCCTCACCGACGGCAAGCCCCGACTTGGTCGGGAAGAGCACCGGCGGCGAAGCCGAGTCCAAATCCCAGACGTCGAACGGTTCGAGCTGGTAGCCCCAGACCTGCTTGCCCGTCTTGGAATCGAGCGCGACGACCGAGTCCGTCCACAAGTTATGACCGGGCCGCACACGGGCATCGAAGTCGCTGCCCGCGTTTCCCGTGGCGATGTAGAGCAGGCCTGTCTTCGGATCGATCGTGGGGTTCATCCAGACATCGCCGCCGCCGTGGTGGCCCTTCAAGTACGAGCCCGGTGCATTCGGGGCGGGCACGGTGTAATGCCGCCAGATCTGCTTGCCGGTCTTGGCGTCGTAGGCGGCCTCGAAGCCGCGCGCACCGGACTCCGATCCCGCGCTGCCGACGAAGACCATGCCGTTGTAGACGATCGGCGCGGCACTCTCGGACAGGTACAGGGGATTGCCGATGCTCTTCTTCCACAGAAGATGGCCGTTCGCCTGATCGAGCGCGATCAGCAGCGCGTTCGGCGTCACGGCATAGATGCGACCATCGCCGACACCGACACCCCGGTTGGGGAAGCCGTGAACCGCGGCCTGCGCGGCGAGCCCGACGTTCTTCTGCTTGCCCACGTCGAACGACCACAGTTGCTTTCCGGTCGCGGCGTCAAGCGCGTAGATGTGCCCAAAGGTCGTCGTCACGTACGCGGTACGACCGACGATGACCGGATAGTTCTCGGCTCCGGGCGTCTTGACGCGGAAACGCCAGGCGACCTTCAGCGTCTTGACGTTCGACGTGTCGATCTGGGTCAGCGGGCTGTACCGCTGGCCGTCGAGCGTGCCGTTGACGTACGGCCAGTCGACGTCTGCAGTCGCACGTTCGGCCGAACTGGTCGGCACGAGCACCGCGACGCTGAGTGCGGCCAGGGCCGCGAGCATTACGAGCACCGCGAGCCAGATCCACCTCCTTGTCGGGTGTTTACGGCTCATTCGCTTCATTCCACTCTCCTCTTCGGGACGTGACTGGGGTCGTGTGGCGGGGTGCGTCGCAACCTCCGATGCCAACGCGACGTAACGACTCATGCAATGCGCCCCAACGCTAAAAGCGACGCGATGAGCACACCAGCCACGGGTCTGCCAACGCCGTAGCGATTCGATGCGAGTTCACTCACATGATCTGGCAGCCGTACGGGCCGGCAGTACGTTTCGGCCAACGTGCTTCACGAAGACTCACGCACCACCTCCGACCGGCTGCTCGCGAACATCGAGCAAGTCGTGCGCGGAAAGCACGACGAGATAGCGCTCGTGCTTTCCGCACTCGCCGCCCAGGGCCACGTCCTCCTCGAAGACGTTCCGGGCACGGCGAAGACGATCCTCGCCCGTTCGATCGCTCAGACGATCGAAGGCGCGACCGTCACTCGGATCCAGTGCACGCCCGATTTGCAGCCGACCGATGTGACGGGGCTTTCGATCTACGATCAGAAGACGCGAGCGTTCGAGTTTCGCGCGGGCCCGATCTTCGCGAACGTCGTGCTGGTCGACGAGATCAACCGTGCGATGCCGAAGACGCAGTCGGCATTGCTCGAAGCGATGGCCGAGCGCCAGGTGACCGTCGATGGCTTGACCCACGCACTGCCGTCACCGTTCATCGTGATCGCGACCGAGAATCCGATCGAGCAGGAGGGGACGTTCCCGCTGCCGGAGGCGCAGCTTGACCGGTTCGCTCTCCGCTCGACACTTGGGTACCCAGACGAGGCGGCCGAGATCGACATCGTGGTGGCTCAGCGGCACGGCCATCCGCTCGAAGCGCTCGAGCCGCTCGTCTCGCTCGAAGACGTGCGCGCGATGCAGGCGGCGGTCGAGGACGTCTACATCGACGAGTTGCTCGTGCGCTGGACCGTCGAGCTCGTGCGCGCGACGCGCGCGGTGGAGGGAGTCGCGTTGGGAGCCTCCGTCCGCGGCAGCCTTGCGCTCGAGCGGACGGCGCGCGCGTGGGCGCTCGTCCGCGGTCGCGACCACGTGGTCCCGGAGGACATCGAGGCGCTCTTCCTGCCGGTCCTCGGTCACCGGCTGCTCCTCACCGCGTCCTTTCTCGCCGAGACACGCGGGCTCGGCCGCGACGACGCGCTCGCGCAGATCAAGGCTCGCTGCCTCGTCGACGCGCCCGCTCCGGTCGGGGTCGGCTCGTCGGCGTCGCGAGCCGCCGGCTGACGACGATGCCGGCCCGCGAGCGGCAGACGTTCCCGCTCGTGCCGCGCCGGCGGCGTCTCGTCGGGTTGCCATTCGGGGAGCTGCCCAGCCGGCACCGAGGACCGGGCGGCGACGTGATCGGTATGCGTCCGTACGAGAGAGGTGACCCGGTGTCGACGATCGACTGGTTCGCGACCGCACGGCTCTCGGCCGTCTCCGGACGGGACGAGTTCGTCGTACGCGACCGCTCGGCCGACGAGGCGCCGCGCGTCGCGCTCCTCTGCGACCGGCGTCCGGCAATGGCGATCTTCCCGGCGTCACTGCCCTGGCTTCAGAAGCCGCAAGCGCTCGCCGAAGCGACCGCGGCGATCGTCGCGAGTGCGGCGGCGGCCCGGAGTGACGTCGCGTCGCTCGACCTCGCCGGCGCAGGAGGGCAGCCCTACTGGCTTCCGCCCGGCCGCGGCGCCGGCGCCTGGCGCGTGCTCGAACGCCAGGCCGGCCCGGCCGCCTTCGACGCGCCCGAGGACAACCTCGAACAGGGCCTCGCCTTCCTCGCCGGCCTCCGGAGCGACCTGCCGGCCGGCAGCTTCGTGTTCGTGCTCTCCGACTTCCTCGTCTCGCCGCCGGCGGGTGTCTGGGTGGGCGCACTCGCCCGCGGCTGGGACATCGTGCCGATCGTGATCCAGGACCCGATCTGGGAGCAAAGCTTCCCGCCCGTCGGCGGTGTCGCGCTCCCGATCGCGGATCCGACAAGCGGCCGGGTCAGGCTGGTTCGTCTCAGCGCGCGCCAAGCCGCGCTTCGCCGCGAGCGGAACGAGCAGCAGCTGCGGCGTCTGCTTTCCGACTTCGCATCGTTCGGCCTCGAGGCCGTTCTCCTCGGGACGAGCGACCCCGATCGGATCGACCGCGCGTTCATCGCCTGGGCCGAGTCCCGGAGGCGGAGCCGGTGGGCGCGCTGACGTCCCGTGCATCGAGTCGAACCGCGCTCATGGCGATCGTTCTGCTACTCACGGCGGTCGGCGGGTCTGCGCGTGCGGCGGCGGCGCCCGAGCTGACGGTCAGCGCCGCGTTCGACCCGGCCACGGTGCTCTTCGGCGACCGGATCGTCGCCCGCGTGGTCGTCCACGCCGACCGCGACGCGCTCGACACGAACCGCCTGCGCATCGTCGCGGACATCTCACCGCTCACGCCGCTCGGGCGTGCGCACGTCTCGAACAGCGTGCACGGCCCTCGGCTCGTCGTCACCTACGAGGTGGCAGCCGTCTGCATCGTCGAGCAGTGTCTCGCGACGCACGGCGCGCGCTCGCTCCGGCTTCCCTCGGCGCGCGTCGGTGCGCCACGGCGGGGAGGCGGGCTCGCGCAAGCGCGTGCCGTCTGGCCGGTGCTCCGAATCGGTGGGCGTGTGAAGATGGCCGACCTCGCGCGCTCACGGCCGCCGTTCCGCAGCGACCTGTCGACGCCCGCCGCGACCTACCGCATCGCGCCGAAGACCCTCGCGCTGCTGCTCGACATCGCCGCCGCGCTCCTTGCTTTGGCCGGCGTCGGGGTCGCTTCCCTGCGCGCGCTCACGCTCCTACGACGCCGGCGCAGACTCGACACGCGCAGCGAGCTCGAGCGGGCGCTCGCCGCTGTGCGCGCTGCCGAGTCGGCTCCTCTCGACGAGCGGCGGCGCGCGGTCGGGCTGCTCGCACGCCTGCTCGCCAAGCGCAATCTGCGGCTCGCCGGCGACGCCGCCGACCTCGCCTGGTCGGAGCCGAAGCCCACCCCGGTCGAACTCGCCGGTCTCGCCGACCGCGTCACGCGCGAGGTTGGTCCATGAACGAGATCCCGCTCGCCTACGCGGAACGCTTCGCATCCGATGCCCGGCGCACGCTGCTCGTGCGTGGCCTGCTCGCCTCCCTGACGGTGGCCGCCCTCCTCGCGGCCGCGTGGATCTCGCGCACCCCGAATACGCAGACCATCGTCACGTTGCCGAGTCACGCGAACACGATCGTCGTGCTCGACCTCTCGGCGAGCATCGCTTCCGACTCGTACTCGCGCATCGGCGCGACACTGTCCTCGCTCGCTTCCAGCCGCGGCCGCTACGGGCTCGTCGTGTTCTCCGACCAGGCCTACGAGGCGCTCCCGCCAGGGTCACCGGCGGCCGATCTCGCGCCGCTCGTGCGGTACTTCGTCCTGCCGAAGCAGGTAACACCCGGGTTCGCGCCGACCTATCCGGCGAATCCGTGGAGCCGCACGTTCAGCGCCGGAACCCGGATCTCGACCGGCCTCGAGCTCGCGCATTCGCTCGCAACGCGTGACGCGACTCACCGTGCCACCGTCGTACTCGTCAGCGACCTGGACGACGATCCCGGCGATCTTGCACGGCTCGCATCGATCATGCTCGCCTACCGGCGCGACGCGATCCCGTTGCGGATCGTCGGACTGAACCCGTCGAACCGAGACGCACAATTCTTCGAGCGCGTCCTCGGTCACAGCAGCCCGATCGTGCAAGCCGGCGTTCTCGAAGCCGGCGAACCGTTGCGCAACCGCACGCCGTTTCCGTGGTCGCTCCTCGTGCTCGCGCTCACCGCCGCCGTTGCGCTCGCCGCACACGAGCTGTGGGTGTCGCGGCTGACATGGGAGCCGGCGAGATGAGAAGTGCGCTGCACCTCTCGATCGCCGTCGTCCTCGTGGTGCTGGCTGCTGCCGCCGCTCTGCTCGCATCCGACGTGCGCGACTGGCAGCAGGCGCTCGCGCCCAGCTCCGTCCGCCCCGCATCGCACTGGAGGGTGTCCGCACGTGTGCCGGGTCGCCTCGCCGAGCGCCTGCTCGCCGTCGGCGACGACGTTCAGGCACGGCACGCGATTCAGCTCTTCGAGCGAAACCAGTCGGTGACGGAGCGGCTCGACGACGCAGTCGAGGTGACGGCCGCACGGAGTACGGCAGAGTCGGCGCTTGCCGCAGTCGCGCGTGGCGATGGGCCGCGTGCCGCGCAGGCCGGGACCCTTCTCGGGATCCTCGCGTTCGGCGATCTCGCGCGCGGCGGCGGTCACGACGAGAACCAGGCCGAGGTCGCTGCCTCCGATTTCACAAATGCGGTACGCGCAGATCCCGGCGATGCGAACGCGAAGTTCGACCTCGAGCTGGTACTTCGCTCATTCGCCGCGCACGGGATCCGAGCCGGAGCGTCCGACGACGGCGGCGCCGGCTCGACCGGCCGCAACGGTGCGAGCGACGGCGCGCCCGGAAGTGGCTACTGATGCTCGGCGCCGTGATCCTGCTGACACCGCTCGGCGGTCTCGCCGCAGCCGCCGTGCTCCTGCCGTTCACCGCCGGCGCCATCGCCTACCGCCGCGTCCGCGCCGTTCGGGCGGCGCTCGGCCTGCTAGCTCCGCGTCATGGCACCGATGTCGTGGCGCTCGTCGCGCTCGCAGCGACGTTCGTGCTCGTCGGCGTTGCCGCGGCGCAACCGGCGCTTTCGCACGACACGGCGCAACGCGTGCGCAAGGACGCGGCCGCCCTCTTCGTCCTCGACACATCGCGCTCGATGGCGGCCTCGGTCGGGCCGACGGGCCGCACGCGGCTCGCCCGCGCCAAGTCGGCCGCGATGGCGCTGCGCGCCACGATTCCCGACGTCGAGTCGGGCGTCGCAACCTTGACCGACCGTGTGCTGCCGAACTTGCTGCCGGTCGCGGACGCTGCATCGTTCGACGCGACCGTGGAGCGCGCCGTCGGCATCGAGCAGCCACCCCCGCGCTCCACCGGCGTGCGGGCGACCACGTACGGCGCCCTCGCGGCAATCCCGGGGACCGGCTTCTTCGCCGGATCGGCAAAGCACCGCGCGATCGTGCTTCTCACCGACGGCGAGAGCCAGCCCTTCGATCCCGGCGCGCTCGGGCGGGCACTTGACGGAGTCGGCGTCGTGATCGTCCGCTTCTGGGATCGGCACGAATCGATTTTCGAACCTTCGGGTCGCCCCGAGAGCGCGTACCGACCGGACCCATCGGCCCCGGCCATGCTCGACGCGCTCGCGGCCGCGACCGGCGGACGCGTCTTCGGCGAAGCGGATCTAGGACGAGCGTCGACGCAGCTGCGCACACTCTTCGGACGTGGGCCCACCACTCCGACGCTCGCGCGCGCCCGCCGCGAGACATCGCTCGCACCCTACGTGGCGCTCGCCGCGCTCGTACCGCTCGCATTCCTGCTCTGGCGACCGCGGCTCCGTCGTAACCCAGTCAGCCGAGTGACGTGAGCGAACCCTCACGAAACCAACACCGAGTCGGCGAAGCGGTGGCTGGCGCGCCCATGCAACGGCAGTCACGCTCGTTCTCCCGGCAACCGCACCCATTTTGAGAGTCTCATACATCCTCGGCTTGTTCCCGGTCCTGGCTGCGGCGGGTGTCTTCCTGGTTTCCGCAGCTGCGGGGACGGCCGCGTCCGGTTCCAACGTCGGCTGGGGCGGCTTCGGCAACACGCCGGACGAGCTGCGTCACTCGCCGCTTACGCAGATCAACACGCGCAACGTGACACAGCTGGGCCGCGTCGCGACGGTCGACTTCCGCGCGATCGACGCCGGCGTGCGGCGCGGCCAACAGTCGTATCCCGTCGAGGCGAACGGCACGCTCTACATGACGACGAACGACGACAACGTCTGGGCGCTCGATGCGACGAACGGTCGGGTCAAATGGCGGTGGCAACCCGGCAACGGCGGCCTCTACAAGAACTTCGGCATCGTGGCGAACCGCGGCGTCGCCTTGTGCGACGGCAAGATCTTCGTCCTCACGCTCGACATGACGATCGTCTCGCTGAACCCGGCGAACGGACGGCTGCTGAGCCGAGTTGCGATTGCACAGGCGGTACCCGGCGCCTCCGCCAACTACGGCTACTCCGAAACGAGCGCGCCGATCTGCGCGAACCACCGGCTCGTCGTCGGCGCGGCAGGATCCGAATACGGCGTACGCGGCTTCGTGATGGCCTACCACACCGATCTCACCCCAGCCTGGCCGCACCCGTTCTGGACGATTCCGCCCGACGGCACGAGCTGGCGACGCTTGACGCGTCTCGCCGGCGGCGGCGTCGTCTGGACGCCGACGACGATCGACACGACGACGAACACCCTCTACTTCGGCACCGGCTCGGCAACACCGCTCTACTACCCGGCGCTGCGCCCCGGCGAGAACGCGCGCACCGATTCGCTGATCGCGGTCGACCTCGACAGCGGACGCATGAAGTGGTGGCAGCAGCAAATGTCGTTCAACGAGTGGTCGTACGACACCGCACAACCGCCGCTGGTCTACGACGCGAAGGTCGGCGGCAAGCGACTCCACATCGTTTCCGTCGGGACGATGGAAGGCGTCTGGTTCGCCTACGACGCAAAGACCGGTCGGCCGATCTACCAGCGCGTCAAGGTGATCGACCGCACCGAGCATCCAGCGCTGCAACCCGGCAAGCCCGTCGCCGTCTTCCCGTCCTCACTGGGCGGCCTGAACTACTCGCCGGCGTCGTACGACCCGACTACGAACTACATCTTCAACGCCGCCTCCGAAACAGCCTCCGTCATGCAACAGGCGAAGCTCACGCCGACCCAGAAGAAACGCAAGCGGGTGCTCGGCGACATCTTCCTCGGGCTCGAGAACGGCAACTTCGGGGCGCTCCTGCCCGGCTGGCACGACCACGGGTCGATCAGCGCGATCGACGTGAACACCGGCCGGCAGGTGTGGAAGTTCCGGACGCCCGAGCCGGAACGCGGCGGCGTCTCGACGACCGACAGCGGGCTCGGCTTCGCCGGCGGCGGCGACGGCGTGCTACGCGCGTTCGACCTCGAGACGGGCAAGGTGCTCTGGACATTCCAGACTGGGCATCAGATCGCGGCGGGCCCGTCGATCTACTCGGTCGACGGAAAGGAATACATCGCGATCACGTCCGGAGGCACGCCGACTTCGTCGAACGGGGGCGTCGCGAGCGAGCTCCAGATCTTCGCCCTCGGCGGCTCGAGCAACGAGTCGAAGCCGCCGCTGCGCACGCTCGCCCGCGTCGACACGCCCGTCGTGCAAGCGGCGACGACGCGAACAGCGGCAGCGGCTGCCGCGACCGCGACCGCCGCACGCGCGGGAGGCTCGGCGCTCCGCGCCGGCGGACGGATGCGCGTGCAAACGGGCCTCGTCGTGCGGCCCTGGAGCGCGAACTCGAACAACGACGAGGACGCCGTCGGACACCTGCTTCTCGGGTCGCATCCGGTCGCGGGCGCCCGCGTCAGCGTCGGTCGATACCTGCTCCCCGCCACCGCGAGGGACGGGAGCTTCCACTATCGCGCCGACATCAGCGTCCCGGGCCGCTATGTCGCCAAGGTCAGCAACGTCGCCCATGCGACCGTGAACGGTCAACCGCTCTCAGCGAACGAGAGAGCGGCAGTGCAGGGGCTCTCGGCGGGCTTCAGCGTCGCCTACCGCGTCGATCGGCTCCAAGAGCATCGGCGGCCGAACGGGACGATCCTCGTCACCGGCCGCGTCCATGACTCGAGCGGCGCCGCTCCGCCTCCGGTCGTCCTCTACACCTACCGGCTGAGTGGCACCGTCACCGACACCGCCGGCAAGCCGGTGCAGGGCGCGACCGTGGTGACGCGCACAGGGGACCGGGACTTCTGGACGTTCTCTTCACCCTCGGACGCCCGCGGCCACTACACGTCGTTCTTCGCCGCGTCGGACGAGTCGGATGCCGACCCGGTGCCACTGACCATCCAGATCGCGACCGGACCGCTTTCCTACGGAGGCCCGCAAGGCACGAACTTCAACTTCAAACGGCTGCGCAGCGCGACACTCAACGTGCAACTGCCAACCGCTACCAGCACCGCCCTGCCCGCGGCGACACCAACCGCGCAAGTTGGCGCGGTGTATCAGGGCCTCGTCATCGGCGTCACACACGGCGGCAAGGTGATCAAGCCGTTGTCCGCACGCTGGCCCGACCTCCAAGGGAAGTTCTCGATGGTGTTACCGCCGTCGGTGCGCGGCAAGACGCTGCATTTTTGGCAGAACCGCCGCCAATTCTTCTCACGTTTCGCCGCCGTCCCCGGCGGGCCTGTGGATCTCGTGTCGTGGCCCGCCGAACTCGGCCCCGCGGTGCCATCCGGGCTCGCGACGCTCACCGTCCCGCGCTGACGCCGTGGCTGCTGCTGCGACGTGCGCACGGAGGGTCTCCGCGCTCGCCGCTGCCGGCGCAGCGGGAGCTCTCCTCTGTGGATGCGGAGCGCGCTCGAGCGAGGGCACGTGGCGCCTGCCGAACAGCGACCTCGCCGGGACACGCGCCGTCGCTAGCTCGGCGATCACGGCGGCAAACGTCAGCCGGCTTCGCGTGCGCTGGCGCTTCCGCTTCACCGCGAAGCCGAGCTTCTCGGGCATCTTCGCGTCGACCCCGATCGCCGACCGCCGCACCGTCTACGTCCAGGACCTTCGAAGCACGGTCTTCGCACTCGACCGCTTCACGGGCAGAGTCCGCTGGACGGCGCGCTTCGACGCGCCCAACGACGGGCCGAACGGCCTCGCGCTCGACAGCGGCCGAATCTTCGGAGCGACCGATTCCGATGCCTTCGCGCTCTCGGCCTCCTCGGGCGCGAAGCTGTGGCAGCGGCACCTCACGACTCCCAGCGAGCAGCTGGTCGACATCGCACCCGTCGTCTGGCACGGCCTCGTCTTCCTGAGCACGATCGGATACCAACCCTTCGGCCGCGGAGCGATCTACGCACTCGACGGGCGCACCGGGGCCATACGGTGGAAGTTCGTCACCATCGCGCACCCCTGGCAGCACCCGCTCGAGGCCGGCGGCGGAGGCCTCTGGTACCCGGTCTCGATCGACGCGCACGGGCGCCTCTACGCAGGCAACTCGAATCCGGGCCCCTGGGGCGGCTCGCCCAAGCTGCCGAACGGCGCCGCCTTCCCGGGCCCGGTCCCGTACTCGGATTCCCTGATCGTGCTCGACGCGCGCACCGGACGACTCCTCTGGCACGACCAGGTGACCGCACACGACGTTCGCGACCAGGACTTCCAGGCGACACCGATCCTCGCGACGGTTAACGGCGCCGAGCTCGTCCTGGGCGCCGGCAAGGCAGGACGTGTGGTTGCCTGGAACCGGCGCACCCGGCAGCGAGTCTGGACGACGTCCGTCGGCGTTCACCGCAACGACCGTGGACCGCTGCCGCGCCGGCGCGTGACCGTGTGCCCGGGACTCCTCGGCGGCGTCGAGACGCCGATGGCGTACGCCGAGGGCAGGCTGTTCGTACCCGTCGTGGATCTGTGTGGCTGGGGCAGCGCCGTCGCGCGCCAGAACGTCGCCGGCATCGACCCTTCGCGGGGCAAAGGTCGTCTTGTCGCGCTCGATGCAGCGACCGGCCGGCCGCTGTGGCAGCGCCGTCTGCCGTCCCCGAACTTCGGCTGCGCAACAGTGGCCGGCGACGTCGTGTTCACGTCCACCTACGACGGCGTCGTGTACGCGTTCGCCACGCGTGACGGGAGCAAGCTTTGGCAGAGGCGGATGCCTGCAGGCGTGAACGCCTGCCCCGCTGTCGCCGGCGACATGGTGCTCATCGGAGCCGGGATCCGCCGACCGGGCGGCCACGCTCCAGCGCTCGTGGCGTTCGGCCTCGCTGGATGACCACGCCGCGCCGGTCAGTGGGCCCTACGCAACCAGCGCGCCGCAGAGATAGAGACGCCCGTTCCGCGCCTCCGCCTCTGTCATCGGCCTGTGCTCCTGCTCCTTGCCAGGGCCGAGCAGGTGCACGACGCGCTCGCCGCGGGCGTGTAGCTCTGCGA
>Ga0207664_10002752_pt1 | contig 11671 bp, 12 predicted proteins | sample LARL83metaG_FD_184349 | JGI IMG/M metagenome (GOLD analysis project Ga0207664, IMG submission 184349) | Corn, switchgrass and miscanthus rhizosphere microbial communities from Kellogg Biological Station, Michigan, USA - LAR L8-3 metaG... | ecosystem: Host-associated > Plants > Roots >...
CCAGCGAGTAGATCGCCAGCGGCAGCGTTTCGGTTTCGCCGGGGATGTTGGACACGAACGTGATCGTCGCGCCAAACTCGCCGAGGCTACGCGCGAACGACAACAGCGCGCCGGTGACGATTCCCGGCAGCGCCAGCGGCAGCGTGATCGACGCGAACACCCAGGCGCGCGATCCGCCGAGCGTGCGCGCGACGGTTTCAAGCCGCCGGTCGATCGCCGCGATCGACAGGCGGATCGCTCGCACCATCAGCGGGAATCCCATGATCGCGGCCGCCAGCGCCGCGCCCGTCCAGCGAAAAGCAAAGACGATGCCGAACCAGTCGGCGAGCCAAGCGCCGAGCACGCCCCTGCGGCCGAACAGCAGCAGCAGCGCGAAGCCGACGACAACCGGCGGCAAGACCAGCGGCAGGTGGACGATCGCGTCGAGCACCGTCTTGCCGGGAAAATTCGTGCGCGCGAGCAGATAGGCGAAGAAGATCGCCAGTGGCAAGCTGCAGGCGACGCCGACCAGCGCCACCTTGAGGCTGAGCATGATGATGCCCAATTCGGTCGGATTCGGCATCGTGCCGCCTAGTGTGCCATCCCGAAGCCGTGCCGCGTCCAGATCTCCCGGGCCGCCGGCGAACTCAGGCTGTCGACGAAGCGTTGAGCACCGGCTGCACGACTCGAGGCGACGATCGCGATCGGATATACGATCGGAGGGTGCGTCTGTTCCGGAAAGGCGTCGACGATGCGCACCTTGGGCTCGGCGACTGCGTCGGTCGCGTAGACGATGCCCAACGGTGCCTCGCCGCGCGCCACCAGCATCAGCGCGGCGCGCACGCTGTCGGTGCGCGCGATGCGCGATTCGACGCTCGTCCATACACCGAGCCGCGCCAGCGCCGCCTTGCCGTATTTGCCTGCCGGAACGTTTTCGGGATTGGCCATCGCCAGCCTGCCGCTACCGAGCGCGTGAACGATCGCGAACGAGGGGCCGATCGGCAGCGACGTTCGCGCCTCGGCCGGCTCGATCAGCACCAGCCGGTTGCGCAAGAGGTCGGTGCGAGTGCCGGATCTCAGCAGATGGCGTCGGTCGAGATAGTCAATCCAGTCGGTGTCCGCGGACAGGAAGATGTCCGCCGGCGCACCGGCCTCGATCTGCTTGGCCAGCGCGTTGCTTCCACCATAGGAGACGACGATCTTGCCGCCTGTCTCGCCTGCGAACCTGCCGACCTGTTCGTCCAATGCTTCCTTGAGGCTGGCGGCCGCGAAGACGGTGAGATCCGCACCGCGTGCAGGCTCGGCCGCCAGCCAGGGAAGCGTCAATGCAAGCGCAATGGCGGCGACTGCCAATCGCCCCCGAATGTTGTTTGCATCGACAGCCATGTTCGAATGGTAATATACCGTGGGATATAACGACCGGCAATTCGGGCAGCGCGGGTGGGGAGGGCCGCCGTGCGCCGAGCTATGCCTGGGAGACGACGCTTTGAGCCGCGGCACAAGGCCTGCCAGCGCTTCATGCGTCGCGGTCGCCGGCATCGGGGTGGAACAACTGTTCGCCGTTGATCTTGTACGCGGCGATCGCAGCCTGGCCGTCCGGCGAGATCAGCCAGTCGATGAACCGCTGACCCAGATCTTTTTTCACGTTGGGGTGCTTGACCGGGTTCACCAGCATCACGCCGTACTGGTTGAACAGGCGCTTGTCGCCTTCGACCAGGATCGCGAGATCGCCGCGATTCTTGAACGCGAGCCAGGTGCCGCGGTCGGCGAGAATGTACGCGTCCATCGACGCCGCGGTATTGAGCGCCGGTCCCATGCCCTGGCCGGTGTCCCGATACCAGGCGCCTTTGCTCCGGTCGATGTCGATGCCGGCGGCTTTCCACAGAGCAAGCTCGGCCATATGCGTGCCGCTGCGATCGCCGCGCGAGACGAACGGGGCCTTGCTCGCCTCCAGTTTTTTCAGCGCCGCCACGATGTCCTTGCCGCCGGCGATCCCGGCCGGATCGCTCTTCGGGCCGATCAGCACGAAGTCGTTGTACATGACCGGAAATCGTTTCACGCCTTCGCCCTCGGCCAGGAACTTCTCCTCGGCAGCGCGGGCGTGGACGAACACGACGTCGGCATCGCCGCGTCGCGCGACGTCGAGCGCCTGGCCGGTGCCGAGCGCGACGACGTGCACCTTGATGCCGGTCTTGCTCTCGAAGACCGGCAACAGATGAGCGAACAGGCCCGACTGCTCGGTCGACGTGGTCGAGGCGACGGTGATGAATCGTTCCTGCGCACCGGCCGCCCACGCGACAATCGCCAGCAGAACGAAGAGAACAACGCGACGAATAATTACCATGGCAATTCTCCTTCGAGAAACCGTGCAGCCTCGACCGACTGCGGATGCTTGAAAAAAGTCTGGGCGCTCGCCCGCTCCGCGATCTTTCCCTGATGCAGAAACAGGATCTCGTCGCCCATGCGCCGCGCCTGACCGAAGTTGTGCGTGACCAGCACGATCTTGGTACCCGCGGCGACCATTGCCAGGATGACGTTCTCGACCTCGTGTGCTGCGCCAGGATCGAGACTGGCTGTCGGCTCGTCGAGGAAAATGATCTCAGGCTGCAATGCCCAGGCACGTGCAAGCGCGAGGCGCTGCTGCTCGCCGCCGGAAAGAACGCGCGCCGGATGCGCGGCGTGGCGCTCGAGGCCCACCTTGGACAGCGCTTCGCGGGCGCGCTGCGAGCGGATCCGCGTCGGAACGCCGGCGATGCGAAGCGCGTGCGAAACATTGGCCAGTGCCGAGCGGCGAAGCAGCACCGGCCGCTGGAACACCATCGCCTGCCGCCGCGGCGCGCCGGCGGGCTCGATCGCGTTCCAGACGATCGAGCCCGAAGTCGGCGCCAGCAAACCATGACACAGGCGCAGCAACACGCTCTTGCCCGCTCCGTTGGGCCCGACGATCACCGTGCGCGGCCCCGCATCGATCGCCAGCGACAGATCATCGATGATGCGCCGGCCGCCGGCGGTGAACGTCACGTGGTCGAGACGCAAAGGCAAAAGCGACATCGGGGACCGCATGTCCCGCTATCCGTAACGCCGTTGCGCGGTTTCCTTGACCAGGTACGCCGCCGCGTTCAGCGCAACCACGATCGTGACCAGAATGAGGCCTAGCCCGAGCGCGAGCGGGAGATCGCCTTTGCTGGTCTCGAGCGCGATCGCCGTGGTCATCACCCGCGTGACGCCGTCGATATTGCCGCCGACGATGATTACCGCGCCGACTTCGGCCGCTGCCCGACCAAACCCGGCGAGCACGATCGTGACCAGCGAAAAGCGCAGGTCCCAGAGCAATGTCGCCACCGACCCGAGCCGGGATTCGCCCAGCGAGCGGAGCTGTTCCCGGTATTCGAGCCAGGCGTCCTCGACGACCTGACGGGTCAGCGCGGCGACGATCGGCGTGATCAGAATCGCCTGCGCGATCACCATCGCCGACGGCGTGAACAACAGTCCCAGGGCGCCCAGCGGGCCGGCGCGCGAAAGCAGCAGATACACCAGCAGCCCGACGACAACCGGCGGCAGCCCCATCAACGCGTTCAACAGGACGATCGTCGTCCGGCGCGCCGGAAAGCGGCTGACGGCGATGAACGCGCCGAGCGGCAGCCCGACGACGCTGGCGATCGCGACCGCGCTAAGACTTACGCGCAGGCTCAAGCCGACGATGTCGCCCAGCCGAGGATCGAGCGATGCGACCAGGCGCCAGGCTTCGACGATCGCGGCCGGGAGGGTGCTCATCGGGCGGGCGCCGCCGGGCGGCAAACGGCCCCCTCGTGCGAGGCGATATAGGGCGATCTATGCCTATGTAAGGCCAATTCACAAACTCCCACTATGTTTTCATGATCATACGTGGCATGTCCCCCTATATAAACAGGCAATTCTGTGCCTAATTTGAGGCAAGCCTGTTCCGCCGCTACTCGACGGGTCGTGCAGGCGGGGGCCTGCCGATTTACGGTACGATGGGCGCCCCCGACCCGCTGCCTTTCCGATGGAATTTGCCTTCATCGTCGATCCGCCCGAGTGGCTGAAGGCCTACAAGGACACGAGCATTTCGATGATGCGTGCCTTGCAGGCGCGAGGGCACGCGATCTACCTGGCCGAACCCAAGGAGCTTTTCTGGCGCGCCGGGGCGACCGAAGCGCGGGTCAGGCACGCCGAGGTCCGCACGGACGACCACGACTGGTATCGCGCCGGGGCGCCGGAGATACGGCCGCTGGCGTCGTTCGCCGCCGTCGTCATGCGCAAGGACCCGCCGTTCGACATGGAATACGTCTATTCGACCTACCTGCTCGAGGCGGCCGAGCACGAAGGTGCGTACGTCATCAACGGCCCTCGCGCGATACGCGACCACAACGAGAAGTGGGCGATCGCCGAGTTTCCGCAATTCACCGTCCCGACGCTGGTGACGCGCGATCCCGAGCTCATCGCCGCGTTCATCGACGAGCACGCCGACGTCATCCTGAAGCCGCTCGACGGCATGGGCGGATCGTCGATCTTTCGCGTGCGCCGCGACGACGTCAATCGCAATGTGATCATCGAGACGATGGCGCACTTCGGCGCGCGCAGCGTCATGGCGCAGCGCTTCATTCCCGAGATCGCCGACGGCGACAAGCGCATCATCCTGATCGACGGCGAGCCTGTGCCGCACGCGCTGGCGCGCATCCCGAAGGCCGGCGAGACGCGGGGCAACCTCGCGGCGGGCGGCCGGGGCGTGGCGCGTCCGCTGACGGCGCGCGACCGCGAGATCGCCGATACGATAGGGCGCTCGCTCGCGCCCAAGGGTCTGTTCGTCGTCGGTCTCGACGTGATCGGCGACTATCTGACCGAAGTCAACGTGACGAGTCCGACGGGGTTCGTCGAGATCAGCCAGCAGACCGGATTCGACGTCGCCGGCGCCTTTGCGCAGGCGCTGGAAAAGAGCGTCGTCGCGCGTTGAGTATCGCCCCGGAGCGTCTTGCCGCTCGGGCGCCCGTGCTAAGATAAAGCCACCCGCGCGGTCGACGTATCTAAAGCTCGGATCAACGACAAATGCCGCGGGGCACACACATGGCGCGGGCCGTCAGGGGACAGACAGCATGATCGGCATCCTCATCGTCGCCCACGGCACCTTGAGCGACAGCCTGATCGGCGCGGTGACTCACGTGCTCGGCAGCCGCCCGCCGCAGTTCGACGGCATGCGCGTCGCCGCCGCTGACGATCCGCTGGCTCTGCTGCCGCGGGCGCGCGAGATCGTGAAATCGCTGGACAGCGGCGATGGCGTCCTGATTTTCTCCGATATCTACGGCGCCTCGCCGTGCAACCTCGCCATCAAGCTGCTGCAGCCCGGCCGCATCGAAGCCGTCGCCGGCGTCAACCTGCCGATGCTCGTGCGCGCGTTCACCTATCGCAACAAGGGCATGGACACGATGATCAAGAAGGCCATCAGCGGCGGCTGCGACGGCGTCGTCCGCGTCGAGGTGGACCCGATCTATGCAGCAACGCGAAATTGAAATCGTCAACAAGCTGGGCTTGCACGCGCGTGCTTCGGCGAAGCTGACGCAGCTTGCTGCGAAATATCAATGCGATGTGTCGCTGGCGCGCAACGGACGCAAGATCAATGCCAAGAGCATCATGGGCGTGATGATGCTGGCCGCGGGCAAGGGCTCCCGCGTCGTGCTCGAGACCGACGGGCCCGACGAGACCGAAGCGCTCGACGCGATCGCCGCGCTGATCGGCGATTATTTCGGCGAAGGACAATGACGACCGCGCGGCGCGCGCAGTGCAGCGTCGCCGATGGCCGACACATCGAGTTGCATCGTTCGCGGAACCAAAGCCCGCGCCGCAGGCTCAATGAACAGGCGCGCTTCCCGGTCGTAACCAGGCGCGCAGGCTCATACCTCAACTGCGACGGGCATCTCGAACATGCAAACTCTCGACATCGGCATCACCAACCGCTTGGGTCTTCATGCGCGCGCGGCAGCACAGATTGTGCGTCTCGCATCGCAATTCCGGTGCAGCGTCTGGCTGATCGTAAACGGACGGCGCGCGAGTGCGCGCAGCATGGTCGCCGTAATGATGCTGGCGGCCAGCATGGGCAGCACGATCACGCTGGAGACCAGCGGGCCCGACGAGGCGGCGGCGATGGTGGCGATGGTGCAGCTGATCGGAGACGGGTTCGGCGAGACGCGTTGACCCGGCGTCCTCGCCGGTGAGCTTTGTCCTGCACGGCATCGGCGTTTCCGGCGGCGTTGCCATCGGCCGGGCGCAGCTGGTCTCCCACGCGACGCTCGAAGTCGACCACTACGCGATCCGCCCGGAGCAGGTCCCCGCAGAGATCGAACGGCTGACGCTCGCACTGCGCGCAGTGCAGAAGGAGCTCGAGGCGCTGCACGGCGCGATGACCTCGGGCGATGCGCCGGCCGAGTTCGGCGCATTTCTCGACGTGCACTGGATGATCCTGACCGATCCGACGCTGTCCGAGGCGCCGAAGCGGATGATCGCCGAGCAGCTTTGCAATGCCGAATGGGCGCTGACGCAGCAGATGAACGTGCTGGTCGAGCAGTTCGATTCGATCGAGGACCCTTACTTGCGCGAGCGCAAGGCCGATGTCGTGCAGGTGGTCGAGCGCGTGCTCAAGGTCCTGCTCGGCAAAGCGCAGCGGCGCCCCGCCAGCGCCGAAGACGAGACGATCCTGGTCGCCCACGATCTGTCGCCGGCGGATGTCATACAGTTCAAGAGCCATCACTTCGCCGCGTTCCTGACCGACCTGGGCGGCGCCAGCTCGCATACCGCGATCGTCGCGCGCAGCCTCAACGTGCCCGCCGTCGTGGCGACGCACAACGCGCGAGGATTGATCCGCGAGCACGAGCTTTTGATCGTCGACGGCGCCAAGAACGTCGTCATCGTCAACCCCGACCGGTCGGTGCTTGCCGAGTACCGGCTGAAGCAGGGCGAGCTCGAGCTTGCGCGAAAAAAGCTCAAGCGGCTGAAGACGACGCGCGCGGCCACGATCGACGGCCTCGACATCGAGCTGTTTGCCAACATCGAGCTGCCCGACGATCTCGATCAGGCGCTGGACAACGGCGCGGGCGGCATCGGACTTTTCCGCAGCGAGTTCCTGTTTCTCAATCGTCAGGGACTGCCTTCCGAGGACGAGCAGTTCGAGGCGTACCGCCAGGTCGCTGCCGGCATGCGCGGCAAGCCGGTGGTGATTCGCACGTTCGACTTGGGCGCCGACAAGAGCAAGGAGGGTCTCGACGGACTGGTGCGCGTCGCGCCGAATCCGGCACTGGGATTGCGCGCGGTGCGCTTCTGCCTCGCCGAGCCGCGGCTGTTCCTGACGCAGCTCCGGGCGATTTTGCGTGCATCGCATTACGGCAACATCCGGATCCTGCTACCGATGCTCGCCTCGATCGCCGAAATCGATCAGACGCTGGTGCTGCTCGCGCAGGCCAAGGGCAGCCTGCTGGAGCGCGGCGTGCCGTTCAATCCCTCGATCGAGGTCGGCGGTATGATCGAAATCCCCGCGGCGGTGCTGACGATCGAGCCGTTCGCGCGCCGGCTGGATTTTCTGTCGATCGGCACCAACGATCTGATCCAGTACACGCTGGCCGTCGATCGCGCCGATGAAGCCGTCTCGCATCTGTACGACCCGCTGCATCCGGCCGTGCTCAAGCTGATCGCGCTGGCAATCGCGACGGCGAACAAGGTCGGCGTTCCTATCGCGGTGTGCGGCGAAATGGCCGGCGAAGCGCGTCTGACGCGGCTGCTGCTCGGCATGGGCCTGCGCAACTTTTCGATGCATCCGGCGCATCTGTTAGCGGTCAAGCAGCGCGTGCTGATGACCGACGTCGGAGAGATCCGGCCGCTGGTCCGGCGCCTGCTGCGCGGCGAGGAGACGGCAAAGGTCGCGGCCCTGCTCGAGAAGCTCAATGATTGACTTTCGCCTGCGCGGCGCTAGACTAGAACCCACGCGCCGATTTGACGATCAGCTTGCGGGCGCAAGGGAAGCCTTATCCGGGTGTCCCTGACAAATACGGCTAAAGCGGCGACGGAGATCCGAACCCGATTGGCGCCAAGCTGGTCGGGTTTTTTTATTGCCTCGATATCGCCGCGCGGCGACAGCGCCGCCTTTACCTTGACTCGGACGCCTGCTTCAGTGGGTCTGGTGACGCCCCAGCGTGCGGCGTTCGATACGCCGCTCGCGCTGCGCTCCGGCGCGACGCTGCCCGCGTTCGAACTCGTCTACGAGACGTACGGCAGGCTCAACGCGGCGCGATCGAACGCGATCCTAATCTGCCACGCGCTGAACGCCTCGCACCATGTGGCCGGCGTGCACGCCGGCGAGAACGAAAGCGAAGGGTGGTGGGATAACATGGTCGGTCCCGGCAAGCCGGTCGACACCGATCGTTTTTTCGTCGTCGGCGTCAACAATCTCGGCAGCTGTTTCGGGTCGACCGGCCCCGCCTCGATCAACCCAGCCACGGGCAAGCCATGGGGTGCCGATTTCCCGATCGTCACCGTCGAAGACTGGGTCGACGCGCAGGCGCGTCTGGCCGACCGGCTGCAGATCGAACGCTTCGCCGCGGTGATGGGCGGCAGCCTCGGCGGGATGCAGGCGCTCGCCTGGGCGATCCGCTATCCGCAGCGGCTCGGTCGCGCACTGGTGATCGCGGCGGCGCCGAACCTCTCGGCGCAGAACATCGCATTCAACGAAGTCGCCCGCGCCGCGATCATGACCGATCCCGACTTCCACGCCGGCCACTATTACGATTACGGCGTCAAGCCGCTGCGCGGCTTGCGTGTCGCGCGCATGGTCGGACACATTACTTACATCTCCGACGAACAGATGGGCGAGCGCTTCGGCCGGCAGTTGCGCGACGGCCTCCACTACTCGTTCGCAACCGAGTTCGAGATCGAATCGTACCTGCGCTATCAGGGCGAGAAGTTCGCCGAGTACTTCGATGCCAACACCTACCTCGGCATCACCAAGGCGCTCGATTATTTCGATCCGGCGTCGGCCAGCGGCGGCGATCTGGCGCAAGCGCTTTCGCCCGCGCGCTGCCGCTTTCTGGTCATCGCATTCACCACCGACTGGCGATTCTCGCCGGCGCGCTCGAGAGAGATCGTCAAGGCGCTGGTCGACAACCGGCGCGACGTCTGCTACGCCGAAATCGTCGCGCCGCACGGCCACGACGCCTTCCTGCTCGACACGCCGCAGTATCACGCGATCGTGCGCGCGTATCTCGCGCGCGCGGCCGAGGAGGAAGCCGCGTGAGCCCGCGGCGAGGGGCACTACGCGAAGCGTGGGGATCGCGCGAGGGCGCCACCGGAGCGCGGAGCAGGGGCCCCGCGAGCGAAGCGGCGCGGGGATGCGACCGCGGAGGCGGATGCCCTGCGGGCAGCGTGTTATCAGTCTTGCACTCTGACAGAAGCGCTCGCAGGAATCGGGGCTGCGGCCGACTTGGACTGTGTCAATTTTCGATGAAGATGGAAGAGGCCGCGCTGTGAATGCGAGCTATTCCACGCGCGCCGACTTCTCGACGATCGCCGGCTGGATCGCGGCCAACGCCCGCGTGCTCGACCTGGGCTGCGGCGACGGCAGCCTGCTCGCGTACCTGCGCGAATCGCGCGGCGCCTTCGGCTACGGCATCGAAATCGACGACGCCGGCGTGCTGGCCTCGATCGGCAACGGCGTCAACGTCATCCAGAGCGACCTGGAAAGCGGACTCGCCGGCTTCGACAGCCGATCATTCGACAGCGTGATCCTGTCGCAAACCTTGCAGGCGATGCGGCACACCGAAGAAATCGTGCTCGAGATGCTCCGGGTCGGACGGGAAGCGATCGTCACCTTCCCGAACTTCGGGCACTGGTCGCACCGGGTGCAGGTGCTGCGCGGACGCATGCCCGTGTCGAAGAACCTGCCGTACCAGTGGTACGACACGCCGAACATCCATCTGTGCACGGTGTCCGATTTCGACGCGTTCTGCGCCGCGCGCCGCTTCGACGTGCTCGAGCGCGTCGTGCTGCATGAAGCCAGACACGTGACGCTGCTGCCGAACCTGTTCGGCTCGCTCGCGATCTATCGCTTCCGGCACGGCGCCGAAACTGCCTGAATCGCCGCGCCTTCGCGGCGCAGCGCTTCGTTACAATGCCGGCGATGGGTGACTCGAGGCCGCGGCTGGCCAAAGCGCTGTTCAACCGTCGGATGCTGATCTGCGTCTTTACCGGCTTCAGCTCCGGGCTGCCGCTCTACATTCTGATCAATCTGCTGCCGGCGTGGCTGCGCACCGAGCACGTCGACCTGAAGGCGATCGGCCTGTTCGCGCTGATCGGTTTGCCGTTCACCTGGAAATTCATCTGGTCGCCGCTGGTCGATCGCTACGCCTTGCCGCTGCTCGGACGGCGCCGCGGCTGGATGCTGGTCACGCAGGTCGCGCTGATCGCGTCGCTTCCGCTGTTCGGCACGCTCCAGCCTCAGCAGGATTTATGGACGATCGCCTACCTTGCCGCGGCAGTCGCCTTTTTTGCCGCGACGCAGGACATCGTCCTCGATGCCTATCGCCGCGAGCTGCTACCCGAGGTCGAGCTGGGCCTGGGCAACGCGATCCATGTGCAGGCGTACCGTATCTCGAGCCTCGTTCCCGGCGCGCTGTCGCTGATCCTCGCCGACCGGCTGCCCTGGCAAAGCGTCTTTTTCATCACCGCGTTGTTCATGCTGCCGGGCATCGTCAACACGCTGCTCATCGACGAGCCCGCGCTGTCCCGCGCGGCGCCGCGCACGCTGCGCGAGGCGGTCGTCGAGCCGTTTCACGAATTCATTACCCGCGCCGGCTGGCGGCAGGCGCTGCTGGTGCTCGGCTTCATTTTTCTCTACAAGCTCGGCGACAGCATGGCGACCGCGCTGGCGACGCCGTTTTATCTGGACATGGGCTTCACGATGTCGGAGATCGGCCTGATCGCCAAGAACGCCGGGCTGTGGGCGAGCGTGTTCGGCGGCTTGCTCGGCGGCATCTGGATGCTCAGGATCGGCATCAATCGCGGACTGTGGCTGTTCGGCGCGGTCCAGGTCTTCTCGATCCTGGGCTTTGCCTGGCTCGCGTATGTCAATCAGCCGGACCGGCTGCTGCTCGCCGGCGTCATCGCCTTCGAGGCGCTCGGCGTGGGGCTCGGCACCGCCGCATTTACCGCATTCATTGCGCGCACCACCGATCCGCGCTACACGGCGACACAATTCGCGCTGTTCACGAGCCTCGCCGCCGTGCCACGTTCGCTGATCAATGCGACGACCGGGTGGATTGTCGACGCCATCGGATGGTTCGACTTCTATCTGTTGTGCATGGCGCTGGCGCTGCCCGGCATGGCGCTGTTGTTGCGCGTGGCGCCGTGGAATGCGCCGACACCCGGCGCGGAAACGCCAGCACCGGTCAAGGCGTAGCGGACCGCGGCGCGAAGCGCCTTTAGCCGGCTGCGCGCTCGAGCGCTTCGTGCAGCTCGAGCCACTCGGCTTCGTCGCGCGCGAGTTCCCAGGCCAGGTCGCCGCGCCGGGCTAGCGTAGCGATCAGCCGCTCCTTGTTCTCCTCGATGTAGGCCTCGGAGGTCGCCAGCCACTCGTCGAGCCCGCGTTTCTCCGTCGACAACAGATCGATCCTTTGCTCGATGCGTTCGATCTTCTGCT
>Ga0207664_10002753_pt1 | contig 11671 bp, 11 predicted proteins | sample LARL83metaG_FD_184349 | JGI IMG/M metagenome (GOLD analysis project Ga0207664, IMG submission 184349) | Corn, switchgrass and miscanthus rhizosphere microbial communities from Kellogg Biological Station, Michigan, USA - LAR L8-3 metaG... | ecosystem: Host-associated > Plants > Roots >...
CCCGCCTGGAACAGGCCGACCGTGACCACGACCGGGTCGAACACGTCGAACTTGCGCGTCACCAGGGATTGAAGTGCGGTCACCATCTCGCACGCCACCGGGATCGGGTCGAGCCCGGAATGCGGCCGCGAACCGTGCGCGCCCGCGCCGATGACCCGCACGAACAGGCCGGCCGACGCGGCCATCAACGGGCCGGGCCGGCCGGTGAACCGGTGCGCCTCACCCGAGGAGATCACGTGCAGGCCGTACGCGTACTGGGCCTTGGGCCCGGCCGCGGTCAGCACGCCCTCGCGGATCATGTGGCCGGCGCCGTCCCACCCCTCCTCGCCGGGCTGGAACATGAACACGACATCGCCGGTCAACTCGGACTGGCGCGCGCAGAGCAGTTTCGCGGCGCCGACCAGGCCGGCGGTGTGCAGGTCGTGGCCGCACGCGTGCATGGCACCCTCGTGCTTGGACGCGAAGTCGAGGCCGGTGCGCTCGGTGACCGGAAGCCCGTCCATGTCACCGCGCAACAGCACCACGCGCTCGGATTTGCCGCCGCGCAGCACGGCGGTGATCGACGACAGGTCCGCGCCGAGCGAGATCTCCAGCGGCAGCCCGTCCAGCGCGGCGAGCACCCGTTCCTGGGTGCGCGGCAACTGTAGGCCGATCTCCGGAATCTGGTGCAGTTCCCGACGCAGGTCGATCAGTTCGGGCGCCAGTTCGGCGGCGTCCGCCTGGATGCTCATCCCCATCCCCCGTCCAGATCGTACGGTTGGCTAACGACATCCGATCAGCGGAGGTAGGCCTCGTCAAGATGCGGACGACTGGAAATGCGGACAGCGAAGGCTGAGCTGTCCCATTCAACGCAGCAGTCGGCCGGACGCGATCACACGACGGAGGAACTGGCGCGTGCGGTCGTGGCTCGGCTGGGCCAGCACCTGATCCGGCGGTCCCGACTCGACCAGCACTCCCCCGTCGAGAAAGCACACCCGGTCGGCCACCTGCCGCGCGAAGCCCATCTCGTGCGTGGCCATCAGGATCGTCGTGCCCTGCTCGGCCAGTTCCCGCACGAGGGTCAAGACCTCGCCGACGAGTTCGGGATCCAGCGCGCTGGTGATCTCGTCCAGCAGCAACAACCGTGGTTCGTACGCCAGCGCCCGTGCGATCGCCACACGCTGCTGCTGGCCCCCGGACAGCCGGTCCGGATACGCGGACGCCTTGTCCGCCAACCCGACCCGCGCGAGCAACGCCATCCCGCGCTCGGTCGCGTCGGCCTTCGCCACGCCGTGCACCACACGCGGCGCCAGCGTCACGTTGTCCACAACGGACAGATGCGGGAACAGGTTGAACGCCTGGAACACCACGCCCATCCGCCGCCGCACCACGTCCGCGTTCACGCGTGGATCGGAGATGTCCACGCCGTCCAACAGGATCCGGCCGTCGTCGAGCTCCTCCTGGAGGTTCACGCAGCGCAACAGCGTCGACTTGCCGGAGCCGGACGCGCCGATCAGGACGACCACCTCGTGCTCGCCCACGTCGATGTCCACACCGTCCAGCACGGTGTGCTCGCCGTACCGCTTGACGAGGCCTCGCACCTCCAGCAATGCCGTCATGACCAGCGACAATACCCATCACGGCTCGGGCCAACCCAGCGGGAACGCCTCGGCCTGCGCCAGCGCGATCACCACGGCGGGCGCCACACCCAATGCCGAGCACAACCCGATCAGTCGCGCCATGTCCAACGGCCGCGCACCCAACTCCACCCGGCACAACACCGACACCGACAACCCGACCAGTTCGCCGACCTCGGCCAAGGTCCAGTTCCGCCGCTGCCGTTGCGCGCGCAGCACGCTGCCGACAGCGCGGGCAAAGGCGGCCACCTCGTCAAGATCGACCATCACACACCTTGACTTGTGGCCGGCGCCACCGGATTGACCGGACGTGGCTCGGGCGGCACACACCGGCAGTCCGCACCGCCATGACACTGCCCGGACAGCCACCACGCGCACCGTCGGCGTTTCCGCCCTGCTTCGCTGAGCGCGCTCACAGTGTTCGTCACGAACGTCGCTTTGATCACTTGACCAGGTTCGACGTGTATCGTTTCCTGGAGGGACAACGCAGGGACAATCAGCCGGCTACAGGTGGTGACCAGCGTGGACGAGCAAGGGGTCGGCGCTCGGCTGCGACGCTTGCGGAAGCTACGGGGACTGACGCAGTACCAACTCGCCGCTGGTAGCCATTTCTCGGTGTCCCTGATCAAGAAGGTCGAGCAGGGCACCACGCCGGCGAGCGCGGCGTTCGTCGCGAGTGTCGCCCGCGTTCTGGCTACCCCACCGGCTCACCTGTACGGGACCGACCAACCGCCCGCCGACCAGCCGCAAGCGGCTGCCGCCGGTCTGGACTATCTCCGCGCCGCACTGGACGCATACGACGATCCGCAGCCCGAGGGTGATCTGATCGACCTGGGCACAGCGGAACACCGGCTCCGGCGCGTCGGAGGACTACTCGTCGGGATGCGCTACGCCGACGGGCTTGGCGAGCTGCCGAACCTCTTGCACCACAGCTACATCCTGGCCGAGCAGGCCGGCAACGCCGGCGAACGCGGTCGAGCCGTACTGCACGACGCGTACCGGATGGCCGCCACGTTGGCAGGTCGGTTCCGCCAGGCGGACCTTGCCGCAGTCGCCGCCGAACGACACGTCGCGTTGGCTCCGCGGACGGGTGATCCGCTGCGTGTCGCGATCAGCGCCTACCACCGGTCGTCCGCCAACCTGCGACACGGCGACTATCGGACCGGTCTCCGCATCCTGAACCGAGCGCACGAACACGTCACGCACACCGCCGACGGTCGAGCGATCCGTGTGCAGTTGGACCTACGCTCCGCCGTGCTGGCCGCCCGTGCCGGAGATACCGATGCCGCCGACGGATATGTAAGCCGGGCACGTGCGGACATCGAGCAGTACCAGCCGCCGGAATCGCCGTACTACAACGTCGACGCATCCGCGCTGAACGCCGTCGTGCACTGGTGCGCCACGCCGGTCGAGAACTATGACGGCACCGAGGCCGTCCGGCGCTCGCAACAAGTCCGGGTGGTCGACACGACCCGACCGGAGCGAGTCGCGCACCACCACATCGACATGGGTCGCGCTTGGATGCTGCACGGCGACCGTGAGCAGGCGCTCGCGAACCTGAACGCGGCCCGGCGCCTCGCGCCGTTCAACACCCGCAACCACCCGAGCGTGCGCGAAACCGTACTGGCGCTGGCCGAAGCCGATCGACGCACGACGGAGTCACTGACCGGCTTCGCCCGATGGGCCGGTGTCGAACTGTAGCTACGCCGCCCCCTCCCGACGCGCCAGCCGGCGAGCCGCCGCGTCGGCCAGTCGTGCGCACGGCACGGCCAGCAGCACGAACAGCAGGCCCGCCACCACGTACGGCGAGAACGTGAAGAACTTCGCCTGCGCGATCTGCGCCGCCCGTACCGCGTCCACCGCGCCGAGCACCGAGATCAGCCCGCAGTCCTTCTGCAGCGCCACGAAGTCGTTGAGCAACGGCGGCAGCACGCGCCGGATCGCCTGCGGCACCACGACGATCCGCATCGTCTGCGCGTGTGTCAGCCCGATCGACCGCGCCGCCGCCCGCTGCGACGGATGCACCGACTCGATCCCGGCCCGGAACACCTCGGCCACGTACGCCGAGTACACGAGCACCAGCGCGATCCCGCCGAGGATCACCGGATCGTTCGGTATGCCGGTCAGCCGCAGGCCGGGCAGGCCGAAACCGACCAGGTACAGGCAGATGATCAGCGGCAGCCCACGGAACAGGTCGACGTAACCGACGGCGAGCGCGCGCACCGGGAACCACACCGGACCACGCAGCGTCCGCAGCGCCGCGATCCCGAGGCCCAGCACGAGGATCAGCACCTCGCACACCACGAGCACCCGGACGTTGAGCCACAGTCCGGTCAGGATCGCCGGAAACGCCTCGGCCGCGGTGTGCACGTCGAAGAACGACGAACGCACGCGCGGCCAACCCGGCGACGACGTGATCCCGAACCACACCGCCGCCGCGAACACCAGCGTCGACACCACAGCGACCAGTGTCGAACGCCGAGCGCGGGATCGCTTGTACGCCAAGCGATCCCGCTGCCACTGACTGATGCTCAACGCAGTGTCGGCGCGTTGCCCGCCGTCGACAGCCACTGGTCGGTCAGCTTCGCCAGCGTGCCGTCGCCGCGCAGCGCGTTCACCGCGGCCGACACGCACGACGTCAGCGCGCTTCCCTTGTCCAGCACCAGACCGAACTGCTCGGGCCGGCCGGTCGTGGCCAACTGCCCGACGATCACCGAGTTCTGGACCTCGCCGGCGCCGGTGATCTCGAACGCCGTCGGGAGGTCGACGACCAGCGCCTGGATCTGGCCGTTGCCCAGCGCCTGCTTGGCGTCGTCGTTGTTGTTGTAGACGGCGACCTGCTGCGACGGCTTGATCACGTTCTGGGCCGCGTCGTAGCTCGTCGAGCCGACCTGGGCGCCGATCTTGACACCGTGCAGGTCGGCGATCGAGTGCGCGTTCGCGGCCGGCGACCCCTGCACGGTGATCACCGCCTGGGCGACGTCGTAGTACGGCGCGGAGAAGTCGACGGCCTTGGCGCGGTCCGGTGTGATCGAGAACTCGTCGAGGTCGGCGTCGAACGTCTTCGGTCCGGGTTGGATCGCCGCGTTGAACGACACCCGCGACCACGTGACCTGAGCCTTCTGGTACCCGAGTTTGCCGGCGACCGCGTAGGCGACGGCCGACTCGAAGCCCTTGCCGCTGCTCGGATCGTCGTTCACGAACCACGGCGAGTACACCGGTTCGTCGGTGCCGAACGTGAACGTACCGGCCTTGAGCGTGTGCAGCTGAGCCGGCGCGCACGCACCCTGGCCGGGGGTCGGCACACCGGTCGCGGGCGCCGCCTTGTCGTTCTGGTCGGCGGGCGCGCACGCGGCCGCACACAGACCGGCGACAACGAGGGCAGCAAGGAGCACAGGAGTGCGAACGGGCATAAACGCATCCTGCCCGGTTTCGGCCACGCGCGGTAGTCGACATCCCGATGTCCGGAACAACGATCACTCACCCGATCGGACTAGGCCACCAGTCGCCGATGCCAGCCGATCGGCTTATGTCCGGACACTTGTGTGACCTTGATTACAGGCATAGCGTGCCAGGGGGAAGCCACCGGAGTCCTCTCAGCACAGAGGAAGTGACCCGCGATGGCGCGGTCCGCCGTGCGCCTCGAAACGGTCCAGACGCTGTTCCAGCGCCGGGTCGATCCCATCGAACAACTCGCCGGTCAGTCCGACGGCGTGGCCAGATCCTGTCACGCGATGGCCGTCCGCTTCCACCAGGGCGGCAAGCTCGTCGTGTTCGGCAACGGCGGCCCCAGCACCGACGCGCAGCACGTGGCCGTCGAGTTCGTACATCCGGTGATCGTCGGAAAGCGGGCGCTACCGGCCATCTCGCTCACCGGGGACGTCGCGACCGTGACCGGCGTCGCGGTACGGCAGGGCCTGGCCGAGGTGTTCGCGCACCAGATCCGGATCCTCGCCGAGCCGGCCGACATCGCGCTGGGCATCTCCAGCGACGGGCACTGTGCGAACGTGCTGCGTGGCCTGGAAACCGCGCACGGCCTGGGAATGCTGACGGTCGCGCTGGTCGGCGGGGACGGTGGCGCGATCGGCGCGAGCCCGGTCGTGGACCACGTGCTGCTGGCCGCGTCGGACGATCCACGGGTGGTCAAGGAGGTCCACGTGACCACCTACCACGTGTTGTGGGAACTCGTGCATGTCTTCTTCGAGCAGCCCGGCCTGCTCGGGCCGGAGGTGGTCCGATGAACCCGGAACCCGTGTGCCACGACGAGGTCTGCCTGACCTGTTCCGACGCGGCTGTGCAGGTGACCGTGGTCGAGTTGCTCGCCGACGAACTGGCCATTGTGGACACCGGCCAGGGCCGCGAGGAGGTCAGCGTCGCGCTGGTCGATGCCGCCGTGGGCGACACGATCCTGGTGCACGCCGGCGAGGCGATCGGCACGGTCAACCCATGAGCGAGCTTGCGAGCGAATCAGTGTCACAGGGCCCCGCGAGGGCGGGTTCCGAGCGCAGCGAGGAGCTCGCATGAGCAAGACCGATCCCGGCGCCGTCGAGGCGTTGTATCCGTTCCTGTACGCGGACAGTTCTGACCTGGACGCCGTGATGGCCGAGGTACGGCGGTCGACCGAGGAGAAGGCCCGCGAAATCATCACGCTGCGTGCCACCGTGCTCGCCGAACAGGGTGAACGGCTGGCCCGCTGTGCCGAGGACATGGCCGAACGCTTCGCCGCCGGCGGCCGGCTACTGGTGTTCGGCAACGGTGGCAGTTCCACCGACGCCCAGGACATGGCGACGTGCTTCCTCTCGCCCGCCAGCGACAAGAACCGCGACGCGCGCCCGCTGCCGGCCTTCGGCCTGACCAACGACATAGCCGTGGTCACCGCGTTGTCCAACGACATCGGCTTCGACGTCGTGTTCGCGCGGCAGATCGGCGCGTTCGGGCGGCGCACCGATATCGCCGTCGGCCTGTCCACCAGCGGCAACTCCGCGAACCTGTTGCGCGCGTTCGAGGAGGCCAGCCGGCGCGGCCTGCTCACTGTCGGCATCGCCGGCTACGACGGCGGCAAGATGGCCGAGCTGGACTGTCTGGATCACCTGTTCGTGGTGCCGTCGCCGTCGGTGCACCGGATCCAGGAAGCGCAGACCACGATCTACCACGCCCTGTGGGAACTCACGCTGTCCGCCCTATAAAAGGAGATGGTTCCCCATGTGCCTCGGCATCCCCGGGGAGGTCCTGGAAATCCGTGCCGACCAGCCAGATCTGGCCATGGTGGACGTCAGCGGGGTCCGGCGGGCGATCAACATCGGCCTGCTGGCCGACGAGGTGGTGATGCCGGGCGACTGGGTGCTGATCCACGTCGGCTTCGCCCTGTCGAAGATCGACGAGGACGAGGCCAAGGCCGCGCTGGACTTCCTCGCCGGCATGGGGCAGGCATACGAGGACGAGCTGATCGCACTGTCCGAGTCCAAGATCGACTAGCGCGGGAAGGGTGGCAGGCATGCGATTCGTCGACGAGTTCCGCGACGCGGACAAGGCAAGGGCGCTGGCCGCGAAGATCGCCGCGCTGTGCGAACCGGGGCGGCACTACAAGTTCATGGAGGTGTGCGGCGGCCACACCCACACGATCTACAAGCACGGCCTCGAGGACTACCTGCCCGAGACGATCACGCTCGTGCACGGCCCCGGCTGCCCGGTGTGCGTGATCCCGATGGGCCGCGTCGACGACGCGATGCACCTGGCGGACAGCCCGGACGTGATCATGACGTCGTTCGGCGACATGATGCGCGTGCCCGGCAGCCAGGGTTCGTTCTTCGACGCCAAGGCCGCGGGCGTGGACATCCGGATGGTGTACTCGCCGCTGGACTCGCTGAAGATCGCGCGCCAGAACCCGGACAAGCGGGTCGTGTTCATGGCCATCGGCTTCGAGACGACGGCCCCGTCCACCGCGATGACCGTCCTGCGCGCGGCCGCGGAGGGTGTCACGAACTTCTCGATCTTCTGCAACCACGTGACGATCGTCCCGGCCATCAAGGCGATCCTGGATTCGCCCGACCTCCGGCTCGACGGTTTCCTCGGCCCGGGCCACGTGTCGACCGTGATCGGCTGCCGGCCGTACGAGTTCATCGCCCAGCAGTACGGAAAACCGGTCGTGGTGGCCGGTTTCGAGCCGCTGGACATCCTCCAGTCGATCTACATGCTGATGGTGCAGCTGCACGAGGGCCGCGCCGAGGTGGAGAACCAGTACACCCGCGTGGTGCCGTGGGCCGGCAACGTGACCGCGCTGCGCGCGATCAGCGAGGTCATGGAATTGCGGCCGTACTTCGAATGGCGCGGGCTGGGATTCATCTCGCACTCGGCGTTGCGGGTGCGGGACAAGTACGAGGCGTTCGACGCGGAGAAGCACTTCGCGGTGCCGGGCGTACGCGTCGCCGACCCGAAGGCGTGCCAGTGCGGCGAGGTGCTCAAGGGCGTGCTGAAACCGTGGGAATGCAAGGTGTTCGGCACCGCGTGCACGCCGGAGACGCCGATCGGCACGTGCATGGTGTCGCCGGAGGGCGCGTGCGCGGCGTACTACCACTTCGGCCGGTTCACCCGGCAACGAGTGCGGGAAGCGAGCGCGACGTCATGACCACCGGCCGGCGCAGTTGGGTCGACGACGCCCTGGCCGAACACGACGAGGTCGCCAGGGAGGAACGGCGTCGCGGCCCCACGACGGAGAAGGAACGCGAACAGGCCGTGCTGGACCGCATCGACAGGGCACGGCGACGGCGGCCCAAGGTGCGCGAGGAACGCATCACGCTGGCCCACGGGTCCGGCGGCAAGGCGACGCACACGCTGGTCGAGGCGATCTTCCTCGATGCCTTCCGCAACCCGATGCTGGAGCCGATGGAAGACGCGGCGGCGCTCGCCATCAACGGTGGTCGCATCGCCCTGACGACGGATTCCTACGTGGTGTCGCCGTTGTTCTTCCCCGGCGGCAACATCGGCGATCTCGCGGTCAACGGCACGGTGAACGACCTCGCGGTGTCCGGCGCGACGCCGTTGTACCTGTCGGCCGGCTTCATTCTGGAGGAAGGCCTGCCGGTCGAGCGGTTGACCGAGATCGTGACGTCCATGGCGTCTGCCGCGGAAAACGCGGGTGTGCGCATCGTCACCGGCGACACGAAGGTCGTGCAGCAGGGGAAGGCGGACGGCTGCTACATCAACACGGCCGGCGTCGGCCTACTGGATCCCGGCCGCGAACTGGGTGTGGCACAGGCGAAGCCGGGTGACGCGGTGCTGGTGTCCGGCCCGATCGGCGATCACGGCGTGACGATCATGCTGGCCCGCGGCGAGTTGGACATCGAGGCCGACCTGATGTCCGACACCGCGCCCGTGCACACGATGGTCGCCCGGTTGCTGGCCGAGGTGCCCGGTGTCCGGGCGATGCGGGACGCGACCCGGGGCGGCGTGGCGACGATCCTGAACGAGGTGGCCAAGGCCGCGAACGTGAGTGTGGTGGTGGACGAGGACGCGGTCCCGGTCCGCCCGGTGGTGCGCGGCGCGTCGGAACTCCTGGGCATCGACCCGCTCTACGTGGCGTGCGAGGGCCGCGTGGTCGTCGTCGTGGACGGTACGCAGGCGGACGCGGCACTACGCGCGCTGCGCGCCGATCCGCTGGGCGCCGAAGCGACCGTGATCGGCCGGATCGGTGCCGATCCACCGGGCATCGTGCTGTTGAAGACCACGTTCGGCGGCACGCGGATCGTGGACATGCTCGTCGGAGATCCACTGCCCCGGATCTGCTGACTACCCATCGCGGTCCCGTGCCCCGGCGACGACGGCCTGCCCCAGGCTGATCCCACCGTCGTTGCACGGGACCGCCGCGTGTGTCAGCACCCGGAACCCGCGTGCCGTCAACCCGTCCATGACACGGCCCACCAACAGCAGGTTCTGGAACACCCCACCGGACAACGCGACCGTCCGCAGTCCCGTGTCGGCCGCGATCCGCTCGCACACCGTCACGATCGCCGATGCCACGCTGTTGTGGAACCGCCCCGCGATCACCGGAACCGCCGTCCCACGGCCAAGATCTTCGGCCACCGCGCCGATCAGCTCGACACCCGAAACCTCGAACCCGGCCACGCCCACCGGATAACAACCGCGCTCGGCCGGATCGGCGTGCTGTTCCAGTTCGATCGCGGCCTGGCCTTCGTAGTTGATCTCGTCCCGTAGCCCGAGCACGGCCGCGGCCGCGTCGAACAGCCGACCGGCGCTGGACGTGCGCGTGGCGAGCGTGGATCGCGCCAGCTTGACCACGTCCGACCACCGGCTTTCGTTACGCCGGAACACGTCCAACCCAGAAGGGTCGACGCCGGCCGCGTCCAGGTAGGCCGCCGCCATGCGCCACGGTTGCCGTATCGCGCTGACCCCGCCCGGCATCGGCACGAGCGCCAGGTGGCCGAGTCTTTGGTAATCCACCAGGTCCGCGACCAGGAACTCGCCGCCCCAGATCGTGCCGTCCGGCCCGTAGCCGGTGCCGTCGAACGCCACGCCGATGACGGTGTCGGCCACGCCGTTGTCGGCCAGGCACGACGCGATGTGCGCGTGATGGTGTTGCACGCCGACCAGGTCCACGCCGTCGGTGTCCAGCGCGTATTTCGTGGACAGGTACTCGGGATGCAGATCGTGGGCGACGACTTCGGGCGTGATCTCGAACAGGCGGCTGACATGCTCGATGCCCTCGGTGAACGACCGCAGCGTCTCGGCGTTCTCGAGATCACCGATGTGGTGCGACAGGAACGCTCGGCGGCCGTCGGCCAGGCAGAACGTGTTCTTCAGTTCCGCTCCGCACGCCAGTACCGGCCGCCGCAGCGTCATCCCCAGCGCGAACGGTTCCGGCACGTAGCCGCGGGATCGGCGCAATAGCACCGGGCGGCCGCGTTGTGGCCGCACCACCGAATCGTCCGTGCGGATGTGGATCGCCCTGTCGTGCCGGAGGAACGCGTCGGCGATGCCGGCCAGCCGGTCGGCCGCGTCGTCATCGCGGTAGGCGATCGGCTCGTCTGACACGTTGCCGCTGGTCAGCACGATCGGCCCGCCGACCGCGCGCAGCAACAGGTGGTGCAGCGGCGTGTACGGCAGCATCACGCCGAGCTCGCGGTTCCCCGACGCCACCGCGTCGGCGATGTCGGCGTCCGCTCGGCGGGGCAGCAGCACGATCGGCCGGCGATGCCCGGTCAGCACGTCCTCGGCCACGTCGCTGACGTCGCACAACGTCCGCGCTTCGTCCACATCGGACACCATCAGCGCGAACGGCTTGTCGGCGCGGTGTTTGCGTGATCGCAGCGCCCTTACCGCTGCCTGGTTACGCGCGGCCGCGGCCAGGTGGTAGCCACCGAGGCCCTTGACGGCCAGGACCCGGCCGGTGCGCAGCATCCCGGCGGCGGCCGTGATCGGATCGGCACCGCCGATGTCCGCGTCGTCCGGACTAGCCAGCCACAGCCGCGGGCCACATGCGGGACAACACGTCGGCTGGGCGTGGAACCGGCGGTCACGCGGGTCGTGGTACTCGGCGGCGCACTCGGCACACATCGCGAAACCGGACATCGTCGTGTTGGGGCGGTCGTACGGGATGTCGCGCACGATCGTGAACCGGGGACCGCAGTTCGTGCAGTTGACGAACGGGTACCGGTGGCGACGGTCGGCCGGGTCGAACAGCTCGGCGACGCAGTCGGTGCACGTGGCGCTGTCGGCGGCGACGAGGGTGGCGCGCCGGCCGCCCGCGTCGCTGGCCACGATCACGAACCCGGTCTCCCCGGTCGGCGTGATCTCGTCGTACGACACGCGCTCGACCGACGCCAGCCGCGGTGCCTTCGTGCGCAGGCAGCCCAGGAACCCGGTCACGGCGGCACGCGGCCCCTCGACCTCGAGGAACACGCCGTGCACGTCGTTACCGACCAGGCCGGCCAGCGCGTACTCGCCGGCGAGACCGTGGACGAACGGCCGGAAGCCGACCCCCTGCACCACGCCCTCGACCCGTGCACGCACCCGGACACGCCCGTCCATCCGGGTAAGTG
>Ga0207664_10002754_pt1 | contig 11668 bp, 14 predicted proteins | sample LARL83metaG_FD_184349 | JGI IMG/M metagenome (GOLD analysis project Ga0207664, IMG submission 184349) | Corn, switchgrass and miscanthus rhizosphere microbial communities from Kellogg Biological Station, Michigan, USA - LAR L8-3 metaG... | ecosystem: Host-associated > Plants > Roots >...
CGGACCGATACCGGCCGACACAGGGCCAACGACGCGCCGGGGGTTGACGGGCACGAATCGGACGGCCACACTCTCCCATAACTTAGAAGTCGCTCCCATCATGCGAGAGTGGCGCAAACCAGGCCGTAGAGGACCAAGGATGAAGAGACTCACCTCGAAGCTGTTGTTGATCCCCGTGCTCGCGATCGCGCTGGTGACCGCGGGCTGCACCTCCAGCGCCGGCACCGGCGGCACGGGCGGGTCCGGCGACCAGTCGGCCGCCTCCGGGAACACCGGCACCAGCACGCTCTACAAGGTGCTGAAGGCCAAGACGCTGCGCGTCGCGGTGCTGCCGGACTTCCCGCCGAGCGCCGTGCAGAAGCCGAACGGCCAGTTCGCCGGCTACGAGATCGACATCGCCCACGAGCTCGCCGACGCGATGGGCGTGAAGCTGCAGCTGGTGCCCACCAACGGTGACAGCCGGCTGCCGCTGATGCAGTCGGACCGTGCGGACGTGAACATCTCCTCCTACACGGCCACCAACGACCGCGCGCTGTCGGTCGCCTTCACCATCCCGTACGTCTCCCACGGCGCCGGCGTGATCTACAACAAGAACAACCCGATCCACAGCCTGGCCGACCTGGTTGGCAAGAAGGTGTCGGTGGCCCGCGGCAGCACCAACGACACCATCATGACCACCGAGTACCCGAAGACCGACGTGGTCCGATTCGACACCATCGCCGACGCGCTGGCCGCGCTGAAGGCCGGCAAGGTGGACGCGGCGGTGGAGTCCTACGAGACCGTGCACGACCTGGCGAAGCAGGACCCGCAGCAGCTGGCCGTGCTCGACGTCCCGCCGATCAGCCCGTCGATCGTGTCCATGGGCATCCTGCAGGGCGACCCGATCTGGCTGAACTACCTGAACAACTTCATCCGCAACCTGATCTCCTCCGGCGAGGACAACAAGTTGTACGAGAAGTGGTTCCACCAGCCGCTGCCCAAGCTGGTCGGCTGAGGATCGCAGTGACCTTCTACTTCGGCGACATCCTGCCCTACCTGCCGCTGCTGCTGCAGGCGCTGTGGGTCAGCATCTACGTGACGCTGATCGGCTTCGCGGTGGGGTCGGTCGCCGGGGTGCTGATCTCGTTGGCCCGCTCCAGCCGTGCGCGGATCCTGCGCACGGCTGCGGGCGGGTACATCGAGATCTTCCGCAACACCCCGCTGCTGGTCCAGCTGTACCTGATCTTCTTCGGGCTGGGCCAGGTCGGCATCAACCTCGACCCGCTGTGGTCGGCGGTCCTCGGGCTGACCCTGAACAACGCCGCCTACACCGCGGAGATCTTCCGGGCCGGGTTCGAGTCGGTGCCGTCGGGGCTCCGCGAGGCCGGCAGCGCGCTGGGCATGAGCTCGGTGCAGACGTTCCGGTACGTCGTACTGAAGCCGGCCGTCCGCAACGTGCTGCCGTCCCTGACCAACCAGCTGATCGTGCTGTTCCTGTTCTCCTCGGTGGGATCGGTGATCTCGCTGAACGAGCTCACCTCGGTGCTCAGCGACATCAACTCCCAGACCCAGCGAACCCTGGAGGTCTTCACCTATGGCGCGGTCTTGTACTACCTGACATCGGTGGTGATCGCGATGAGCTCGCGGGTCGCCGAGAAGACCCTGTTCCGCTGGTAGGAGGCCGACGTTGTCCGGAGGGTTCGCCCAGTACCTGCCGCCGCTGCTGCGGGGCACGGAGCTGACGCTGATGCTCGTCGCGGTGTCCGGCGTGGTCGGCACCGTCCTGGGGCTGGTGTTCGGGATGGCCCGGATCGGCCCGCTAGCGCCGCTGCGCTGGGTCGCCGCGGTCTACATCAACTTCCTGCGCGGCCAGCCGGTGCTGATCATCCTGCTGTTCATCTACTTCGCGCTGCCACTGCTGTTCCCGGCCGCCACCTTCAACCGCGGGGTGACCGCGATCGTCGCGCTGTCCGTCTACGCCGGGGCCTACATGGCCGAGATCTTCCGGGGCAGCATCGAGGCGGTTCCGAAGGGGCAGGAGGAGGCCGCGGAGGCGCTGGGCATGGGCTACCTGCTCAAGTTCCGCTACGTGATCCTGCCGCAGGCCATGAAGGTCGCGGTGCCGCCGGCCATCGGCTTCCTGATCTCGCTGGTGAAGGCCTCCGCGCTGGTCTCGGTGATCGGGTTCATCGAGCTGACCAAGGCGGGCCGGATCATCAGCACCATCAACGAAGAGCCGCTGCAGACCTTCCTGATCGTGGCGGTGCTCTACTTCATCGTCTCCTACCCGATCTCCCTGCTGGGCCGCTGGTACGAACGGAGGCTGGCATGACCACCAGCACACTGAACGGTTCGCCGATCATCAAGGTCACCGGGCTGAGCAAGAGCTTCGGCAGCAACCGGGTGCTCAAGGACATCGACGCGGAGGTCGCCGAGAACGAGGTGGTCTGCGTGATCGGCCCCTCCGGGTCCGGCAAGAGCACCTTCCTGCGCTGCCTGAACCTGCTCGAGAAGTTCGACGAGGGCAGCGTGGTCGTCACCGGGCACGACCTCGCCGCCTCCCGCACCAACCTGAACCTGGTGCGCCGGGACGTGGGCATGGTGTTCCAGTCCTTCAACGTGTTCCCGCACCTGAAGGTGATCGAGAACGTGATGCTGGCGCCGACCAAGGTGCTCAAGCTCGGCCGTGGCGCGGCCCGGCAGCGCGCCGAGGCGCTGCTGGCCAAGGTCGGCCTTTCCGACAAGGCGGACGCCTACCCGCGGCAGCTGTCCGGCGGCCAGCAGCAGCGCGTGGCGATCGCCCGGGCGCTGGCGATGGAGCCGAAGGTGATGCTCTTCGACGAGCCCACCTCCGCCCTTGACCCGGAGACCATCGGTGAGGTGCTCTCGGTGATGAAGAAGCTCGCCGAGGAGGGGATGACGATGGTCGTGGTCACCCACGAGATGGGCTTCGCCCGCGAGGTTTCCGACCGGGTGCTGTTCATGGCCGACGGCGTGGTCGTCGAGGAGGGGCCGCCCAAGCAGATCTTCGACGACCCGAGGCACGAGCGGACCCGCGCGTTCCTCAGCAAGATCCTGTGACGGCCCCCGACCAGCCGGACGGAGTCGTCGACCGGTTGGCGGCCGCCCGGCTGCTGCCGGTGGTCGTCGTCGACGACCCGGAGACCGCCCACGAGCTGGGGCAGGCGATCCTCGCCGGCGGCCTGGGCATCGCCGAGGTGACGCTGCGCACGCCGAACGCCCTCGAGGCGCTGCGCGCCATGACCGAGGTGCCCGGCCTCTCGGTCGGCGTGGGCACGGTCATCCGGCCCAGCCAGGTCGACGAGGCGGTCGCCGCCGGGGCCCGGTTCGTGGTCTCGCCCGGGTTCGCCCCGGCCGTCGTACGACGGGCGTGGGAGCACGCCGTGCCGGCGCTGCCCGGGGTCGCGACGCCGAGCGAGGTGATCGCCGCCGCCGAGCTCGGCGTGGAGACTATGAAGCTGTTCCCCGCCAAGCTGCTCGGCGGGCCGGCGATGGTGGCCGCGCTGGGCGCGGTGTTCCCGTCGGTGCGGTTCGTGCCCACCGGCGGCATCGGGGCCGACGACGCCGCTGACTACCTGGCCCTGCCGTCGGTGCTCGCGGTCGGCGGCTCCTGGATGGTGCCCACCGACCTGGTGCGGCGGAAGGCCTGGACAGAGATCACCGGCCTGGTGCGCGCCGCCGTGCAGGCCATCACGACCGAAGGGAAGCATTCGTGACCACCCTGGACCTGCGCCCGGCGGAGGAGTGCCGCTACGACCTGGTGTCGCTCGGCGAGGTGATGCTGCGGCTGGACCCGGGGGAGACCCGGATCCGCACCGCCCGGTCCTTCACGGCCTGGGAGGGCGGCGGTGAGTACAACGTGGCCCGCGGGCTGCGCCGCTGCTTCGGGCTGCGCACCGCGGTGGTCACCGCGCTCGCCGACAACGCGGTGGGACACCTGGTCGAGGACCTGATGCTGCAGGGCGGCGTGGACACCAGCCACGTGCGCTGGCTGGAGTACGACGGCATCGGCCGCCGGGTGCGCAACGGGCTGAACTTCACCGAGCGCGGCTTCGGGGTGCGCGGCGCGCTCGGTGTCCCCGACCGCGGGCACACCGCGATCAGCCGACTGGCCCCCGGCGAGGTCGACTGGGACCACATCTTCGGCGACCTCGGCGCGCGCTGGCTGCACACCGGGGGCATCTACGCCGCCCTGTCGGAGACCAGCGCCGCGGTGGCGGCCGAGGCGATGCAGGCGGCCCGGCGGCACGGTGCCCGGGTGTCCTACGACCTGAACTACCGGCCCAGCCTGTGGCAGGACATCGGCGGGCTGGCGCGCGCCCAGGAGGTGAACACCGGGCTGGCGCCGCTGGTCGACGTGATGATCGGCAACGAGGAGGACTTCACCGCGGGGCTCGGCTTCGAGGTGCCCGGGGTGGACGCCGCGTTGACCAAGCTGAGCACCGACGGGTTCAAGGCGATGATCGAGAAGGTCGCCGCGGCGTACCCGAACCTCGCCGTGGTGGGCACCACGCTGCGAGCGGTCCGCACCGCGACCGTCAACGACTGGGGCGCGGTCGCCTGGTCGCGGGAGGAGGGCTTCGCCGAGGCCAGCGCCCGGCCGGGCCTGGAGATCCTGGACCGGGTCGGCGGCGGGGACAGCTTCGCCTCCGGGCTGATCTACGGGCTGCTCACCGGCCGCCGGCTCGCCGAGGCCGTCGAGCTCGGCGCCGCGCACGGTGCGCTGGCGATGACCACCCCGGGCGACACCTCGATGGCCACCCGCGACGAGGTGGAGGCGCTGGTCGCCGGGGGCGGCGCGCGGGTCCGCCGCTGATCCCACCGCCGGGGGAAGTTTTCCCATGAGAACATGGGAAAACTCCCCTCGCACGGTTCGTGAACCGTGCGAAGTGGCGGTTTGCCGTGTGAAGTGTGCGGGTCAGCCGGACGGCTCCAGGAACCGCGGCCCCGGACCCCGCTCGGCGACCTCGTCGTCGTGGTTCTGCAGCGCACAGGTGCGCAGGCTCAGGCAACCGCAGCCGATGCAGCCGTCCAGCTTGTCGCGCAGCCGCACGAGCCGCTCGATCTGCGCCTCCAGCCGCGGCCGCCACGCGCGCGACAGCCGCGCCCAGTCCGCCTTGGTGGGGGTGCGGTTCTCCGGCAGCGTGGCGAGCGCCTCCGCGATCTCCTCCAGCGTGAGCCCGACCCGCTGCGCGGAGCGGACGAACGCCACCCGCCGCAGCATCGGGCGCGGGTAGCGGCGCTGGTTGCCGGCCGTCCGGGTGGACCAGATCAGGCCGAGCGACTCGTAGTAGCGCAGCGCCGAGGTCGCCGCGCCGGACCGCTTGGACAGCTCGCCGATCGTCAGGTCCGGATGCCGGGTCGTCGACATACCGACGAAGTTAGCTTGACCTCAAGTGAACTTCAAGTTGCACGCTGGTGGGCATGACGATGACACGACAAGAGCTCCGGCCCGGGTCGTACGACGACCTGCAGCGGTTGATGTCGCTGATGACCGGAGACGAGAAGCACTCGAACGCCGCCACCTCGACCCTGGACGTGCTGTGGGTCCTCTACGACCGCGTGCTGAACGTGAGCCCGGACAACGTCGACGACCCGGCGCGGGACCGGTTCTACCTGTCCAAGGGGCACGGGCCGATGGCCTACTACGCGGTGCTGGCCGCCAAGGGGTTCATCGGCGAGGCGCTGCTGCGCGACTGGGGGTCCTTCGACTCCCCGCTCGGCTACCACCCGGACCGGAACCTGCTGTCCGGGGTGGAGATCTCCAGCGGGTCCCTCGGGCACGGGCTGCCGCTCGCGGTGGGCTCCGCGCTCGGCCTGCGCGCCCAGGGCCTGGACGCCCGGGTGGTCGTGCTGGTGGGAGACGCCGAGCTCGACGAGGGCAGCAACCACGAGGCCGTCGAGCTGGCCGGCGCGCTGGCCCTTTCCAACCTGACCGTGGTGGTCGTGGACAACCACTCCGCGACGTACAACAGGCCCGGCCAGATCGCGCCGCGGTTCGCCCACGAGGGCTGGCACGCGGTCACCGTGGACGGCCGCGACCACGCCGCCCTCGAGGCGGCCCTGACCAAGCGCACCGACCGCCCGTCCGTGGTGGTTGCCGAGGTGGAGGAGAAGTACTCATGAGAGACCCCCGAGCCACGTTCGCAAGCACCGCGGCGCAGCTGGTCGAGGAGGACCTGTCGGTCGCGCTGGTCTACGCCGAGATCTCCGGGCAGTACTTCGGCGAGGTCGAGCGGCGGCACCCGGACCGGGTGGTCAACGTCGGCATCCGCGAGCAGCTGTTGGTCAACGTCGGCGCCGGGCTGGCGCTGACCGGGCTGCGGCCGATCGTGCACACCTTCGGGTCGTTTCTGGTGGAACGCGCCTTCGAGCAGATCAAGCTCGGCTTCGGCCACCAGGACGTCGGTGGGGTGCTGGTCGGCTCGGCCGGCTCCTTCGACATCTCCGCGGGCGGCCGCACCCACCAGGCGTCCGGCGACGTGCCGCTGCTGGACACCCTGCCCGGCTGGCGGATCCACGTGCCCGGGCACGCCGACGAGGTGGAGCAGCTGCTGCGCACGGCGGTCGCCGGGGACGGCCGGGACTACATCCGGGTCGTCTCCCAGCAGAACGGCGAGGCCTTCCCGGTCACGCCCGGCCGCTTCCACGTCGTACGACGGGGGACCCGCGGCACCGTGGTGGCCGTCGGGCCGACCCTGTCCGCGGTGCTGATCGCGGTCGCCGGCCTCGACGTGACCGTGCTCTACGCGAGCACCATCCGTCCCTTCGACGGGCACACGCTTCGCGAGACCCTGGACCGGCCGGACGTCGTGGTGGTGGAGCCGTACCACGCCGGCACCAGCGCGCGGCAGGTCGGCGATGCGCTCGCCGACGTGCCGCACCGGCTGCTGTCGCTGGGGGTGCGGAACCCGGAGCTGCGGCGGTACGGCTCACCCGAGGAGCACATCGCCGCGCACGGCCTGGACGCCGCCGGTCTCCGGGCGTCGATCACCCGGTTCCTGGACCGGGCCGAGCGCGCCGCCTGACGGGCAGGACGGGGGGCGGGGGATGAGGGCAGCCCCCTGCCGCCGTCCCCATCCCCGACGTCCCCCGACGTCAGTGCTTGAAGGCGTCCTTGGCCTTCTCGCCCGCCTGCTTGAGGTCCGCCTTGCTCTGCTCGGCACGACCCTCGCCCTTGAGCTCGGAGTCGTCGCTGGCGTTGCCGAGCGCCTCCTTGGCCTTGCCCAGGCCCTTCTCGGCGGCGTTCTTCGCCTTGTCGTCGTTGCCCATGACAGGCACCTCCTCGGTCGTGGAGAGTGGCTTGTACCCGGCGTCGGGCCCGGTATTCGCCCACCCCTTAGCATTGACCCGCGCCGCTTTAGCTCAGCTGGTAGAGCACTCGCCTTGTAAGCGAAAGGTCGTCAGTTCGAACCTGACAAGCGGCTCCAGGGCAGGGGGTCAGCGCAGCCGGGTCGCCTGGAACCGCGCCGGCGGGTCGGCCAGCGCGTCCTGGGTCTGCACGATGCGCAGCTCCTGCTCGCCGGCCGCGACGGTCGCCTCCATCACCGCGAACACCGCCGAGGTGGTCCGGGCGAGCGCGTCCGGCGCCGCGTGCCCGTTGAGCAGGTTGCCCAGGAACAGCGCGGTGGTCAGATCGCCTCCGCCGGCCGGGGTCAGCGGGAGCCGCGGCGTCCGCACCCGCCACGCCCCGTCGTCGGCGACCAGCACCATGTCCAGGGCGTCCGGCGGGGTGCCGTCGGCGGTCACGCTGGTGACCAGGACCGTGCCGGGTCCGGCCTCGCGGACCCGGTCCGCGGCCGCCAGCACGTCCTGACCGGTGCGGATCTCCGCGTCGGCGAGGTAGCCGAGCTCGAACTGGTTCGGGGTGACCAGGTCCGCGGCCGGCACCGCCTTGTTGCGCATGAACTCCGCGATCCCGGGGCGCACGAAGAAGCCCTGGTCCACGTCTCCGAGCACCGGGTCGCAGCAGTACATGGCGTCCGGGTTGGCCTGCCGCACCCGGTCCACCGCATCGAGGATCACCGCGCCGACCTCCTCGGCGCCCTGGTAGCCGGACAGCACCGCGTCGCAGCGCGCCAGCGCACCACGGTCCTCGACACCGCGGATCACCTCGCCGATGTCCTCCGCGGACAGCAGCGGCCCGCGCGCGGCGTCGTACCCGGTGTGGTTGGAGAAGTGCACGGTCATCACCGGCCACACCTCGATGCCCAACCGCTGCAGCGGGAACAGCGCGGCGCTGTTGCCGACGTGGCCGTAGGCGACCAGGGACTGGATGGAGAGCACGTTCACGCCGCCCAGTCTCGCGCGTCGTACGGCGGAGATGGCGGACGCCGTTGCGAAGGAGCTCAGGCGACCTGCAGCGACCGCTTGGCCAGCCCCATCCAGTAGCCGTCGATGCGCTGCTCGCCCGGCTGCTCCGGGTCGGCGGCCGCACCCAGGGTCACGAACAGCGGCGTGAAGTGCTCGACGGTCGGGTGCGCGTAGGGCATCCCGGGGGCCTTGGAGCGGTACGACGCGAGCGCGTCCACGTCGCCGCGGGCCAGCGCATCGGCCGCCCACGCGTCGAAGTCCCGGGACCAGCCGGGCGCCTCCGCGTCGATGCGCCACTCCCGCAGGAACGGCAGGCCGTGGGTGAGGAACCCCGACCCGATGACCAGCACCCCCTCCTCGCGCAGCGGGCGCAGCCGGCGACCCAGCTCGAGCAGCTTGTCGGGGTCCTCGGTGGGCAGCGACATCTGCAGGACCGGGATGTCCCCGGCCGGGTACATGATCTTCAGCGGCACCCAGGCGCCGTGGTCGAGGCCGCGGCTGGGGTGCTGGTGCACCTCGCCGGGCAGCATCGCCGCCACCCGGGCCGCCAGCGCCGTGGCATCGGGGGTCTCGTAGGTCATCTCGTAGAAGCGCTGCGGGAAACCGCCGAAGTCGTAGACCAGCGGCGTGCCGGCCGCGGGCGCCGAGAGCATCACCGGCGCGGACTCCCAGTGCGCGGAGACGATCAGGATCGCCTTCGGGCGGGGCAGGTCGCGCGCCCACTGGGCGAGCTGCCCGGACCACACCGGGTCCTCGAGCAGCGGCGGGGCGCCGTGGCCGATGTACAGGGCGGGCATCGTCGTCATGCGACCAGCCTACTCGCAATAGTTCAATCTTCAAGGGTTGCTGGTGTAGGGTTACCGACATGACCCGGTGGCTCAACGAGGACGAGCTCCGTGCCTGGCTGCGCCTGGCCGGGGTGATGCTCACGCTCGCGCCGGCCCTGGACTCCCAGCTGCAGCGCGACAGCGAGCTGACGCACTTCGACTACCTGTGCCTGGCCATGCTCTCGGAGGCCGAGGAGGAGACGCTGCGGATGAGCGAGCTGGCCGGGAAGGTCAACGCGTCGCTGTCCCGGCTCTCCCACGTGGTCACCAAGCTGGAGGCGCGGGGCTGGGTGAAGCGGATCCCGTGCCCGGACAGCCGGCGGGTCACCCTCGTGCAGCTCACCGAGTCGGGCCGGGACGTCCTGGTCGCGGCAGCTCCCGGTCACGTCGAGACGGTGCGGTCGCTGGTCTTCGACGGGCTCGCCCCGTCCGACGTACGCGCCCTGGAACGGATCGCCGGGCACATCGTCGACCGCATCGACGCCGCCGGCCTGCGCACCGTCTCCGGCTGACCCGCCGGCGCCGTGGCCGCGTCGCCCAGCCGGCGCCGCGCCTTCGTACGACGCGGCGCTCCCCGTTGAGCCACAACGCGCGCGCCGGTGTCGGCGGATCCGGCTAGTTTGGCCGGGACGAAGGGGGAGAGCAGTGGGGTGGACCAGCTATCGGCCACGCGGCGGATCGATGCCGGGGGCGGTTCCCAGTGCGTCGATGGGGTTGCGGGTCACGTCGTACGCCGCCGAGGAGGTCGACGCCCCATTGGACGGGGACGACCGGCTGCGGCTCTCCGACGTGGGCAAGCTGGCCCGCCGGGCCCGACGCAAGGTGGTCGGTGCGGCGCGGGCCGATGACCAGCCCGCGTTCGCCGGGCTGCTGGCCGACCACCTCGGCGGGCGGGCGGAGGACCTCGACCTGGTCGAGGAGACCTGGCCGATCTACGACCACGTCAACGTGCAGGCCGGCCTGGACGCCTGGCTGGCCGAGCCGGGCCGCGAGCACCAGCTCGTCGGCGTGGTGAACTTCCGGCACCGCGACTTCGACCTCTCCGACCTGCTGCGGCCCATGGCCGGGATGCCGCCGGGGTTCGCGCCCCGACCGGGCAACGTGTCCCGGCTGAACCTGCCCAGCGGCCCGGACGGCCAGGTGCTGGGCTGCGTGCACGTCGGGGTGTACCTCGTCCGGGAGGGCGACGTCGCGCTGGCGATGCTGCTGCGCGGCCCCGACCCGGAGCGCGGCCGGGGCGCCGTCCTGCTGCAGATCGTGGCCACCGATCCGGACGCCGCGGGCCGGGCGGCCGAGCAGGTGCGCCGGCTGGCGCTGGTGCACAACGTGTACCGCGGCCAGGTGGTGTCCTTCGGCGCCGACATGTTCGGGGAGCGGCGCACCGCGCTGAGCTTCCACCGCCGCCCGGCCGTCACCGAGCAGGACCTGATCCTGCCGGCGTCGACACTGGCCGCCATCGACCGGCAGGTCGTCGGCGTCGCCGAGCACCGCGACGCGCTGCTCGCGGCGCGCCAGCACCTCAAGCGCGGGCTGCTGCTCTACGGCCCGCCGGGGGTGGGCAAGACGCACACCGTGCGGTACCTCATGAGCCGGCTCACCGGCACCACCATCGTGATGCTGTCCGGGGACTCACTGGGGATGATCGGTCAGGCGTGCTCGGTGGCGCGCAGCCTGCAGCCGGCGATGATCGTGGTCGAGGACGTCGACCTGATCGCGGAGGAGCGCGGCATGCATCCGGGGCAGCACCCGCTGCTGTTCCAGCTGCTGAACGAGATGGACGGCCTGGCCGAGGAGGCCGACGTGGTCTTCCTGCTCACCACCAACCGCGCCGACCTGCTCGAGCCGGCGCTGGCGTCCCGGCCGGGTCGGGTGGACCAGGCCGTCGAGCTGCTGCACCCGGACGCCGACGCGCGGCGCGGGCTGTTCGAGCTGTACCGGGGCGACCTGCAGGTCGACCAGGCGCGTCTGGACTCGGTGATCGAGCGTACGGCGGGGGTGACCGCATCCTTCCTCAAGGAGCTGTTGCGCCGGGCCGCCGTGATCGCGGCGGTGGAGGGTGGGCCGGAGCTGCGGGTCAGCACCGATCACCTGGATGCCGCGCTCGACGAGCTGCTGGACACCCGGAACGCGATGACCCGGGTGCTGCTCGGCGGTCAGGCTCCCGCGGGCTGAGCTGCCGCGGGACAAGCTTCCGGGGACGGGCGTCCGCGGGCTGAGCTGCCGTCAGGGAAGCCGCCAGTCCACCGGTGCCCCGCCCTGCTTCTCCAGCAGCGCGTTGACGCGGCTGAACGGCCGGGAGCCGAAGAAGCCCCGGGAGGCCGACAGCGGGCTCGGGTGCGGCGACTCCACCCACGGCACGTCGCCGAGCAACGGCTTGAGGTTCTGCGCGTCCCGGCCCCAGAGGATCGCCGCCCGCGGCCCGCCCCGGGCGGCCAGGGCGGTGATCGCCTGCTCGGTGACCCGCTCCCAGCCCCGGCCGCGATGGGAGGCGGGAGAGCCGGGTGCCACGGTGAGCACCCTGTTCAGCA
>Ga0207664_10002757_pt1 | contig 11665 bp, 9 predicted proteins | sample LARL83metaG_FD_184349 | JGI IMG/M metagenome (GOLD analysis project Ga0207664, IMG submission 184349) | Corn, switchgrass and miscanthus rhizosphere microbial communities from Kellogg Biological Station, Michigan, USA - LAR L8-3 metaG... | ecosystem: Host-associated > Plants > Roots >...
ATCTGCCGCTGTTGGCGAGGTCAGTGGTACTCCGCGGTCACCTCGATCGTGCCGACGATATTAGCGTTCAGGGCGGGGAGATCGTCGGCGGGGATCCAGTATTCGAGGATGGTCGTTCCCCCGACCTGGTGGATCTCGTACTGGTTCAGGAACGACCGCTGCACCTTGAATCTGGTCACGTACCCGGCGCCGGAGTGCGGGACGTTCCAGTCACGGGCGATCTTCGCCGCGTACTCTTCGGTGAGCACCGGGTAGAAGATCGGTTGTCCGGGCAGCCGTGGCGGCCACTCGCGCCAGCCCGAAGCCTCGACCAAGGCCAGCTCCTCCGGCCCGGTCGGACGCCACAACGTCACGGTGTCGCTCACGGGCTCATAATGTCGGCCCGCGCACGGCTATGGCACATGTTTGATGCCAGCAAGCTCGACAGCCAAGCCGCTTCTGCCGCGGTGAGTTCGGTCCGCGTGGCCGCGACGCCCGTGCCCACGCGTCGCGGCGGGGAAATGCCGGAGCGGTCAGCGACGTTCCGCGGGAACGCCTCACGCAATTGCGCCAAGCGTTCCCGCTCGAACGTCCGCAGCGGTGAGGAAATGCGGCAGGCGGCCGTAGAACCCGATGTCCCGTGCGCGCCATGCGCGGGGCGATGCGCCGCTCAGCTCGCGGAATCCGTGATCCGTCTTTCCTGCTGGGGATCATCCATGGCCTGTCACTACATCAGGTCTGCCAGTCATGGGCTGACCCCGCCGGCGGGTGTGGACCGTACCGCGGCCGTATCGACCGTTCGTCGAAGACGTAGCTGGCGATGCGCCCAGGGATCCCGGGTACCTCCGCCTCTATCACGCACTCCCATCTGTCGCGCATGCCCGGGTCGAACTTCCAGCGCAGGATTAGTCCTTCGAGCCAGGCGCCGCCCATCCGGATCCACACGGCCGCGTGCTTCGGCGGGTATTCCCGCTTCCGCCAGTCAGCACCAGGTCCTGCATAACGCGCGTTCGGTATATCATCAGGCACAGATCGATCATACGCACTCGGATTCGATTCCGATCAGTCTGCTGCGGTCTAGCCGAGCAGCTGAGACCGCAGAGACTGAACGGCTCGCGGCCTCGATCGACCTCCTCCTGGGTTCGCGCGATCCGGAACAGCAGGCCCCCGGCACTCACGCGCGGATGCTGACGTCCGCGCAGTTCTTTCAGGCTCGCCGAGCCCGTATGCTCGTTCCTCCCTGCCGGCGGCCTCCCGGGCCTGGTCAGCGTGCGCCACTTCGGGCCTGCGCGCAACCGGGCTCTCGCTTCGCTCGCTCCGGGCGGGCAGAGATCTTTTCTGTCCGCGGCCCTCTTGGTGCCTGCTTCGCCGGCCGGCTGCTGATTGGCCGCGGGAAAACATCTTGCCCGCCCGGGCCGCCCGGTGTGCGTCCGGCCCGGGCGCGGCGCTGTGCCTGACCTGCCGGGAGGCGACCTGCCGCCCGGCCAGGACAAACGCACGGCGAAAGGACAGCTCTGATGAGCAACGAACCCGGTGATGTCGCGCTGACCACGCGGAACGCGACGCTGGAAGATCTGGCGGCGCTGCTGAGGAGCCAGCATGCCCGCAAAGTCGATGTGGTAGCCCGTCCATCAGCCATCCGCGCGAGGGGCGGCCAGCTGGTGATCGACGATACCGAGCCGGTGCTCGGCGCCGATGGCGTCACGATGACCGCGGGCAGCTACCGACCGACGGGGGTGTGCGATCAGGGGATCGCGGACAAACTCGGGATCCCGGCGGCGTACCTGCGGCGGATGCGAGAGGAGCATCCGGGGTTGTATGACCAGAACGTCAACGGGTGGCTGGAGCGGGACGACCGCGCGTTCCTGCTTCGGTGCCTGCGTGGCGACGGCGGGTCCGGAGTGGCGCGGGCGTTCTTGTCAGACGGGTACAAGTTCATCGACAACCTCGACGTGCTGATGGCCGCCTTGGACGGGGTGCATCAGGCCGGGTACCCGGTGCAGGTCGACGCGTGCGACCTCAGCGAGCGGCGGATGTACGTGCGGGTCCGCTGCGAGCAGGTGCGGGTGCTCGCGCCGGTGCTGCTGGCCGGGTACCGCAGCCCGTTCACCGGCGCGCCCGCGGACGGCAACCCGGTGGTGTCCGCGGGGTTCGTGATCTCCAACTCCGAGACCGGGTGCGGCGCTGCCGCGATCACACCGCGGCTGGTCGCCCGGGTGTGCAGCAACGGGATGACCATCACCCGGGACGCGGTCCGCGCGGTCCACCTCGGTGAGCGGATGGATGAAGGCACCATCACCTGGTCTGGCGACACTACCGGCAAGATGCTCGGCGTGCTGACCGCCAAGACCCGCGACGCGGTCCGTGCGTTCCTCGACCCCGCCTACGTAGAGCGTGCGGTCCGGGCGCTGGAGAAAGACGCCGGCCATCCGGTCACCGACCCCGACGAAGCCGTCCGGGTGGTGGGCAGCGAGCTGCGGTTCGGCGACAGCCAGCAGAAACAGATCCTGGCGCACTTCATCCGCGGCGGCGTGGTGACGGCGGGCGGGATCATGCACGCGGTCACCAGCGCCGCGCAGGTCACCGATGACCCGGACATGGCACACGAGATGGAGGCCGCCGCGCCGCGGGTGCTCCAGCTCGCCGCCGCCCTGTGACCGGCGAAGCGGGACATCGCCGGCCGGTGTACAGCGACACGGCCGCGATCGATGACCTACACGCGCTGATCACCAGGCCGGGCGGACCCGGCGACGACGTAGTCGCGGACATCACCGAGATCCTCGCCCGGACCGGCCGCCCGGCCATCACCGGACGGGACATCGAGGTCACCACCACCCAAACGTCCCTGGGCTGGCCGGTCATCAGCATCACCTCCGGCCACACCGCCGTGATCGTGCGGCAGGACCCGGCCGGGCCGGGACTCCGGATCGAGGTCACCGCCAGCACCCCGGCCGAACTCGACGGCCTGGCCATCACCCTCGACCGCCCCTCCCCACCACATGACTGAAAGGGAGTACCCGATGTACTTCGCGATGAAGAACCCGGAATCGCTGATGCGGCTCAACCGGCTGATCCAGAGCACCTACAGCAACGAAGACCTCGCCGGAATCCGCGCCAGGGCGGCCACCTCGCTCGCGGCGGCCTACCACGCCCAGCGAGCCGCGGTCATGCACCTTCCCACCGGTGAAACCGACGTGCGGCTGCCCCGCGTCACGCTGACCGCCGAGGACGCCGATCCTCGCGGCATCACCATGAACGAGGTCCGCGAAGCCGCGTTCGAGCTGACCCGGCTGCTGTTCGGCACGGTCGCCGATGACGGCACGCGGTTCCTCGCCCCAGATCACACGACAACTCTGCTGGAGGTGATCATCAGCCTGCTGGCCCGCCTCCCCGGGCCCTTCGTCCGGGTCCCCGGGAGAGAAACCACAGCTCGTTCTGCCTGGTCAATCTGAAACACCCACCGGAAGGACTGATACGTCATGGCACGCTCTGAAACATCCGCGCCGGCCCCGGGCCTGATGATGGTGCCCGTCGGCCAGCTCACCCCGCACCCGGACAACCCCCGCGGCGACCTGGACCTCAATCCCGGGTTCACCGGGTCGATCGCCGAGAGCGGTGTGCTGGTGCCGCTGCGGATCACGACCCGCGACGACGGTGACGGGTACTGGATCATCGACGGCGCCCGGCGGCACGCGGGCGCGGTCAAGGCCGGGGTCGCCGAAGTGCCCTGCGACATGGCCGCTGGCCGCGCCGGGGACCTGGCGGGCCAGTACCTGGACATGGTGACCACCAGCAAGCAGCGCGTCCAGCTCAAGCCCGCCGAGGAAGCTGCCGCGCTGTTCGCCGCCCACCAGGCCGGCGCCCCGAAAACCAGGATGCGCAAAGCCACCGGCCTGAGCGGCCAGGACGTCACCGACGCGCTCACCGCCGGAGCCATGACGGCGGCCACCCGCACCCAGGCCGCGGCCGCGGGCCGCGACCTCACCCTGCACGAGCTGGCGATCCTGGCCGAATTCGACGGCGACCAGGCCGCCGTCATCCGGCTCACCGACGCGGCGCAGGACGGGCAGCTCGACCACGAAGCCGAGCTGCTGCGCGAAGAACGCCGCGAGCAGGCCGAGCTGGCCCGGCTGCGGGCAGAACTCGAAACCGCTGGCATCACGATCACCGAGGAGCTGCCGCCCGGCGCGCAGCTGATCTACGAGCTGAGCCACGCCGGCGCCGAGCTGACCGCCGAATCGCACGCGGACTGCCCAGGACGCGGCGCGATCTTCTACCCGTGGGCAGCCAGCATCCCGAACTACTACTGCGCCGACCCCGGCGGCCACGGGCACACCTCCCGGTGGCCGCGGACACCTGCCGCCTGCCCCGCCGGGGCGCAAGGCGACCCAGCCGGGGATTCAGCTCAGCAGATGACAGATAGCCCGGCGCCGGGCAGTGACCGGAACGCGCGGCGGCTGGTCATCGAGGGCAACCGGGCCTGGCAGGCGGCCGGCAAGGTGCGGCACCGGTGGCTCACCACGCTGCTCAGCCGGAAAACCGCGCCACCCGAAACGGCCCGGTTCATCGCCGGGCAGCTGCTGCGGATGGACGAGCCGCTGCGTTCGGGGCTGTCCCAGGCGCGGTACTCGGCCCTGCTCGGCGAGGTCACCGGCCACGACGCGGATCAGCTCACCGCGGCGTGCGGGACCGTGCCCGCCGCACGGCTCCCGCTGGTCATGCTCGCTCCGCTCGTGGTCACCTTCGAGCACGCGATGACCGACGGCGAACTCGCCAAAGGCACCTGGCGGATGGATAAGTACAGCCCCTGCCCGCGCACTAAGGCCGGCGAGTACCTGGTCTTTCTGGCCAGTGCGGGTTATCGGCTGTCCACGATCGAGCAGGCCGTCGCTGACGGCCTCCCCTACACCGGCACAACCGGGACAGAATCGGTATCCGGGCAGCTCATCCAGGCAGGCGAGACTGCCGGTACAGACACTCCCGGCGCTGCCGCGCCGCCTGAGAATTCAGGGGACATCGACGCACAGGCCCACCAGGCAGTATGACCAAAACCGAGGCTGTCAGGGGTCGCGGCGGCTCGCGGCCCCTCACCTCGGCAGACCGCCAGACCCCTAGCCCGCCACAAGCATCCAGCGCCACCTGTTGTCAGGACGGCCACCCATTACCCAAATGCTCAATCGGACATCCGTCGCTGCCGCGCCATGCACCTGACAGGCGATCGCCACGGGCAGTGACCGCGTACCAGCCACGAACCGGTGGATCCGCACGGAACGCCGACTCGGCTCGGCGCGCTGGGCGTCGCTTCCCCTCGATGCATGGCGCGCGCCGAACTTCCGGATCTGTACAGCCGCCATGCCGCCGTTCACTCAACGCGGCAGATGAATGCGGTCGTTTGCTACATCTGGCCCAATGCGTTTCGTGCGATGTTTCTTTGCGGTCACGCGCGATCTACGCGATGACTGACCGTGCGCACGACTCGTCAGCCAGCTCAAATTCCAGTTGCTCGTCCACCTTGGCTGAGAGTGCACAAATGGGGATATACGTACTTATGGTACTTTCGTGGGCAGGCAGTGACGGGAGTACGGTGACATCTCGGCCACAGTGTGACAGGCCGCCCTGCCGCACCGAGATCCTGATCCTATTATGAGTAGAGAAAACATATAAGTTCCGTCCGGTTGATTCTTGAGCCAGGAGAAGGGTGCATAGTGAAGGTTACTCATTCCAATCACGCGCTAACGGATGCACGGGACGCGAACGTGACAGCAAGGATCTCAGGCACAGAAAAAATTTCCGGTAAGCTTATAAATCCATACCTTCTTGTCGTTGCTATAGTATTTTCTGGTATTTTTGGAGTCATTGCGCTACGGTTGAAAGTAAATGAAACTGCAGCAAGCAAAGATTTCGCCAATGCGCCTAGCTATGCCATCTGGATCGCCTCCGCTTCAGGAGTCCTCATGCTCTCCGCTTTTCTAAGTGGCCTCGTGTGGCGAGATTTCCAGCGAGCTTGGAGCCTGGCTTCTAGAGCAACTCGCTATGGGACAATAGCAGCCTATTCGTTGATTGGAATCGCTACCATATTCGGCACCTTCTGGGCTATATCCCCTCTATACACTCCGCTATTCTTTTTCAATTGGCGAGCGCTTACCCTGTCTATAGTTACGCTTGTGAGCAGCACCACCTGCTTCTGCGGACTGCTGCTCGTAAACGGTGCTATCCACAAACGAGCCGAGCCAAGAGGTTTTGACTCCCTGTCGGCTGGCGAGTCGATTCGGGAACTCATTAAAATGAAATCGAGTCTACGCAAATTTCTGATATGTACGGCAACAATTATTGCCGCAGTAATGATAAGCCTTGGGGCGCTCCGGAACGCCCTTAACGTCTACTATGAGACCGATCTTTCATCGACCGGGATACTAGTTTTCGGTGCGATATTGGCGGGTCTCCTTGCGGTGATCTCGATACCTGCCTATGTCGCTTGGCGGACGTCAGCTCAAACGTTGCGGGATGACCTGTATCCACTTCCACGTGATGGCCGCCCATCGAAGGATTGGTACCAGGGCCGCTCAAGTCTTGAGACTCTTCTCGAGATGCGAGTTGGGACTGGCCAGCGGTTCGCCGTGCTAGCCGGTATCGCATCTCCAATTATCATTAGCATCGTTTCAGTATTTATACCAACCATTCACGGAGGCTAACTTCCTCAGTACGATGGTGGCAGAACACCAATAGCCCGGCCTGAGCGACGACGCGTTGCGGATAGTCCAACTCGATAATTTCGGATATTTTCGACAATCCACAACTGATTGCAGCCTGCAATGGAAATGTTAAACGCTGCAAAAAGTACACACGCCGGTAACGCACTCTATTCGGCATTCTCTGAACAATCCAAGTCGAGTTGCAGGTTCCGGTGTTGCTGCAGGTCAGGGTCAATACGGATTCGCTGTCACGTCTGCTGAGGCCGACGTAACAAGCAGCAGCGAGGAGAAGCTGGGTGGCCGGTTCGGCGCCGCATGTCCGCTTTCTGTAGTACTCGAGCCGGGGCCACACCGTTATGGACCTGCGGAACCGGACTTTCCAGGCATGATGGCAATCTGCCGCCGTGGCTGGGCAGCATCCTGAACTGCAACGTTGTCCCGTAGTTCAGAGAACACGCATGAGAGGACGCCGTAGCCGCGCCGAACACTCCGTTCTGTGCCGGGCAGCCAGCTCGTCGCCCCTGGAGGCAGCCGCCCCCGAACGTTCGCTTATGCGAGGCTGCTAGCAAGCGTGTCGGCCGCTGGCGATCTGGTCCGTCCTGATGACGACCAAGATTGAGCGTCGCCCCTCGGAAGGCTTGCCCGTGTTTGCGGTTTGGGTACTGTCCGTGCGTAGCGGGCTTTAGGTTCAGCAGACCGCGCCGTTCGCGGTAAAGATGGCGATCTCCCGTTTGCTCTCCATATTCTTCACGCGGGCCCCAGCGCAGCGCACCCGCCGCTCGGCCCTTGCAACGACGGCAGGGACCCCGTTCGCGTCACGCCTTGTCAGCGCTATGGACCCATCGGTGCCCGAGGAGAGCACGTCTCCGTTCGCCGCGGCGACCGCGGTGCCCGCACCATGGTGGACGATTAGGGTGTGCTCGGGGTCGGCGTGGTTGTCAAGCGGCAGCCATGCCTCGCGTCCATTTTCGGTTACCAGGATGGCCTGGTCGTCGTGGACGCAGATCGCGGCTCCGGAAGGCTCTAGGTCCCCGTGCCTCATCGGCATGGTGGTCCTGTCCTCCCTGATCAGGAGCAATTGCTGGCCGGAGGTCATCACGACGCCGTGTGTGAACCAGCCGCACACGCCCGCGCCGGGTTGAACCGGGACTCGCCATCGAGCCTGACCGCTTTGAATGTCGATCAGCAGTGCCTCGCTGTCGGCGTACTCAGGCTCGAAGAGAAGGCCGAGCAGTGTCTGGTCAACCACGGCGACACCACGAAGGTCGCTTGAGACACTGAAGCAGGCAACCTCCGTCGCAACTCCGTCGCTGATATCGGCGATCAGGAATTCCGAATGGTCGGTCATCAGGACAAGGTCTTCCTTCAGCAGGTACACGTGTTCTGGCCAGCGGAGCGTGCGGGGAAGCTGGATGACGGAGAGTTTGAGCGAGCCGTCGGCTTGGACGCTGATCCGGCCAAGCTCGCAGTCTTCTGTCAGGCAGAGGAACCGGTGAGTGAAGCGTCAGGCGTGAGGCCGATTACGCTGCCTCCGGCGTCGAGGTTGGCACCCGTGAGATCGGCGGACGTAAGGTCTATGCCGGTGAGATCGGCTGACGAGAGGTCAGCGGCACGGAGCGTGCTGTCCCGAAAGTCGCTACCTGAGAGGTCTGCGCCGGCGAGGATTGCGCCGTCCAGCTGGAGAGATCTCCAGTCGAAGCCGGTGAACTGGCCGCCGGCAGCGTGATATAGCGAGATGGCACCGCCGCCGAGGATCCCCTGGCCTGAACCGACCCGGGCGGAGTGCGTCAGGCTCGCCAGGACGACGGCATCGTGGTCCGCGTCGGTGAGCAGCCGGAAGAACCCGAGGATCTCTGGCTGAACGGGTGCCCTGAGAAGCAGCTCTCTGGTAGCGGCGAATGCATCGGGTGAGTTCAGAGCGCGGCGGAGCGCCTTCGCGACGAAGTACTCCTTCATGCTGCGGTGGAAGAAGTCGACCAGCCAGCGGTCCTCGTTCTCCGGGCTGACGCGGCGCAGGAGGGACCGGCTGCCGATTCGAGCGCGGGCATCGTCGTCGCTGCTCCCCTCCGCCTGATCGAGTTGCGAGGCATCCCACAGCAACTGCGCCGCGCCGCCCCAGTGTGCGGCGAACTCCCGCAGGTCCACGCTGCCCTCACCGCCAACGTGGATCGCGACCGCTATCTTCTCCAGCAGCTTCTCTAGGCGGTCGAGCAGGTGAGCGTCCGGCATGTCTGAACTCGGGTCGCGGAGCAGTTCGATCTTCCTGCTCAGCGACCCCTGCACGTAGGTCTCGTAGAGGACCAGCTCATCGAAATGATCTTCCGGGAGCTCCGGAAGGGTCTTCTTGATCATCTCAAGGAACAGGACCTTGCTGCCAACCCGATCGGGTCATAGAAGTTCTCGATCTTGTCCAGCTTTGGCGCCAGGTCTAGAGAGTCCGCGTACGCGCGGAGATGCGCCACGGTATCGCGCCGGTCGGGCTGGCCCATCCGGAAGACATGCGGCCTGCGCAGCCGGTCGTAGAACCGCTCCCGGTCTGCATTAGATGCGAAGAAGTGCGGCCTGCTCGTGACGAGGACAGGAAGTCCTTCAAGCATCTCGAGGAGCGACCCGATCTTGTCCAGGTTGGCGCGCGTGGTGGCAGGATCCTGGCGCACCGACATCTCATCCAGCCCGTCGAGGACGACAAGGACGTTGCCGCGCCGCAGTTCCGCCCAGTCCGCCATGGACAGGCCGAGAAGCTCGAGCTGGGTGCGGAGGAAATCGGCAGGAGCCGACACGTGGCGGTAGCCGCGCAAGTGCAGTCGGACCGGGACAGGCGATCCCGATCGCGGCTCCCTAACGTAGCGGTCTTGCATGCGGATGCACAGCGACACAGTGAGGAAGCTCTTCCCCTCGCCGAAGTCCGCCAGGAGAAGCGCCACATTGGACCCTCTTGGCGAGTCCGCCAGAACGGAAAGGATCTCGGCCTCCAGCGGGCGGCCGAGACGGGCGCCCTTCTCATCGGAGCCCACCCGCTCGATCTGCGCATGGAGTTGTTCTAGCCACCCCCGCTCGCTTGGCTCCACGAACGAGCGCGGGTCCTGCGCGTATTTCCGCAGCCGTTCTGGCATCCTGACCGGCGGGCGGAGCCGCTCGGAGAAGTCCGCGAGGACATCGGCCGCGTCGCGCCATGGCTTGGGAGGGTCTTCGCCATACAGGCTGCGATAGATGTCCGGGTCGATGGTGAACAATTCTCTGATGCCCCTCTGCGGGGACCAGATCTGGACGGTAAACGGAAAGCGCCGCGCCGCGTTCCAGCGTTCTACCAGCCTGTCGAGTTCATTGTTCGGGTCCAGGTTGGGAGAGATAAGGATCCAGTGGTCGACCGGCTCGGCGTCGAAGCTGGCCTCAGCCTGGAGGACCTTATCGGCGACGGTGCTTACCGTCAGCCTGGAGGCGGTAGCCGTGTAGTTCTTGCACTCCACCAGGCAGGTGGATGAGGCGCCGATGGCTGCCCCCTTGAACCGGACTACGATATCTGCACCGTACTGCGTTCCCGATCGTTGCCGTCGCACCTGCGCCTGCGGGCTGCGGGAGTCGTTGGTCTCCGCCTGCCAGTTACCTGCCTCGATCCGGAACAGGCGCTCGAAGATCTTCAGCATGCCCTGCTCCAGCCGGGCGCCTTCGGCCTGTGCATGGGATCGGCGCGGGCGTCTGGCGGGCTTCTCGGGGGTCCCTTCTAGCCCCGCAGGAAGAGCGGTGCCAGGCAGCGGGGCATCATGAACCTGCCTGTTGACCTCGAAAAGCTCACGGTACGCCGGTGAATCAGTGCTCGTGACAGCCCAGATGCGGGCCGCCAGCCGCGCGAGCCCGGGCGAACGCTCGGCGAGTTCCGGCGGAAACGGCAGGCGTCCCGCGCTTAGCGCAGTGTCAAGCTCCGGACCGCCGACGGCGAACTCGCGCACGTAGCTGTCGAGATCGCCAGAAGCGGCGTACTCGAACGCACGGATCGCCCTCATCCCGCTAGCTGCCTCGCTCGGAGAGATGTCCAGCGACGCATTGTCGCGCGAGACGATCTCTTCATAAGTGAAGGCACGGAACCGCTCGGTCTCGGTGCGCTCGTGCCGGTTGGCGGGGTTATAGCAGGCGACGAAGTTGTCGAGGTCGGTGCGGGCCAGGGCACGGGTCTTGGAGGTGAACCGTCGGCTAGTGCGGAAGTCGTAGATCCACAGTTTGTCAGTCCACGGCTTCTCCGACGGGGGCTTGCGGTCGAAGAACAGCACGTTCGCCTTCACGCCGCCCGCGTAGAAGACCCCGGCCGGCAGGCGCAGCAGCGTGTGTACATCGCACTCGGCCAGCAGCTTGCGGCGGATCGTCTCGCCCGCGCCGCCCCCGAACAGGACGTTGTCTGGCACGACGACCGCCGCGCGGCCGTTGATCGCCAGCAGCGACCGGACGTGCTGTAGGAAATTGAGCTGATTGCTGGAAGTGCTCGCCCAGAAGTCCTCACGCGGGTAGCTCATGTCCTCCCGCTCGGCCTCGTCCATGGGGTTGACGACCTTGTAGGAGGACGTGCGGCCGAACGGCGGGTTGGTCAGCACCATGTCGAAGTGCTCCGACGGTATGGTCCGCAGCGCATCATCGACCGTGATGGGGCTCTCGCCCGCCAGCCCGCTGATGCCGTGCAACAGCAGGTTCATCACGCACAGCCGAGCAGTCGCGTCGGTGACCTCCCAGCCGCGGAACGCCTCATCGCGCAGAAACCGCTTATCGCCCGGGCTGGTAACCCCCGCCTCCATCTTCTCGTGGGCGGCCAGCAGGAACCCGCCGGTTCCTGCCGCCGGGTCGCACACCCGCATCGCGCCCGTCGGGCGCAGCACGTCCATAATCGCCTGGATGAGCGGTCGTGGCGTGAAGTACTGCCCCGCGCCAGACTTGACGTCCTCGGCACTCTTCGCCAGCAGTCCTTCGTACCCGTCGCCCTTCACGTCCGCATCCAGCGTCATCCACTG
>Ga0207664_10002758_pt1 | contig 11664 bp, 6 predicted proteins | sample LARL83metaG_FD_184349 | JGI IMG/M metagenome (GOLD analysis project Ga0207664, IMG submission 184349) | Corn, switchgrass and miscanthus rhizosphere microbial communities from Kellogg Biological Station, Michigan, USA - LAR L8-3 metaG... | ecosystem: Host-associated > Plants > Roots >...
GCGGACACCAGGCAGCGCGCCAGGGCCGCCATGATCGCGCCCTACGGGACGGTCGGCACGCCGACCGGGCGGGCCGGGCACCAGGCCGATCAGGCACGTGTGGCCCGTCTGCCGGACGGGGCACGCGGGCAGACGGCTACCGCCGCGCCGCGGGACCGTGCGCCGGCCGGCCAGGAAGCTCCCGCGATCACCGTCGAGCAGGCCATGGCCGAGCTGGACCAGATGATCGGCCTGGCGCCGGTCAAGGATCAGATCCGCCAGCTCACCGCCTCGGTGGAGGCGGCGCACCGGCGGCTGGCGGCCGGCTACCAGACCGAGAAGCCGCTGCAGCACTTCGTGTTCCTCGGGCCGCCCGGCACCGGCAAGACCTCCGTGGCCAGGATCATCGCCAAGCTCTACTACGCGTGCGGGCTGCTCGACACCCCGACCGTGGTGGAGGCACAGCGCGCCGACCTGGTCGGCGAGTACCTCGGCGCCACCGCCATCAAGACCAACGACCTGATCGACTCGGCCGTCGGCGGGGTGCTGATCATCGACGAGGCCTACAGCCTGGCCAACGACGGCGAGGGGCACGCGGACAGGTTCGGCAATGAGGCGGTCCAGGCGCTGCTCAAGCGTGCCGAGGACGACCGGGACAACCTCGTGGTGATCCTGGCCGGCTACCAGCGGCAGATGGAGGACTTCCTGGCCAGCAACCCGGGCCTGAACTCGCGGTTCCCGATGCGGGTCCGGTTCGGCGGGTACACGCCGGCCGAGCTTGTGGCGCTGGCGGAGACCGCCCTGGCGCAGCGCGGGGAGTCGCTGGACGGCGAGGCGGTCCGCGGCCTGACCCGGATGATGGAGGACGTCGGCCGCAGGCGGCTCATCGATGAGCTGGGGAACGGCCGGTTCGTCAGGAACCTGCTGGAGAAGGCGCGGCAGGCACGCGACGTGCGGGTCATGAGCAGGGGCCGCGAGCCGGTCGCCTCCGAGCTGATGACACTTCGGGCCGAAGATCTGGACCGCGCGTTCGGCGAGCTGACCTCCCGGTTCCGCGGCTATGCCGAGACGCCCACGCTGGAGAACGCGCTGGCCGAACTGGACGAGCTGGTCGGCCTGGAACCGGTCAAGCGGCAGGTGCACGAGATCGTCGCCCAGTTGCAGGTGGCCCGGCTGAGAGACAGACAGGGCCTGGCCAGCCAGCCGCCGGCCCGGCATTTCGTGTTCACCGGGCCGCCCGGCACGGGCAAGACCACGGTTGCCCGCATCCTCGGGCGCATCTTCGCCGCGCTCGGCTTGCTGGTCCGGCCGGAGGTGGTCGAGGCGCACCGGGTCGACCTGGTCGGTGAGCACCTTGGCTCGACCGCGATCAAGACCGGCAAGCTGGTCGACTCCGCGCTCGGCGGCGTCCTGTTCATCGACGAGGCGTACTCGCTGTACAACGAGGGCTACTCCGGCGGCGACGCCTACGGGTCCGAGGCGGTGGCCACGCTGCTCAAGCGGGCCGAGGACGACCGGGACCGGCTGGTGATCGTGCTGGCCGGGTACCCGGCGGACATGGACCGGTTCCTGCGCAGCAATCCGGGGCTGGCCTCGCGCTTCTCGGTCCGCATCTCGTTCCCGAGCTACACCCCGGGTGAGCTGGCCCAGATCATGACCGTCATCGCGGAACAGGCGGGCGACTACTTCGACCCGGACGCGATACCCGTGCTCGAGCGGATCTTCCGCGATGCCGTGGGCCAGCGCCGCATCGACGAACTGGGCAACGGCCGGTTCGCGCGGTCACTGTTCGAGCGTGCCTGCGCCGCACGCGACCTGCGGGTCGCCGATCTGGGCGAGGCAGCCACCGCCGCCGATCTCACCACGGTCACCGCGGCGGACATCAGCGCCGTGATCGGCGGGCTCACCGGTGACCACGGCGGCCTCGGCGGCAGCAACGGGTCTGCCGACGGGCACGATCTGGGCCCCTAAGGAAGATCGCCCAGTTCGTCGGTGAGCTTGGCGGTGTCGTTGTCGACGTCCCTGATCAGGTACATGAGCGTGTGCTGTACCGCGTGCTTGTTCTCACCCCGGTCGAGCAGCCGCTGAGCCGTCTCCCACAGCTCCGGCGGGTCGCCGCGCCAGAGCCGGTCGCTGAGCACCATGTGCCTGCGGATGTGCTGGTCGGTGGCGGGCCGCCCGTGTGCGTCGTCGTGGTCGGCCGCCAGCAGCGTCCGCCGCGCCTCCGGCTGGGCCGGGTCAAGCAAACCCAGGTCGATGCCGCGGTAGTGGCCGCGGAGCACGGGGAATGCGAACGCCCGCCGGGGGAGTGCCTCCAGGTCGGCGTCTGGCAGCAGCCTGCCCACCAGCCTGGTGTCCAGGCCGAAACTGGACGGGTCCCGGTAGACCTGGGTGAAGGTGCCCATCGCGCCGAACACCGCGTCGAGGGTCTGGTTGATCGCCTCGGCACCCAGGCCGCGGCGCCGCCCGGACCAGCGGGCCCACGCGGCGAGCACGTGTGGCATGGCGTGCTGCTCGGCGGGCCAGAGCATGACCTTGCGAGGCAGCCAGTCGAGCAGGAACGTCTCCGCCTTGGCCGGGCTCATCCGCAGCGGGCGGCCGAAGTCCCGCTCGCATCCGTAGCTCACGATGTGGTCCGCGCACCTGCTGGCCGCTCTGCGGTCGGACAGGTCCTCGGCCTCGTCGGACGCGAGGAACTCGGCGACCAGCATCGCCCTGCGGTCGGTGCTCCACGCCTGCCGGCGGGCCTGCGCGCCTGCCCAGGCCGACTCGGGCTCCAGGGTGGCCAGCCTGGCGGCCGCGCCGCCGAACGGCAGGACAACCTCTGCCGCGGACAGGTCGGGGGGCGGCAGGGCCCGGATCCGGGCCCTGATGAACGCGTGGTAGGCGCCGAACGACTTGCTCACCGGCGGGTCGGGGGCCGCGTGGGTGACCGCGAGCGCCGTCTCGAGCATCTGCCTGGCCGCCGACGGCGGAACCGGCCGGAAGCTGCCGCGCCCGGGCTGCCCGGCTTCGCCGTTGCCGTCCCGGCAGCGGTCGAGCAGCGTCTCCACCTTCGAGGTGACCCAGCCGTCGGACAGCATGCCGCTGACGTTGTAGTCGACCACGAGGACAAGCGCGTGCGGCTCGGTCCCGCCGTAGCTGAACAGGCACACGGCCTCGTCGCGGTCCCCGAACGCGTCGGAGTTTACGTAGCAGTCCGCCGCGACCACCGCGCCCACGTGCTCGGCCCAGCCGGGGCGCTTGATGCCGCGCTCGATGAGCCCCAGCGCGGCACTCTCGGCCGCCGTGGCCTGGTGCGGGGTGCCCAGGCAGGCGATGCCGGACAGCAGCGCCAGCGCCGCCGGGCTCTCGTGCTGTGCCGCATACGCGACGAGCCCCTCGCCGAGCAGCTGCTCAAGGTCGGAGCTGCGGGCCTTGGCACCGGGCTCCTTCTCCCCCCACCAGGTACCGAGCAGTTCGCTGACCATCAGTTCCGCGTCGAGCGGGCTGCGCACGGCAAGCAGCTCCCGCGCTGCCCGCAGCATCTCCGCGAACAGCGCGTTCGGCGGCGGGGCAGGAAGCGGTGACGGCCGGGGAACCCGGCGATGGCCGGACCGGCCGCTTCCAGGGGGGATGTTCCGGCGGCGGCCCTGCGAACTCACCCGCCCAGTTTCCCAGATCTGCGGCGTCACGGGCACGTTCCGCGGTATCCGTGCGGGATTTTCGGTGCTGGTACGCGGGAGCGCCCCCCGTTGACTCACGGCCACGTTCCTTCGTCACGGGGCACTGGCCCTGTCGCCCTGGATAGGACACCGTTGCCGGCGCGCCGTTTCCAGGGCGCCACGCGCGGGTGTGGTACGCGTAGCGGCCACCCCACGGCGCGATGTGGCCTAGGATAAGGAAGCCTTAACCAGCCGACCATCGTGATGAGCGCGGCAGCGGCGCTCGAGTCCGGGGTGCGGATGGCTCCCCGCTGCCGTGTTGATGCCGATAGCCTGCTTGAGTCCGCAGTGAGCAGGAAGGAGCCGAGGGATGGCAGGCTCGCTCACGGGCGAGAAGCGGTGTGATGAGTACTGACACGTCGGTACCTCAGCCGCGGATGTCTGGCATGGATGTTTCCGACTCCGCGTTGCTGGCCACCCTGCTCCGCGAAGCCCCTATCGGGTTTGCCTTTTTCGGCACCGACCTGTGCTTCCGGCGGGTCAATCGCAGCCTGGCCAGGCTTTATGGCCGGAACGGCGCCGACCATATCGGCCTGCCGCCATCTCGGGTCTGGCCCGAGGCGCTCGCTGCCAGCGCCGAGTCCGCCATCCAGCGCGTGCTCGCCGATGACCAGCCCTTCTTCGAGCCCGACCAGCCGATCAGCATGCTCTCCAGCAGCCGCGGCGCCAGCGAGGAGAACGGGGGCGAGGAGCACCCCGGGGCTGGGCCGCAGGCCAGGCACTGGTCGTTCTCCTGGTTCCCCTCCCACGACCCCGAGGGCGCCATCAGCGGTGTCGCGCTCATCGCCGTGGACGTGACCGAGCGGCGCAACTCGGAGGAGGCGGTCCGCCGCAGTGAGGAGCGCTACCGGTCGCTGGTGCAGGCCGGGGCGCAGGTGGTGTGGGTGACCACCCCCACCGGAGAGATCGCCGAGGACTCGCCGGAGTGGCGCTGGATCACTGGCCAGAGCCTGGAGGAGTACCTGGGCAACGGATGGCTGGACGCGGTCCACCCGGAGGACCGGGAGCGCGTCGAACGGGACTGGCGCGAGTGCGTGGGCGGCGGGAAGATCTTCGACAGCCGCTACCGGGTACGCACCAAGACCGGGTCGTACCGGCACTACGACGTCCGCGCCGTGCCGATCGAGCGCGACGGGAAGATCATCGAATGGGTGGGCGCCAGCACCGATGTGACCGCCCAGCGTGAGGCCGAGGAGATGCGCGGGCGGCTGACCGAGCAGCTCTCGGCGGCGGCGCTGCGCACCGCCCGGCTGCAGCAGGCGACGTCGATGCTGGCCGAGGCGCTCACCGTGGAGCAGGTGGTCGAGGTCATTACCGAGGTCGGCAGGTCCGCGATCGGCGCCGACCGCTCGGCCGTGGCCCTGCTCGACCCCGAGCGGCTCCGGGTGCGCACGGTGAACCCGGACGGCGTGCCGAACAGCCCGGGTCACCCCGGCGGCGATATCCCGCTGGACATCCCCAGCGTGGTCACGCTGGCCATCACCACCCGGCGGCCGGTGCTTGTGGAGAACCCCGACGGGCTGCGCCGCACCTTCGCCGACGTGGCCGACCTGGACTTGTTCCTGGCGCACACCGACGAGCGGGCCTGGGTGGGCATGCCGCTGCTGGCCGCGGGTTCCGCGATCGGCGCGCTGCGCTTCTCGTTCTCCCGGCCGCGGAAGATCACCGACGAGGAGCGGGTGTTCCTCGAGGCGCTGGCGGGCCAGTGCGCGCTCGCGCTGGAGCGGGCCTCGCTGTTCGAGCGGGAGCACACCACGGCCGAGACGCTGCAGCGCAGCCTGCTGCCCGACCGGCTGCCCAGCGTGCCCGGCATCATTCTGGACGCCAGGTACCTGCCGGTGACCAGGAACATGGAGATCGGCGGGGACTGGTACGACGCGTTCCGGCTGCCCGACGGCCGGCTGGCCGTGGCCGCCGGGGACGTCATGGGCAAGGGGCTGTCCGCCGCGGCGGGCATGGGCCGCGTGCGCAACGCCCTGCGTGCCCTGGCGCTCACCGACCCGCGCCCGGCCGCCGTGCTGGCCGGGCTTGACCGGCTGTTCACCGCCACCGAGCTTGACGAGCAGGTGACCACGGTCGCCTACCTGGTGTTCGACCCGGTGTCCGGGGAAGGCCTGGCCGGCAACGCGGGTCATCCGCCGCCACTGCTGATGTCGCGGGGCGCACCGCCCCGGCTGGACCTGGGCGAGGCGGGGACGCCGCTCGGCTGGGCCAGCCCGCGCCAGCAGTACGTGTTCCGGCTGCCGCCGGGGCATACGGCCGTGCTGTATTCCGACGGCCTGGTGGAGAACCGGCGGCGCGGGCTGCACTCCGGCCTTGACGAACTGGTGGCGGTGGCCGGGCAGGCGGCGGCGGAGGTGGCGGAGGATCCCGCCAGACTGCTGGAGTACCTGGTCGACCGGATGCTCACCGGATATGAACAAGATGATGACGTGACCGTGCTCGTGCTGCATGTTCCCGTGCGTGACGGCACTTCCATGATCGCGGCGAAAACGGGTAAGGCATGACTGCGGGGCGTTTGCCCCCGGGGGGCCCGGCGACGTCGTGGAAGCTGCCGGTGGTACGAGCTACCCGTCAACTCCGCCTAAGGTGGATCACGGGAGAAGGGCGGGGCCTGGCAACGACGGCCAGCGGCTCTTGCCAACAGCCCCGAACGGTCCCGGCAGCGGGGTGACCGCAGTAAGTTCCGTTGCCGCCCACGTGCGCAGGAGAGGTTGTCTGTGTCGTCTGCCCGATCGGACAGTCACGTGTCACTCGCGGCTTGGCAGGCCGCCGTCGTTCAGCGAAGGAAGGGGTGACCGCGGTGGCAAGCGCGCAAGGCTCCGCGGCGCGAAGGCAGCCCCAGCAAGGCCAGGGCCGCCAGTCGCAGGTGCAGGCGCCGCGTAAGGGCGACGCGCCGGTCTCCTTGGTGGGCGCGGACGAGTCCGCGGGCGCGGACGGCACGGCGCCCGTGCGCCAAAAGGGATCCCGGCCACGGCGGTCGCAGCGTAATGCACCAAAATCCGTGCCCGCAGCGGGCGGCGGCGAGACCGCGCCCGCAGCGGGCGGCCCGCCGCATGGGCGGCAGGGCAAGCAGGCCCGTTCGGGCGGCGCGGAGAACGCGCCGCAGGATACGGCCGTGGCCCAGGACGGTGCGGGCGAGGCCGCCGGCCTCGATGAGAACGCAAGCCTGGAAGAGGACGGCCTGGACGTCGTCGTGACGCTCGAAGGAGTTGAGGACCTGGACGCCGTTGACCTGGACGAGTTCGCCGTCGATGTAGACGTGGACGTCGACCTGGAAGTCGAAGTGGACATCGAGGAGGGCCCCGACGACATCGACGTGGCCGAGCTTGATGACTCGCTGGTCGAGATCGAGGCCGAGGACGCCGAGGAAGAGCCGGCGGCCGGCCCGGACGAGGCGGCAGGCCCTGGCGAAGGGGCCGAGGCGGCCGTGGTCGCCGGCCCGGCGGCCCCCGGGGAGGGGCAGCCAGGCCCGGCCCGTACCGGCGAGGAAGGCGACGACGAGACCTTCGTCTACGGCGACGATGACGACGACCTGCCCGCCGCCCAGGTGGCGTCGGCGGGTGCCACCGCGGACCCGGTCAAGGACTACCTGAAGCAGATCGGCAAGGTCCCGCTGCTCAACGCCGAGCAGGAGGTGGAACTCGCCAAGCGGATCGAGGCGGGCCTGTTCGCCGAGGAGAAGCTGGGCACCGGCACCGGGGGGCTGACCCCCGATCAGCGCCTCGACATGGAGTGGATCGCCGAGGACGGCCGCCGGGCCAAGAACCACCTACTGGAGGCGAACCTGAGGCTGGTGGTGTCGCTGGCCAAGCGGTACACCGGCCGCGGCATGCTGTTCCTGGACCTGATCCAGGAGGGCAACCTGGGCCTGATCCGCGCGGTGGAGAAGTTCGACTACACCAAGGGCTACAAGTTCTCCACCTACGCCACCTGGTGGATCCGGCAGGCGATCACCCGTGCCATGGCCGACCAGGCGCGCACCATCCGGATCCCGGTGCACATGGTGGAGGTCATCAACAAGCTGGCCCGGGTGCAGCGGCAGATGCTGCAGGACCTGGGCCGGGAGCCGACCCCCGAGGAACTCGCCGCGGAACTCGACATGACCCCGGAGAAGGTCATCGAGGTGCAGAAGTACGGCCGTGAGCCGATCTCGCTGCACACCCCGCTGGGCGAGGACGGCGACAGCGAGTTCGGCGACCTGATTGAGGACTCCGAGGCCATCCAGCCCGGTGAGGCGGTCAGCTTCACGCTGCTCCAGGAGCAACTGCACTCGGTGCTCGACACGCTCTCCGAGCGCGAGGCGGGCGTCGTCTCGATGCGGTTCGGGCTCACCGACGGTCAGCCCAAGACCCTCGACGAGATCGGCAAGGTCTACGGCGTGACCAGGGAGCGGATCCGCCAGATCGAGTCCAAGACCATGTCGAAGCTACGCCACCCGTCCCGTTCCCAGGTCCTCAGGGACTACCTGGACTAGTCCGGGCGGGCTGGTAGTCCGGTCGGGCTGGCCCGACCCTGCTCGGACCCGGACTAGCTTGTGCTAGCCCGGGGGGCCGAGCCCCCGGAGCCCCCACGCCCCGGTGCGGCTCTGCACGATGCCTACGGTTTCCTCAGCGGCTGGGGGCCTCGGCCTTGCCCGGGTCCAGCCGGTCGCTCTCGTCCTGGATCTCCGTGGCGATACGCGCCAGCGCCTCGCTGTGCTGCCGCCCGTGGTGTGCGCAGAACAGCAGTTCTCCCCCTCCAGGGAGCACGACGCGTACGTATGCCTGGGCGCCGCACCGGTCGCATAGGTCCAGTGCAGTGAGCGGCTTCAAAGGGGCCATCGCTCCGGTCATGTCGCCTCCCTCGCGTCGTACCACCGACGCGCCTCCCGCGCCGTCATCCTGCGTTTTCATCTACCACCCCAAACACGGGGTAGAACCATGACGTTCCCAGCTACGGCCCAACTACGCCAACAGCGAACGGCCGTCTTTCCCGCCTCAGGTGTCTCGCTACTCACGGTATCGCACTCTTTATACAAGATTACTCTGTGTGTCCGGCGGCGTGGCTGGCGTTCTCTGTCGGCGGAGCGGGCTAGCATTCCGTGGGACGGTTCCGGGTGCTCCGGCCGCCATCAGAGGAGAATCCGTGACTGCCGAACCTGCCGTGATCCGGTCCCGGGCCGGGGGACTCGCCCCCGACGGGTACACGGCCCGCCATCTGACGGTGCTCGAGGGCCTGGAAGCCGTGCGCAAGCGGCCCGGCATGTACATCGGCTCCACCGATGGCCGCGGCATGATGCACTGCCTCTGGGAGATCATCGACAACGGCGTGGACGAGGCGCTCGGCGGCCACTGCACGAACCTGGACGTGGTGCTGCACCCCGACGGGTCCGCCGAGGTGCGCGACAACGGGCGCGGCATCCCCGTCGACGTGGAGCCGAAGACCGGCCTGACCGGCGTGGAACTGGTGATGACCCGGCTGCACGCGGGCGGCAAGTTCGGCGGCGGCTCCTACACTGCCTCGGGCGGGCTGCACGGCGTCGGGGCGTCCGTGGTGAACGCGCTGGCGGTGCGCCTCGACGTGAGCGTGGAGCGCGAGGGGCACGAGTGGGCGGCCAGCTTCCGCCGGGGGGTGCCTGGCGAGTTCGCCGGGCCCGGCCCCGCGGCGGCCTTCAAGCAGCGCAAGGGCCTGACCCAGGTCCGCAGGGTGGCGAAGAAGGTCACCGGGACCCGGATCCGGTTCTGGCCGGACCCGCAGGTGTTCGTCCGCGACGCCCAGTGGAGCCTGGAGGCCCTGGCCCAGCGGGCCCGCCAGACCGCCTACCTGGTGCCCGGGCTGACCATCCGGATCGTGGACGAGCGGCCGACGGCCGGGCCGCACGAAGAGGTGTTCCGGTTCGACGGGGGGATCGCCGAGTTCTGCTCGGAACTGGCCACCGGGGAACCGGTCACCGATGTGGTCAGGCTGGCCGGATCCGGCAGCTTCACCGAGACGGTCCCCGTGCTCGACGAGCAGGGCCACATGGTGCCCACCGAGGTGGACCGCGAGTTGCTGGTGGACGTGGCGCTGCGCTGGACGTCCGGTTACGACGCGGTGAGCCGGTCGTTTGTGAACGTGATCGCCACGCCCAAGGGCGGCACCCACGTCACCGGGTTCGAGCGGGCCCTGGTGCGGTCGCTGAACGAGCAACTGCGCGCGGTGCGGCTGCTCAAGAACGGCGACGAGCCGGTCACCAAGGACGACGTCCTTGAGGGCCTGGCCGCCGTCGTGGCGGTCCGGCTGCCGGAGCCCCAGTTCGAGGGGCAGACCAAGGAGGTTCTCGGCACGCCCGCCGCCTCCCGCATCGTCGCCCAGGTGGTCGGCGAGCAGTTGCGCGCGTACTTCTCCGGGCGCGGGAAGACCAAGCAGCAGGCGCGGGCGGTGCTCGAGAAGGTGGCCGCCGCGGCCAAGACTCGGATCGCGGCCCGCGAGCACAGGGACAACCAGCGGCGCAAGTCCGCCCTGGCCGCCTCCACGCTGCCGGCCAAGCTGGTGGACTGCCGGTCCGCCGACGACCGGAGCGAACTGTTCATCGTCGAGGGGGACTCCGCGCTCGGCACCGCCAAGCTGGCCAGGGACTCGGAGTTCCAGGCCCTGCTGCCGATCCGCGGCAAGATCCTCAACGTGCAGAAGGCATCCCTGTCCGACATGCTCAAGAACACCGAGTGCGCGGCCATCATCCAGGTCATCGGCGCGGGCTCCGGCGCCTCGTTCGCTCTGGACGACGCCAGGTACCAGCGCGTGATCATCCTCAGCGACGCGGATGTTGACGGGGCGCACATCAGGACCCTGCTGCTGACCCTGTTCCACAGGTACCTGCACCCGATGCTGGCGGCGGGCCGGGTGTTCGCCGCGGTACCGCCGCTGCACCGGATCGAGCTGACCAACCCCAGGAAGGGCCAGCAGAAGTACAACTACACCTACTCCGACGGTGAGATGCGGCGCATCCTGCTTGAGCTGGAGCGCAAGGGACAGCGCTGGAAGGAGCCGGTGCAGCGGTACAAGGGCCTCGGCGAGATGGACGCGAGCCAGCTCGCGGAGACCACCATGGACCCGCGGCACCGGATGCTGCGCCGGATCCGTGTCGAAGACGCCGCCGCCGCGAGTTCCACGTTCAACCTGCTCATGGGCTCCGATGTCGGCCCGCGCCGCGACTTCATCGTCAGCGGCGCAGCCGAGTTGGACGCGTCCCGCATCGACGCCTGACCCACCCTTGGCCGAGCCCCTGTTGTCCGTCCGCGACGCGGAACAGGCCGCCGCGCGAGTCCTGACCGCGGACATCCGTGACTTCATCGCCGGCGGCAGCGAGGCCGAGGTCACCCTCGCGGCGAACCGTGCGGCGCTGGACGCCGTGTTCCTCGTCCCGCGGGTGCTCACCGGAATCACCGCCTGCGATACCGCCGCCACCCTCGCCGGCTGCCGGTCCGCGCTGCCCGTGGCCATCGCGCCCATGTCCTACCAGCGACATGCGCAACGCCTTCACGCTGCCGCCCGGGGTTACCGCCGCCAACCTGGGCGGGCCGGAGGACGCGCTGCTGCACAAGCACACGGCCGGCTCCTCCGGCGTGGCGGTGCACACCAACCAGATGTTCGACCCCTCACTGAGCTGGGCGGACGTGACATGGCTGCGGGATGCGACCCGGCTGCCGCTGGTGATCAAGGGGATCCTCGATCCGGCCGACGCCCGCCGTGCGGTGGAGCACGGGGCGAACGCGATCGTGGTGTCCAACCACGGCGGCCGGCAGCTTGACGGCGCTGTCCCCAGCGCGACCGCCCTGCCCGCGGTCAGTGACACCGTCAGGGGCCGGTGCGAGGTCCTGCTGGACAGCGGGATCCGGGGCGGCATCGATGTGCTCAGGGCGCTGGCGCTGGGGGCCAGCGGGGTGCTGCTGGGGCGCCCCGCCCTGTGGGACCGCGACCGACTAACTAGAAGTAGCCGTTAAACTACAGCAAGTGACGA
>Ga0207664_10002761_pt1 | contig 11663 bp, 10 predicted proteins | sample LARL83metaG_FD_184349 | JGI IMG/M metagenome (GOLD analysis project Ga0207664, IMG submission 184349) | Corn, switchgrass and miscanthus rhizosphere microbial communities from Kellogg Biological Station, Michigan, USA - LAR L8-3 metaG... | ecosystem: Host-associated > Plants > Roots >...
AGCAGACGGACGCGCGGGAGACCCGCGCGTCCTGAGGTCGGTGCCGACGAGCGGCGCCTAGGGGCCCGGTGCGCGTCGTCGTCACGGGTGGAGGTGGCTTTCTCGGCTCACACCTCGTCGAGCAGCTGCGGCAGCGCGGCGACGACCCGTTCGTCGCACGGCGTGCCGACTACGACCTGACGCGCTGGGACGACGCCGAGCGGCTCTTCCGCGAAGCGCAGCCCGAGCTCGTGTTCCACCTCGCTGCGGAGGTCGGCGGCATCGGCGCCAATCGCGCCAATCCCGGACGCTACTGGTACGCGAACCTCATGATGGGCGCGCACGTGCTCGAACTGAGCCGGCTGAACGGCGTGCCGAAGGTCGTCATCGCCGGCACCGTGTGTGCGTATCCGAAGTTCACGCCGGTGCCGTTCAGCGAAGACGACCTCTGGAACGGGTATCCGGAGGAGACGAATGCGCCGTACGGCGTCGCGAAGAAGTCGGTGCTCGTCGGCGCGCAGAGCTACCGCGCGCAGTACGGCACGAATGCGATCTTCCTGCTCCCGGCGAACCTGTACGGCCCGCGCGACAACTTCGACCTCCAGACGTCGCACGTCATCCCGGCGCTCATCAGGAAGATGGTTGCTGCGGAGGACGAAGTCGTTCTCTGGGGCGATGGGTCGCCCACGCGCGAGTTCCTGTACGTCGACGACTGCGCCGAGGGCCTGATCCAGGCGGCCGATCGGTACGACGGCGCCGAGCCGGTCAACATCGGCACGAGCGAGGAGATCGTGATTCGCGACCTCGCCGAGCTCGTCGCGGAGCTCACCGGCTTCGAGGGCGAGATCGTGTGGGACACGTCGATGCCGAACGGCCAACCGCGCCGCAGCCTGGACGTCTCGCGCGCACGAGAGCTCTTCGGCTTCGAGGCGCGAACGAGCCTGCGCGCGGGCCTCGCCCGGACGATCGAGTGGTACCGCGCCTCGCTGCCGGTGGCGCGGTGAGCTCGGCATCCCCGCAGGTCGTGTCGCCGCCCGTCTGGCGCGTCGGTATCGACGCGCTCCGCCGCGGGATCGCGTTCCTCGACCGCGCCCGGCCGATCCACGTCCTGTCCGCCCTGATCGCGGTCGAGTGGCTGATCACGCTCGGCGTGGCTCTGACGGTGCGGCACAACGGCTGGCTCTACTACCAGGGCGGCGACGAGCTGTGGCACTACGTCACCGCCTGGACGATCGGACAGGGGCATCTTCCGCATACGTCCATCGGATACGCCTGGTCGATGGTGCTCTTGCCCTTCGCGCTGATCGGGGGACCGAACCTCGTCGCGCCGCTGCCGGCCATCGTCCTCCTCAACGTGCTCATCCTCATGCCGGTCGCGCTGCTCGCTGCGTACGGAATCGGGCAACGCATCGGCGGGAGGCTGTTCGGATACTGGGCCGCCGGCCTGTGGATCCTCGTCCCGCTCATCGGGATCAAGTACACCGACGCCGGATACCACCAGCGCTACACCGAGCTGCTGCTGCCCCAGTCACTCGGACTGACCGCGATGTCCGACTTCCCGTCGATGGTGGCGAGCATCGTCGCCGCGTACTTTGCGCTGCGCGCGGTGCAGGACGACATGCCGTGGGACGGGGTCTTCGCGGGGCTCTTCGCCGGCATCGCACTGGGAATCAAGCCGTCGAATGCGCCGCTCCTCGTCGGGATCGGGCTCGCCCTCGTCGTCGCGCGTCGCCCCCGCTCGATCGCCTACCTCGCGGCCGGGCTCGCGCCCGGAATCGTCACCCTCGCGGTCTGGAAGGCCCGCGGCGAAGGGAACCTGCCGCTCCTCCGCAGCGGCGCCCCCGGGAATCACCTCGTCACCGCCCACGCCGCGCCCGTGCTCGGAGCGCTGAACCTCCACCAATACATCCATCCGAGCTGGAGCTTCTTCACCGCGGAGTTGCACGACATCGAGCAGCACTTCTGGAGCGTTCGCGTCCTCGAGTGGCTGGCGATCGCCGGGACGATCGGGCTGCTGCGGCGGTCACGCCCAGCCGGTGTGCTCTTCGGCGGGTGGTTCTTCTCGATGCTCGCCGTCAAGTGGACGTCGCCGAACCACGGCACCATCGCAGACTCCGATCTGCTCCGGCAGTCGATCGCGACCATTCCCGCAGCACTCATGCTGCTCGCCGGCGTGCTGCTGCTCTTTCCCGGCCTGCCGTACCGGCTGCCGCGTCCCGAGTCGCGCCCGTGGGGCACGCACCGGACCCGAGTCGGCCTCGCCGCCGGGCTCGTCACGCTCTTCGCGGTCGTCCCCGCGGCGCTCGCCGCCGGTCTGCCGCTCCTTTCGAGCAGCGACACGATCTCGTATTACACCCAGAACGGGCTGAGCCTCTCGGCCCCGTTCCCCGTCGATGCCGGGTGGCATGCCACCGTGATCGCGACGAGCGGCGGAGTGCGATTGAGCTGGCCGAAGCTGCGGCCTCTCGGAGGCACGATGGACTACATCGTGCTCCGCGCGAGCGCGCACCAGCCCATCGTCTGCGATGCGACGGGCGGCGGTGCGCAATGTCGCCTCAATGCCGTCACGGTCACCGCTACCCGAGGGACGAGCTTCGTCGACAATCCTCCGGTGGGCCGATGGACCTACCGCGTCGGAGCGGTGGCCAGCTGGATCGCGGACCCGACCGCCGGCAACATCTTCGAGGTCGGACCGCCGGCGACGATCACCGAACGTCGGTAGCGCCCACCCGAACTTCCTGCTCGAGCAGCGCGAGCCGTTGCGCGAGCAGGGTGTTCTGGTCGGAGAGTCGCGAGATGACCGTCGAGTAGTGCAGCAGCACGGCGAGGATGAAGAGAATCCCGACGGCGAACAGGACGGCCGGCGGATAACCGCGGACGCCGACCCAGCCTGCGATCGTGTTCAAGCCGTCGCGCCAGGCCGAAAGCCCGGTGAGGGTGAGACCGGTGAGCAGCCACAGCAGCGCGTAGCGCTCGCGCAGCCGATGGCTTCGGATCAGCTCGAGCACGACGAGGACGAGCGTGAAGGACGCAATCGCCCCTGCGATGGAGACGGCGAGCGGAGTCATAGCGAGTCCTCCTGCGGAACGACGTTGCGACGGAAGAGACCGACGAAGATCGCGAGCAAGACCTTGACCATGTAGTAGATGGAACGCAGCGCGGTGATCGACGAGCGGCCGCCGCCGCGCTCACGCATCGAGACGGGCACCTCGGTCAGTCGGAGCCGGTGGCGGAACACCATCACCGTCGCCTCCACCTCGGGATAGTCGTGCGGATAGTCGCGCGCGAAGAGCGCGATGCCCTCTCGGTTCAAGGCCTGGAAGCCGGACGTGGTGTCGGTGACACGCTGGCCGACGATGCGCGATACGACCCACGCGAGCAGCCGGATCCCGACGCGGCGCGTTCGCGACGAGCGGTACCCCGGCCCCGCGGCGGCGAAGCGGGAGCCGACAGCGATGTCGGCATCGCCGCGCAGGACCGGCGCCATGACGAGGGCGAGCTGACCCGGATCGTGCTGGCCGTCCCCGTCCACCCGGACCGCGAGGTCGTACCCGTGCTCGTACGCGAAGCGGAAGCCGGTCTGGACCGCGCCGCCGATGCCGAGGTTGAACGGCAGGCGCAGGACGAGCGCGCCCTTGGCGGCCGCGACCGCGGCGGTGCGATCGACGGACCCGTCGTCGACGACGACGACGTCGAGGCCGGGGTCGAACGCCCTGAGCTCGTCGATGAGACCGGGAAGCGCGCGCTCCTCGTTCAGCGCCGGCACGATCGCGACGCGACGAAGCTCGGCGAGGCCCGTCAAGCCTGCGGCGCCCGCCGCGGTGGCGAGCGTGTCAGACACCGGCGCCTGCGGGAACGGAAAGGCCGAGAAGGGCGAGCACGCGGCGTGCGCGATGCGCGTACGTGTGCTCGTCGAGCAGACGCTCGCGCGCGCGCCGGCCGAGCTCCTCGGCCTGAGCGGGATCCGCGAGCAGCTCGGCGTAAACCGCGACCGCCTCGTCGACATCGCCGACGACGCGTAGCTCGCGCTCGGGATCGAACCACCGTTCGAGCCCGGCAATCGGGTTCGAGACGATCGCCGCTCCGCAGGCGGCGAGCTCGAACAGGCGCGACGTCGACGACGCCTGCACGCTCGCGTGCGCGCGCCGCGTGACGTTGAGATTGATCCGCCCGGCGGAGATCGCATGCGGGAAGACGTTGAACGGGACGCGACCGAGCATCCGCGCGCGGCCGGTGTCGCCGCGGTAGTCGTAGCCCCCGATGGCGAAGTCGACGTCCGTGAGGCGCCGGCTGGGCTCGCCGATCAGCTCGCGCATCCACTCGCGGCGGAACTTGTCCGAGTGGCCGTAGAAGAAGACGTCGGCCTCCTTCTCCACGTCGTGCGGCCGGAAGAGCTCGGGGTCGGCCGCCCAGTGGACCGCCTCCGCCCGCCGGGCCCCGAGCTCGCGCACGCGGTCGAGGGCGCCTTCGGAGTTGCCGAGGACGAGGTCGTACTCGCCCGGATCGGCGCCGACGTAGTAGTTGAATCCGCTCGTGTCCGTGCCGCCGTATTCCGGCAGGCTCATGGGCAGGTCCCCGTCGTAGTAGACGATCGGGATGTCGAAACGTGCGCGCAGCGCGGTGGGTATGCCGCGGAAGTGGGCCATCGGCACCGTGAACGCGATCACCGCGTCGACGCCGCCTTCCCGTTCGATGGTCTGCTCGAGGTGACGTTGCCAGCGAGGCGTGGCGTACCGCCACACCGCGGCGCGCACCGCGCGGTCCGACAGCGTGTCCGCGGGGTCGTCCTCCGAGCGCCGCACGAACTCCTGCCGCTGCAGCCGGGCGGCGAGGCCGCGCGCGGCCGCGAATGCCTCTGCCTCGCGATAGAGCGGGTTCGGAGCGGTCCTCCACCACGGCGATTCGACGGCGCGCCCCCGGTACGACGTCACGATCAGGTCGACGCCGCGCTCGGCGAGCGCCTTCCACAGCTGCCACCACGCGGGCGTGCAGCCATACTTGAAATCGAGATCGACCGCCGAGGCGACGGCGAGGATCTTGGGCGCCTTCACGCGCCCATTGTGTCAATGAGATCTGAAGGAACCGTTAGCCGGGTAGCCGAGCTGCTAATACGCGCCGCGGCGCGCGGCCACCGCGGGCAGCGTCTTCGCCAGGATCGAGATGTCGAGCCAGATCGACCAGTTCTCGAGGTAGTAGAAGTCGAGCCGCACGAGATCGTCGAAGCTGAGGTCGATGCGGCCGGATACCTGCCAGAGCCCGGTCATCCCCGGCAGCACGAGGTAGCGCTTGCGGTGCCAATCCTCGAGCTGGACGTAGTCGCGCAACGGGAGCGGCCGCGGGCCGACAAGTGACATCTCGCCGCGCAGCACGTTCAGCACCTGCGGCAGCTCGTCGAGCGAGTAGCGCCGGAGAAAGCCGCCGACGCCCGTCACCCGCGGATCGTCCTTGATCTTGAACAGAGGCCCGGACGCTTCGTTGGACGCCTCGAGCGCCGCCTGCCGGAGGTTCGAGTCGACGTACATCGACCGGAACTTGAACATTCCGAACTCCTGCTCTCCGAGCCCGATGCGGCGATCGCGATAGAAGACCGGGCCGGGCGAGTTGAGCTTGACCGCGAGCGCGATGACGACCCAGAACGGCGAGGCGAGGACGATGAGCGCCGTGCTCACGACGAGGTCGAACGCCCGCTTCACCACCCAGTCGAGACCGGCGAACACCGGCGGCCGCAGCTCGAACAGCGGGATGCCCTGGCCGGGGACGTACTCGGCGCGCTGCGTCAGGAGCTCCGCCGTCGTCGGTGCGATGCGCACCTTGACGCCGCGCCTGTGCGCCTCCTCGACGAGATCGAGGAGCTGTTCCTCTCCGAGCCCCGAGCCGCCCACGATCAGCTCGTCCGGCCGGTGCTCGGCGAGGATCTCCTCCAGGTCCGCGAGCCGGCCGAGGACGGGAAGACCGCCCGCCTCCCCGTTCGCACCGAGCACGCCGATGAACTCGTAGTCGATGCCGCCTCGTCCCCGGCCGATCGCACGACGCAGCGATATGAGCTGCTCTCCTTCGCCGACGAGCAGCGCGCGCCGCCGGACGCCGGCGACGCGCCACAGGTCGGCGGTCACGACCTCGTAGCTCGCACGCAGCGTCCCGATGACGAGCACGCTCAGAACGAAGCCGGTGACGTACAACCCGAACGTCGAGTGCTGGTAGCCGGTGCCGACCGAGAACGCGAGCGTGACGACGGTGACGAGAAGCAGCGACGACACGATCCTTCCGGCGCCGGCGCGACGCTCCCGCGGGGCGTACAGGCCTGCCTGCCAGAAGACGAGCACCGTCACGACCATGAGGAACGGGAGCCAGTTCTGCTCCGCGTCCCACGGGATGCCCCAGAGGATCGGCCGCTCTCCGTAATAGAGCTCACGGAGAATGAGTGCGAGGTAGAGCGAGCCCGCGAGACCGGAGAGGTCGATGAGCACGAGCGTCGCCGCGCTGAGCATCCGGCGTGCGATTGCGCGAGCCTGGACCCGCGACGGAAGCACCGGCACGGAGCGGATGTCGGCCGCGCCCGGGGTCTGCTCCGGCCGTGCGCCGTCGCCCGAGCCGGTGCCGACGAGAGGCTTCGTTGCCACGAAGCGGCCATTGTACTGGCCACCCCGGGAAATCTCCGAACGGTCAGATCCGCTCGGCGCGACGTCCGAGCAGCGCAAGCGAGGCGACGAGGGCGTAACGCCTGCGCGCGTCGAGCAGGTCGAAGTCGTGGAAGTACGCGTGCACGTAGCGCGGCAGCGGCCGCACCACCGCCCGCGCGAGCGCGCCGAGCGAGTGCGTGGTCGGCAGGACGCCCGGAGCCGGCTCTCCGCTGCGCGGCGTGCAGTCCACGAGCCCGAGCTCCGCGATGGTCGCACGCACGGCGTCGTCGGTGTACCAGCCGCCGCCGCAGAAGTAGCGCGGATCGAGGCCGCGCTCACGCAGCCAGCTCGTTTCCTCGCGGACCCGCGCCGCGGGATCTCCGTCGACGGGCCGAGCATGCGTGGGGCTCGTCCAGTGCGTGTGCAGGCCGAACGGTGCCCGGGCAGCGGCTGCGCGTGCGCGCTCGAGCCACGGCTCCTCCGCCTCGCCGTGCACCGGGTCGGGAGGACGCATGAGCGCGATCACGTCGAAGCCACCCGGGCGGCGGCGCTGGAGCCGGTCGAATCGCTCCCAGACGGCGTCGTCCAGCGGACGCTCGACGTGGCACGACGCCACTGCGGCAGTCCCGGCTGACGGTGAAGGCACACTGTTGCCGATGTGCGGGATTTGCGGACTCTATTCGCCGTCCGGCAACCCGCCTCCCGCCGTCGTCGACGCGATGCGCGCACGCATCCGCCATCGCGGCCCCGATCAGGGCTCGACGGACGCGTTCGAGGCCTGCGTGCTCGGCCACCAGCGGCTCCAGGTGCTCGATCCGAAGCTCGGCTACCAGCCCGTGGCGAACGAGCGCGGCGACGTCGTCGCCGTCTTCAACGGCGAGATCTACAACTTCGCCGAGCTGCGTCACGAGCTCGCGGCGCGCGGCCACGAGGTGCGCGGACGCGGCGACACGCCGGTCATCCCGCATCTGTACGAGGAGTACGGCCCCTCCTTCGTCGAGCGGCTCGAGGGCATGTTCGCCATCGCGTTGTGGGACGCCCGGGAGCAACGACTGCTGCTCGCGCGCGACCGGCTGGGCAAGAAGCCCCTCGTGTGGACGCGCCTCGGCGACGGGACCGTTGCGTTCGCGTCCGAGGTGAAGGCACTGCTCGCGGTGCCCGGCGTGCAGCGCGAGACCGACCTCGCGGCGCTCGACTCCTATCTCGCGCTCCAGTACGTCCCCGGCGCGCGCACCGGCCTTCGCGGCATCCATCGGCTCGAGCCGGCTTCGGTTCTCGTCGTCGACGCCGCCGGCGAGCGCGAGGAGCGGTACTGGCAGCCGGACGTGCACGTCGAGCAGCTCTCGGACGAAGCGTGGCTCGAGCGCGTCCGCGACGAAGTGACCTCCGCCGTGCGCGCGCGTCTCGTCTCCGACGTCCCGCTCGGCGCGCTCCTCTCCGGCGGGATCGACTCGGCGGTCGTCGTCGCGCTGATGGCCGAAGCGTCGAAGCATCCGGTGCGAACGTTCACCGTCGGGTTCGCCGATGCGCGCTACGACGAGCGCGCGTTCGCACGTGCCGTCGCGCAGCGCTACGCGACGCAGCACGAGGAGATCGTCCTCGAGCCGGACGTGGCCGGCATGCTGCCCCGTCTGGCGGAATCCTTCGACGAGCCGCTCGGCGACGACGCAGCGCTTCCGCTGTTCCTCATCTGCGAGGCGGCGCGGCACGAGGTCACGGTCGGGCTCGTCGGAGACGGGGGCGACGAGTCGTTCGCGGGCTACGAGCGCTACGCGGCGGCCGCGCTCGCCGAGCACGTGCCGCGATCGGTGGCGAGCGCCGGGGCGAGCGTGCTGCGCCGCCTGCCGGTCGGCCGCGAGCGCCGGTCGCCGGTCTTCCGCGCGGCGCGCTTCCTCGAGGCGGCCGCCGTTCCGCGCGCCGAACGATACGGGCGTCTCATGCAGGTGTTCACGCTGCAGGACCGTGCGGATCTCTGGAGCGCAGAGGCGAAGGCCGAGATCGGCACGCTCATCTCGGCCGGCTTCCTGCTCGGCCCGGCGCCGGACGAGGGCACGACCGGCCTGCAGCTCCTGGACCTGGGCACGTACCTCCCCGGCGACCTGCTGCCGAAGTCGGACATCGCCTCGATGGCGCACTCGCTCGAGCTGCGCTCGCCGCTGCTCGACCGGCGGGTGGTCGAGCTCGGCCTGTCGCTTCCCGACGCGCTCAAGCAGGAGGGACGCACCGGGAAGATCGCTCTCCGGCGCGCGTTCGCCGCGCAGCTCCCGCCGGAGATCGCGGCCCGGGGCAAGAGCGGCTTCGGCCTTCCGCTCGCGGAGTGGTTCCGCGGCGATCTGCGGCCGCTGGCCAGGGAGCTGCTGCTCGACGAGCGCGCGCGGAGCCGCGGCTGGTTCCGGCCCGAGGCGGTGGAGCGTCTCCTGTCCGAGCATGCAGCGGGCCGGGCGGACAACGGCCACCGGCTGTGGACGCTGACGATGCTCGAGCTCTGGCAGCGCACGCACGTCGACAGCGCCGCCCCGGTTGCCGCGTGAAGGTCGCCCACGTTCACCGCATGCGCGGCATCGGCGGCTCGGAGCGCCACCTGCTCACGCTCCTGCCCGCGCTCGCGGAACGCGGCGTCGAGCCGGTCTTCGTCGGCCTCGACGACCCTGCATGGGACCCCGTCGACTTCTACGACGCGCTCGCCGTGCCGGCGACACGCGTCCCCGCGCCCCGCGATCTCGACCCGGTGCTCCTCGCGCGGCTCGTGCGCGACCTCCGCGCCGACGTCGTGCACACGCATCTCGTGCACGCCGACCTGTACGGCGGCCTCGCGGCGAAGCTGCGCGGCACCACGCTCGTCTCCACGAAGCACAACGACGATCCGTTCCGCACCGGCGCATTCCGGTTCGTCGAGCGCGGCCTGGCCCGGCTCGCCGACCGCGTCGTCACCATCTCCGACTCCCTGCGCCGCTTCACCATCGAGCAGGTAGGCGTTCCCGCGTCGAAGGTGGAGACGATCCACTACGGGCTCGACGAGCCCCCGCGCCCGTGGGGGACGAACCCGCCCGACGCCGTTCCGCAGAACGCACGCATCGTCCTGTCCACCTCGCGGCTGACGCGACAGAAGGGCGTCGACGTCGCGGTCGAGGCGCTGTCCTTCCTTCCGGACGACGTCGTCCTCGTCGTGCTCGGCGAAGGCCCGGAGCGCGCGTCGCTCGAGACGCTCGCACGCGAGCTCGGGGTCGAGGCACGCGTCTTCCTGCCCGGACGGGTGCCGGACGTGGCCGCGTGGCTGAAGCGTGCGGACGTGTACGTCCAGCCGGCGCGCTGGGAGGGATTCGGGCTCGCCGTCCTCGAGGCGATGGTGTGCGGGCTCCCCGTCGTCGCGACGAGCGTCAGCTCGCTCCCGGAGCTCATCGCCGACGGCGCCGGCGTCCTCGTCGCGCCGGACGACGCCCCTGCGCTCGCAGCGGGCATCGAGCGCGCGTTCGCCGAGCCCGGGCTCGGTGAGGCCGGACGCGAGCGCGCCCACGCGAGCTTCTCGGTCGCTGCGATGGCCGACCGGACGGCCGAGCTCTACCGCAGCCTGGAGAGCGCGTCCTCGTAGAGCAGCTCGGTGCGGTCGGTGCAGGACGATTGCAGGAAGCGCGACAACGCCCGCCGGCGGCCGGCCTCGCCCATGCGCCGGCCGAGCTCGGGATCGCCCGCAACCCGGACGATCGCGGCCGCGAGCGGCTCGGCCTCGCCGGGCTGGACGAGCAGCCCCGTCTCGCCGTCGCGCACGATCTCGCCGAGCCCTCCGATCGCCGCTGCGACGACAGGGCGGGCGCGTTCCATCGCCTCGAGCGCGACCATTCCGAAGCCCTCGCCCATCGACGGTACGACGACGACGGCTGAGCGCTCGATCGCGCTCTGGATCGGCGTCACGTGCCCGAGGAAGCGGACCGCGCCCCCGACGCCGAGCTCGCGCGCGAGCGCGCGCAGCGCCGGCTCGAGCGGGCCGCGGCCGGCGATGTCGAGGCCGAGGCCGGGCAGCTCGCGCTTCGCCTGCGCGAACGCACGGAGCAACACGATGTGGCCCTTGATCGGGATGAGGCGGCCGACGCAGAGCAGGCGCGGCTCGTCACCGTCATAAGGCGCGGGCTCACCGTCGGGGTCGATGCCGTAATGGACGATCTCGAAGCTCTCGCCGTCGAAGCCCTCGACCTCCTCGAGGTAGCGTGCGAGCCCGCGTGAGATCGCGATCTCGACGTGCGCGAGGCTCGCGACGGCACGGTCGGCCAGGCCGAAGTACGGCATCTCGCGAAACTCGTTGAAGCCGTGCTTCGTCGAGAAGCGCACGGGCACGCGCGCGGCCGTTCCCGCGAGCAGGCCGTACGTCTCGGCGTGGACGAGATGCGTGTGGAGAATCGCGGGCCGCTTCCGCACGAGGTAGGCCACGAGCTCTGCGAACGCGATCGGATCGACGTCCGCCCGGATGCGAATCGCGTCGAGCGGCACCCCGCGGGCGGTCAGCTCGCGCGCGAAGTCCCATGCGCCCGATTCCTCCTCGTGGAGCATGAGCATGCGCACGTCCCAGCCGCGCTCCCGCAGGCGTGGCAGCAACGACAGCAGGTGCGCCTCCGACCCGGAGATGCCGGCCACCTTCTGCATGTGAATGACCGGCGCGGCCTTCACGTGCGCACCAGCTCGAGGATCGCGTCCGCCCATGTCTCGACGGAATGCTGCCTGCTGACGCGGTCGCGCAGCTCCCGGCCGAGCGAATGCCGCGCCCCGTCGTCGAGCGCCGCGAGCGCCTCGATACGGTCGGCGAGCGTCTCCGGGCGGCCCCGGTCGAAGGCGAGCGACGGCTCGATCCCTGCAAAGAGCCGGTCGAACGTCTCCTGCGATGCCAGCACCGGCCGGCACGAGGAGCACGCCTCGAGGACGATCTTGTCCGGGGAGAAGAAGTTCGATGCCACCACGTCGGCGCCGGCATATGCAGCCGGCACTTCCGTGCGCGGGATGGGCCCGCCGACCGTGGCGAAGTCCGCGTAGCCGGAACGCGTGACCAGCGTCTCCAGCTCGTGCTTGTAGCTCTCC
>Ga0207664_10002762_pt1 | contig 11658 bp, 11 predicted proteins | sample LARL83metaG_FD_184349 | JGI IMG/M metagenome (GOLD analysis project Ga0207664, IMG submission 184349) | Corn, switchgrass and miscanthus rhizosphere microbial communities from Kellogg Biological Station, Michigan, USA - LAR L8-3 metaG... | ecosystem: Host-associated > Plants > Roots >...
GTCGCGCGCGTCCGCGTCCTCGGGAAGAAGGCAGACGAGGCCGCGGCCGAGCTTCTCGTACAGCGAGGCGAGGAGGAGCGGGAGCGCGGCCTCGGAGACGCGTGCGCGCGCGGGCAACGCGTCCGCGAGCGCGCCGAGGCTCTCGTTCTCGACGAGCTCGGAGACGAAGGCGTGGAGTACCGGACGGTCCATGACGAAGGGCGGAACCGGCGGTTCCGCTGGGGTCATGGTAGTTATGTGCGCATGTGCCGGAACATCCATACGCTGTACAACTTCGAGCCGCCCGCCACGGAGCACGAGGTGCACGGCGCGGCCGAGCAGTACGTCCGGAAGGTCAGCGGCTTCTCGAAGCCGTCGCGTGCGAACGAGGACGCGTTCGCGCGGGCGGTGGACGAGGTCGCGGCCGCGACGAACCGCCTGCTCGCGTCGCTCGTCACCACGGCCCCGCCGCGCGACCGCGAGGTCGAGGCAGAGCGCGCCCGCGAGCGCGCCAAGAAGCGTTTCGCTACCGCGTGACGTAGGCCTCGACGGCGTCGGCGGCGCTCGCGATGAGCGCGTCCGCGTCGTCGTGCGGCTCGAAGTTCGCGAGGACGTAGTCGGCAAGCGACCGAGGGTCGCCGCGGTCCGGGCGGCCGACGCCGATCCGGAGGCGCGTGAAGTCGTTCGTGCCGAGCTCCTGTGCGATCGAGCGCAGGCCGTTGTGCCCTGCGAGCCCGCCGCCGTGCTTGATCTCGAGCCGTCCGAGGTCGAAGTCGCCCTCGTCGTGGACGACGAGCACGTCCGTGGGCTCGACCTTGAAGAAGCGGGCGGCGGCGCCGACCGAACGGCCGGACTCGTTCATGTACGTCTCCGGCTTGAGCAGGACGAGCTTCTTGCCGCCGACCCTGATCTCCGCCAGCTGCCCGGAGAACTTCGACTTCCACGAGCCGCCGTGCCGGCGCGCGAGCTCGTCGAGTACGAGATGGCCGGCGTTGTGCCGGTTGCGCGCGTACTCCCGGCCCGGGTTGCCGAGGCCCGCGACGAGGAGCAGGAACTACTCCTCTGCTGCGGGAGCTTCGGCCTCGGGCGCTTCCTCCGCGCCCTCGGCGGGAGCCGCTTCGCCCTCGGGTGCCTCCTCGCCCTCGGGCACCTCCTCGCCCTCGACGGGCTCGGGCTCGACCTCGCGGGTCGGAGCGGTGACGGTCGCGACGACGGTCTCGAGGTCGTCGAGGAGCGTGATGCCCGGCGGGACGGCGACGTCGCTCATGCGCAGCGTGTCGCCGACGCCCATGTGCGAGACGTCGAGGTCGATGTGCTCGGGAACCTCGAGCGGCAGGGCCTCGATGTTGATCTCGCGCAGCGGCTGCGAGAGCACGCCGCCTTCCCGCACGCCGGGAGCGTCGTCGCCGCCGATGAGATGCACGCTGACCGAGGCGTGGATCGGCTTGTCGAGCGGGACCTCCTGCAAGTCGATGTGCGTGATGTGGCCGCGCACCTTGTCGACCTGGTACTCCTTGAGGATCGACGCGTGCGTCTTGCCGACGCCGTCGATCTCGACGTCGAGGATCGAGTGCAGGCCGGCGGCGCCGGTGAGGGCGCGCCGCAGCTCGCGCTCGGCGACGGAGATGGCAACCGGTTGCCCGCCCCCGTACAGGACGCCCGGAATCAGGCCCTGCCGGCGCAACCTGCGCGTTTCGCGCGACCCGAGCTGCTCGCGGGCGGCGACGAGGAGCTTTGTGCGTTCTCCGGCCATATCGGCGGAGGAGTGTAGCCAAGGCGCTCGCTTGCCGAGCGCCGCTTCCAGGCGGCGCCGATTCATTCGGCGCCTCGGCATCGAGGCCGCAGGCAGAATCCGGTCATGTTCGAGGACCTCCTGCAGGCGTGGGACGGCGAGGAGGCGGTCATCCGCTACGACGCCGAGAGCGGCGCCTGGATGTTCGTGTGCATCCACTCGACCGCGCTCGGCCCCGGTGGCGGCGGGACGCGCCTGCGGGTCTACCCGACGCCGGCGGACGGCCTCGCAGACGCGATGCGCCTCTCGGGCGCGATGACGCGGAAGTTCGCCGCCGCCGACATCCCGCGCGGCGGAGGGAAGGCGGTGCTCGCCGTTCCCGAGCTGCCGACCGGCGATGCGCGGCGCACGTTGCTGCTCCGCTACGGCGATCTCGTCGCCGCGCTCGGCGGGACGTACCGCACCGCCGGCGACATGAACATCTCCCCCGCCGATCTCGACATCGTCGCCGAGCGCTGCCCGTGGGTGTACGGCACGACCGGCAAGGGCGGGAACAGCGCGCGCGGGACCGCGATCGGGACGCTGCACGCGATCCACGCGACGGTCGAGCACGCCTTCGGGTCGTCCGACCTCGACGGCGTGCGCGTGCTCGTCCAGGGAGCGGGCGCCGTCGGCGCCGACCTCGTGCGACTGCTTCGTGCCGGCGGCGCCGACGTGCTCGTGTCCGACGTCGACGAGGCGCGCGCGGCGGCAACCGGCGCGACGGTCGTCGCCGCCGACGAGGTGATCGGGACCGAGTGCGACGTGTACTCGCCGTGCGCGGTCGGCGGCACACTCAACGCCGAGACGATCCCGCGGCTGCGCTGCCGCGCGGTCGCCGGCTGCGCGAACAACCAGCTCGCCGCGCCGGAGGACGGCGACCGGTTGCACGAGGCGGGGATCCTGTACGCGCCCGATTACGTCGTGAACGCGGGCGGCGTGATCCAGCTCGTCGGCCTGGAGGATCTCGGGTGGACCGAGGACGAGCTCGAGGAGGGGCTGGCGCGCATCGGCGACACCTTGCGCACGCTCTTCCGCGCCGCGTCCGACGACGGCATCACGCCGGCCGCTGCCGCCGAGCGGCTCGCGGCCGAGCGCGTGGCCGCAGCTCGGGGCGTCCGGACGCCGTGAGCGTCGTTCGCTAGAAGAGCTGGTTCTCGCCGCCGAAGATCCCCGACACGGACTCGTCGGAGAAGACGTTCATGATCGCCTCCGCGAGGAGGCCGGAGACGCTCAGCACCGTCATGTTGTCGGGCTGCTTGCGCGGGTCGACGGGAATCGTGTCGGTGACGACGACGCGCTTGATGTCGGAGTCGCCGAGCTGCTCGAGCGCCTTGTCGGAGAAGAGCGCGTGGGTGACGAAGACGTTCACTTCCTCGGCGCCGTGCTCGAGCAACGCCCGCGCGCCGGCGATGAGCGTGCCGCCGGTGGTGGAGACGTCGTCGCCCACGATCGCGATCTTGTCGCGCACGCGGCCCGTGACCTCGGTCACCTCGACGCGCTCGGCCTCCATGCGCGTCTTGTGCATGATCGCGAACTCCGCCTCGATCATCTCGCCGAAGCGCACCGCATGCTTCGCGCGGCCGGCGTCGGGGGCGACGGAGACGACGCCCTCGCCGGTGAGGCCGAGATCGCGGAAGTGCGTCGCGAACAGCTGCAGCGCCGTCATGTGGTCGACGGGAATGGTGAAGAAGCCCTGTATCTGCCCCGCGTGCAGGTCCATCGTCAGCACGCGGTCGACGCCGGCGAGCTGCAGCATGTCGGCGACGAGGCGCGCCGAGATCGGCTCGCGCGGCTTCGCCTTCCGGTCCTGCCGCGAGTACGGGAACCACGGGATGACCGCGGTGATGCGCTTCGCCGACGCGAGCTTCGCCGCCTGGATCATGAGCAGGAGCTCCATGAGGTTCTTGTCCACGGGCGGGCACCCGGTCTGCACGATGAAGACGTCCGCGCCGCGGATCGACTCGTCGTACCGGCAGTAGCTCTCGTCGTTCGCGAAGGTGCTGAGCATGACTTCGCCCGGCTCGACGCCGAGCTGTTCGGCGATGCGCTTGGCGAGCTCGGGATGCGAGCGACCGGCGAACACCATGAGCCGCTTCCACGGCCCGCGCTCGATCCAGTGCCCCGGCCCAGGTTCGCTCATGACCTGGCTGCCTTCGAGCCCGGGCAGGGCGACTTCAGTCGCGCTCACGCTTTCCATGCCTGTCGTAGACCCACCCTTTCTTCGTCTCCTGCCGCGGGGCGAACCCGGCGAGTGATCCCGGGGGGACATCATCGGTGATGACCGCGCCCGCTGCAATCCAAGCATCGTCGCCAACGTCGACAGGTGCATCGAACGTATTGTCGACGCCGGTCCTGACGTTGCTCCCGATCCGCGTCCTGGCCTTCGGCTGCCCCGGTTCGTGCTTGAAATTGGCGGTGATGTTCCCGGCGGCGATGTTCGAGTCCTCGCCGATCTCCGCGTCACCGATGTAGGACAGGTGCGGCACCTTCGTGCGGGCGCCGATGGTGGAGGCCTTCACCTCGACGAACGTGCCGATCTTCGCGCCCTCGCCGACCACCGTTCCGGGCCGGACGTAGGCGAACGGGCCGATCTCGACGCCCGAAGCGATCCGGATCGCGCCGCGCAGGACGCTGAAGGGGTGGATCGTGGCGTCCGCCTCGATCTCGACCTCCGCATCGATCCAGGTGGAGGTGGGGTCGACGATGGTGACGCCCGCGAGCATGTGCGCCTCGTTGATCCGGTCGCGGAGCGCCTCGGCGGCGAGCGCGAGCTCCGCGCGCGTGTTGATCCCCTCCACCTCGAAGGGGTCGGGAGCGATGTGCACCGCAACCGTCTCCCCGTCGCCGACGAGGAGGCCGAGCGTGTCGGTGACGTAGAGCTCGCCCTGGGCATTGTGCGGCTGCAGCCGGTCGAGAACGGGCCACAGCGTCGCGCCCTTGAAGACGTAGATCCCGGAGTTGACCTCGCGGAGCGCGAGCTCGTCGCCGCTCGCGTCGGCCGCTTCGACGATGCGTGCGAGCCGGCCGTCCCCGTCGCGCACGATGCGGCCGTAGGCGCGCGCATCCGCAGGCTCGAACGAGAGCACCGTCGCGGCTGCGCCGGCGCGGAGGTGCGCGTCGACGAGCGCGAGCACCGTCTCCGGCGTCAACGCCGGGACGTCCCCGTTCAGCACGACGACGTCGCCGCCGGAGCCTTCGAGCGCGGGACGCGCGGCCCGCACGGCGTCGCCCGTGCCGAGCGCCTGCTCCTGCACGGCCACTTCGAGGCCGTCGTACGAGCCCGCGCTGTCGGGCGACGCGACGACGACGACGCGCGTCACGCCCGCGTCGCGCGCCGCGGCGATCACCCAGTCGACCATCCTCCGGCCGAGGAGCGGGTGCAGGTGCTTCGGCGTCGCGCTCTTCATGCGCGTGCCGAGGCCGCCGGCCATCACGACTGCTGCGAGGTCGTCTGCCATGTCAGTGAGTCAGCGAAGAGTGGCTGGGGCGCCAGGATTCGAACCTGGGATCACGGGACCAAAACCCGTTGCCTTACCACTTGGCCACGCCCCATCAGGGCTCGAAATCCTAGCGTCGGTCGGTGAAGACGAAGAACAGGGCGACGAGCGCGAACAGGCACACGAAGACGATCGCCGTCCAGAAGACGATGAACGCCAGGATCGCGGCCACCACCGCCAGGAGCTGGGAGACGGCGAAGATCCAGGAGGCCTGGTGGAAGGTGTCGGAGCGCGTTCGCCGGCCGCCGTACCAGTAGACGACGACCGCGATTGCGGCGACGGCGATGACGGTGAAGCGCGAGACGTCGTGGAAGACCGCGACGATGATCGCTTCGGCGGCGGCGATCCAGAGTGCGATGCGCGTCCGCCGCGACCTGAGCCAGCGGCCCGACCTGCTCGTCCCGTGATCGATCGCGTGCGACGAGTCCATCAGCCGTGTCAACCGTACCACGCTGGTGCGGTCAGCCAGCTCTCGCCGGCGGCCTTCAGCGCGCGCTGCGCGGCCTTCGCGCGGTCACGGTGATGGAAGAGCCCGAAGACGGCCGGGCCCGCGCCGGTCACGTCGGCCCGGAAAGCGCCGAGCGCGCGCAGCTCCTCGGCGAGCGGCGACGACGCGAGGTCGTTCGACGGAAGCGCGGCGAAGTCGCGCGGGCGGCGGACGGCGGCGAGCGTGGCGAGGAGCGCGGCGCGGCGCTCCTCGAATCCGGCCGCCCCGTCGCGCAGGTCGAAGTCGGCGTAGACCGCGGCCGTGGACGGCTTCTCGATCAGCCGCGGAACGAGCAGCACAACCCAGAAGTCCTGCGGCAGGTCGAGCGGAGCCAGCACGCTGCCGTCGCCCGTCCCGAGCTGCGGCCCGTCGCGCAGAAAGAACGGCACGTCGGCGCCGAGCGCCGTCGCGAGCTCGCGCAGGTCGTCGTCCGGCAGCGGCTCGGGCAGCGTCGCGTTAGCCAGGCGAAGCGCGGTGGCCGCGTCGGAGCTGCCGCCGCCGATGCCGGCCGCGATCGGCAGCCGCTTCTCGATGCGCACGTGCCAGCGAGGCTCGACGCCGGCGCGCGACGCGAGCGCCTCGAGCGCGGCGCGGACGATCGTGTCCGCATCGAAGCCCTCGACGAGCAGCGCCGGCGCCGGCTCGAGCTCGAGCCGGTCGGCGATCGCGATTCGTTGGTACACGGTCACGACCTCGTGCTTGCCGTCGTCGCGCTTCGGGCCGACGACGAGCGCGAGGTTGATCTTCGCCGCGGCGGACGCTCTCACGGCAACGCCTGCGCGAGTGCGACGAACTCGTGCGGCGCGAGCGCCTCGGCCCGAACGTTCGCGTCGCGTCCGATGGCGGCGAGCGCCTCGACCGCGGCGGCGCGCGTTCCGGCGCCCGCGAGCTCGAGGGAGTTGGGGAGCGTCTTGCGGCGGTGCGCGAACGACGCGGTGACGATCCTCTTCACGCGCGCGTACGCATCGGGGAGCGCGACGCGGCGGAACGCGACGAGCGCGGAGTCGACGTTCGGCGGCGGCCTGAAGACGGTGCGCGACACGGGGTGGAAGCCCGTCCGCTCCGCTGCGAGCTGTACGAGCACCGATACCGCGCCGTAGTCCTTCGTCGACGGTGCGGCGAAGAAGCGGTCCGCGACCTCGCGTTGCACCATCACGCACCAGAGGTCGACGTTCGGCAAGCCGTCGAGGCTCTCGACCACGATCGGCGTCGCGACGTTGTACGGCAGGTTGGACACGAGCTTCGTCGCGTCCTGCGGCAGCTCGAGCTCGACCGCGTCGCCGAAGGTGACCTCGACGTTGGCGCCGAGGTCTCGGAGCATCGGCTCGAGCGCGCGGTCGATCTCGATCGCGCGCACGCGCGCCACGCGCTCGGCGAGGTAGCGGGTCAGCACGCCGTGCCCGGGGCCGATCTCGAGGACGACGTCGTCGGGCCCGAGCTGTGCGAGCCGGCCGATCACGTCGAGGATGTTCCGGTCGGCCAGGAAATGCTGGCCGTATTCCTTCTTCACAGTCCGAAGCACGCCGTCGCGTTGCGGTCGACCTGCTCGCCGAGCTCGCCCGCGTCCTCCCCGCGCGCGAGCGCGAGCGCGGCGACGGTGTGCATGACGAAGGCGGGCTCGTTCAGCTTGCCCCGAACCGGTTGCGGCGCGAGGTACGGGCAGTCGGTCTCCGCCAGGATCCGGTCGGCCGGCACCTGCTTCGCGGCGATACGCAGCTCGGGCGCATTCTTGTACGTCACGTTCCCCGCGAACGAGACGTACCACCCATGCTCGAGCGCGGCCGGCAGCAGGTGCGGCGAGGAGAAGCAGTGCAAGACGACCGTGCCCTCGAAGCCGGAGAGCGCAGCGAGCGTGTCGTCGTCCGCGGCGCGCGTGTGGATGACAACGGGTTTCCCCAGCTCGGCGGCGAGACCGAGCTGGGACTCGAACATATACCGCTGCGCCTCGGGCGGTGCGTAATCGCGGTACCAGTCGAGGCCGATCTCCCCCACCGCCACGACCTTTCGATGCCCCTGGAGGCGGCGGATCTCGTCGACATCGCCCGTCGCGGCTTCGTGCGGATGAACGCCGACGACGGCGTAGACGTCGTCGAACCGGTCGGCGAGGTCGACCGCCTGCGCGGTACCGACGGTGAGGATGCGGCTCACGCCCGCCGCGCGCGCGCGTGCGACGACCTCGGCCGGATCCTCGCCGAGCGCGTCGAGATGCGCGTGCGTGTCGATCACGAGGGCTCGATGCCGAGCCGTGCGAGCTCCTCGGCCGCCGTCTCGGGCGGGAGCTTGCGGAAGAGCGGCGTCGGCTCGCGCAGCGTCCGGCCGGGCTCGAGCGTGCTCGGCGTCCATGCGCCGACCCAGCTCGCGTAGTCGCCGGTGAGGATGTTGCGGTCCTCGACGGCGCGAATCTCGGGGGCGCCTGCGAGCACGCCCTCGTGCCCGAGCAGCTCGTGCACCACCTGCGAGGTGAAGGGCAGGAACGGCGCGAGCAGCGTCTTGAGCGAGTCGACGCAGCGAAGCGCGACGTAGAGGACGGTGGCGGCGCGCTCGCGGTCCGTCTTCACGAGCGCCCACGGGGCCTGCTCGGCGATGTACTGGTTCGCGAGCGAGCTGATCCGCATCGCCTCGGCGAGGGCTGCCTTGAAGCGCACCTGCTCGATCAGGGAGCCCACCGCGTCGAAGCCGGCGGCAACCGCGGCGAGCACCTGCTCGTCGGCGTCCGCGAGCTCGCGCGGTGCGGGCACCTCGCCGAAGTTCCGGTGCGCGTTCACGAGCGTGCGGTTGACGAGGTTGCCCCAGTTGGCGAGCAGCTCGTCGTTGTTGCGGCGCACGAACTCGTCCCACGTGAAGTCGGAGTCCTGCGTCTCCGGCCCGGCGGCCGTGAGGTAGTAGCGCAGCGGATCGGGGTCGTAGCGCGTGAGGAAGTCCCGCACCCAGATGGCGATGTTGCGGCTCGTCGAGGCCTTTCGTCCCTCCATGGTGAGGAACTCGCTCGACACGACGTTGTAGGGGAGCTGCAGGTCGTCCCCGTAGCCGATGAGCATCGACGGCCAGATGACGGCGTGGAAGACGATGTTGTCCTTCCCCATGAAGTAGAAGTGGCGGGCGCCGTCGTTCTGCCACCACTCGCGCCACGCCTCGGGCGTCCCGCGGCTCTTCGCCCACTCGATGCTGGCGGAGAGGTAGCCGATGACGGCGTCGAACCAGACGTAGATGCGCTTCGTGTCCTCGGGGTAGCCCGGCACCGGCACGGGTACGCCCCAGTCGATGTCGCGTGTCATCGCGCGCGGCTTCAGGTCTCGGACGAGGCCGAGCGCGAAGTTGCGCACGTTCGGGCGCCAGTGCGTCTGCTCGGCCAGCCATTCCTGGAGCTGCGTCGCGAACGCGGGCAGGTCGAGGAACAGGTGCGTCGTCTCGCGGAACTCCGGCGTGGAGCCGTCGATGATCGATCGCGGATCGACGAGGTCGACCGGGTCGAGCTGGTTGCCGCAGTTGTCGCACTGGTCCCCGCGTGCGTGCGGGTACTCGCAGATCGGGCACGTGCCCTCGATGTACCGGTCGGGGAGCGTGCGGCCGGTCGCGGGGGAGAACGCCCCGAGCGTCGTGCGCTCGATGAGATAGCCCTTGTCGTAGAGCGTCCGGAAGACGTCCTGCGTGACCTCGTAGTGATTGCTCGTCGTCGTGCGCGTGAACGTGTCGAACGTGAACCCGAGGCGAACGTAGTCGTCGAGGATGAGCGCGTTGTTGCGATCGGCCAGCTCACGGGGCGACACGCCCTCGCGGTCCGCCGACACCATCACGGGCGTGCCGTGCTCGTCCGTCCCGCTCACCATGAGGACGTCGTTGCCCTTGAGCCGGTGATAGCGGGCGAAGATGTCGGACGGCACGCCCGGGCCGGCGACATGGCCCAGGTGCCGCGGTCCGCTCGCATACGGCCATGCGACCGCTACGAGGATCTTCTGCGTCTGCGACAGGGTGGGCTCCTTCGGGCGCCTTCGAGGAGCTAGAGATCATACGAACCGCTTTCGGCACCGCCGCGCCTGCCAGCGCGAGGAGGAGGAGCAACAGCCAGAGTGCATGCCTGCGCGTCGGTCGGATGGCCGGCGCGCCACGCGCGGGAGCGCGCACCGCGGGCGCCGCGCCGCGACGGCCCGGCCCGTGCGTGCGCGCGAAGCGCGCGACGTCGCGGCGCATCGTCCTCGCGGGCGTCTCCGGCGCTGCCGGCGGAGGCGAGTGCAGCATCGGGCGCACGGTCGGCACGGCTGCGGGCAAGACGCGTGCGACCACGGCCGCGGAGGGCGTAGACGACAGAACCGGGGCGAGCGAGTGCACGACGAAGGCGTCGTCGGCCGCCGCCGAGACCGGCGCGGGGTCGGGCACCGTCGCGTCCGCTACCGCCGGAGCGGCCTCCGGCGCGGCCGCGCCGGCGGCGGGCTCGTCCGAGGCGGTCGGGTCGAGCCCCGGATCGGGGCTCAGCACCTGGACCGACGGCTGTGGGGCAGGCGCGGCGTCCGAGACCGGAGCCGGCGGGGCAGGAGCAGGCTCGGACACCGGCGTGTCGGTCGTCGTCGTTGCCGGCGCCGCGGCGACGTCGCCGACGCCGCTCGACGGCGTGCTCGTCGCCTCGGGAGCGGGTGCCGGCCCGTCGGTCGCCGCCTCCGGCGGGGAGGCAGTCGCGTCCGTCGTAGCGTCGGACGCCGGCGTCTCCGTCGTGGTCGTGTCGGGAGGGGATGCGCTCGCGTCCACGGCCGTATCCGCCGGGGCCTCGGTCGTCGTCGCGGCCGGAGGATCCTCCGCCGCGGCTGGAGTCGTCGCGGGCTCCGGGGCCGGCTCGGTCGCGTCCGTCGTCGTGCTCGTCGCCGGCGACGAGACCGGGTCCGGGGCGGCAGGAGGAGGCGGAGGCGCCGTCGTCACCGCCACCGGCGGCGGCAACGCCGGGAGGAACGACAGCGGATCGAGATAGCCCTGCGCGTCCGCCGTGACGCGCACGCCCATGTACACGTACGGAACGTCGAGCTCCGGCGTGCCGCTCGGCCCGACCGTTCCCACGGCGGCGCCCTCGCCGACGCTCGCGCCCTTCGCGACTCCGATCGAGCCGAGATGCGTGAGCGTCACCGAGTAGCCGTCCGGTGTCGCGATCGTCACCGACCTGCCGCTCGTCGGCACCGACCCGGCGAACGTGACCGTCCCCGAAGCGGGTGCCGCCACCGACGTCCCGGTCGGCGCACCGATGTCGATCCCGCGGTGCTGCCCGCCCGCATACGGCTGGCCGGGATCGAAGGAGAAGCCGAGCAGGACGGGCCCCTGCACCGGCCAGCTCCAGGCGTAGGCGCCTGGGGCCCAGAGCAGGAAGAGCAGGACGACGAGCGCGAGCCGGCGCATGAGGAGCCTCCTCTGTTGTCAGTGGTGAAAACGGAGAACGCGCCAAGCTAGCAGCGGCGCCGGACGTTGTCAAAACTGATTACAGAGAGCCGCGGTACAGGCGGTTGCGCGAGATCCCGCTGACCCGCGACACGAGCTCCGCAGCGCGCCGCCGCGGCACGCCCGCCTCGACCAGCTCGGCCACAGCCGCGAGAGCGACGTCCTCTCCCACGGTCCGCGGCTCGTCTGCAGGCCCGATCACCAACGCAATCTCGCCCTTCGGCGGCTCGGCGAAGCGCGCCGCGAGCTCATCGGCGGTCCCCCGCACGACGTCCTCGAACTTCTTCGTCAGCTCGCGGCACACCGCGACCTCGCGCTTCCCGTCGAACGCGGCCAGCGAGCGCAGCGCCGCCGGCAGCCGTTGTGCCGACTCGAACGCAACCGCAGGCCAGCGCCAGCCGGCGAGCTCGTCCCACAGCGCGGCGAGCGCCTTCTCGCCGCGCGGCAGAAAGCCGAGGAACTGGTAGCGCTCCCCGACGAGGCCCGACGCCACGAGGGCCGTCTCG
>Ga0207664_10002763_pt1 | contig 11649 bp, 9 predicted proteins | sample LARL83metaG_FD_184349 | JGI IMG/M metagenome (GOLD analysis project Ga0207664, IMG submission 184349) | Corn, switchgrass and miscanthus rhizosphere microbial communities from Kellogg Biological Station, Michigan, USA - LAR L8-3 metaG... | ecosystem: Host-associated > Plants > Roots >...
CATTGAAGCGGCGTCTGGCGATCGAGCGAGTTGTGCGAATACTTCCTGCGCGACGTCTTCCGCGTCGTTCGCGTCGCGCGTGATGCGCAGCGCGACCGAGGCAATGCGCCGGTATTCGCTCTCGAAGAGGCGCTCGAAAGCTTCCTGGGCCGAGTCGATGAGCGTCGTAGCAGCCACCATGCCGTTATAGCACCGCCGAGCGCCGAATTGTAACGCGCGTGCGTTATCTTTCAAGAGAACCGGTCGATACTCTTAACAGACGGAGGTTGCTTGATGGAGGGGTTTGCCGGCAAAGCATTCGTGGTCCGCGTGGACGAGGAAACCGCGTTCGCGGGGCGCACGACGTTCTTTGACGACCTGGCCTTTCTGATGCAGCGCGAGGTGCACCCCATCGTCGTCGCGCCGACGCCGCGCGCAGGCCGGGCGCTCGTGCGAGCGATCAATCGCAGCGGCAACTCCGCCGTCGGACTCTCGGGCTCCGACGCCGCGATGCTTCCCGGCACGCCCGGCGGGATCGGGAACGTCCAAACAGGCATCCTGCAGACGCTGACCGGCGCCGGCTACATCCCCGTGATCGAGCCTACCGCGTTTTCGGTCTTCGCGCCGCGCGACAACGTGGTTGCGGCGGACGAAGTCGCGCGAGCGATCGCTTCGGCGACCGACGCCGTGCGGGCGATCTTCTTCCACGCGCTCGGCGGCGTGACGGATCCCGAGACGGCGGCGCTGATCACCGAACTCACCCCCGCCGAAGCGTTGGCAATCGCCGATGACGCGCGCGTGCCCGCCGATTTACGCACGGCAATACGTGCGGCGGCGCTGGGCGTTCGCGGCGGCGTCGCGCAGGCGAATATCGTCGACGGGCGCATCGCGCACGCCACCGTCGTGGAGCTGCTGACCGCGCATCATCTGGGCACGCGGGTAACGGGCAGCCTCTTTACCGGCGCTGCTTAGTGCAGTAGTCCGGCGCGCCCTGAAGGTTGCTGATGCGCGTGCCGGGCGGCACGTGCGAGTCGAAGTACCAGTACGCGAACGCGTTCGGGCAGAGCGGCACGAGCGCTTGATCGGTGCGGCGAACCTCCAAGCGAATCGCGGACGCGGGATCGCGTGTGAGCGCAATGGCCGCCGCATCGGTCGTGCGGTCCATGCTGCGCGCATAACCGTTATAGAACGGTAGCGCGATCAAATACACGCCGCCCATCACCGCGCCGAGCAGCGCTAACCGCGATACCGGATCGTCGTCCCGGCGAAATCCGATGCGATCGGAGATGAACACCGCGAGCGCCGCGCCGATCACGAAGAACGCACCCTGCACGAGCGCGATATGCAGACCGTCGTTCGCCTGCACCCACACCAGCGCGCGCGCGAGGACGTACTCCAGTTCGTCTTGCGTCGCCGCAGCCCACATCGTATCGGTAACGACCGCACGCTGCGAGCCGCCCCAGCCCATGACGTACGCGTCGCCGAGATGCGTGCGCCGCGAGACTTCGGCGATGACGATCGGTACCGCAGTGCCCGTCCGCTGCTCGAGCTTGGCGACGTCGCTTGCGAGCGAGCCTTCGATCCAAACGTGCGGAGAGAAGTGCGTATACGCGGGCGCGATGGCGAACGGATTCGCGTACGAAATGAGGAGCGTGAAGCCCATGACGCCCGCAATCGTGTAGAGATACCATTGGTGCGTGCGATCCGCCAGCCAGAGCACGACCGCGGCAATGAGACCGGCGACCACCATTGCGAGCAGCGTCGATGCGATCCACTCCACGAGCCAGCTTCGGAACAAGATGTTGTTCAGATCGAGGATGCGCATGTAGCGGTACTCGAGCGCCAGCGGAACGAAGGCGGCGAGTTTGTCGAGCCCGGCGAGCAGCGCACCGAAAAAAAACCGCACGGCGAACTCCGGACGAACCATCGAACGCAGACGGTTGCGAAGCCTCGCCGAGCGCCCCGTATTCCAGAACCACGCCAGCACGCCGATCTGCAGGGCGATCATCACGATCCAGACCGGCGTGCGGAATTGCTCCAAGTGCAGCGCCGCCGCCGCGCGCGCGGGATCGACCAGCTCGTTCGGAGAGCGATGCAGCAGCGCCGCGGCCGCCAAGGAGGTCACCCCGCGGTCGAGGGCATTAGGGCGCCCGAGGATCGACAAAAGCTGAACGACCAGCACCGCGGCCATGTTCGCGCCTGGAGTGCGAATCGCTTTTCAGGCGGCTCTCAGGAAAATACCGCGAAGGATCTGCCGTCGACCGGGAACGAGACGCGGTCGCGCCCGGAGCGTTTGCTGTGGTACATCGCCGCGTCCGCAATCTCGAGCAGTTCGCTCGCCTCCGCGGCATCGTATGGATACGCTGCGACGCCGACGCTTGCCGTAATCGGCACGTCGACGCCGAAATCGCACTCGCGCACCGCGCGGCAAAAACGGGCCGCGCGTTCGATGGCGCTGACCTTGTGCACGCTTCGCACGATAGCGCAGAATTCGTCGCCGCCGTTTCGCGCGGGCAAGTCGAGTTCCGCGACCATGTGTTCGCGAAGCACCGCCGCCATACGCTGCAGTACGATGTCGCCTGCGGCATGGCCGAGCGTATCGTTCACGCGTTTGAAATGATCGGTGTCGATGAACCACAGGCCGAGCGCGGCGTTGCGGCTCAGCCGCGCGAGAGCGAGCTCTTCCTGCAGCTTCGCCCGAAATGCGCGCGGCGTGTACAGCCCCGTGAGACCGTCATACGTGGCGCTGCGGCGATCGATCTCGCGTTCGGCCGCGACCGCGTAGGGAGACGCCGCTTGCGCGACGGCGCGAACGATCGATTCCGGATTCGTTACACGCTGTTGCATCGTGGACGCGTACACGACCGCCGTCAATCCCTCGCCGCCGATCATCGGCACGGCGATCGCCCCGCGATCGGTGGGAATGACCGGCCGCGCATCGCCCGACAGCTCCAGGCGGTGGCCGCACAACGCCGCGCGAGCCGGCAGCGCGGCAGCATCATCGCGGCGTATGCGCATGCCGGCAAAATGTTCCGTCCGCGCACCGGCTGCATGCACGCACGCGAGTTCCTCGCCTTGCGGCGCAAAAATCAGCACCGCGTCGAGCGAGTCGTCCAGCACCCGCAGCGTGCGATCGAGAGCGGTGAGCACCGCACCAGTCGACTCTCGCGAGGCAGCGGTCAGAACGCGCACGGCCTCCAAAACATCCGACTCGCGCCGCGCGACGGCATCGAGGCGCGCGGCTGCAGCCCGTGCGCGGACGCGCATCCGCGCGGCATAAGCGCCGAAAAATAAACAGAGAAGGGCCAACAAGAGCACGCCGGACTGATACACGGGGGGTCAGTGCCCATCGGCATTCCGCAGCGGCCACCGGACAACTGCATGCTCAAGGCCGTGCCGCGCACGCGGGAAAGCGACCTGGACCTGTTGCTGAGCGAACTGCGCCGCATCGTGCGGGAAGCGGCAGGCGAAGTGACGTAGCCTGCGCTCATGCGCGCGCGCATCAACGAACGCCTGGAACACGCCACGCGTTTCCCCGTCACGCTGATCGTCGCGCCCGCGGGCTTCGGCAAGAGCGTAGCGCTGCGCGATTTTCTCGAAAGCCAGAGCATCGATGCCGTGCGCTACGACGTGCGCCGCGAGGACGGCACGCTGCTCGCTTTCGTGCGCAGCTTCAGCGAAGCGTTAGCCTGGGCCGCGCCGAGCGCGCTCGCAGCGTTTCCGGCAATGCAAGAGCGCATTCTCGCCGCTGACGAGCCGGTTCGCCAGCTCTCGGACTGGTTCGCGGAGCATCTCAAGGACGTACGCTGCACGATCGCGATCGACGATCTGCATTTCGCAGCGGTCGACGCGGCGTCCATCGCGCTCGTTGCCGACGTCATCGAGCGAACCTGCGAACGGATACGCTGGATCATCGCGGCTCGCAGCGATTTGGGGCTTCCTATTGCGACGTGGATCGCGTACGGCCGCATGGACATTCCGATCGGCGAGGACGATCTGCGCTTCACCACGCACGAAGCGCTTTCCGCCGCCGCACAAACGGCGGCGGAGCTGGATCCGCAGGAAGTCGAGTCGCTGCGCCAGCTGACCGAAGGGTGGCCGGTCGCGCTGACCATCGCGCTTCGCACGCGCACGCGTTCGACGGACATCCGCACCGCATCGTTTGGAACGCGCGAATTCGTGTATCGCTATTTGGCGGAGCAGGTATTCGGCGCGCTTTCTCTCTCGCAGCGCGCGTTTGCGCTCGCGAGCTGCGTTTTGCCGTCTTTCGACGTCGAAACCGCGCACGAGATGGGCGCGACGGCCGCTTTTTTGAACGAGTTTCGCGTGAAAATCGCGTTCTTGAACGAAACCTCGCCCGGCGAATATCGTTATCACGATCTCTTTCGTGACTTCCTCGAGACGGAACTGCGGCGCTCCGGCGAGCGCGAATGGACTCGAGCGCTCTGCGAGGGCGCGACGATCCTGGAACGCCGGGGCGAGCACATCGATTCGCTGACGTTGTACGCGAAAGCGCGCGCGTACGACGAGATGGTCGAGATCCTGGCGCAGCGCGGATTTGCGCTCTTCGAAGCGGGCGGAAGCGACGCCATCGCGCTGGCCATCGCGGCCCTGTCCCCGGAAGTGCGCCAGAAGAATCCGGTCGTCCTCGGCTTGCACGCGATGGTCGAGTCCGCACGCGGCCGGTTTGAATTTGCCGAACCGAATTTTCGAACCGCAATCGAGCGCGCGGAAGATCTCCATCTGCGCGTAGCGCTCGTCTCCAGGTACGCAATCGAACTCGTGCGCCAGGGGCGGGATTGCATTGCGTTGCTCGAGCCGTACGCAAACGATGCATCTATTTCCAATGAAGAACGCGTGCCGCTGCTGGGCACGCTCGCGACGGCGTACGCCGCAGCGGATCGCACGGAAAACGCGGTCCGGACGATCGAACGCGCGCTCACCGACGTTTCCTCGAATATCGACGACGAAACCCGTGCCCGGCTCTACCACCAGGCCGCGTACGTCTTTCAGTATTCCGATCCGCAGCGAACGGCGCGATATGCAAACCTGGCGCTCGAAGTCGCATTGGCCCACAATCTCTACGGTTTGGCCGCGCGCGCGTACAGCGCGCTGTACACGGTCACGTACGAAGCGGACGATGCCGCGGCGAGCTTGGACGTCTTGGACAAAATGGATCAATGCGCGCGAAAGGCCGCGGACAATCAAGCGCGCGTATTCGCGCTCATGGCGTCGTACGAGCTGACGGTCGATCGCGGCGACGATGCCGAGCTCGCGGATCTGGAACGAGCACTGGCGGAGCTGAGCCCGACGTTCACACAGGCGCGCACGGAAGCGCTTCTTCCCGCCATGGCGATTCAAACGACATGGAGCGGCGATTTTCGTCGTGCGTACGAAATGTTTGAAAGCGCGCCGCCGACCCAGTCGAGCCCGGACCGGCGCGCGCTCGCGTGGAGCCAACTCGCATTCTACGCATATGCGAGCGGACAGCAGGAGCAGGGTGAGCGCGCTTTGGAGAACGCCCGCGCCGAACTGCACGCAATTCGCGCGGCGGCATTGCGCTCGACGCTTTCGCTCGTCTATCTCGCGCTCGCCGAACTCGTGCGCGGTCACGAAACGGCATCGCATCGCTATCTTTCGGAGGCCGAGACGCTCGCGAAACGCTGGCCGCGCGCGCGAGCCTTCGCGCAAGCCGTCCGAACGCTGCGGCGCACGCAATTGGCGCAGAGCGATCCGCAAGCCTATGCATCGGAGCTCGAGCGGCTGCGGGCGGTGAACCTCGGCGGCATAGCGCGCATGCTTGCCGCGCTTCCGCAGCCCCAAGAACACCGCGAGGGCTACACGCAGCTCACGCCCGCCGAGCGCGAGATCTTGCAGTTGCTGGCCTCGGGCGCCAGCACCAAGGACATCGCCTCCCGCACGGCACGCAGCCCGCACACCGTCGATACGCACATTCGCGCGATTTGCCGGAAACTGCAGTGCAGCGGGCGGCGGGAAGCCGTCGCGTTAGCGGTAGGCGCCGGGTGGGTACACGCCTAACGGTTTCTAGCCCGGAAAGGAGCATCTGCTTGCTGACCCGTGCCTGTATTGCCGCCGCCGCGCTGCTTCTTGCAGCTTGCAGCGGCTCGGCCATTCCTCCGGCGCATCCGGCCGCGAGGACGATGGGCGGCGCTTCCGCATTACCCGGCGGCGGCGCTTCGGCATTACCCGGCGGCGGTGCTTCGGCATTGCCCGGCGGCGGCGCTTCGGCGCTGCCTGGCACCGATGTGCTCGCATGCGGAACGGCCGTGGCGACGGGGTCCGCGGACTGCACGGTCATCATCAACTCGGCGATAGCGGCGATTCTCGACCCGAGCACGCCGGCGAGTCTGCTGCCGGGACTGCATCCTTCAGACGTACAGAGCTCGTACGCCCTCCCCTCGCAAAACAGCGGCGGCACGGTCGCGATCGTCGTAGCCTACGACAATCCCACAGCTGAGGCCGACCTGGCGGTCTACCGAGCTGCATACGGATTGCCCGAGTGCACGTCTCTGAACGGCTGTTTCAAGAAAGTGAACCAGCAGGGCGATGCGCTTTCGTACCCGGCGCCCAATACGTCGTGGGCGGTTGAATCCTCACTGGACGTCGATATGGTGTCCGCCGCGTGTCCGCACTGCAAGATTCTGCTGCTCGAGGCAAACTCGAACTCGCTCGACGACTTGGGTGCGGCGGTCGACACCGCCGCGCACGAAGGTGCGGTAGCCATCAGCAACAGCTATTACGCGGCCGAGTGGGCCGACGAGGCACAGGAAGACGCGCACTACCGGCATCCGGGCGTCGCGATCACCGTCGCGGCGGGCGATGCGGCACAGCCGTTCTATCCGGCCGCCTCGCCGTACGTGACCGCGATCGGCGGCACGACGCTCTCCGGCAGCACCGGATCCTGGAGCGAGTCGCCCTGGGCCTATGGCGGCCAAGGCTGCAGTCTCTACGAGACCAAACCGGATTGGCAAGGCAACAACTACTGCCAGGGCAAGCGCGCCGCGGTGGACGTTGCCGCGGTCGCCGATCCGCAGACCGGCGTCTCGATCTACGACTCGACCGCGGGCGGATGGCTCGTGGCCGGCGGGACCAGCGTCGGCGCGCCGATCGTCGCCGCCGCCTACGCACTCTCGGAAAATCCGCAAGGACCCGGCTATTCATACGCGCACCGGAGCGCGTTCCACGACATCGCACCGGGCGGCTATGACTGGCCGACCGGTCTGGGATCGCCGAACGGAGTCGGCGGGCTCTAAGGACGCTTAGGCGGTTTCTTCCGCCAGCGAGGACGCGCGAATCGCGTCCTCTACGCTTTCATGGATCGGGAAGAGCCCGTCCAATCCGGTAGCGCCGAGCAAACGCCGCACGAACGCCGACTTAACGGCGACCATCGCCGGCGGCAGCCCGTGCTCTTCACGGTGCCTGTGAGCGACGATGAGCGCGCAGATCAGCGTGCTCGTCACGTACTTGGCGGCCGTGAGATCGAAGATGACCTGGCGTTCGTAATAGGCGGGCTCGAGCCGGTTGCGCAGTTCTTCGCGCCGGTAAATGTCCCACTCGCCCGCGAGTGATACTACCATCGTGCCTTAATGGTAGCCGCTCCCTAGTACCCCGCGCTCTACCCGGTTTTCGGTATGTCGATTCCACGTCGGGCTCCGTACCCTGTACGCAGGAGGAGTCCTAGTTCATGAAAAGACTGGTCGCCGCGGCACTGGCCGTGGGCATCGCTTCCGCATCTTGCTCCGGGCACGGAAGCTCGGCGCTACCGAACGCACCGGCGAATCCCGGTGTACCGAGCGCGATGGGGCTTCACGGAACCCGCGCATCCGCCGCGGCCGTGAGCGTGCCGCTCGGTCTGGCCACGACGGCAACTCAGGCCATCACCTTCACCGGCGTGACGGACAATGGTCCGCTGCCGGCAACGCAGACGCTCACCGTTCACGTGGCGCTGCAGCTGCGCAACGTCGATCAGCTCAAGCAATCCGTGGCTGCCCGGCAAATAACGTCCCGCGCAGCGTTCATGAGCACCTATGCGCCGACAGCGGATCAGGTCTCGCAAGTCACGGCATACCTCAAGAATCAAGGCTTCACCAGCGTTGCGGCGGAGCCGAACAACGTTCTCATCGATGCAACCGGTACCGTCGCGTCGGTTGAAAAAGCATTCAGCACGCAGCTGGAATCGTACACGGATCCGGGCGGCGTCAAGCTTTTCGCAAACACGCAGCCGGCGTACGTGCCGCAAGCGCTTGCGGGCCTGGTGATCGCGGTCCTCGGGCTGGATAACGCGCAGATGCAAAAACCGAGCCCGAAGAGCGGCGGCAAACCGAAGTCCACGCCGACTCCGGCTCCCACCGCGACGCCGACGGCGACGCCCGCACCAACGCCGACACCGACTCCGACGCCCGTTCCCACAGCCGACGCGTGCACGCAGGGCGTCAATGCCGAAGGCATCTGTCCGCGCTTCTACGATCCGGCGACGATACAGCTCGCATACGATGCGGCAAACGCACCGACGGGCGCCAACACCTCCGTCGCAATCTTCACCGAGGGCGATCCGTCGCAAGCGGTCAGCGATTTCCGCTGGAACGAGCAAGTCTACGGCATGCCGCAAGTGCCGGTGAACGTCATACAGATCGGCGCACCGAACAGCGACACGTCGGGCAACGGCGAGTGGACGCTCGACATGACCGCGGTGCAGGGAATGGCCGCGAACGTCAAGCGGATCGATCTCTACGACATGCCGTCGATGAGCTTCTCGGATATGGTCGTCTCGTACAACAAGTGGGTCGTCGACGATACGGATCCGGTCGGCAACTCGTCGTTCGGCGGATGCGAAGCCTTTCCGTATCAAGACGGCTCGATGCTCGCTGCTGATGAGGTTCTGGTCGAAGCGGCGTCTCAGGGTCAGACGATGTTCGTGTCGACGGGCGATAACGGCGCGTACTGCATGGCCGTCGTCGATACGAACGGTGCGCCGGGCGGCGTGCCGATGGTCGAGTATCCGGCAGCATCGCCCTATGTCGTCGCAGTGGGCGGAACGGATCTGTTCAGCAATGCGGACGGAACGTATCTCGGTGAGACCGCATGGGAAGCCGGCGGCGGCGGACTCAGTCAATTCGAATACGGTCCGTATTGGGAGACCTCGGCGCAACCCGTGAATTCGGCGGGCGTCGTAACGATGCGCGGCCTTCCGGACGTCGCGATGGACGCGTCGCTCGAGACCGGATATCTCGTCTACTCGTCCGCGCAGGCGACCAACGGATCGTGCACGCCGTGCATCGAGGCCGGGACGAGCCTTGCATCGCCGCTGGCGGCCGGCGCGTACTCGCGCATGCAATCGGCGCACGGCAATTCGCTCGGATTCGCGGCCATCGGTTTCTATCACATCTATGCGGCCAATCCGAACTCGAGTCAGATGAGCGCGGGTCCGCCGCCCACCTCGCTCGTCGGCGGATTCCACGACCTACTCTCCGGCAGCAATGGAGCATATACGGCGCTGCCGCGCTACGACTACACCACCGGCCTTGGCAGCTTCGACGTCGTCAAGACCAACGCAGTCATCGGACAATAAGGAGAACGAAATGAAGAGATTGTCTGCAGTCGCGTTGGCGGCCGGATTGCTCACCTCCGCGTGCGCGGGGCACGGAGGGCAGGCGCTGCTGCCCTCCGCCGGCACACCCGGTTCGGGCGGCGCGCACTCGAACGCGCTGCTCGCCGCCCCGGCTGGATGGTCGTCGACTGCTACGCAAGGTGCCGCGGTTGCGAATGCGACCGATTTGGGCGCGCTCTCTTCGAGCACACCGCTCACCGTGCGCGTCGCGCTCGCGATCAACAACGAAGCCGCGCTGGCTAGCGCGGTCGCATCGGGCCAGAAGCTCTCGGATGCGCAGCTGATGGCAAACTATGCACCGACCTCTGCTGCGGTCGGCGCGGTCACGAGCTATCTCCAATCGCAAGGCTTCACCAATATCACCGTTGCGCCGAACCACTTGCTCGTGAGCGCCGACGGCACGGCGGCGAAGGCGCAAACGGCGTTCAACACGACGCTGCACGCGTTCTCGCTGAGCGGCAAGAATCTGTATGCGAACATCACGCCCGCATACGTTCCGAGCTCGCTGGCGGGCATCGTGGTCGCGGTGCTCGGTTTGAACGACGCCGCGCACTTCGCGTCGAGCCCGACGGACTGCTTCCCGGCCAATCCCGCGCCGTCCGGCACGCCGTGCGTTCGCGATTTCGACGCGCATGCGGTGCAAACGTATTACAATGCGGGCACAACGCCGGCTGCATCCAATACGACGATGGCCATCATGACCGAGGGTGACGTTTCGCAAACGGTTGCAGACCTCGCGTATGCCGAACAGGTGCAAGGTTTGCCGCAGGTTCCGGTAACCGTCGTGAAAGTTGGTCTGTCGAGTCCGGATACGGCCGGCTTGGACGAATGGGACCTCGACTCGCAATCGTCGACCGGCATCGCCGGAACCGCGAAGGCGCTGTATCTCTACGATACGACCTCGCTTACCGATTCCGATGTCGCGAACGAATACAGCCACTGGGAGTCGGACAACCTCGCGCAGACCGGCAATTCCTCGTTCGGCGAGTGCGAATTTGCGCCATATCTCGACGGCTCGATGAAAGCGGACGACAACGTTCTGCTCTTCGCGGCGGCGCACGGTCAAACGATGTTCGCATCAACCGGCGACACGGGATCGTCCTGCCCGCTCGTCGGCACCAACGGCGTTCCGGGATCGGGTCCGCCGTTCGTTTCCTATCCAGCCGCGTCGCCGTGGGTGATTGCGGTGGGCGGCACGACCGCAACCTCCAACAACGACGAAACCTACGACGGTGAAGTCGCCTGGAATGCGGGCGGCGGCGGCATCAGCCAGTTCGAGAATGCAGCGAGCTGGATGCAGCCGGTGCAGATTACGACCGGCATTCTCGCCGCGGGCAACCTGCGCGGCCTTCCCGACATCGCAATGGCGGGCGACCCAAATGCCGGCGGATATCTGCTCTACACGGCGGTTCCCCTGCAGACCGCGAGCGGACCGTGCGGCGAGCCATGCGGCGTCGGCGGAACGAGCGAATCTTCACCGCTCGCAATGGGCGTGTGGGCGCGCATGCTGACGATAAACCCCGGCCTGGGTTTTGCCGGACCGCACCTGTACGCGAACTACCAGCAGTACGAGCCGAACGAGACGCTCGTGCAAGGACCGCCGCCGTATGAAACCTACGGCGGGTTCCACGACGTCATCACGGGCGTCAACGGCGCATATTCGGCGCTTCCGGGTTACGACTACACCACGGGACTCGGAACGTTCGACATATCGGCGCTCGATCGAACAATTGCGCAGTAAGTAGCGCAGAAAGTCCTCCTCACAGTTCGTGGAGGAAAGGCGGGGCGAGCGCATGCGCCCCGCCTTTTTATTTAAAGGCGCTTCGGTTGCGCGCGTGTGCGGAAAGCAAATCGCTCCGTTACGACGGAGCGATTTGTTCATTTTTTAGGGAGCGCCCGCGCGGGATTGCCGGCGACGCGCTCGCCCGCCGGAACGTCCTTCGTTACGACGGCTGAGGCGCCGGTGAGCGCGTCGTCGCCCACGGTGACCGGAGCGATGAGCGAGGTGTTCGAGCCGATGAAGGCGTTACGCCCGATCTTTG
>Ga0207664_10002765_pt1 | contig 11647 bp, 7 predicted proteins | sample LARL83metaG_FD_184349 | JGI IMG/M metagenome (GOLD analysis project Ga0207664, IMG submission 184349) | Corn, switchgrass and miscanthus rhizosphere microbial communities from Kellogg Biological Station, Michigan, USA - LAR L8-3 metaG... | ecosystem: Host-associated > Plants > Roots >...
ACACAACCATCGCCGCGAATGCGTAGGTCCCGGCGTTGACCACCAAGGGCAGCCGGAATAGCTCACGAGAGAAGAAACGTGAGAGCAAAAAGGATAGTCCGTAGCCGAGTGCGAAACCGGCAGGAATGGCCGTGAGCGCCAGGAGTCCCTGTTCTCCGAGTAGAATGCGTCCGATCTCCCCTCGCGTGTAGCCCAGTACGCGCAGGCACGCAAGCTCGTTCCCTCGTTCTGAAAGAGCGATCCGCGCGCCGTTGTATACGATCCCAAATGCGATGACAGAAGCAAAGCCGACCAGAAATGCCGTAGAAACCCAGATGGACTCGCCAAACGTCTTCCAGAAGCTGGCGAGCATCGCTTCGCGCACCGCGACGCCGCTGATCGAAGGAATGTGCTTTAAGACCGAGTACAGCTGCTTCGCGGCCCGGGGATCGACCTTCAGGTAGGCGCCAGAGGTCGTATCTCCTTCGCGCATAAGTCTGTGGAGTGCGGAGACATCCATGTACGCGCCGAGACCGACCGGCTCGTCAGCTAGAGCCGCCACAGGAACCTGCCGCACGGGCCGTGCGCCTTCCAGGACTTCGATAGTCACGATGTCGCCGGGGCGCGCCACTAGGATTTCGGCGAGCTTGGTGTTCAGCACAAGTCCGTCCGGCGGCAGATCTATCGGGCGGAGTTGAGCATCCAGCGGGCGCCGCAGTTCGCCGTTGGGAGCCAGCCCCAAGACGCCGACCCTGCGCGACCGGTGCCCCAGCCGCAGCCAGGCAGGGATTTCACGATAGGGCTCGACTCGAAGGACGCCAGCGAGCTGCGCCAGTTCGTGTCTCGCTCCCGCCGGGCGTGGTTCCTGGAAGACAACCGTAACGTCCTCTCGCTGGACGGTATGAAACTGAATGGTGACCAGCCGGTCGACAGCATCGATGGCATAGCGCCCCGATACGACAATCGCGACCGAGAGCGCCACAGCCAGGGCCGAGAACGCTGCTCTCCAGCGTCGGCGATCGAGATTGCGAAGGATCATCCGGGACGCCGGAGACAGCAAAGTCCGCAAGCCGATACGTTCCAGCAAGCCTGACCGGAAAGTGGCCGGCGGTTCGGGACGCATAGCCTCGGCTGGAGCAAGAGCAACTGCTCGGCGAACGGCGGAAATCGCGGCGAGACAAGCAGCGCCGGCAGCGATCGCCACGGCAAAAAGGATTAGACGCGTGTCAGCTTGGAGGCGCAGCTCGGGGAAATGGAAGTACCTAGCATAGATGTTCATCATGCCGGACGCGAGCCATAGGCCCAAGCTGACGCCCGCGATGGTCCCAGTAGTGACGGCGACCAACGCCAGCTCCAGATAGTGCAAGCCAATTTCAACGTTGGTGTAACCGAACGCCTTGAGCACAGCTACTTGGCCGCGTTGTGTACTGACCAATCGCGATAGTAGGACGTTCAGCAGAAATGCCACGATGCAGAGAAAAAGAGTGGGTAGAACCAAACCGTATGCGCGAAGCTCGCCCAGTTCGTCGGTGAGGAAGCGAAACGAGATCTGGTCAGATCGGCCATACGCCCCCAGGCAGCCATAGCGATTCAGCATTTGATCCAAGCTCGAGATGACCTCGCGCTCGTCCGCGCCGCGTGCCAGCGAAATCGCCACGTCGTTAAACGCGTCCTGCATATTGAACGCTGGTCCGAGCACGTCGCGGCTCATCCACAGCACGCCGAAGCGGCGATTGTCGGGAAAGACCTCCGAGGGCCGGATCTCGTAAATGTATTCCGGCGAAAGCGCGATGCCGACTATGCGGAGCCGCTCCCACTTGCCGTTCATCACCGCGTCGATGGCATCGCCGACAGACAAACGATTGGCGGAGGCGAAAGCTTCACTGATAAGTGCCTCACCGCGCTGGCCCGGTTCGATGTAGCGGCCTTCCCGGAGGAACAGATCGTTGAGCATGGGAGTGCGATGCTCGGGAATCGAGATGAGACGCCCCGTGGCGGGCTCATCCAGGCCCGGCACATCGAGCGTGACGTCCATGAGCACGCGCGTCTGGACCACTGCCACTCCGGGAATCGCCGAAATAGACGCCGCAATCGCCTCCGGCGCGCGCTTCACATGCGTGAATACATCGGCAAAGCGAAACTTCGAGTAGTAGTCGGATTGCGCTACCTCCAATGAACGGAACGCCGATCGCATCGTCACATAGGTTGCGATTCCGCACGCCAGCACGAGGGTAACTGCAAACATTTGCCCGCGCATGTGGATCAGGTCGCGAATGAGCTTTCGGTGCAGCGCAGTCATACCGATCACCAAGCCAACTCCGAAGGCGAGATCCGTTTGGCGTTGCGCAGAATTTCCGCGATGGCGCCGCTACTCATTCGCACCACTCGATCCGCCATTCCGGCGATCGCCGCGTTGTGAGTAATGATGGCGACAATCGTGCCGACTTCACGATTGACGCGTTCGAGCACTTCCAGCACGAGCTTGCCGGTGGCATAGTCGAGCGCACCGGTTGGCTCGTCGCACAGCAGAACCTCCGGTCGTTTGGCTACCGCCCGGGCGATAGCTACGCGCTGCTGTTCACCTCCAGAAAGCTGTGCCGGGAAGTGATTGAGGCGGTTGCTGAGCCCCACCATGCCCAGCGCCTCCGCAGGGTCCATCGGATGTTCGGCAATTTCTGTGACCAGGGCGACGTTCTCGAGCGCGGTGAGGCTCGGGATCAGATTGTAGAACTGGAAGACGAAACCGACATGTTCGCGGCGGAAGCGAGTCAACGCGGCGTCACCCGCCGCCGTGAGGTTGTGATCCAGATAGTGGACCTCGCCGCTCGTCGGCACATCCAGTCCACCGAGGATGTTCAGCAGTGTCGATTTTCCACTTCCCGATGGGCCGAGAACAACTACGAACTCCCGCGGATATAAGTCCAGATCAACTCCGCGCAGTGCGTGCACCTCAACATCGCCAAGACGATATACCTTCGTGACGCCGTGGACCTGAAACACTGCTTCGGGTCGAATTGCCGGTTTGGGTAGAGGCATCGTCATAGCGGATCAGCGCCATCCACCGCTCGCCCTTACCAGGTGGTGGGTCGTGCAGAGGCGCGGCTATGTAGGGCTCTGCTCCACAAGCAAGTTGTTGGTAACCGAGAACACGCCGAATACGCCATTGGCGCGTATATTCACTACATTCTTATCGGCTTCGCTGTCCACTATGCCTTCCAGCGTGATATTGCCATTCTTGACTATGATCCGGATAGGCTTGATCACCGGCAAAGGATAACGCTGCAGGCTAGTAAAGCCGTAAATCGAGCGATACAGCGCAACCCGCAAACGGTCGTCATTCTGCGAAACCGGCAGCACTTCGATCTGGTTGGTGACATTCTCAACGCCTTCGATGTCTTTAATGGCGTTTTCAGCATCGCTCTTAAGCGTCGGTCTCGTGACTTGGCCCATCAGAGTAACGTTGTAGCCATCCACGCGAAGGTCAATGTTGTCAAAAACATCGAAGTAGGGAAGCATCAGGATTTCATGCCGCGCCTCTTTGGCGATGCGCGCCTGCGCTCTTTCGGAAACAGGTGTGGTTTGGGAATTTGCAATGGCAGCCGCGAGAATCGCGGTCAGAATCAGGTTACGAATCAACATACGTCCTCCTGTGGTCGCGGGGATATTCCAAGGACAGGTCCATGCGCGTCCATATCTATTGGTTGCTTACGACTCTACAGGTGCAATCCGAATACCATGTCAAAAAAACTGGAATCATGACTCGACCTTGTTCATAACACCCGGGCACAGATCATGGTGTGTAAGATGACGCAGGTCTCCTCGCGCAGTTCTTAGCTGGATTGGAAAGTAGAGCACTGCTCCTTCAGCTTCACCGGAGGCTCGGGCGGCTTTAGACGACTTCGTCTCTGAGATCCTTAGTCGGCAATGTTACGCGCAAGGCATTGAGAACCGCAGCAATATCAATGATTTCTTGTGTGATTGCGCCGGCAACAGGCGGCAGGAGCCCTGTGGCGGCCATCATCATGCCGATCATGCTCAACGCCATACCGCCCACGGCGCTCTGAAGACCTATCACGCGCATACGACGGCCGATATGAATTAACTCGTCCACCTTGCCCAAAGAAGTTTCGAGCACCACAGCGTCGGCGGCTTCCGCAGTAATGTCGCTGTTCTGGCCGAACGCGACGCCGACTGTGGCCGCCTGCATTGCTGGCGCATCATTGATGCCATCCCCGAGGAACAGAGTCGGCCCCTTCTTGGTTTCCTCCCGAACGATTTCTACTTTGTCTTCAGGACTCTTGCCGAAGAGTACCTCGCTGATCCCTACTTCGGCGGCTAAATAGCGAACTTCCGCTTCACGGTCTCCCGAAACGAGCATTACTTTGTTGACCTGATGGCGCGGTGCCAGGTGCCTGATAAAGGCGCTGCTCTCTTTTCGTGGTGCGTCGTGAAAGCGAAAGGCTGCCGCATATGCCCCATCGAGGAGTAGGATACATTCCATGCCTGGGGCGGCGGGTGGAAGTTGTGAAGTGGCAGGTCCGTCCTGTTTGAGCAAGTCTTGGCGTCCGGTAATCTGAACGAACGCTGATCCGATCAAACCGCTCAAGCCCTGCCCAGGCTTCTCGCTGATCTCGGATGCCTGAGCTAGATCAACCTTTTCTCGTCGGGCCGCCTCAAGCACACTGTGCGCGAGAGGATGTTTGGAGTATTGTTCGACGCTCGCCGCCAGCTGCAGGACGCGTCTACGCTCGAGATTTGGCGCAAACAGGATCTCGGTCAAGGCGGGTTTCCCATACGTGAGTGTCCCGGTCTTGTCGAAGATGACCGTCCGGCAAGAGCCGATCCTCTCCAGCATCGCAGGATTCTTGATAATGATGCCGCGGCTGGCGGCCACGGAGATCGCGCCGATGATGGCAACTGGGATCGCGAGCAACAAAGGACACGGAGTTGCAATCACCAACACAGCCAGAAAACGCTTCGGATCGCTCCCCAGGATCCAACCAAGCACTGCAACTGTCAATCCGAGCAGTGTATACCAGGCCCCGAGGCGGTCCGCAATGCGCCTCATCCGCGGGCGGTTGGCCTCGGCTTCTTGCATCACGCGCATGATCTTTACGTACCGCGAATCGATTGGAAGCTTGGTCACTGAAATCGTTAGAGCCGTCTCACCATTCACGGCGCCCGAGAGAACCGCCGCTCCCGGCACCTTTGCAATCTGAAACGGCTCGCCGGTCAGGTAAGATTCGTCCATCGTTCCGCGGCCCTCGACTACTGCACCATCTACGGGGCAGATTTCGTGCGGGAAGACGACGAGGCGATCGGCTATGCTCACCTTATCAAGACTTATCTCGGCAACCTGCTGGTCTGTGAGCTTATGAGCAATCCTCGGCATACGCTTTGCGAGTGCGGCCAACACGGCGGAGGCTCGTCGAGTCGCATAGTGCTCCAGAGCTACTCCGCCGGAAAGCATGAGAACGATAATTGATCCGGCCAAATATTCATCTAAAACGGCGGAAGCCGCGATCGATAGGCCTGCGAGGAGGTCGGAGCCGATCTCCCGCCGGGCGATCCTCCGGAGAAGATCGAAGAGTAGAGGCGTTCCTCCGATCAACAGGGTCAACACAAGCGGCAAATTGTATTGCCACGTGGAGGCATGCAACACATACCTGCTGATCAGATGGGCCAGAATTCCAAGAATTGCGAGCAAAGCGATGTAGGTTTCCTTGGACCATTTCTGTTTGCTGCTCTGGTTCCCGTCGGCGAGTTGCTGTGGCGGTTCGTGGAAGGATGGTTCATCTGGCGTGATGTCCGGCGCGTAGTCCACGTGTGCAGTGTTCATAACTCTGCTTGGTCGTTTCTACGAGCGGGGCATTTGTATGTCGTCGACTAATTGCCGGGCCGCAATAGGGTGATCCAGTGCTAACTGTCGCGCGAGATCCACGAGGAGCTTCCGCTCGGCGTCGGAGACCGGAGTCGTAAGTCCGAACAGTCCGCCGGATGCCGCTGCTATATCGGCGCAGCTCTGCAGGAGCGAGCTTGCGCCCGCACCATTTTGGCTCGGGGGCAATCCTTCCAGCACAGCTCTTAGAGCGTGTACCGCCGTTCGAAATACCTCCTCAGATGGCCGTTGGTCAAGCCACGTCGACAATTGTTGATCGGCGGCGGTGCCTTCCTCGATCCCTCGGGAACGAGCCAGCTCGACGATGCGATCCCGCTCGGCACGACTCACCGCACCGTCAATCCACGCTACTTCAATCAGCGGCACAAGATGAAGCAACATTGCATTCCCCCGATTAAAGCCAACTCTGGCGAGAGCATCCAGGATCGCTTGGTCCTTGACGTGAGACACTTCCGCCAACTGCAGCCGCTCCTTTTCTAAGGCAGCGCGCTTGCGCATCTGGTCGAGCAACTCGACATTGAGCCGGTGGAAGTACTCCTCTTCTGTTGTTAGTGGCTCGTGCTTAGCGGTACTTTCCAGAGACATTCTATTCTCCACCGACGCTGAAGTTCTTGAGGTCTCTTAGCGTACTGCTAAAGGAAAAGGCCTTTTCCTTATTGCTTTGGGCCTCGGCCGACCGGGCGATCAAGTGTACAAGTTTTTGAACGTTCTTTCCGATTGGGTTCAAAGTATTTGACATATTCGCCAATTGTATGGCGGTAGTCCTCCGCCAAATCCGGCCTCTCCCGATTAAGCGCGGGAATTCCCAGAAAGGGATGTGGTTAGCCAATTGCGATAGAACCAGTGGTGCAAAACCAATTGCTAGAAGCCCCCGAAAAAATCGTTCGGCTGTATTCGGGAAGATATGTCCGGGACGCTACACTCTTGTTGCTGACCGGCCTAGCTCTCTATTTGTGCTGGCTCCTGGCGAGGCCTTTCCTAGCGGGAATTACGTGGGCTCTGGCATTGGCCGTGGTCGCTTATCCACTCAATCACTGGTTAGAGCGCTGGTTGCGGGCAAATCCGGCAGCCTTGTTTTCCGTTCTTGCGGTCGTCATCGTTCTTCTTGCACCTGGGGCTTTCCTGATTCAGAAGGCCCTGGAGGAAGCCGGCGATGGCTTGGGGACGATCGGCCAGAATTTCAGTTCCGTGCGCCTTCAGGAAACGGTGGAGCGGTATCCGTCCTTTGCGAGAGTCTTTGATTGGCTTGCAGCGCGGTTCGACTTGAATCAGGAGTTAAAGCGTGCTGCCGGAGCGCTCGCAAGCCAGGCGTCCGCAGTGCTCGGCGGCTCCGTCCGGCTGGTTACCCAAATCGTCATCATGTTGGTCACGCTGTTCTACTTCCTTCGGGATCATAAGCGTCTGCTTCAGTATGTGCGGCGGCTTCTACCGCTTTCTGAGCCTGAGACGGACCAGTTGTTCCGCCGAGTGTCGGATACCATCTCCGCCACGCTCTACGGCAACGTGATCGTTAAGCTCGTGCAAGGTGTACTCGGTGGCGCTATGTTCTGGTTTCTTGGTTTGCCCGCCCCGGTTCTATGCGGAATGGCGATAGCACTATTCGCCATGCTGCCAATGGTCGGCACGTCTATCATCTGGGGACCAGCAGCGATCTTTCTCCTCATTCAAGGCAGCTGGGTGAAAGCCATCGTGCTGGCAGTCTGGGGATCTCTGGTGGTAAGCCTCATCGACAATTTTCTTTATCCCATCCTGATAGCCAGCGAATTGCGAATCCATACCCTCGGCGTTCTCCTTTCTATCCTCGGTGGATTGATCGCGTTTGGAATCGCAGGGATCGTGCTTGGTCCCGTCATTCTTGCTTCGACAGTGGCATTGCTTGAGGTCTGGCGCCATCGCGCCGAGGGTGAGCCTGAAAGGAGTTCATAATGCCCCGGTTGAAACAGATCCTGTTCCCAGTCGACTTTTCCGGGCCGTGTGTGCGCACGGCGAAGGCTGTCTCTATGGTTAACAAGCATTTCAAGGCCACGTTGACGCTCTTGCATACACCAAGCATCCCCCTTCTGCCCGAAATCACTTACCCAGCGCGTCTCTATTCGGCCCTGCGAAAGGAGATTCAAAAGGACGCCACAAGCGCGATGGAGCGTTTCGTGGCGCGTCATTTTGCTTCCCAGGTCGTGAAGAGCGTGATTGACGAAGGCGACCCTGCGCAGGTGATCACTGATTATGCCCACAAGCACAAAATCGACCTCATCATGATGCCGACGCATGGTTACGGCCCGTTTCGCCGATTCTTGACGGGCTCTGTTACTGCGAAGGTCCTGCACGATGTTCTTTGCCCCGTATGGACCTCCGCACATAGCGAGCGCGCTAGGCCGCAAGCAGCCGGGGCGTATCGAAACATCCTTTGTGCCGTGGACTGCAATAGCGACGCCGTGGCGTTGATTCGATGGGCTGGCTGGCTCCGACGCCACTATCAAGCGACCGTCAAATTGGTGCACGTGATTCCCACGCTCAACGAGACCTCTCGCAACCGCGGCGAAGTGGAACTCCGGCGATACTTCCTTAAACGCGCACTACCGGAATTCGACATCCTTATGGATCAGGCAGGTTTTCGGGCCGAACTGCTGATTCGTGGGGGCAATATTCCCACCACACTTGCTGAGACGGCGCGTGAGCAACATGCGGATTTGTTGATCGTTGGCCGAGGACACACGCGAAAGGCGCTGGGACGGCTGCGCACGCATTCGCTCGCCATCATTCGTGAGTCCCCCTGTCCCGTCATCAGCGTTTGAGCGGCCGCCACCCCAACCTATGACCAATTGGCATCAACTGGATCCGCCCTCCGTTCTTCAAAAACTCATCACCGATCCAGTAGCCGGGCTGAGCGACGTCGAAGCAACCACACGGCTGGCCGAATATGGTCGTAATGAGCTGGCGGGCAGCGGGATCAAAAGCCCATGGCTGATCCTATGGGAACAGCTAACGGCTCTATTGATGATTGTCCTCATTGTCGCTGCCGTTGTTTCGGCTGCCCTCGCAGACTACAAAGATGCCGCGGCCATCGGGATCATCGTCGTCCTCAACGCCCTCCTAGGATTCAGCCAGGAATATAGAGCGGAGAAGGCGATCGCCGCATTGAAGAAGTTAGCCGTTCCGTCCGTTCGGGTTCGGCGAGGCGGAGAAGTGCGGGAGATACAAGCTTCTTTGTTGGTCCCGGGCGATGTCATACTTCTCGAGGCCGGGAACTTTGTCGCTGCCGATTGCCGTCTCTTCGATAGCGCCAGCCTCCAGACCCAAGAAGCCGCGCTGACTGGCGAGTCGGAATCAATCCAAAAAACAACGGAAGCCATCGCGCGGGCGGACCTGCCGCTAGGCGACCGGCACAATATGGCCTACATGGGGACACACGTTACTGCTGGGCGTGGTGAGGCCGTCGTCACAGAAACTGGCATGCGCACCGAACTCGGCCATATAGCCACGCTGATTCAAAAGGTCGATCGCGAGCCAACGCCGCTTCAGCGCCGCCTCAACCAGCTCGGCAGGAGCCTGGCCGCGGCTGCGTTGCTTATAGTCGGGTTGATCTTTGTCCTCGGATTACTGCGCGGGGAGGAACTGAAGCTCTTGTTTCTGACTGCGGTGAGCATCGGCGTCGCCGCGGTGCCGGAAGGACTACCGGCAGTAGTGACGATCGCGCTAGCGTTGGGTGCGCAGCGAATGCTCAAGCGGCGGGCGCTCATCCGCAAGCTGCCGGCCGTGGAGACGCTGGGATCGGTCACCGTAATCTGCTCTGACAAGACGGGGACGCTTACTGAAAACCTGATGACAGTGTCAGTCCTCCAATTGCCTGACGAGAGCCTCAACTTGGAATCCGACCTCTGTACCGACGGCGATGCGGCCAGGTTTCGTCTGCTGCTCACGGTAGGCGCGCTGTGCAACGATGCGCGAATGCCGTCCGATTTGGCACAGGCAAGATCAACGACGCCACTGGGTGATCCCACCGAAGTGGCTTTAGCGGTCGCCGCGAGCCGGTTCGGTCTGAGGAAACCCGATCTGGAAAAACAATTTCCAAGGGTTGCGGAAGTTCCGTTCTCGTCTGAACGGAAACGGATGACAACGGTCCATCGTGCGCCGTCTGATTCCACACCAGTGACCTTGGTGGGACTCGGCCAGTTCCCATACCTGGCGTGCACGAAGGGCGCCGTCGACAGCCTGTTCGAAATATCACGCGCTGTCTTGGTGCATGGGCGGGCCGAGCCGCTGAATCAGGCCTGGCGCGATTCTCTCGTTAGCGCCAACGAAAGGCTTGCGAAGAAAGGCATGCGCGTCCTGGGCATCGCTTTTCGCGGTCTGGAGTCTCCCCACGCGGATACCGAACTCGAGCAGGATCTCACCTTCGTGGGCATGGTGGGGATGATGGATCCTCCTCGACCCGAGGCGTTTCCTGCCGTCGCCAGATGCAAGACGGCAGGCATCCGCCCGGTCATGATTACAGGCGATCACCCCATGACTGCCCAATCCATTGGCGATCGCGTGGGAATCAGCAGCCAAGAACGCATTGTTACGGGACGGCAATTGGATCGGCTCTCCTCAACGGATCTCGAGCGCATCGCTGACTCGTCGCAGATCTACGCGAGAGTATCACCGGAACACAAGCTGAAGATCATCGAGGGCCTCCAACGCCGCGGTCATATAGTCGCGATGACGGGAGATGGCGTGAATGATGCTCCCGCGCTCAAAAAGGCGGACATTGGAGTTGCCATGGGTGTCGCCGGCACAGATGTAGCTAGAGAGGCGGCCGACATGGTTTTGCTGGATGACAACTTCGCGACCGTCGTCGCCGCCGTAGAAGAGGGTCGAGTCATTTACGACAACGTACGTAAGTTTATTCGGTATATCTTGACGACCAACTCAGGGGAGATTTGGGTCATGCTTGCCGCCCCGTTGTTGGGAATGCCGCTGCCGCTTCTGCCCCTCCAGATCCTCTGGATGAATCTGGTGACCGACGGCCTTCCCGCGCTTGCGTTGGGAGTGGAGCCACCGGAAGCTGGACTTATGCAGCGGCCTCCATATCGACCGGACGAGAGCATTGTTGCTCGCGGCCTGGGGCGCCACGTGCTCTGGGTGGGCCTGCTGATGGCATCTCTTTCGCTCGGAGTGGGCTATTGGCATTGGCATGCTGGCGATTCCAATTGGCAAACCCTGCTTTTCACCACACTCACTTTGTCCCAGATGGCGCACGTCATGGCCATCCGATCTGAACGCCGATCGCTCTTTCATATTGGCCTCATGTCAAATAAGCCGCTGTTAGGCGCCGTGTCCCTCACTGTGCTTCTCCAACTCGGGCTGTTGTACGTGCCGTTCCTGCAAGCAATCTTCAAAACTCGCGCTCTCTCATTTCGGGACCTCGCTTTGACGCTCGCGATAAGTTCGCTTATTTTCATCGCTGTTGAGTTTGAAAAATGGATTCTCGAACGCAGACATCCCTAATAAGGTCGACGTAGGACCGACGGAGGCGAAAGGCCCTCAGCGTTCCGCTACCATGTTTCTATGCTTAAATTGCTTGGACTTTTGTGCGCTGCCGCCCTGTTAGCCTACGCCGCCGAACTGGATCAAGTGGCGTACGGGAAGTATTTGGTCGAAGAAGTCGCCAAGTGCCAGGACTGCCACACTCCTCGCGGCGATAACGGCGAATTGGACGCCACCAAGTGGCTCAAGGGCGCCACCCTAGATTTTGGGCCCAATCACGAGATGAAGGGCTGGCACAAAACG
>Ga0207664_10002767_pt1 | contig 11645 bp, 6 predicted proteins | sample LARL83metaG_FD_184349 | JGI IMG/M metagenome (GOLD analysis project Ga0207664, IMG submission 184349) | Corn, switchgrass and miscanthus rhizosphere microbial communities from Kellogg Biological Station, Michigan, USA - LAR L8-3 metaG... | ecosystem: Host-associated > Plants > Roots >...
AGGGTTCGGTTCCGGCCGTGTCCGCACTGTCACGGTCTTGGTCACGGTCTTGCCTTTTTGCGCAAGAAAGCCGTCTGGATCCGACATCACGAACCGCGCTTCATACGCCGTATCCGGTTCCAGATCCAGAATGCTGCCTGCAAACATGTTGGGAGAGACAACGTCAAACACACCCTGGTTCTGGTAGATCCGTTCGCCCTGTAAACGCAGGAGCGGCAACCCCTGCTTCCACTGCGTCTCGCCCTGCTTGCGGTACGACACCCCAACCTGTGCGTTGCGATTGTCGTCGCCTTGAATGAGCCATTCAAAGCCAAGGTTGATCAGCGTGGGATGGTCGATGATGAACTCGCCCGGCTGAACCTTGTTCTCGTTTGCCGCAACGCAGACGCTATCCAGAAGGAGCACAGCAAGACAAATCGTGCACCACGATCGAACTATCATGAACGAATGCGTACGAACGAGCGATCGATCTCAGAGATCTCGCCCGTGCCCGCCATTCCCATATCGGCAGCCAACTCTGCCCGTAGAATGTCCATAACGCGCACCACGCCCCTTTGTCCGAACGCCGCCAAGCCCCAGAGATAAGGGCGGCCGATCCCAACTGCCGCGGCACCCAGCGCGAGAGCTTTAAACACATCCGTGCCACGCCGGAAACCGCCGTCCACGAGCACAGGTATCTTTCCGCCGGCGGCGCGCACACATTCCGGCAGCGCTTCGATAGTCGAGCCCACTTGATCCAATTGCCGCGCCCCGTGGTTGGACACGATCACGCCCGAAATTCCGTTTTTGACGGCGAGCTCCGTGTCCTCGGCGGTCATCACTCCCTTGACGACTACCGGGAGCTTGCTGGCCTCTCTCAATCGTTGCAGCGTATCCCACTTTGGCGTTGGAAATGGTCGAGGCGTTGGTACGTCGCCGGCCGTCCACAGAACATCGTCTGGTTTGTAGACGAGCTCGCCTTTTTCATTCCGGGGAACTCCTGTACCCTGGCACCAGTTGCGCACCAGGCCGTTATGCATGCTGCGCTCGCGATGAGAGACCTGGTAGATGTCGACCGTGACCGAGATGCCCGAGCAGCCCTGATCCTCGAGGGTTTTAGCGAAGTCGACCATCTGGTTCTTGGTGCGAAACTCGGCCGCGGTGGTGAACTGCCACCAGACTTTAGGACCTTTACCAGCCGAGAGAACGTTGTTGATGCCTCCTCCGGTGATCATCATGGAGTTGGAAGTTCCGGCGGCCAAAGCGGTCTCCTGTTCGCCGTTGGGAATGAAGCAATTCTTGCCACCCGTTATCGACAGATAAATCGGTTGCGTCAATTTCTTTCCGAACAGTGTGATCGAAGTGTCGATCGAACTCACGTCATTGAGGAGAAAGTGTGGCCGTATAAGAATGTCATCGAAATGGGTTCGATTTGCACGTAGCGACACCTCGTCATCGGACCCCTCGTCCAAGTAATCCCAGGCGAGCGGATCCAGTCTCGCCTTGGCCAACTTGGCGAAGTCGAACACGTTCACCTGTTTGAGTAAAGGATCGTCCAGGTCACCGTACTTCCGATCTGCTTTGAGCAGAGGTGACGCTGCCACAAATTGCCAAAACTTGAGGATCGACTGACGCCGGGTCATGGGAGACACGATATCACACTTTTTGGGATCAATGATAGATCATTGCTCTTCGTTGGCCGGAGGAGCTTCCGTTGACTTCGATGCCGCGGACGAAATCCATCGGAAAGCAAAGCCGGTGAAGGCTTTGCGAACCGTGGCCGAGAATTCCGGCTCTTCCATTGATCGTAGAGCCTCCACTAGAGTGTAATGTTCCCGACCCATTGCGGCCGTCAGCGGATGGGCGCTCGCAAGCACGACGAAAGTGAACAGAGGCGCCATTAACCGCTCCAGGGTCTCCGCTAGAAACGGATTGCCGGACAGCTTCCAGCAGTAGCGATGAAATTCAAAGTCGCATTCCAGGAACTCGCGCCGATTCTCGTTCTGCCCGGCTTCGACCAACCGATCCACCAGATTCCTCAGATGATCCACATCGGACTTAGTGACCAGGGGGCGAGCCCACTGCAACGCAAGGGTTTCCAGTTCCACTCGCAGCGTATAGAGTTGACGGACCTCATCGGGATCAAAAGCGGTGATGAAAGTTCCTTTGTTTTTAACGCGGCGGACGAACCCTTCATGCTTAAGCGAAATGAGGGCCTCGCGCACAGCGGGGGTCCCAACGTTCATCTGCTTTGCGATTTGGCGTTCCACGATCGCCGCGCCAGGCCTCAATCTGCCCGAGAAGAAGGCGTCCTTTAATGCAGCCACGACGCCCTCCGCTAAAGAGACAGGTTCAAGCTGCGGGAAGACAGAGCTATCTGCCTTTTGTTTACTTACAGATCCAGGGGTCATGTTGTAAAGATCATAATATCACGAAAACGCTCGATGATCTATCATCGGTTGACAGCACCGCGAGGGCATGTTATAAACATCCTTCGTATAAACCCGAGGGAGAACTATGAAACCAGCTACAACGGTGACCAAGTTGTGCCGTGTAATGGAGCAATTCCAAGAACGGCAGTCCTTTGGAATTACGGATCTGGCCCGTCGAACGGAACTACTCCCAAGCGACGTACATCGAATCCTCACGTCGCTCCGCGCGTTTGGATATATCGAACAGGATCCCGAGACCAAGAAGTATCGCCTTGGATTTTCGCTTTTGCGCCTTGGTCTTACGGTTTTTCGGCGAAATCAACTCCGTGAGAAAGCGCATCCGGCGCTGGTACGGCTTTCGCAGAAGATCGCTGCCGCGACCTATCTCGCGCTGCTGGATGAAAGAGAGTCGAACGTTCTTTTGGTCGATCAGGTGGAAGGGCCGAACGACCCTGTGTTCCTGGACCATTTGGGTGGATCACAGCGCCTTCATTGTACGGCGCTGGGCAAGATAATTATGGCCAATGTGAGCCGCGACATCGCACTCTCTGCACTGGAAAAAAGTAGTTTAACGAAATGTACTCGCCACACCATCACGGACATTTCAACTCTGGAGCTGCAGTTCGAGGAGATTCGCCGTTTGGGCTATGCGGTGGACCGAGAGGAGTATACAAATGGTGCGTGCTGCTTAGCATCCCCGCTCCGGGATCACGCAGGCAGCGTGGTTGGCGCGATCAGCACATCGATGCCATCTTCCCAGTTTGTTGCTTGGGACGAATCACGCTTAGCAGCCCAACTGAAGGCTGTCGCGCTTCAGGTATCGGCCTCCCTGGGCGCCTTCAAAAGCCGCCTCGCTGTGAGTACGTTCGGCGTCTAAAACAACAGCCGCAAGCTGAACTGAATGTCGCGCGGCGTTCCCACTGTGGCAGTAATAACGCCGGCGGCGGGGTTCCCGATGGTTTGGCCGGGCAAGTCAAACTGCGGATGATTCCAGATATTGAAGAATTCGCCCCGGAACTGCACTTGGAATCTCTCGGTGGCGGCGAACTGCTTGAACACCGAAAAGTCCACGTTAGTGCGGCCTGGACCGCGCAGAATGCCCCGGCCGGCGTTTCCGTATGTAAACTGAGCCGGCGTTGCCCATGGAGCCCCAGGAGTGTTCAAAGCCGTGTTGAACCAATGCGTGATGGTGGGGTCAGAGATGTGCCAGTCGCCGAGTAGATTTGGCCGGCTGGAAGCGCCGGTGTTAGCGACAGAGTTCGCGAGCACTGGGGCAAAAGGCAGACCGGTCTGCTTTGTGAAGATCATGTTCACCTGCCAGTCGCCGAGCAGCGTGTCCGCCCACTTTTGCCCGAAGTGGAATCGCTTGCCCCGGCCAATCGGCAAATCGTAGAGCAAGGTCTGGCTGAAACGATGCCGGACATCGAACAGGCTGTTGCCCCGGTCGAGGAACAGGTAGCGGGGGTCCTGCGGGATAGGTCCCTCACCATTTCCGCCCTGCTGCAATGGAACGTCGTCAATGGAATGAGCGTACGTATAGGCGCTCAAGAAACTAAGGCCATTGGAGAAGCGTTTCTCGGCGGTCAACTGCAGCGAGTGGTAATTGGAATTGCCGCTGGTCGCGGTGATGGTATCCCCGACCACACCGGGGGCAATGCTGTAGAGTGGAAACCGCGGCGCAACCGCGCCGGGGCCGGGAACGGCTTGATTGTAGTTGTAGTTGATGTCCAGCTTGCGGCCGAGATTTCCCAAATAAAACGCCTTCAGCACAATGTTCGTGGCCTTCAGCTCGTGTTCCATACCGAAGTTGAACTGCTGCGCGTAAGCGTTGCTGTAATTCGACGGCACCGTCAGAAAGCTGCCGACCGGATTGTTGGAGACCGTAGCGAAATCGGTTGCCGGCGCAGGCGGGAGGCCATTCTGAACCTTACCGTAATTGGGTGCGAGCTCGTTGACCGTGACAGCGTCGGAGGCGGCAAACGGCAGATATCGATGCATGCGGTACAATCCACCGCCCGTTCCGGAGGCGTTGTAGAAAATGCCGAAGCCACCGCGTAGCACGGTGCTCTGGAACAGTTGATAGGCGAATCCAAAACGCGGCGCAAACAACTTCCACTGCGTCTGAATTCCCACGTGCCGGTCCGTATTGTAGCCCGCGATCATCACCTTGCCGGTCTGGTTATTAAGATTCATCATACGATTGGCTACCTCAACCGGAGGCGGCAGATATTCGTAGCGCAACCCGAGGTTGAGGGTCAGGCGGCTGTTCACCCGCCAGTCGTCGGCGATGTAGGTCCCGATTTCCAGCACGCGGTAGCCGGCCCAGACCAGTTGGAGGTCCTGCGCCAAAGAGCTGTACGCGCCTAACAGGAGGCCTGCCATGCCGTCGCCCGTGCCAGCCGGCTTGTTTGGGTCCGCGGTGAAATTAGTGTCGAAGTTGAAAAGCCCATTCCCCTGGTTCATCTGGAAGTCGATGATCTGCCGGCGCACCAGGCTGGTTCCGAACTTCAGCGTATGATTCCCGCGCAGATTTGTGAAACTCGCAACTGGGTTGAAAGTGTTTTCCAAACGGATGGTAGGGATCGACGCCGGACCGCCGATGCCGGTGTATCCACTCGGGCTGAAGATCGGCATGCCGTTCGCCTGGGGTAACTGATTGGAATAGGGCACGCCGAGCAGCGTGCCAAGACCAGGTCCGCTTGAAGGCGCCTGGGCATCCAGGTTGTGCATGTTGAAGCGCGAGAATCCCATGCGGAAATCACCCAGGAATGACGGACTGAAGGTGTGCGTGAGAGCCGCCACGGCATTGTATGCGATCTGGTTATTGGTCCCGGCGTAGGTGGTGCTGTTGCCGAGGTTGAGCGGAATCGAAACGCCGGGGACGTTGCGAAAGCCGAAAGTAGACGGGGTCTCAGTGCGAGTATCCTGGCGGGAGAAACGGCCGAAGACCGTGTTCTTCGAGCTCATAGCGTAATCGACACGAGCATCACCTTGGTCGTATTGCTGTCCCAGCACGGGATTCGTGAACTGGTTGCCGACCAGTCCTGGCGATGTCGGCAGCGGGTAAGCCTGAATCAGACGCGAGGTAACGGAATCAAAGCGGCTGAGCGGGATCTTATCGCCCTGGAACTCGGTGCGTGTGTAGCCGCTGGCTGTGCCCGGTGTGGGGATCACACTACCAGGGTCGTAAATCGGCCGAACGGCGCTGAAATCGCCCATCCGCTCAGCCGCAGTAGGAACCGTATTCACGCTGGTCACGGTGCCCTGCTGTTTGCGGAAGCCCTCATAGTCGGTGAAGAAGAAAACCTTGTTATGGACGATTGGACCACCCAGGCTGGCGCCGAACTGATTCTGGCGATACGGCGGCTGAAGCGTAGAACCCTTGGCGTTGAAAAAATTGCGTGCATCCAGGTCGTTGTTGCGGATGAATTCGAACGCGCTTCCGTGGAAGTTGTTACCGCCGCTTTTGGTGACCACGTTGACCGTAGCTCCCGAGTTACGCCCCTGCTCGGCCCCGAACAGATTGGTCTGCATCTTGAATTCCAGGATGTCCTCTACGCTGGGCCGCACAGTGATCAACGCGTTCCTGCGGAAGTTGTCATCCACGCCGTCAAGACTGAAGTTGTTCGACATCTCGCGATTCCCGTTTACCATTAGCTCCGCGCCGGGCCGCGTGTCGTCGGGACGCGAGCCGCTGCCGATGGTTCCCGCGGGACCATAGCCGACGCCGATCGCCCCCGGACTCAGAATCGCGAGCTGTGCGAAGTTGCGGCCATTCAGAGGGAGATCGCTGACCGCTTTGGTCTCGATGACCTGGCCAACCGAGGAGTTGGACGATTCCAGCAGCGGAGCGGCCGCCTTCACTTCGATCGTCTCCGAGACCGCGCCAAGCTGTAGGGCGAAGTCTATGCGAGCCACCTGGTTTATTTCCAGCCGTACACCCTCGCGGGCGGTCTGACGAAAGCCTTCCTTTTGCGCGGTGATGTTGTAGTTGCCGGGCGGGAGCAGAGTAACTTCGTAAAAGCCCGACGAATCAGAGGCGGCCTCGCGCTGAATTCCAGTATCTACATTCGTGACTGTGACGCGGGCACTGGGAATTACGGCATTACTGGTATCGGTGATCGCGCCATTTACACGGGCAGTGGTTTGAGCCGACGAAATGGCAGACCATGTGATTAGCAGGATGGCCGCCACAATGAGACGGTACGAATGAAGCGCGAACATACTAACCTCCTGAGATTCGTGATGTAGCAGATTGCGCCGGGGTACTTCACAATATATACCCATTACGTCTCCAATGGCCTAAAAAATAAGCTTCAGCCCCATCTGAAGGACTCGCGCTCCCGTTGCCGTCGATGCGGTCGCAACCGTGGTAATTTTTCCGAACGTGCCCGCGCTGAGATTTGTGCTGGGGTCCCCAAATTGAGGATGGTTCAGAACATTGAACGCCTCGAAGCGATATTCCAGGCCCGCTCGCTCGGTGATCCTCGTCATCTTGAAGAAGGATGCGTCAAAGTTCCAGTTGCCTGGTCCGTTGAAAGCGTTACGCCCCTCATTCCCAAACGCTCCCATGGGCGCCTTTACGAAAGATCCAGTATTCAAGTACAGCTGATTGAAGGCTGGCCCTGAGGGCAACAGGGGACTTCCGACGATATTCACGCGTTCATTTGCCACCGCGACGCCATTGAGCACCGTGTCCACTCCGGGATTTACCGTTAACACGTCGCCGCTGACATACCTGAAGATTCCATTGACTTGCCAGCCCTGAGTGAACTTGCTCACCAACCCCCTTTTGCCAGGAAGCGGGATCTCCGCTATAAACGTCGCGAAAAAGACTTGCCGATGATCGAAGTCTGCGGGTCCGTACTCGGGCGCTAAGTTCAGAGGATTCTGAGGAAGGGAGGCATTGCGGTCCAGCGACTCGTAATCAAGAGCTTTGGACCATGTGTAATTCAGTCCGACGCTTACGCCCTTTACGAAGCGCCGGTTGGCCGCCAATTGAAGACTGTTGAAATTCGAGTTGCCGCCCGTGTAGGCCTCGTTGATCGTGCTGAAGTTGGGGTTGATGCGCCGGGCGTTAATATTTCCCGTAGTCGACAGCGGCTGCCCATTCGATCCATTGCCGGGAATGAACACGGCGGGATCCTGTTCGACGTTCAGGACCAGGTGGGTTCCCTTCGACCCAACGTACGCCGCCGACACAACTGTATTCCAAGGGATTTGCCGCTGGATCGATAAATTCCACTGCTGGCTGTACGGTGTGTGCCAATCGGGGCCAAAGAACCTCTGTATCTGAGCCGGTAGAACGAATTGGATGGCGGCCTTTCCCGCGGGAGTTGTGGGAGCCGTATACGGGAACGGATCACCGCCGGGGAATCCTAACCACGGATTGACAAAGCCTTGCGGGTTGTTGTTCTCGACCACGTTAAGATTGAGGACAAACGGCTGAACGATCTGGGTTTCATTCTCTAAATAGTCGCGTTCTGTGTTGTAAAAGATGCCATAGGCGCCGCGAATACTGGTCTTTGAGTCCGGTCCGAAGGGCAGCCAAGCAAAACCGAAGCGCGGAGCAATATTGCCCCAGTTCCTCGGATGAGTGATCGGAGTGATTCCGGGATCGCCGGGGAACACTAGACCCAGTGGAGCGTTCGGATAAAGGGTCGACTTTTGACCGGGCCGGAAGGCCGTAGTTTCACCATTGCCATCTACAACGCCCAAGCTGGGCTCCCATCGCAGCCCCAGGTTCAACGTCAGATTCCGCCGCGCCTTCCAGTCGTCCTGGATAAATGCTGCGAAGGAGTTGTATATGCTATCGGTACGAACCGTGGATGATTCCTGGGAGAACTGATTGGGACGCCCGAGCAGATACTCCGCCCAGCCATTGTTAGCGATGCTGCCACCCCAACTGTAGGTTGAACCATCGGCCGAAATGTTCTCGTGCCGGTAGGCCTCAGTGTGCGAAAACTCACCACCAAGTTTGATGAGGTGCGATCCGAGAGTGATCGTTAAGCTATCCCTAAATTCATGAACCCACGGAGTCACATCGAAGTAGGTGTTTCCGTTCGTTCCAAAGTATCCGGCAATGCTGCCAAATCGCGTACTGACGACGTACTTTGGGTCGGAGGGGACCGTCATGACTCCGGCATCCTGGAACCGGAAGCCAGGAGCGACGCCGGCACTACCGGGATATTGACCGGGATCAATGGGGTCACAATTCCGTTGGAAGTGCAAGTCATTGAACGTGTAGGTAAACGAGTTCACCTTGGTCGGCGACAGAATTTTTGTATAGTTGAAAGCCATGTGGTTGTTGGTCCAGTGGCTGTAGCCTTCTTCGAAGGGAAGACCGAAGTTCGACACCAGGTAGTTGTCGTTATAGAAGTAGCTGATATTGATCCGGTCACGATCGGTCAGCGAGTGGTCGAACCGAAGGACGTACTGATTTATGTTCTGGCTGCCCGGGGCATTAAAGTTCAGGATGTTGCCAGGCGCATTTGGAAGAGGGAAAAGCAGGCTGGCTATTTTTAGAGCAGGCTGCGAGATCTGGGAGGCCGGAATCATATTATTCTGAAAGGGCAAGCCGGTAGTAGGATCTATTGGTTTGTTCTTGCTTTGCGAAAAATCGCCGGCTACTTCTAGAGCAGAGGGCATCGGACCGGCCGACCCGGGGCTGGATTGCACATTGCGGAGCGATTCCCAGGAAAAGAATAGGAAGCTTTTATCCCGCTTTATAGGACCGCCTACACTGGCGCCGAACTGGTTCTGCTTCAGTGGATTCTTAGGCAGGAAGGTTCCGCCAAAGAAGAACTGATGGGCATCCATGAGGTCGTTTCTTAGGTAATCGTAAGCGCTGCCGTGGTAAGAGTTAGTGCCGCTCTTGATAACGGCGCTCACGAGTGATCCGGCACTGCGTCCGTATTCGGAATCGAAGGAGCTGCTTACGACGCTGAATTCCCGCAAAGCGTCGGGGTTCGGTAGAGAGGCCGGCGTACCGGTATACACATCCACATTCGTGCCGCCATCGAGGATCACGTTGTTATCGCTGCCCCGTGATCCGTTTACTGAGATTCCATTTTCCTCGGAAAGGCTCACTCTGGCGCCGGGCTGGTTGACGCTGCCAGGTACGAGTGTCTGCAAACTTAGGGCGTCACGCCCGTTTAGCGGCAGATCCTCGATGAGCTCTGTGCGGACAGTCGACCGCAGCGACGAAACGGCGGTCTCTACCGTCGCCACGCTGCTAGACACCTCTATCGACTCGCTCACATTTCCGACTTCAAGCGTGAGGTCGGCGGTGTATACCTGCTCGGCGACAAGATTGATACCAGTTCGATTTTCCTTCTTGAATCCAGCCGCGGAGACTTCGATTCGATAGTTCCCAATCGCCAATTGCGTGAAATTGTAGCGGCCGGCCTCGTCGGTAGGGGCGGTCTCGCGCAAGCCCGTGGCATCGTTGATTAACGTTACCTGAGCATCCGGCACCAAGCCTCCGCCAGAATCGCTAACCACACCGACGATTCGAGCAGTCCCTTGGCCGTAAACGAGATAGCCCGTTGCCATGAGCGCAAGAACTAGTACAAAGAAACGTCTGACCTTCATCTGCCCCCCAACTCGAGGGAATTAAGCGCAGATCCCCCGAGTTCTCACCAGTGCGCCTATCACTGTGTCATCGGGGCAGGAATCGGTCAAGCAGATTTCAAAATAGTTGAATAGTTTAGGGAATGGGCCGTAACGACGGCGCACGTTGTTCGTTGGTCCACGCAGATCCAGAACGAAGGGGCCGTCGTTAGTAAGTCGCCCGGCCGCCACTGAGATCGAAAACGGCTCCGGTGCTAAAGCTGCATTCCTCCGACGCCAGCCATGACACAAGCGCCGCCACTTCCCGCGGTTGCCCAACGCGCCCCATGGGGATCTTCGAGACCATATAGTTCACTGTCTCGGTAGTCAGCTGCTTCAGAAGTTCGGTCTCAATCACTGCTGGAGTGATGCAATTTACGTACACGCCTTTCGTCGCAACTTCTTTTCCTAGGGCTTTCGTGAAACCAATTACGCCTGCCTTGGCGGTCGAATACGCGGGCATGTTCGGGTTGCCTTCTTTCCCGGAAATTGACGCGATATTTATGATGCGCCCAGAGCCTCTAGCCAGCATGGAAGGCAGCACAGCCTTCGTGCAATAGAATACGCCGTCCAGATCGATCGCCATCACGCGACGCCACTCGACGTCCGGGTACTCGTGAACGGGAGCCGCTTTCCCCGTGATACCCGCATTGTTCACCAGCACGTCGATCGACCCGCAGCGATCGAGCACTTCGGCCGCCATGCGGTGTACAGCGGCGCTATCAGTCACATCCACACCGATGCCCATTCCAGACAGCGCCGCGGCTGCAGTGATTGCCGCCGGCTCGTCGACGTCCGCTACAACTACTTTGAATCCGTCCTGCGCCAAGCGTCCAGCAATGGCCAGGCCAATCCCTTTGGCGGCGCCGGTAACAATGGCAGTTTTCATGAACCTCAGGATACCCGTTATTTCGCGATCGGCTCCTTCATCCAGCTCCATGTTGTCTCTCGTTGGAGGTGGCGACGGACAAAAAACTGAGGAGAACATTCAAGTGTCTGGCCCTGCCGAAATCAGACAAGCTGCCAGAAACGTGACAAGATCGTTCAAATCTCCGCCATAGGCGTCGGGGCCCACGCCGAGTTCTTCGGCTAGCTGGTTATCGCGATTGCCCCAAAAGGTCGGATACCCAAATGACTTGGCTCTTTCCCAGCCTGTATGACCCACTCAATCGACGGGGAGGAGCGGATGACGCTCCTCCCGAATTGTTACGCAAGGACTGGAAGGCTACCAATTGAATTTGGCAGTGATCTGGAGGACGCGAGGGCTGCTGCTGAAGGTGTTGGTAGGGTTGTTGAACAAGGGATTGCTGACCGTTACGTAAGCTTGAACATTACCTAGAAAATTATTCAACGTGTTCGCATTGTTGATCGATCCACCCGGCAAAAACTGCGGGTGGTTAAAGAGATTGAACGCTTGACCGGCCAGATCGACTTTAAATCGCTCCCGCACCTGCTTGATGAGGGAGAAGTCGATGTTGTCGGCAGTGTTGCAAGTTTCGGAACAGAACAAGAGTTCACAGAGAAGATGTCGTTCCTCGGGACCTTAGGCGGCCACTTCGAAGAGTTCGTTGATGAACTGATTCTGACGCCGGATGCCACTCCCGCTCAGCCACCGCACTTGGC
>Ga0207664_10002768_pt1 | contig 11644 bp, 8 predicted proteins | sample LARL83metaG_FD_184349 | JGI IMG/M metagenome (GOLD analysis project Ga0207664, IMG submission 184349) | Corn, switchgrass and miscanthus rhizosphere microbial communities from Kellogg Biological Station, Michigan, USA - LAR L8-3 metaG... | ecosystem: Host-associated > Plants > Roots >...
CGAAGTAGGCCGTATCGGCTGCTGAAGTGGTATTGCCAGTGCCGAAGCAGCTGCCGTCTATCACTTCCGTCTGGCTGCCCTTGGCCTCGAACGGCCCGACCGCGGTGATCTTGGGCGTACACGGCGGGGGCGGAGTTGAGGGCTTGGATCGGGATGATGAGGACACTCCACCCCCGCCCCGAGAAGACGACAACGAAGATCCTCCAGCCCGGCCCGGAGAAGACGACGCGCCAGGTGCCGTGGAGTTGGTGCCTCCGACTGCGAGGTTCGACGTCGCGGTGACCGTAACTACTGCGGATGCCCGGGCGGTGCCGAGCTGGGCGGTGATCACGGCGGTGCCGGGGCCGACAGCGACTACGGTGTCCGTGGCGTCCACTACAGCGACGGCCGAGTTGCTTGTGGTCCACGCCGCCCCGGCGAGCAGCGGCCGGGGCGCGGCCTGGCCGTCGCTGAGCAGGCCCTTCAGAGTCAGCGGTGCGCTGGCTCCCTGGCCTAGGTGCAGCGTCGCGGGGCTGAGGGCCAGTGAGCGGACGCCGATGGTGACCGGCCTGGGGAGGTGCAGGCTCATCTGCAGGGCGTTGAACGCCTTCGCCCACTGTGCCAGGCGGGCCTGCGTCGCGCCCGCTGGCCTGACGGTTGCCTGATAGCCAACCTCGATGGTGCCGCGGGCGGGCAGGGACAGGTCCCACTGGACCAGTGGATCGGCCTGGAGGATCCGGGCCGGGGCGGGCTTGAAGCGCACCGAGTGCAGGCTGGGGGCGATGGCCGCCGGTATCGGTTCCTCGAACTTGACCCGGTCCGCCTTCGCCGTGGCGCTGCTGGCCGTGATGGTCTCGGTGAGCAGCGAGCCGTTCTTGCCGCTCAGCGTCCACCGGCGAACGATGAGCAGCCCGTCCCGGTACTGCTGGGGGCCGAAGGAATAGGAAGCCGTCGGGTGCGCGCTGGCGGCCGCCGACGCGGGATGCGGTGAGCGCGTCAGCAGGACGCCGAACGCGGCGGCCAGGATGACCAGGGCTGCAGGCAGGGCCACGACCGCCGCCCGGCGCCGGTCACGGCGGCGAGTCCGCCCACGGCCCGACGGCTCCGGGGCGAGCGCCGGGGCGCCGGCGAACGCCTGTTCCCGGTTCCGGGACCGTAGTACGGTCGAGCCAGACCCCCGGCCGGGCGAGACCGTGTCCCGGTCCGAGGTAACCCTTGAGTCACGGGCACCAGGATGCGTCGCGGCTTCTGGCCCGCGATCCGGCATCGGGGGCAGTGCGGGCAGCCCGGCCAGCGCCTCCTGCAGGGACGCTAGGCGGCTCAGGGCGGCGGCCGCCGATCCCGGCCGTGAGCGAGGATCCTTGGCCAGCAGGGACCCGATCTGCGCCCACAGCTCGGCCGGCGCGCCGGGAATCGGCGGCGGGGGCTGTTCCACCTGGCGTCGCAGCACCGCGAGCGGGTGCCCGCCGGCGAACGGGGTCCGGCCGGCCAGCATCTCGTACAGCACAATCCCGGCCGAGTACAGGTCCGCCGCGGGGGTGGCCGTGTCATGGTCGGCCAGTTCCGGCGCCATGTACTCGGGCGTGCCGATCAGGCTGGTCATCTTCGTCAGCGAGGCGCCATAGGACAGGCGGGAGACCCCGAAGTCGGTGAGCTTGAGGATCACCTGGCCGCCGGTCATGCTGACGAGCACGTTCTCCGGCTTCACGTCGCGGTGCACGATGCCCGCGACATGGACGGCCGCCAGGCCCTGCAGCAGCTGGCCGGCCAGATACACCGCCTCCGCGGGCGGCAGGGTGCCGCGGGCTCGCAGGTAGCGTCGCAGGTCCTGCCCCTCGACGAGTTCCATGACGATACCGAGCGTGTCGCCCTCGACGACCAGATCGAGCACCTTGGCCACGTTCGGGTGATCGATGGAGGTCAGGATCGACCGTTCCCGGAAGAACCGGGCGACGACCTCGGTGTCGGAGACCAGTTCCGGCTTGAGCACCTTCACCGCCACCGGAGCGCCCGATCCGCGCACGCTCCCCCGGTACACCTGGCCCATGGCCCCGCGGCCGAGCAATCCATGCAGCACGTACCTGCTGCCCAAGGGCGTGTCCACCCGCGTACCTCCGTTCTGCTCTGGTCAGCCGGGGTTCGGCCGGTCGGATCCGGACCATGCTGGTTCAGCGCGGACGCTCGCGATGCTCGGTATCTGCACCGCGGTGATGCGGCTGCCCTGGACGAGAGCCGCGCGGAGCGGGATGCCGGCGGTGAGGATCGACAGCGGCAACCTGACGCCGAAGGGCCCGCCGTCGAGCGGGTTCGCGGGTTCGAGCAGCAGTCCGCACTTGAGTTTCGCGAGTTCGGCGGTGGTGCCGCGCAACGTGCTCAGGCTGTCGGGCACGGTGGCCGCGAGGATCCGGTGGCCGCTGTCTCGCAGCGCACGGCATTGGGCGAGCACCTCGTCCCCGAGCGGGGTGCCGGGGAGCAGTTCGGCGTCGTCGATGACCAGGACGGCCTGGCTGGTCTCGGCCAGCAGCGCCTGCAGGTCGGCGGCCGCCTCGGCGCCGGTGCCGGTCAGCGGCAAGCGCACCGACGCCGCGGGGATGGCGCCGGCCAGGGTCGAGGGCCGCGGCGTGATCAAGACGAGGGGCGCTCCGGCCTGCGCCAGCGAGCGGGTCTGAACGGCGAGCGCGGTGCTGCGGCCGGAACCTGACGGGCCGATGACCAGGAACCCGGGGGCCTGCACCCGCACCTGGCTGAGATCGTCGCCGCCCACGCCCACCAGGACGCCGTCGCTCGCACCCGGGCCCGGGGACAGCTCGCAGGCTTGCTCGAAGGTGATCGCGACCGGCAGCGGATCGACCCGGAACGGCCGGATGGCGGGCCGTCCGGCTTGTCCGGTACGGGTCCGCAGCTCGCGGTTCTGCGCCGCTCCCTGAGGGTCAGCCGACACCACGGCTACCTGAAGCAGTTCTCCGTCGGGTAGCCGGAGCCCGCGTCCGCTGGGCATGGTCGCCGGAACGGATCGGGTGTTCAGGCCGACGAGCCCGTAGTCGGTGCGGTCGGCCATCCGCAGCACGATCTTGTCCTCGGCCAGGGCGGCCAGCTTTCCGGTGAGCAGCGTCCGGTCTCCGGTGGCGATGACCCGGATCCCGGCACCGAGGCCATCGCGGATCAGCCGCTGCAGTTGCTCGACCAGCCGGCCGTGGTCGATCTGCTCGATCGCCGTCACGAACGCGTCGTAGCGGTCGATGAAGATGAGCAGGAACGGCGGCGTGTCCGGGCCGTCATTGGCCTGCCGGTATTCGGCGAGGTCGCCGAACCCTCCCGCGGACAGGAAGCGGGTCCGCCGATTCAGCTCGCCGGTCAGCCGGGCCAGCAGCCGGTCGGCTCGGTCGGGCTCGGCGGCAGTGACCACCGCGCCGCAGTGCGGGAGCGCCGACAGCGCGGCCAGCCCGCCGCCCCCATCGAAGACGTACAGATGCGCGTCGTCCGGGCGTACCTGGGCCATCAGGGACGCGGCCAGGGTGCGGAGCAATGTGGTCCGCCCGGATTGCGGCGCCCCGGCCACCAGCAGGTGACCGGACCGCACGATGTCGAAGACGGCGGGGACCTGCCGCTGCACGGCGGGCTGGTCGGCGATGCCGAACACCAGCTGACCCGGCGAGAGCCTGCCGCCGCGGGCGAGCAGCCCCGGTACCTGGTCCACGCTGAAGGAGTCCCGCAGCGGTGACCGCCAGGGCGAGGCCTGCCGGGGTATCCGCTCCTGGTGCGCCGCCGCCTGGAGCGCGGCGACGAGGGCAGACAGGTCGCTGGGATGGGCCGGATCCGGACGGCGCGCGGTAACCAGCGCGGCCTGGAAGGCCGCAGGCCTTCCGCCGCCGAGCCAGGCGTAGGCCCGGCCCGCGCTGTTCTCGGCCGGGATCCGGGCCGCGTCGACGGTCTCGATGACGTCCCTGCTGTCTTCGGGTGAGGCGACCCGCAGGGCAATGCGGAGGTTGATGTTGGCCCGCAGGTCGGCGGTGACCACCCCGGACGGGCGCTGCGTGGCCAGGACCAGGTGGATGCCCAGCGAGCGGCCCTGCTGGCCGATGTTGACCAGCGATCTGAGCTGCGCGGGCAGCTGTTCGGCCATGACCGCGAACTCATCGACCACGATGACCAGACGGGGCAGCGGGTCCGCCCCGGGCATCGCGGGCAGCGCCTCCCAGTACTGCCGGATATCTGACTTTCCCGCCCGGGCCAGGATCGCCTTGCGCCGCTGCAGCTCGGCGCGCAGCGAGGCCAGTGCCCGCTCGACCTCGAATTCGTCCAGGTCAGTAACCATGCCGACGGTGTGCGGCAGGGGCGCGCAGCCCTGGAAGGCGGCACCGCCCTTGTAATCGATGAGGACGAAGTTCATCGCGTCGGGCCGGTTCGCCACCGCGAGCGAGGCGACCAGCGTCTGCAGCAGCTCGCTCTTGCCGGAACCGGTGGTGCCGGCGATCAGCATGTGCGGGCCCTGGCTCAGGTCCACGACGAACGGGCCATCCAGCCGGGATCCGAGCAGCGCGCGAGTGGAACGGCCGCCCGCCGCCCAGAAGGACCGGATCCGGTCCGGTGTGGGCGGCTCCAGCCCGGCCAGGTCCAGGAACCGTACCGCGGACGGCAGCGCGTCATCCCCGTCGCGGGGGCTTTCCTCCCTGATGGTGGCCATCACGCGCGCCGCGGCCTGGCAGACGCGCGCCGACACCCGGTCGGCGACGACCCCCGCGATGTCGTAGCCGGGTCCGTGGACCGCAGCCATGGTGGCGCCCCGGTCATCTGACAGCTGGACTACAGCGCGGCGGCATTCAGGCGGCAGCCTGGCCACGTGGTCATCCAGGCAGAGGAAATAGATGCCGGCCGCCGGCCCGTCGCGGAGCAGCGCCGCGATGCCCGGCTCCATCCGCAGCTGATGCGACCCGTCGAGAACGACGACGTCGCAGCGGGAGCTACCGGGCCGGGGCCGGCCGTGACCGGTGCCCGGGCGACGGGCCTCGAGTGCGGAGTTCAGTTCGGCGAGCCGGAGCCTGATGCTGTCCGGATCATGGCCGACGCGTACGGTGCCCGTGCCGGCCCGGCGGGCGTGGGGTAGCCCGCGGATCCAGTCCCAGCTTCCGGCGTCCTGCGCGGTGAGCACGGTGACCGATACCTCGTGCGGGCTGTGCAGCACGGCCAGCGAGAGCAGCATGCCCCTGGCCAGCGCCCGGACCTGGTGGGTCGACCCGGTGACCCCGATCGCCCCGCAGTCAGCCAGGGGCAGCACGACTGGCGCGTCCGGTAGCTCGTCGACGGGCGCCTCCCGGTCACTGCCGCGCTGGCTGGTGTCCGCAGGCCAGGGCACGACCCCGGTGCCGATCCGCAGGGCCAGGAAGTCGTCGTCACTGCGGGTGCGTTCCCACAGCCGCCGGCTGGGCGCGGAGGCGATGAGCAGCAAGGTAGCGGGATCGGGATGGACGTGCCGGCGGTAGTCCAGCTCGGCTCGCCGGGATGCCTCGGCCTCGGATAGCGCCGCGGCCCGCTGCCGCTCATAGTCAGCCAAGCGCTTTCGATAACCGCGTTTGCTGCGCCGCCGGTCAGAGAACGCGTTGCCGACCACCATGATCGGCGAGAGCGCGATGAAAGCGAGGTACACCAGCTGTTTAAGCAGGACCGCCATGAGCAGGCCCGCGAGGGCCGGCGCGATGACCGCGACCATCGGGAACGAAGGCCGTTCGGGCTCTGGCGGCGGATCGGGCATCCCGCGGCGCGCATGCCTCGGCGCTTCGGCCAGCCGCGGCGACCTGCTGTAGCGGAATGATCCGTCGTCGGCGGGGACCAGTGCAGCGTCAGCGGCGGGCGCCCTGGCGATCGTCAGCGCGGTGCTGCCCGCCCACATCAGGTCACCGGGCGGCAGCGGACACTCGCCGTCCAGCCGCAGGCCGGACACGACCGTGCCGTTGCTCGACCCCGCGTCGGCGACCGTGACCACTCCGCCGCGGTCTACGGCGACGCTGATGTGATGCCGGGAAATCTCCTCGTCACCCAGCGGCAGCGGGGCATCGCGCCCGATCACCGTCTGGCCGGACGGCAGGGCCGCGCTCGCCCCGGCGGCCGGGCCGGACGTGACGAGCAGGGCGAGCGATCCTGGTGGCGCGATCGGAACCAGTCCCGGCGAGCCGGGCCGCATCAGTCTGCCTCGACTGGCGGTTCGACGTGGCCCGCGGGATTGATGAGCAGGGAGCAGGCGATCTGGTGGAACACGGGCCGCAGCTGGTCGATCAGGGCCAGGGCCGGGGTACCGAAGGTCAGCACGACCACCTGGTCACGGCCCGGGACTTCGGCGACGTACTTGACGGTGAACGACACCGGACGCCGCTCATCGTCGCTGGCCGACGGCTCGATGAGCCGCTCCACCCTGACGGTCGGGCCGGCCGGCAGGTCGAAAATCTTCATGGCCGATGCCACGCCCGGGTGATCCGCACCGGCCATTTCGCGGCCGATCTGGTCCAGGCCGTGCCCGCCCATCGGTTGCACGCTGACCAGGAGCGTCGCTGGCAACGCCACCCCCGAGGCGTCGAACAGGGCACCATAGGCTCCGACGGCGCGCACCGCCTGGGTAACCTCCGTCAGGCCGGACAACATCTCCGCCAGCGCGTCGCGCTGGCCGGCCAGCCTGGGGTGAGTGGTCACTATGTGACGAGCCAGCCGGTCGGCGTCCACCGGGGTGCCCGGAAGGTCGATAGCGAACCAGTCAGTGGGAGTGGCGAAGGCCAACTCCCCCGTGGCCGCGGGCTGGGGGGTCATGATCCGCCGCTCTTCTGGTCGTGCTCAGCCTTCTTGTCGAGCTCGTCCTTCAAGATGTCGAGCCCGTGGCCCACCTTCTCCACGCCCCATTCCGCGCGCTCGGAGGGATGTTGCGAGGCATCGGTCTTCGGCTCTACACCGAGGTGCGCGTCGCGGTCGAGGCCGTCCTTGATCGCATTGAGCGGGTTATTAACGGTCGGCGGCTGGCGCATGATCACGGGGCCATGCGGGTCAGACTCGGGTAGCTTAATGAAGTACTTGGTGCCGGATTGCCAAATGGAGTTGGCTGTCACTTTCGCCTCGGGTCCGTCCGCAAGCCGCGCAACCTTGAGCCCCTGGCTAATGACTCTGCCGCCGCCCGCCATCCCCACGCCGACGACATCGAACGCGAAGTCAGACCAGCTGGCGTCCTTCTCATGCGTGCCCAGCGCCACTGCCTCGGCGAACGTACCGGCCACGCTGAATGCGATGCTGGCCGGGACGAGAACGGAATCAACGACATCCAGGCCGGGAATCGGCGCAAGGACCAGCGCCACGACAGCAAGCACGCCGCTGATATCTTCCAGGACGTTGCTGTACCTCGCCCAATCCCACTGCATAGTCAGGGTGTCGTCATAGACGTCGTGATACAGGTCCGTGAACGGCGCGACGAAGACATCCTCGGCCACCGCCTCGGCCACCTCGAGCCCAACGTGGCCGGCGTCTGCTGCATAACGCCGGAGGTCGGATAGCAGATCCCGGTGGACGCTCTGCGGCTCGGCCTGCCGGATCTGCCGCGCGCAGTCGCCGGATAGCTGGTGCAACTCGCCAAGCCGCCTCGACAGGCGAAGCTCCAGGACGCCGACGGCCGCCTCGGCTTCCGCCAGCCGTACGTCCCATCCGAGGATGGCTGACACCTGGCCGGTCCGGCTGGCCTGTTCCCGGGCGGCCTGGGTCGCACGCACCGTGCCCTGGGCCTCCTCGGCCTGGTAGGCGAGGCTCCGCAACGCGGCTACCACCGGCCGCAAGCCGCTCGAATAGCCGGCCAGGGCCCGCGCGACGGTGTTGCAGGACTGCCATGCCTGCTCAAGCTCACCGGGCACGCGGCCGAGCAGGGTGGCGAACCTACCGGCCGCCACCCCCGTCCACTCGGCCCTGTCCTGCGCCGAGCCGATGGCGCTCAGCTGGGATTTCGCTTCCGCGATCGTGGTACACACGCCGTCGTAGTGAGCGGACAGGCTCGCCACGCTGTCCGGATCCGGCAGGTTGATCCACTGGCCGAGGATCTCCACGGAACTCATGACGGCTGCGCGCCTGGCTGCGTGGCGGCCTGGGCGATCTGCTGGTCGGTGCCGCGGTAGTCCGCGGCCGCCTTGTCCAGCAGGGCCTCCAGCGCGCTCAGGTTCTGCCTGATCTTGGCGAGTCCGCTCGACCAGGCGACCTGGAACGTCTGCAGCGCATTCCACACCGCGTCGTCCGGGCCGAAGTCGAGCGGACTATAGGAGTCGACCACGTTTCCTGCGTCCTGCATGCCGTTCTGGATGTGCTCCAGCTGACTTCTCAGGGCCTCCAGGCCATCGGGATCGACGGTAAAAAAGACGTCAGGCATCCCTGTCCCCCCTCGGTTCCGCGTTGTGGCGGCAGGCGTCCTCGGCTATCTCGGCAGCAGGCGGCGAGGCCCGGCACTATCAGCTGTGCATGGACTGCTGGATCTGCTGTTCGGTGTTGGCATAGGCAGTCGCCGCGTTCGCCACCAGCCGGGAGATGCCGTCGAGCGCCTCCCGCAGGTTAGCCGCCGAGGTATTCCACTGCTGATAGAGAGTGTCAAAGGCTGAGGACGCGGCACCCTGCCAGTCGCTTGCGACCAGGGACTGAACCAGCCCGCGCATCGTAGCGAGCTGACTGTCTATTTCTTCGGAACCGCTGCTCAATTGCGCAGCGACAGTAGCAAGATCCTCGGACGTTACCTTGATCAAAGCCATGCGAACCCCTCCCAAAAGCTGTTCTGCCCTGCTGACATTACGATGACGGACAAGATGGCCTACTGGTAATGTCAGCAGGGCAGAACAGCTTTTGGCTGGGACGAACGAGATGAAATGCCCCAAAAGAGCAGCTTTCGCCTTAGCAGGGATCCGCCCGCGCAGCCCAAGCAGAAGTGTACGGACAATGCCGCATCGAGCCGACAGGAATTCGTGAAACTGTAGCTAGCCGGCAGCCCAGTACTGCCGAGCGCTAGGACTTCTTGGTGTCCTGGTCCGGAGATGCGTGAGCAGTAGCGGCAGATGCGGTCGATGATCTAGTCGGCGGTCTTGGTCCACTTGACCGGCCGGGCGCTGGCGTTCCAGGTATTGATCCACTCTTGCAGCGCGGTGGTGAGCTCGTCGCGGGAGCAGAACACGCCCCGGTCCAGGCAGCGCCGCTGCAGTTCGGCGAACCATCGTTCGACTTAGCTGATCCAGGAGGAATACGTGGGCGTGAAGTGGAGCTGGACGCGGGGATGGGCCAGCAGCCACCGCTGGACCACGGTTGCCTTGTGCGCGGACAGGTTGGCGCAGATCACCTGGATGGCCAGGCCGGGCCCGGTCTGCCGGTCGATCTGGCGGGGAAGTCGCGGAAGTCCACCGCCCGGTGCTGGGCGGACAGCTGGTCGATCACCTTGCCGGTGGCGGTGTTCAGCGCGGCGAACAGGCCGGTGGTGCCGTGCCGGACGTAGTCGTGGCTGCGCCGCTCCGGGGTGCCCGGCACCATCGGCAGCACCGGCGCGGTCCGCTCCAGCGCCTGGATCTGCGGCTTCTCATCGACCGCGAAGACCGCCGCGTTCGCCGACGGCGCCAGGTACAGCCCCACGACGTCCCGGATCTTATCGATGAGCAGCGGGTCCAGGGAGATCTTGAACTCTTCCGTGCGCCTGGGCTGTAGCCCGAACGCCCGTCAGATCCGGTGGACACTGGTCGCGGAGATGCCCACCCGCTTGGCTAGCTCCCGCTTGGACCAGTGCGTGGCGCCCTCCGGGACCTCTTCCAAGGTGCGCACCACCACCTCCTCCACCTGGGCGTCGCTGATGGTGCGCGGTCGTGGTGCCGTAACAACTCAGGACCAGGACACTGAGAGACAACCGCCAGCAGGCCCACTGGCCGGCCAGCCAACGAGTGCGCAGCGCTCGCGGAAGAAGCCGCTGCTTAAAGGGCTACTCGTACCCTGCGGACGAAGGTCTGACCGTCGCAGTGGTCATCGAGCGCCACACGTGCCCATGCTGTCGTGGCGAGCGTCCTCACCACGGCCGAGATCCCGATTGGCGCTCGGCGGCCCGCGGGAGCACGACCGCACTTGGCGTGGCCGCTGGCATCATGCATCACCAGGACTTGTGCAACTGTGCCGCGATGAGCTCGATCGTCGGTGTCCGCATCGACGGCTGGGACATCCACGGCCGCTGGTTCGGCATCGCCGTCGAGCGCGACTGTGATGACGTGCTGCGCGGCCTTGAAGGCGTCGCCGCGTGGCGGCCAGTCGCCGGGCCAATCATCGTCCGTATCGCCCGCTACAGCGTCCGTCAGGGCCTCGGCCTGGGCCACGGTGAAACCCCGAACCACGACAGGTCCCGACGTGTCCACGGCTGGCCTGGAGGCGTTATCACCGGCACTCTGGCTCGGTAACTGCCCAGTCCCGCCTTCGTCATCCGCTATTGCTCATCCTTTCTGCCTGGGCAATGCCTTGACTACTCACTGAGATTCTTCCAATACTCCGGGCATTCGCCAGACGACCTAGCTCTCGCTATTAAGCGGCGGGCCGGGCCGAGCGAAGCGAGAGCCAGGCCCTTCTGACTGAAGGTCGACCTGGCAACGACACCTGATGATGGTCATGATGACGAAGATCAAGTGAACGATGACCGGCCAAGTCTGCGAAGCAGACGTAGGACGGGACTCGTGAACGAGTGATGAGTCACACAAGGAGTGTTCTCAACTCAGAGACGAATAACTGTCCCTCAATCCGAACGTGATCTGCGTCACATTTCATGATGGTATAGGGATGCCCTGATCAACGGCCCGGTCACCCGGCAAGTACGCGGGGCGTACGTCAGCCGGAGATACCGAACGGTCTAGCAGTGGCCTGTAGTAGTACCGGCGATTCATCCATGCCCGGGTATGGGGATGTGCCCGGATTTCCCTAGGCCGGGCTGGGGCACGGTTAGTCGAGGAGCCTGCGGATACGGGCCAACCGGATCTTCATGATCCTCTTCCGGGCCGCGACGTCGGTGATACCTAGTGCCTGCCCTATCTCGGTGTAGCTGTAGCCGTCATACCTCAGCAGTGCGGCATCACGCAGTGGCCCAGGTAGCCGGCCGATACGCCGCAGTACGTCAGCGTGCTCCATCCGGCGCATCACGGTGTGCTCGGGGGACTCGCCTAGCCGCTCAGATAACCAGTGGCCCGGGATACCGTGGGCATGCCGCAGGATACGACGGTGGCGGTTCTCGGCCCGGTATGCGTCCCTGCGCTTGTTCCGGATGACGGTGTTCACCCACCGGGCTACGGGCTGACCGTACTCGACCAGGACCTCGGGCGGTTTGCTGAGGATCTTCTCGATCAGCTCCATCACGAAGTCCTCGGCCGATCCGCTGCCCGCGTAGTTCCGCTCGGCCTCCGCCGCGATGACTGCCCCCTGCTGATCGAGGATTCCCGCCAGGACCCGGTTACGCTGGCCCGGGGTTAAGTCGTCCCACTCCATGGTGACCTTCTTTCACTTGGTAGCTGTCCCTGGATCACCGGCAGCAGGACCCTTGGCGCGAAGAAGGCGGCCGGGGAGCTTACTCCCGACCGCCTCCCTCTAGGCTCAGCTACCAACTGAAACCAGGCGATACCCCTATCGTCCCATGGCCAATCGTTCGTTGCAT
>Ga0207664_10002770_pt1 | contig 11639 bp, 12 predicted proteins | sample LARL83metaG_FD_184349 | JGI IMG/M metagenome (GOLD analysis project Ga0207664, IMG submission 184349) | Corn, switchgrass and miscanthus rhizosphere microbial communities from Kellogg Biological Station, Michigan, USA - LAR L8-3 metaG... | ecosystem: Host-associated > Plants > Roots >...
CCAGCAGCTCTATGTCCGAGAGCTCGTCGGCGATACCGCGGGACGTGGAGCCCGTGAGCACGACGTCCTTCACGTGTGACGGAAGCAGCGCCGCGACGCGCTCGGCGTGCGCTCGCAGCCTCTTGCTTCGTACGTTCACCGCAGGAGGTCGAGTCCCTCGGCGAGAAACTCACGTGCCCGGTCGACGTTCGGGCCGCTTGGTGCGAGGCGCACGGTGTCGAGCTGGAGCTCGGTCATGATCGCCAGCGCGCGGCGCGGGTCGGGCTCCGTCAGCGCCTCCTCGATCCGCTCTGCCAGGCGCTCGGGCTTGACCGCGAGCGGCTCGACGCGGATTGCGAGGCGCTTCGTGGTCGGCTCCCAGACGCGGTTGATCGCATAGACGATCCGCAGCACGCGCAGCGCGCCGTCGAACATCCACTCGAGCAGCGACAGGCGCTCGCCCGGGCGGATGACGGTGAGGAGACCCGCCGGCGTGAAGCCGCCCCAGGGCAGCGCCGCCTCCTCGATCCGCGTCGCCGCGAGCTCCTCCGGATAGTCGCGCAGCCTCCCTTGCCACTCGGCGAGCAGTCCCGACGAGCGCAGCGAGACCCCGTGCGCGAGTGCGTCGGTGGCCGACGAGAGCTTGCCGCCGACGAGCGCCTCGAACTCCTCCTCCGCGAAGGCGCGGGGCCAGAAGATCAGCTCGAACGGCTGGCCTTCGACGTAGCCGGACACGCGCTTCGCCGGCACGCCCTGCGTCCCCCAGGTGTCGAGGCCGTCGAGGCCGGCATCGCCGGCGAGCGCGAATGCCTCCTCGAGCGAGAGCGGCTCGGCGGTGACGACGAGCATCTCGACGTCGGAGACCTCGTCGGCCATGCCCCGGGAGACGCTGCCCGTCAGGACCACCTCGATCACCTGGGGCGGGAACGTGTCGGCGACCCGCTGCGCGAGCGCCCGGAGCTCCTCGGTTCTCGCGGTCGTGGCCATCAGCCGGAGTAGTCGAAGGTCGTGGCGTAACCGCAGGTGCCGGTGTAGTCGAAGGCGAGCGGCCCGTCGCCGACCCGGAGCTCCTCGGCCACGAGCTCCTCGCCCTCACGATCGTGGCCCGGGATCACGCAGGTGACGGTCTCCGGTCCGTCGTAGCGGTCACGGATCCGGACGGTGACGTGATCTCGGATCCGGAGCCACTGCCGGCGGTGCGTGTGGTCGAGCTCGATCGCGACCGGCCGCACCGCGATCAACCGGCTCTCCTTCCACGCCCACGGGAAGTGGGTCTCGGAGTCGCCTCCGAGGCGGCCGGTGTAGATCGCCTCCAGCGCGGCCCGTTGTTCCTCGCTCGACCGCTCGTCGAGGTAGAGGATCCAGGTCCAAGGCGAGCCGGGCTCGTCGTCCTCGTAGCGGATGGCGAGGGCGACAGCCGCTCCGGCCAGATCCGTCCCTCCCGAGTTGCCCTCTTCGATCAGCCAGGAGAGGACACCGGTGCAGATGCCGTGCGTCGACCGCCCGCCCGGCACTCCGTCGATGCGGCGGCAGGGGCAAATCGCGTCGCAGTTGCACGACTCGAAATAGCTGCCGCGAATGTGCCAGCGCGTGGCCACCGCCATCGCCCGAATCTACAGTGGCTCCGCCATGGCAGTCGTCATCGCCTCTAACCTCCGCAAGGAGCTCGCCGGCTCCGTGCTGTTCGACGGCGTCTCGTTCTCGGTCGAGCGCCGCGACCGTGTCGCGCTCTCCGGGCCGAACGGCGCCGGCAAGACGACGCTGCTGCGGATCCTCGCCGGCGAGACCGAGAAGCACGGCGGCGAGCTCGCGTTCGCCAAGGGGACGCGCGTCGCGCTGCACGACCAGCGGCCGCCGCTGGAGCAAGAGCTGTCGCTGCGCGAGTACGTGCTCGCGGGCGCGCGGGATCTCGTGGCGCTGGAGGAGGAGCTGCGGCGTCTCGAGCAGGCGATGGCGGAAGGCGATCACGCGCAGGCGACGCTCAACCGCTACGCCGAGGCGCAGGCGCGGCTCGAGCACGCCGGCGGCTATTCGTGGCGCGACCGCGCCGCGTCGGTCGTGCGTGGGCTCGGTTTCGCCGAGGACGACCTCGACCGACCGCTGCGCACCTTCTCGGGCGGCGAGCTGACGCGCGCGTCGCTCGCCCGCGCGCTGGGAGGCGACCCCGATCTGCTCCTCCTCGACGAGCCCACCAACCATCTCGACGTGGCGAACCTCGAGTGGCTCGAGCGCGAGCTCGCCTCGCTCGACGCGGCCGTGATCCTCGTGGCTCACGACCGCTGGTTCCTCGAGGCCGTGACGACCGCAACGCTCGAGCTCGAGGCCGGGCGCGGGACGTTCTTCCCCGGCCCGTGGCACGCCTGGCGGCGCGAGAAGGCGGCGCGGATGCTGCACGCGCAGAGGGAGGTCGAGCGCGTCCAGTCCGACATCGCGCGTCTCGAGCGCTTCGTCGAGCGGTTCCGCTACAAGAAGAGCAAGGCGAAGCAGGCGCAGGCGAAGCTGACCCACATCGGCCGGCTCGAGCAGGAGCGCGCCGCCGCCGCGGGCGAGGCCTCGCTCCTCTCGCGGAAGACACGCGGCCTCGGCTTCGAGTTCCTCAAGCCCGCGCGCAGCGGCCGCACCGTGGTCGAGGCCGATGGTCTCGACGTCACAGTCCCAAGTGACAGGTTGTTGCTACGTCAGATCTCGTTCGCGATCGAGCGTGGCGAGCATGTCGCGCTCGTGGGGCCGAACGGCTCCGGCAAGACGACACTGCTCGAGAAGCTCGTGCGCGGGGACGGCGTCCGCATCGGCCACGGCGTCCAGGTCGGCTACTTCTCGCAGCAGGAGATGGAGCTCGACACGCGCGGCTCCGTCCTGCAGTGCGTCCAGTCGATGACCGGGCTCTCCCGCCCGGATGCGCAGAACCTCCTCGGCCGCTTCCTCTTCTCCGGCTGGGACGCACACGAGAAGGCGGTCTCGGTGCTCTCGGGCGGCGAGCGGCGGCGGCTTGCGCTCGCCGTCACCGTCGCCTCCGGCGCGAACTTCCTCGTCCTGGACGAGCCGACGAACCACCTCGACCTCGAGAGTCGCGAGGCCCTCGAAGCGGCGCTCGACGCGTTCCCCGGGACGGTGCTGCTCGTCTCTCACGACCGCGCGCTCCTCGACGCGATCGCCGAGCGGACGCTGGCGATCGAGGACGGGAAGCTGCAAGCGTACGACGGCGGCTGGGCGGAGCTGCTGCGCGCACGCGAGGAACGCGAGGCACGGGCCGAAAGACCGGCAAGTAACAAGTTGTCACAAGCGAAGCCGGCCAAGCCGAGAGAGACGCCTAAGCCGAAGCCCCGCCGCCCGTCTGCGCTCGAGCGGATCGAGGCCGAGATCGCTGTGCGCGAGGCGGAGGTCGCCGAGCTCGAGAAGAAGCTCGCCAGCGACTGGACCGATGTCGACGCGCTCGCCGCCCACAAGCGCAGCCGCGACGCGCTCACGGCGCTACTCGAGCGCTGGGAGCGGCTGTTCGAACAGGCTCAGGCGTAGATACTTCTCGCGTCTGGAATTCGAGCGAGGAGGGCAGTCATGGTGGCTACGACCGAAGAGGCGCGCCACGAGCGGCCGTCGATGACTTGGGTGCAGGGCTTCAAGAACTTCCTGATGCAGGGCGACATCGTGATCGTCGCGGTTGGACTCGTGATCGCGCTCGCGTTCAGCACGCTGATCGGCGCGTTCACCGACAACATCATCAATCCGCTCGTGCAGGCGGCGGGCAGTGGCGGGTCGACCGGTCTCGGCTTCCACGTCCACGGCCAGCTCGTGAACATCGGAGCGTTCATCTCTGCCGTCATCTACTTCGTGATCTTCATGGCGGTCATCTACTTCGTGATCGTCGTCCCGTACCGCGCGGTCCAGAAGAAGCGCGGCGTCACCGTCTTCGGCGCTCCTTCGCCGGCGCAGACCTGCCCGGCGTGCCTGTCGGAGGGGCTGCCGGTCGCGGCGACGAAGTGCCGCTACTGCGGAACGACTCTCACGGGAGCCGCCTAGGCCGCCCAGAACTGCTCGAAGGCGGAGTCGAGCGGGACCGCCGTCACCTCCTGCCAGAGCCCGTCAGCGATGCGGATCACGAGCGCCTGATCGACGTCCAGGTCCAATCCGTTGCGGCTGCCCGTTGCGCGGTAGATCGCGACGGCCCACTCGTCGTCGGCGAAGACGGTGTGGAGACGGCTGCGGTACGTGCCGTCGGTCTCGACCCCGGTGCGCCGCAGGAACTCGACGACCTCGCGGCGGCCGCGGTACTCGCCGCTCATTACGGTGTGGCCCGGCACCCGCCAGACGATGTCGCGCGCGAACGCGGCGGACACCGCCATCGCGTCGTTGCCGAACGCCGCGAAGACGCGCCCCACGAGGGCTGCGTTCGGGTGCTCCTCGCTCACGCGTCTCCGGCGAGCGTCGCCACGACCGCCTCGGCGATCACCTTCAGCGGGCGACCCGACGCCTGGCTCGCCTTGCGCAGCCGCGCGAACGCCTCCTGCTCGTTGAGCTGCTCCTTCTCCATCAGGAGCCCCTTGGCGCGCTCGATCACCTTCCGCGCGGCAAGGGCGTCGGAGAGCGACTCCGCCTCGGCGCGCACGGCCTGCAGCTCCTCGTGCCTGGCGCGCGCGGCGGCGATCGCCGGCAGCAGGTCCTGCTCGCGGAACGGCTTCACGAGGTAGCCGAAGACTCCCGCTTCGACCGCGCGCGCGACGAGCTCCTCCTGGCCGTAGGCGGTCAGCATCACGATCGGGATCGGCCGCTCCTCGAGGATCCGGCGGGCCGCCTCGATCCCGTCGAGCTTCGGCATCTTCACGTCGAGCACCGCGAGGTCCGGCTCCGCCGAACGCGCGAGCTCGACCGCCTCCTCGCCGTCCTTCGCCTCGGCGCAGACGTCGAAGCCGGCCTGCTCGAGCAGCTCGCGCAGGTCGAGCCGGATGATCGTCTCGTCCTCGGCAACCAGGATCTTCACGACCGCACCGCATTCCTGAGCCGGATGCCGCTGAAGTCGAGTGACGTCTCGATCACCTTGTCCCAGAGCGGATAGAGCGAGGGCGCGATACGCAACTCGACGCCGGCCTCGGCATGGCGGGCGAGCAGGTCGCCCACCTCCACCCGTTCGACCGCGTCCACCGGCATCGACGAGATGTAGAAGCGGTCGTCTTCGACGACGTCGAACGTCTCGGGCGGCATGCGGTAGGCGTAGAGCCGGACATCGCGCATGCGTCGGAGCCAGTCGGTCTCGATCACGGCCACCCGCCGGTCGCGGTCGCCGTCGAGCCACCGCTCGACGTCCTCGTCCGTCGTCGAGCCGACAGCCCAGAAACACGCCCGCGGACACTCGCGCGGGAACCAGTAGAGCCAGCTGTGACGGTCGTCGATTGCCCAGACCTTGTCGCCACGGGGCACGAAGTGGCCGAGCGATGGGTCCTCGCTGAAGTGCCAGAGATCGGTCACGGCAGCGATCTAAGCAGCGCGGCGGGCTCGGGCCAGAAGAAGAGCTCGGCGGCTTCCTCCCGCCGGAGCCAGCGGTACTCGTCGTGCTCCTCGTTCAGCTCCGGCTCCCAGCCCGGCTCGACGTCGACGAGGAACGCCTCGACGTGCACGCGCAGGCCGGGCTGCTCCTCCCACGACTCCCGGATGTAGGCGAACTCGCCGAGCGGCTGCAGCTCGCCTGCCGCGAGACCGGTCTCCTCGTGCAGCTCGCGCAGCGCCGCGACGTGGAAGGCCTCGCCCGGCTCCACCGCGCCGGCGATCGTGTGCCAGTAGGCGCCGCTGTCCTTCGAGCGGTGCGCGACGAGGAACTCGTCGCCGCGGCGGACGTGGATCAGCACTTCCGACCACTCTCTCACGCGGGGAACACCACCTCGGCACGCGCGCCCGCGAGGGCGAAGCTCCCCTGCAGCTCGTCGGCGACGAGCGCCCGGACGATCGAGAGGCCGGTGCCGCTCGGCGCGCTGTCGGCACCGGAGCCCTCGTCGGCGATGGCAAGCACGACGTCCCCGTCGCGCCGCGCGAGCTCGATGCGCACCGTGCCGGCTCCGTGCTCGAGCGCGTTCTGGAGCAGCTCGGAGAAGACGAGGGCGAGCGCGGTCGCGCGGCTGCCGGCGAGCGAGACCGGCTCGAGCTCTGCCTGGACGTCGCGGCCGGCGCCTAGCCCCTGCACGAGCGTCGCGCGCAGCCGGTCGATCAGCTCCGCGAGCTCGACGTCCTCCTCCCGCTGCTCGGTGAGCGACTCGTGCACCGCGGCGATGGCGAGGATCCGGTTGACGGAGTGCTCGAGCGCCTCGCGGGGGTCGACGCCCTCGGCACGCGCCTGCAGGCGAAGCAGCGAGGCGACGGTCTGGAGGTTGTTCTTGACGCGGTGATGGATCTCCTGGGCGAGGACTCCGCGCATGACGGCCCGGCCGTGCTCGAGCGCGACCGCGGCATGGTGGGCGATCGCTTCCAGTAGCGACCGCTCCTCGTCTGTGAAGGGCGTGTCCCGGTCGGCCACGAGCTGGCCGATCTCGCGCCGCTTCCAGCGCAGCGGCGTCCGGACGGCGTAGGCGCCGGCGCGGCCCTCCGGCCACGCGATCCGGCCGTCCTCGAGCACGAGCGCCGCGCCGGTGGCCCCGACGGCGTCCATCGTCGTCTTGACGATGGCCTCGAGCGACTCCTCGAGGTAAAGCGACTCGGACACGGCCTCGGAGATGCGGGCGAGCGCCTCGAGCTCGGCGACGCGGCGCTGCGCGTCGGCGTAGAGCTGCGCGTGGACGATCGACTGGGCGACCTGGCTCGCGATCGCCTGGAGCAGCTCGATCTCGTCCGGCCGGAACTCGCGCGGCTCGCGGGTGCGGACGTTGAGCGCCCCGGCCAGCTGCTCGCGCGCCAGAATCGGGACGGCGAGGATCGACTCGTACTCCGACTCGGGCAGGTTCGGGAACTCCTTCCAGCGCGGGTCGAGGTCGGCGTTCGCGGCGATCGCTACGGGTTTGCGATCCGCCGCCGCGGTGCCCGTGATCCCTTCGCCGGGACGCAGGCGTGGGCGTCGCGTCATCTCGTCGAGCGGAGTGCCGTGGGTGGCGCGCAGCACGAGCTCGCCGGCTGCCTCGTCGTAGAGGTAGACGAAGCACGCGTCGGCCTCGAGCGCGGCGGCGACTTCGTTGGCGACGAGGTGCAGCACCTCCTCGAGGTCGAGCGTGGAGTTGACAGCAGCGATCGTCTCCGTCAGCAGCCGCAGGTGCCGGTCGGTCGTCTCCACAGGCCTATCGTAGAAAGGGGGCCGCGGTAGCTAGCCGGGGCGTACGTAGAAGAGGCCGGCGACGCCGAGGCCGAAGAGAGCGAGCGCGAGCAGCGAGTCGGGGCCCAGGCGGAAGCGGGTGTGCATGGGCCGGCTGATCACGCCGAAGCCGTAGATCGCTGTCAGCGCGACCCCGAGCGCCGCGAGCCACGCGTTGAGGTTGCCCGCCGACGGGAGCACCGGCTTTCCGGCGACGAGATCCGCGACGAGGAACAGGCAGACCTGGAAGGCGTTGCCCCCGAAGACGTCGCCCATCGCCAGCGCGTGATCGCCGAGCTTCACGGCAGCGATCCCGGACGAGATCTCCGGCAACGCGGTCGCCCCCGCGAGGATCGTCGCGCCGAAGATCACGCCGTTGACGCCGAGGCGATTCGCGAGCTCGTTGCCGCTCTCCTCGAGCCCCACGCCGGCGGCCAGCGTGACGGCGCATGCCACGCCGAAGATCAGCGCCACCCAGGCAGTCGACGAGCCCGCATACGGATGATGCGGCTCAGGCGCCCGCCGCTTGTCCGTGTGTCTCCGGCCAGGCTGGCTCCCGGGCATCGAGATGCTCCAGCGCGGATCCTTCGCGGCCCGGTTGATCCCGAAGACGCCGACGGTCCAGATGACGACGATTCCCAGCGATGCAGGGCTGACTCGACCGGCGATCGCCGTGGACGGCTTGAGCAACGCACCCATCTCCACGCCGACCACCACGATGATCACCAGCAATCCCTCGAGCACCGGCGTCAGCCTGCCCACGAGGTACGTGAGCGGGCGCGTGGGCCCGACGGCGAAGTCGCAGACGAGCAGCACCATCGTCTGCATCGCGATGCCGCCGATCAGGTTCCCGGCGGCGAGCGCGAGGTTGCCCGAGGCGGCCGCCGAGATCGTGATGGCGAGCTCCGGGAGGGAGCCCGCGAGCGCAAGCAGGATGAGACCGCCGATCTCGTCGCCCAGCCCGAGTCGCGCGTCGAGCGCGTCGGTCGTCTTCGACAGGCCGACTCCTGCGACCCACGTGGCGGCAGAGGCCGCCACGAAGATCACGACGAGGAAGGGCGAGCCGAGCCCGGCCACGCCGAAACGATGCGGGCGGCGGCGGACGGAGCAGCTCCGCCCGCCGCCGCCGTCAGATCAGGCTTCGCGGCGTCGGTCGGCTGCGAGGGTCACGAGCTCACCCTCCGCGACGAGCTCGGAGGCGATCACGGCGACCCTGCACGGCGTGAGTGCGCGGAGCGTCGCCGTGCGGACGCCGCCTTCGAGCGATGCCCGCTCGCCGAGCATCGTCCCGGGCCCCATCTCGGCAACCTCCTCGCCGTCGACCTCGACCGCGAGCACGCCGTCGATGAGGAGATAGAGGTCGTCTCCCGGAGCACCCTGCTCCACGAGAACCTCTCCCTCCTCGAGCTTGCGCCTGGGTAGCTTCGTGTCACCGGAGAGGAGCGTGCGCGACAGCTCGCGCTCGAGCGCGGTCTCCGCCGCGGCGACTACCGCCTCCGACTCCTCGTCGCCCCAGGGCGTGTTGTCGCCGTGAGACTCGCGGTACCACGTCTTGAAGTCGACGGTGCCGCTCTTCTGCGCGAGGTTGCCCTCGTGGTCGTAGATCCAGTGCCGCGGGAACGGGCTCGCGCCGACGAGCTCGTGCTCGATCCGGCCGTCCCCGTGCAGCGTGAGGGCGAGCGTCGTCCACGCCGTGGCCGAATGGATGCGGAACCGCGGGCCGCCCTTGACGAGCCGCGGTGCCGGGAAGCCCGCACGGCCGCCGACCGTCTGGACGAACCGGACACGGTCGCGCGAGACCTCCGGCTCGGGGCGCAGCACCTCGAACGGCACTCCCGGGACGACGATCGCCTTCGGCCCGAGACGGAACGTCGTCGAGCCGACGAGCCCGCCTCCGCCGTAGCCGGCGTCGACGATCGCGCCGTCCTCGACCTCGATCCACGCGTTGAGCTCGTTGGCCTCGCGGAAGCGATCGGCATCGCGCAGCCGTCCGAGATCGCCCGGCTCGAGCCGGTCCGGCGGCGGTTCGTCGTAGTGACCGACGCCGAGCTCGAACGGCAGCTTCGGCAGTCCCTCGATCGCCTCCGACGGAATCCATGAAATGGCCGTGACAGAGCCTTCGACGCGCATTGCGCCCTCCCCAGGTTGACCGAAACCGGATTCAACACCCGGGGAGGGCGCGTTTCAACTCGTAAAGCGGCCTACAGGACTGCGAGGTACTTCTTCATCTCCCAGTCGGTGAGCTGGACGCGGTACTCGTCCCACTCCTTCCGCTTCAGCTCGACGTAGCGGTCGAAGATGTGTGGGCCGAGCGCCGTGCGCATCAGCTGCGACTGCGAGAGCTCGTCGATCGCCTCGCCGAGCGTCTCGGGCAGGGAGACGATGCCACGCTCGCGCCGCTGCTCCGGCGTGAGGTGGTAGAGGTTCGTCTCCATCGGGTCGGGCAGCTCGTAGCCCTGCTCGATTCCCTCGAGGCCCGCGTGCAGCAGCGCCGCGAACGTGAGGTACGGGTTGCACGCCGGATCGGGGCACCGGATCTCGGCGCGCGTCGCCTGCTCGGAGCCGGGCTTGTAGAGCGGGATCCGGATCAGCGCGGAGCGGTTCCGCTGCGACCAGGCGACATAGACCGGCGCCTCGAAGCCCGGCACGAGCCGCTTGTAGGAGTTGACCCACTGCGCGAAGACCGCCGAGAGCTCGCGTGCGTGCCGGAGCTGGCCGGCGATGAACGCCTTCGCCACGTCCGACAGGTGCCACTTGTCGTCCTCGTCGAAGAACGCGTTGCGGCCGTCGGTGAAGAGCGACTGGTGCGTGTGCATGCCCGAGCCGTTCTCGCCGAAGAGCGGCTTCGGCATGAAGGTCGCGTGGTAGCCGTGCTGCTTGGCGACTTCCTTGACGACGAGCCGGTACGTGAGCATGAAGTCGGCCATGTCGAGCGCGCCCGCGTAGCGGATGTCGATCTCGTGCTGCGAGGGGCCGACCTCGTGGTGGTGGTACTCGACCGGGATGCCCATCGACTCGAGCGCGCGGATCGTGTCGCGGCGGACGCCGGTGGCGGCGTCGAGCGTCGTCTGGGCGAAGTAGCCGCCCTCGTCGAGCGTCTCCGTGCCGTGCTCGTCCTTGAAGAGAAAGTACTCCGCCTCCGGCCCGACGTTGAACGTGTCGAAGCCGAGGGCCTCCATCCGGTCGAGCGCGCGGCGCAGGGCGTACCGGGGGTCGCCGGCGTACGGCTCGCCGTCGGGAGTGACGACGTCGCAGATCATCCGGGCCGTCTGGCCGTCGGGCAGGACCCGGAACGTCTCGGGATCGGGGATCGCGACCATGTCGGACTCCTCGATCGCGTTGAAGCCGGTGATCGAGGAGCCGTCGAAGCCCATCCCGTCGTCGAGCGCGCCCTCGAGCTCGCTGCGCGTGATCGAGAAGCTCTTCAGGTGCCCCTCGAGGTCGGTGAACCAGAGGAGCACGTCCTCGATCCCGCGCGACTCGACCTCCGCGAGCACCTCCTTGCGCGTCTCCGGGTCGGATGTCGCCCGGTTCCTGCTCTCCACGTAACTCACGTCTCCCTCCTTGACTGTGTCCTAGAACGCAAAAAGCCCCGGCCGCCACCTGTCGTGGTCAGCCGAGGCTCCGTCGCCTCGCAATGTCGCGGGAAGTCTACAGATTGTCCGGACGGAACGGCCGCTACTCTCGGAAGCGCTCTCGCATGGCCCGCCTCGCCGTCGCCCTCATCGCCGTCTCCGCCGCCGTCGCGTTCGCCTCGGTGCCGCACGCGGCGCGCTCCGCATCGCCCTTGCCGTACGTCGCGCCGGCCCGCTCGGGTGTCCTCTTCCTCTTCAGCGGCCACGGCTGGGGGCACGGCGTCGGCATGGGACAGTGGGGCGCCCAGGGCTACGCGCAGCAGGGCTACACGTACGACCAGATCCTCGCCGCGTACTACCCCGGCACCACGCTCGGCCAGACGTCGGCCACGTCGATCCGCGTGTTGCTCGCCGACGCGAAGAGCTCGCTGACGATGTCGTCCGGACAGCCGCTGACTGTAGAGGACGCCGACGGCGTCGATCACACGCTCGCCGCCGGCAGGACGACGCTGACCCCGGCGCTCCGGCTCCCGGTCGACGGCGGCCCGGGCCAGGCGCTCACGCCGCCGCTCACCTTCTCGCCGGCCGCCGGCTCGAAGCTCACGCTCGGGCGCACCTATCGCGGCCAGATCGTCGTCGACGTCGTCAACGGGAAGCTCCGCGCGATCAACGTGCTCCCGCTCGATCAGTACCTCTACGGCGTCGTGCCGGCCGAGGAGCCGTCGTCGTGGCTCCCCGCCGCGCTCGACGCGCAGGCGGTCGCCGCGCGCTCGTACGCGCTCGCGAACCGCAGGGCCGCGTCGTCGTTCGACGTCTACGCG
>Ga0207664_10002772_pt1 | contig 11638 bp, 10 predicted proteins | sample LARL83metaG_FD_184349 | JGI IMG/M metagenome (GOLD analysis project Ga0207664, IMG submission 184349) | Corn, switchgrass and miscanthus rhizosphere microbial communities from Kellogg Biological Station, Michigan, USA - LAR L8-3 metaG... | ecosystem: Host-associated > Plants > Roots >...
TCCGGCGAAGTGATCGGAACGCAAATCGGAGGCAACTAGCAAATCGGGGATAGCGTAACAAGGCGGACCTAATCATATCGCGGACGCGAAATGACAAGAGGTCGCCAAAGTCAGGGAGAGAAGTGTCATGACCCAGAACTGCTAAATTAGCAGCATGCCGGAAATGCTGCGCATAGTGCCAGTTGCTGTCGCCATGTGCAGGGCTCTGTTCCCGGACTTCTGTCGAAAATCGCAGTTTCATCCTTAGCCGAAATGGTTTTGACCGCAGACGCCTGATTTCAGTAGTTGACACTTGCCCTGCAACGGGGAGTCGATGCGCGCAGATATAACCACCGAATGCGCCTGTCGCACTTGACTGCCGGGAGAGTTGCAGGCGTTTTATTGCTTAAACACCAACGCAGGGCCACTAACTCGCTTCCCCTTGAGATCGACAGTTACCTCGACGCAGTCGGCGATCTTGATGAAGGGAATTCCCTTACTCATCCCGTAATCTTTACGGTCGAAGGCCATTGTCCCTTTGATCTCACCTGAGCCCGTCCCCTTGTCTGTGATAGTGAAGGTCAGCGTCTCGGGTTTGGACACCCCGCGAATAGTAAACGTTCCGGGCATCTCCAAGGTGGTGGGTCCGGTCTGCACAACCTTGTCTGAGTGAAACGTGATCAACGGATCCTGCTTGACGTTAAAGAAGTCGTTGCTCTTCAACTTGCCGTCCTTCATTCCACTTCCGGTATTCACGCTTTCAGCCTGAATCTTGATGTCTAAAACGCCAGTCGTGACATCTGGAGACGTGAAGGTCATCGCGGCGTCCCACTTGTCGAAAGTACCCTCTATTGCGACTGATGCCTTCACATAGAACGTAATCTTGCTTTCTCCCGGCGTGACCACGAAAACAGGAAGTGGCTCTTGGCTTACTGACGGGAGCGCAGCGAACGCTAAGGAGTAGAGGAACGCTAATCGAATGCAGTTGAGTGTGCGCCTTGCTAACATAACGATCCTCCCGGCTATGCGGTTCCCGATTATTCTGTAAGTGTCAGAGGAAGCACACGGTTGACAGGTTGAGTCCGCAGCCAGCGTGACTTCGCACTTCACCAGCAAATTCTCAGGCTGCGGAACGCTGATTTCGCCAATTATCCCCATCCGGCCGTTTGTAAAACCAGCTTTCGTTCCGGGCGGATTGCTTCCCGTTTGCCCGTCGGGTGGAACCACCTTCTGCACACGAAGAGGAATAGGAGATGCTGGAGTTTACACTGCTATCCCGCTGATGGGAATTACTTGCTCTCCAGCACCACCCGGTCATACAGCGGCTGTGTCGGTCGTGCATCGTGCCGGTACAATTTCGCAAACTGCTCGATTTCTTCTCCCGTAACCGTAACCGGCTGTTTCAGCACGAACCAGGTCACGTTCTCACTGCAGGGCGGCGTGGTGAGTGACCCGGAGAATGTGTAATAGCCAGAGTCAGCAGGCAGCAGATTCGCCGCGTTGATCGTGATGGTGTCCAGCCGCTCTTCCTTTTCTTTTTCCTTGGGCAAGTCGTTCCATAGTTCTTGGATGAGAGGGTTGTCTTTACCGCTTTCGAGCAGGATGGCGACAACGGCCAAGTTTCCGTCCTGGTCGGCGTGAACTAGGTGGACCACCATTTCGTAAGTCTTGCCGTTGATTTTCTCTTCACTGGGGCGGTGAAAATGGAATTGTTTCAGGGCGTATTGTTTGTCACCCACGCGGATGGAACTTCCTGGCGCATAGTTGATCATGATCGTATGACCGTTATCGATGATGTGCAACGGGGAAGGCTTGTAGTCGAGCCGAATGGGCGGCAGGTCGGCCTTCTGTGGATTACGAATGTCAATGGGGGATTGGTGGTGTCCGTTTTTGCAGGGAGCAAAATCCGGGTTCAGGTCCCCCCAGTGGCTAGGGCCCTCGTCCCCGTCGTAGCTCCAGTGGACGGATTTGTTTGCCTGGGCGTAAGCAAGAGCGGTCGATAGTAAGGTAAACGCCAGAACTGAGGATATGAGAATCGGACGGGTGTGCAGTGGTTTGATTTTTGCAATTGACACGTTGCCTCCCAAAAAGCCCAACCTGCTGTGGATTCTGTCCAGATGGTTTCCATCGGACGATAGTCTCATCTGCACGTGGCTACTTCACCGAATAACCGCGAGCATCCATGCAAGCGGAGAAGGCACGCTTGAAGCTGTCCAGATTCTGCTGCTGCGCAGCCTTGGCTTGAGCCTCCTCTTGCTTCTGTTGCTGGGCGGTTTGCTGTGCCGCCTGTTGTTTGGATGCCGCGTTAGCTTTTCTCTGCTGCCGGCCCCCCCGCATGGTTCCGGCGACTGCGCCTGCTCCCGCTCCCTTGCCGGCCTCATCATCGGCGATCGCCCCAATAGCAGCGCCTCCCGCCGCACCCCTAGCGGCGCCGCGTGCCCGGCCGCCTTTTGCCTGTGGCGCACTCTCTGCCGCAGCTTTCTGTTCAGCCTGCTTCTGTTCGGCCGTCTTACCCGCAGGTGGTGCCGCTTGCGGATCGATGCCGCTCTGCTGCTTGGCCATGCCATAGCAGTCACTCTCATCTTTTAATTGCTGATCAGCGTTTTGATTGTTTTTCGGAAATGCGAAAACGCCGATGCTCTTGGATGAGACCAGGCCGGCGCAGCGGGCGCGCTGGGCGCGGGCTGGGTATTCGCTGGCGGGGTTTGCGCCGCGATTTGCAGCGCCATCAGGGCCAATCCTATTGCGACCGCAAAGTACTTCATTGTCAAATCCTCCTGTTGCTAGGGCTCTAACTCTATAGGTCAAGGCTCTGGAACTTGGGCTCAGTCTTACTTCAATCGAACAGCAAATCCCAGCATCACACCGTTCATCTTGGTGTCGAATACAAAACCGCTATTTCGGTAGTCAACATCGAGCCGTCGGTACGCCAAAAGGAGCGAGTATTTTTGTTTGAATTCCTTTCCGATTCCGGAATAGATTTGCCAGCTGAACTCAGAGCCAGCCCCGAACCCACCCACATCGGCTTTCAAGGTCGCGAACCAGCCTTTTTTCATATTGAGCCGGAAGCGCGCGCCCAGTACCGGGTCGACAAAGTCTTGGCTTTCATCGCCGGAGAAGCCCGGAAGAATCCCCGAGTCCAGCCGGAGCTCGTTGTGCAAGTGCCAGTAGCGGAATCCCGCAAGCGCATCCACCGAACCTCGGTTGTTGGCGAAAAGACGTGCATACAGTTCGGGATCCACGAAGAACTGCTTGACATCCGCATGTGAACCGGTGAAAACATTGATGTCCGGAAATGCCTTATCCGCGCCCAAGTCGATATAGACCAGATCCGTCAGCACACCGACGCGGTCATAGCGCACGTCCAGTGCGGTCATATAGCCAATGTTTAACTTGTCAAAAACATCGGAAAATGAAGCATCCACCGGTGCCACATGCCCCCGCACACCGACGTTTCCGTTAAACCCACTCATCCAGAGATAGAAAGGGACCCAGTTAACCTTCCAGCCGTACGGGTCTGTGTCCGTGGTTGACCCGGATTGTTGAGCGGCTGCGCAGAGACTGGCAGCAGCGCAGCCAACATTAAGAACGCGATCCTTGTCACTTTCACTCGTCACTCTCCGAACTTGCGCTTCGCGCGATTGGGCGACACTGCGTAATCGCCACCGCAGGTTTTGGCGGCCTAACTGCGGCACCGCACAAGATGGAGCTAGTAGTAAACACGTCGATGGCAGCAAATGGCCATAGTTACTTCGCGCTGAGTTTCATTCACAGATGGAGGGCTGATGCTAGAGACGGGGAATGTTTGCCGATACTGTCAGCATTGACAGACGACTCGACTAAGACCTCTTGCGTATCTTCATTTGATCCCGGGAGCAATCAAGCGCGAAATTATCGTGAACGCTTCGGAAGAGAATCTTCGCCAGGAAGATTCTCGGTGCTGCTGTAGACAAGCCGTCCTGACTGTACCTGGAAGGTGCCCAATGTTCGAGCAGTGAAGCAAGCAAACCAGTTAACCACCGAGAGGACACAGCAATGAAACTCGGAATTATGAGTGCCAACGCGACATTCGCAGTCCTCAGCATTGCGCTGACCCTGGCTGGTCACTCGCTGATGGCGTTCGCGCAGGACACGGGCGAGCCAGACAAGGCAGCGATCGACAAGTCCTTTCCGGCGAAGCGTCCATATTCTCCATACGCCGGGAGACAGTTTCCAACGCGCGTCTATTGGGGTGATACGCACTTGCATACTTCGTATTCGATGGACGCGGGTGCCTTTGGTGCGAGGCTCGGACCGAAGGAGGCCTACGTGTTCGCCAAGGGGAACGAAATCACGGCTTCGAGCGGACAACGCGTGAAGCTTTCGCGTCCGCTGGACTTTCTTGTCGTCGCCGATCACTCCGATGGCATGGGATTCTTTCCGATGCTGCTGTCGGGGAGCCAAGGCATATTGAATGACCCGCAGGGCAAGAAATGGTACGAAATGATTCAGTCAGGCAAGGGGGCAGACGCGGCGTTAGACATTATCATCACTTTCGGCAAGGGACAGATGCCCAAAGCTATCTTTCCACTCCCGGGCACCGCCCCATATCGCAGCGCCTGGGCGGAGACCATCAAGGCAGCCGAGGAGGCGAACGATCCGGGTCGCTTCACCGCCTTCATCGGCTTCGAGTGGACGTCCAATACCGGCGGGAACAACCTCCACCGCAACGTCATTTTCCGTGACAACGCCGCCAAAGCAAGTCTTGTCGAACCCTACACGACCATAAAGCCTCTGGGCAGCGACAACCCCCGCGATTTGTGGAGGTGGATGCAGACTTACGAAGAGAAGACGAACGGGAGCGTACTGGCCATCGCGCACAATGGCAACCTCTCGAATGGGCGCATGTTCCCGCTGATCGAATCGTTCACCGGAAAGCCGATCGACCGCGAATACGCAGAACAACGGGCGCAATGGGAACGGCTCTATGAGGCAACGCAGATCAAGGGTGACGGTGAGACCCATCCCTTCCTGTCTCCCAACGACGAATTCGCGAACTTCGAGCGCTGGGACAAAGGGAACCTGGATCTTAGCGAACTCAAGAAGCCCGAGATGCTGGAGTTCGAGTACGCTCGCGCAGCGTTGCGCAATGGGCTGAAGCTTGAAAAAGAACTTGGTGTAAATCCGTACAAGTTCGGGATGGTCGGATCGACTGACTCGCATACCGGTCTTGCCGCGGTGGAAGAAGACAATTTCTTCGGCAAGACTTCGAGCGCTGAGCCGAGTGCAGGGCGTGCAGAACATCCGTTCATCAAGAACCCGGCACATCCTGGAGTTGTGGTCATGGGCTGGGAGACGAGTGCCTCCGGCTACGCGGGCGTTTGGGCTACCGACAACACGCGCGAAGCACTCTGGGACGCCATGCAGCGAAAGGAGACGTATGCCACCACCGGCCCAAGGATCATCGTCCGCTTCTTTGGCGGCTGGGACTTCGGCGCGAACGACGCAAACACGCGGAGTCCCGCAGTGGTCGGCTATGAGAAGGGCGTCCCTATGGGTGGGGACCTGCACAAGGGCCCAGCAGGGGCGGCCCCAACGTTCCTCGTCGCCGCGCTCAAAGACCCTATTGGCGCAAACCTGGACAGGATCCAAATTGTCAAGGGCTGGCTCGACGACAAGGGCGAAACGCACGAGAAGGTTTATGACCTGGCTTGGTCGGGCGACCGCAAACCCGACCCGAAGACCGGCAAAATACCAGCCGTGGGTAACACCGTGGATATTCCGAACGCCACATGGACCAACACGATCGGAACGCCGGAACTGATCAAGGTCTGGAAGGATCCGGCTTTCGATGCGTTGCAGAGCGCATTTTACTACGTCCGTGTGCTGGAGATTCCAACCCCACGCTGGACGGCGTTTGACGCCAAGTACTTTGGCATCAAGTTGCCTCCTGAGGTGACGATGACCGTGCAAGAGCGGGCCTATACCTCCCCGATCTGGTACACGCCGGCGAAGTGAGCCTATGAGGGTGCCATGCGAAAGTTGATCCGTGAACCTCTGTTTCACTTCCTCTTGCTAGGAGCGGTAATTTTTTTCATTGCTGGGCGGTCGCGCAGCATCGCTGTCCCTTCTGGGGAGAAGATTGTAATTACGCAAAGCCAGATTGAGAGCATTGTCGTCGGTTTCAGTCGTACGTGGATGCGTCCGCCAACCCAGGAGGAATTGCAAGGGTTAGTGAGCGACTATGTCCGTGACGAGGTGCTATACCGCGAGGCGAGAACTATGGGCCTCGATCAGGACGATGTCATTGTTCGACGGCGGATGCGGCAGAAGTTCGAATTCCTGGTCGAAGATATGACAGCGAGAACCGGTCCGCCAAGCGATCAGGAACTTGAGACCTACCTAAGGCAGCACGCCGACAAGTACAGCGAAGAACCCAGCTTTGGCTTCGAACAAATATTTTTCAGCCGTGAAAAGCGCGGAGCATCCGCTGAAACCGAAGCACTGGCAATATTGGCGCGCCTGAGGGGCACGAGCAGAATGAACATCGAGAAGCTCGGGGATGCCTTTTTGTTGCCTTCGCAATTCGAGAAGACATCCGCAGGGGAGACGGCACGTCTGTTCGGCGAGAAGTTCGCTAATGAGCTAACTAGGACCCAACTTGGCGCGTGGGCGGGGCCGATCGAGTCAAGCTACGGGCTACATCTCGTGCGTGTCAATGGACGCATTCCGGAAGTGGCCCCATCGCTGGCGAAAGTGCGCGAATCAGTTCTTCGGGACTTACTCAGCGACCGGCGCAAACAGGAACTAGACCTCCAGTATAAGAAACTCCGCGCCCGCTATACGGTGGTCGTTGAGCGGCCCGAATCGTCCGGGATCACGGAGGCACGCTAGTGTGGTGCTGGCGCAACTTTACCGTGGCCATGGTGATTCTGGCAGCGCAGTCCCTCTTTGCCCACGAGCTTCGGCCGGGATATCTCGAACTGCGCCACACAGCCACTAATACCTATGCTGTTTTGTGGAAGGTGCCGGCGGTGGGCAACATGCGGCTGAGCATCCACCCTCGTTTTCCGGAGAACTGCAAGCCGGCAGGCGATGTCGCGAGCTACCGCGCGTCCGATTCCTACACCGAGCGCCTCAGCCTTACGTGCTCCGATGGCCTGAACGGCGGGACAATCGCGATTGATGGCCTCGCCGCAACTATGACCGATGTTTTGGTGCGCATCGAGCGAACCGACGGTTCAACCCAGATCGCGCGCCTGACCCAGTCGATGCCAGCGCTGGTAGTGGACGTTTCCCCCGGCAGGTTGCAGGTCGCACGGGTCTACTCCGTCATGGGCGTGGAACACATTCTCACCGGGGTCGACCATCTGCTGTTCGTGCTCGCCCTCCTCATCATCACGCGCGGCGGTTGGAGACTGGTGAAAACAGTTACCGCGTTCACCCTGTCTCATAGCGTCACGTTGACCGCGGCAACGCTCGGTTTTGTGCATGTGCCACAACGGCCCGTCGAGGTGGTCATTGCCCTGAGCATCGTCTTTGTCGCGGCGGAGATTATTCGCATGCGGCGCGGCATCAAAAGCATTACCATCTCCGCGCCATGGATGGTTGCGTTCTCCTTCGGGCTGATACACGGGCTGGGATTTGCAGGCGGGTTGAATGATGCTGGACTGCCGCTTGCACACATTCCAACGGCACTGTTGTTCTTCAGCCTGGGCGTCGAGTCCGGCCACTTCCTGTTCATCGGTGTGGTGCTGTCACTGATTGCCATGGTGCGTCGCGCCCGGATTCCATTTCCGCGCTGGACCGAACTCGCCCCGCCCTACGCCATTGGCACCATAGCCATGTTCTGGGTCATCCAACGGACCGTTTTGATTTTGGCATTCTGAAGGCACAACCATGAATACCACAAGCAAATACAAACATCTCGCCGCACAAGGTTAGAGCACTTGATCCCATTGAATATGAAGGCAGGAGCCACTATGAATGAACCCGCGATGCTTCAGGATGCGCCCGACTTCTCCTTGGTCATGGGAGGTCCCGTATTTCAGCTTTTCCGGCGGGCCCACTTGTCCGGCGACGCAATGGAACTTCTAAAGCGCCGTATTATCGTGATCACAACGATTGCGTGGCTGCCGCTGCTGATTCTGTCTTGGCTGAGCGGACAGGCTCGAGCAGGCGTCGCACTACCTTTTTCGCAGGACATCGAGACCCAGATTCGATTTCTGATTGCGTTGCCGGTCCTGGTTGCCGCCGAGCTCATCGTCCACTTGCGTCTGCGTCCGGTAGTGCAGGCCTTCGTCAAACGGAACATTGTTATAGCGGAAGAGATGTCGAAATTTCGGGAGGCCATTGACTCAGCGAAGCGCTGGCGCGATTCCATCCCCTTGGAATTGGCATTGCTAGTTTTCGTCTGTACCATCGGACACTGGCTCTGGCAGAGTCAGATTGCGTTGGGCACATCGAGTTGGTACGCGACACCGGAGAGTGGCCACTTGAAGCTCGCTCCCGCCGGGTATTGGAACGCCTTCGTCAGTATTCCACTTTTCCAGTTTGTGCTCCTGCGATGGTATCTGAGGCTACTTATCTGGTTCCGATTCCTTTGGCAAGTTTCAAGGCTGAGCCTCCACCTCGTACCCACTCACCCCGATCGATCTGGTGGCCTCTCCTTCCTGGGCAAAAGCTCCTATGCTTTCGGTCCTATTCTTTTTGCGCAGGGCGCAATGCTCGCCGGCCTGATTGCCAGCCGGGTGTTATACGGGGGCGAGAACCTGCTGTCCTTCAAAATGGAAGCGGTCGGCCTGATAGGCGTCTTCATGTTATTCATTCTCGCCCCACTCACCGTGTTTACGCCGCAACTCGGGCGAGCGAAACGAAGGGGGTTGGCCGATTACGGACTGCTGGCTAGCCGCTATGTCGAGGAATTTGAGAAGAAGTGGGTGCTAGGAAGCGCATCGCCGCGCGATGAACTTCTGGGAGCCGCCGACATTCAGTCACTAGCCGATCTCGGCAATAGCTACGCCGTTATTGGTGAGATGCGCGCTGTCCCTTTCGGACTCCAGGACATGACCCGACTCGCCACAGCGACCGCCGCGCCGCTTGTACCGCTCGGCCTTACGATCTTTTCTCTCGAAGAGTTAGTAATGCGCCTGATAAAGATAATGTTCTAGTACAATCGGCCCTCATTGACAGGATAGATATGTCGATGATCTCGACCTGATTCAGGGTCGGAAATTGAGAACATGCTGGAGTGCGGCCAACGGGACGAACATGTTATCCGCCCTTGCTCTGGGTATCATTCGTGCAGGTCGGGAGGATAATGAATAGTCGTTTTCTTTGAGCACACACATGATACCCATTCGGGTCACAGAATACTGTTGCGAAGGGGAACCGGGTTGTTGCGTTCGGTCAACTGGTTACCGTGTTATGGGTGCAGAACAAGGACGAGGCTGCTATTCGGCTGGCGGAGCTGCGGAATGCACTCGCCTTCTATCTTTTGCGAAGCCAGCCAATATATTTCTAGAGGGCCTGACACTTGTGCCTTAAGCCGAAATTTGCGCTCAACATTCTCACCTGGTTTCTGCGTTTGGCCTTCGCAGTCCCAACCAGGGTGATGCTAGGGATATAGAGCATGAATTGCTGCGGGAGCCACCAACGGGCGAACGCCACTGATTTCGACAGTGGCGTTCGTGGTTGCGGGGGGCGGATTTGAACCGCCGACCTTTGGGTTATGCGATCTGACTCACCTTTCGATGACGTTCGGACTGTACCTTCATCCACGAGGGATGCTCGCCATCCAGTCTCTACGTCTTCCTCCAACAATTCTTGGGCCTGGTTCGATGGTGCCTTCCCCCAGGTCCCTTAAGTGGGCCCCCAATTATTTCTCACATGTTTTCGATAGCTGGAAGCAACACAGGAGCGGAGAGGGAGGTTAGTCAAGGCCGAGTTTTTTGCGTCGCATAGCGGTCGGAGCGAAGCGCAGAGCCTTGACTGGCCTCCTGCGCTCAGTACACTCAGCAGCGGAAAAATGGGAGATTACCCGTTCCCGTGGACACCAAGTTTTCCCGCCGCGCTTTCTTTCTGTCCGCCTGCTGCCGCAGTGCAGCCGTACTCGGCCACCGAGGTTTAGCGCCACGCTTCGTGGTCTTTGAGCCGGTCCCGCGCCACACGCGCCTTCTGCTTCTTGACCTCGTCCACGATCCCGTCGAACACCTCTTGCGTTATCGGCTGCCCCTTCGCCATCGGACCCAGCAGGTTGACCAACAGCAGGCGGCACGCCGTGATCTCCACCATCTCGGCACTGGGTCGGAGGCCCGTCTTGTCCTGTTCGATCTCGCGCAGTACCAGCCCGCGGATCAGCTCCGCCTGCGTCTGCTTCCGCTTCGCCGCCAGCGTTTCGAGCTCGTACATCTCCGCCTGGTTAAGCTTCGTCCCCACGTGATGCACTCGGAATCGCGCCCGCTTGGCCGCCTCCACTGCTAGGTGCTTCTCATCGAGCAGCGCCATCGCTCCACCTCCCGACACCAGAACCTTGAGTTGGCCGGTGCTCTTGCGAAGTACCGCGAGACCGGGACCATCAAAGGCTCGAAACGATTGGAGTTGGTCTCCAATATTCAGGCCATCGCCGCGGCTCGGATGGTGATCGCTCTAACGGGAGACCCAACAGCAGATTGGATCGCGGTTCGAGGCCTCCTGGACGCAGCCACGCACGATTCACTGAAAGCGGTTGCGGAGGACGCCCGGTTCATTCGTCTGCTCAATCGGGGAACGCAGCTGCGGGAAACGATGGCGGAACGGTGGAGGGCCACGGGCACATATACAGGCGCGCGTCAGATTGTGAGTGCCGCATTGCTGCAAGAGCACTTTTCAAATTCAACCCGCGTGTGGACCGGAGTTAACCTGATGACGATTCATAAGTCGAAGGGTAAGGAGTTCGACGAAGTTGTGATCTTTGAGGGGTCGCGAAACGGACGGTTGCTCCGGGAAAATGCCACGCCCCGCGAGATCGAACAAGCGCGCCTTACGTTGAGGGTTGGAGTGACGCGGGCACGTCAACGAACGCGCCTTTTTGAAAAAATACGCTCCTCAGCGGTTGCCGCCGCGCCAAATGGATTTGCCGCTGCCCGCCTGAATTTGTCTCCTAGACGACATGGAACTGGGAGGAGTTCGATAGCAGATTTCCGCAGGCTTTTCAGTCCCCTGTGAGCCATCACTGCCCGAGCCTTCCTCAAGGCCACCGCCGTTGCAAGGCGATTCCACTTCCGAGCCCGAATGATGCGTTCGGTCCAAATCAGCATGTTTAGTGAATTTCAGAGTTCTCTTTGCGCCAAGGTGCCAGATTTCCGCAGAGAGATCGAGGTCGAGTGACTGCCAATCAGTCGCGCACTACAGTTTTACCGGGAATACGCCGATCCGATGCGTCAGTTGTGAGCCAGGTTAGAGTTCATTTGATCTGCGAGCGCGCCTGTTGCACCATTTCCACTAAGATCTTCCGGGTCTCACTCGGACTGCTTACCTCCCTTAGGAAGGCGATTCGGGCGCCGCGTATACCCTCTGCAGTTTTCAAACGGACATGAAAGCCGAGGCGATCGACTGCGGTCATCGTCGCTTCCCTCGAGTCGATGTGAGCAAATGTTCGGGCAAGCAGGACGAGCGCATCCTTGTGGTCTGTGTTCATGTG
>Ga0207664_10002773_pt1 | contig 11632 bp, 7 predicted proteins | sample LARL83metaG_FD_184349 | JGI IMG/M metagenome (GOLD analysis project Ga0207664, IMG submission 184349) | Corn, switchgrass and miscanthus rhizosphere microbial communities from Kellogg Biological Station, Michigan, USA - LAR L8-3 metaG... | ecosystem: Host-associated > Plants > Roots >...
AAGATCTCTGATGCGGCGCAGGTGCATAAGTTCACCGGGCTTGCGCCGACGGTGGCCCTCCACATTCCGTGGGATATGGTCAACTCCTTCTCGGATCTTGCGAAGCACGCCGAAGACAACGAGGTCGCGCTCGGCACGATCAACTCCAACACCTTCCAAGATGGCGCCTACAAGCTCGGCTCGGTGACCCATTCGGATCCGAAGATCCGTCAGCAGGCGATCGACCATCACTATCAGTGCATCGACGTGATGAATGAAACTGGTTCGCGGGACCTGAAAATCTGGCTTGCGGACGGCACGAATTACCCGGGCCAGGACGACATCCGCGCGCGTCAAGACCGTCTCGCGGATTCGCTTGCCAAGATCTACGATCGGATCGGTGAGCACCAGCGCCTCGTGCTTGAATACAAATTCTTCGAGCCGGCGTTCTATCACACTGATGTTCCGGACTGGGGCACCAGCTACGTTCAGGTCGCGGCGCTCGGGGAGCGCGCGATGGTGTGCCTTGACACCGGGCACCACGCTCCGGGAACGAACATCGAATTCATCGTGGCACAGCTCCTGCGCCTCGGAAAGCTCGGTTCGTTCGACTTCAACTCACGGTTCTACGCTGATGATGATCTCATCGTTGGCGCAGCGGACCCGTTCCAGCTGTTCCGTATCCTCTACGAGGTGATCCGAGGCGGTGGTTACGCCAATCCGAATGTGACCTTCATGCTCGACCAGTGCCACAACATTGAGAAGAAGATTCCCGGTCAGATTCGCAGTGTGCTGAACGTGCTGGAGATGACCGCTCGCGCGCTGCTCGTCGATACCGCGGCGCTTGGGGCAGCTCAGGCCGCCGGCGATGTGCTCACCGCGAACGGAATCCTGATGGACGCGTTCTTCACCGATGTGCGGCCCGCGCTAGCGCAATGGCGCGAATCTCGCGACTTGCCCGCAGACCCGATGGCGGCCTATGCCCGCAGCGGCTACCAGGAGCGGATCGAAGCGGACCGCCTCGGCGGCACGCAGGCGGGATGGGGAGCCTGACGCCGTTTGACACGTTCTAGCCGGGCACGGGAAACTCTGACTCAGTCCAGCGTGGAGCGGTGAACGTGGTAAACGAGGCGGTCAGCATCCGGGAGGTTGCCGCAAAAGCGGGCGTCTCTATGGGCACGGTCTCTAATGTCCTCAACCGGCCAGAGCTTGTCACAAAGCAAACACGCGACCGGGTTAGCACCGCCATCAGGGAACTTGGATTCGTCCGGAACGAGTCGGCGCGTCAGCTGCGGGCGGGGCGCAGCAGGACGATCGGGCTGGTCGTGCTAGACGTCGCCAACCCGTTCTTCACCGACCTCGCTCGAGGTGTCGAAGACGAGGTCAGCAAAGCTGGACTGGCGGTGATCCTGTGCAACAGCGACGAGCGGGAGGACAAGGAGCAAAGCTATCTTGAACTTCTCGAGGAGCACCGGGTGCAGGGCGTGCTGATAACGCCCGTTGGCGCCGCCGCCGCCCTTGAACGGCTCAAACGGCGAGGCACACCGGTAGTGCTGCTCGACAGCAGAGCCTCGTCGCGGGCCCAGTGCTCGGTAGCTGTGGACGACGTGCTCGGCGGCGACATGGCGGTGACGCACCTGGTCGAAAATGGGCATCAGCAGATCGCATACATCAGCGGGCCGCCGGCCATCCGGCAGGTCGCCGACCGGCACGAGGGAGCGCTGCGCGCGTTGCAGCGGGCTGGCCGCCCGCGGGATTCGCTGACGGTGATCGAGGCGCCCGCGCTCAACGTCGCATCCGGGATGTGGGCAGGGGCGGCGATTGCCGAGATGCCTGCGAGATCCCGGCCGACAGCGGTGTTCTGTGCCAACGACCTCATGGCACTCGGTGTGCTGCAGGAAATGACCCGCCACCGGATACGGGTGCCCGAGGACATCTCCATCGTCGGGTATGACGACATCGAGTTCGCCGCTGCCGCCGCTGTGCCACTGACGTCGGTCCGCCAGCCTCGGCTGGAACTCGGCCGCACGGCGGCCCGCCTGCTCCTGGAAGAGGCCGACGACACTCAACGCCACCAGCACCGCCAGGTCATCTTCGAGCCCGAGTTTGTGATTCGCCAGTCGACGCAGGCCGCGCCGTCTGGCCGGGTGCGCCTGGCCCGACACGCGGCTCAGGCCTTAGCCCGCTTCCGCGGACCGGTCCTGAACGCCCGCACCCGGACTTATAACGATTCAGTTCCGACGGCCGGAATCCGTATTGACACCTTCCGGGGGCGACGCTGAAACTACAGGCAGGCTTGAAACGTTCCACAGGGAAGCTGGAACCCGAAGCTGCGCGGGAGATCAGGAACAGCGGGCGCATGCTCGCGGGGAGGAATATATGACGCAGTCGGCCTACACCGAGCCAGCGGGTGAAGCGGTCACCGCGCTGCTCGCCCGGTCGAACCGGCTGGGCAGCGACCCGAAGAACACCAACTACGCGGGCGGCAACGCCTCCGCCAAGGGCAGGGAAACCGACCCAGTGACCGGGCAGCCGACGGAACTGCTGTGGGTGAAGGGCTCCGGCGGTGACCTCGGTACGCTGAAGGCGGCGGGCCTGGCAGTACTGCGGCTCGACGCGCTGCGCGCCCTGGTGAACGTGTACCCGGGGGTGGAGCGCGAGGACGAGATGGTCGCGGCGTTCGACTTCTGCGCGTTCGGCCTGGGTAGGTGGGGCGACGGCAAGCAAGCAGAGCGCGGCGCCGCGCCGTCCATCGACACCGCCATGCACGGCCTGGTCGAGGCCGCGCACGTCGACCACCTGCACCCCGACGCGGGCATCGCGCTCGCGACCGCGGCCGACGGCGAGAAGCTGACCGCCGAGTGCTTCGGCGGCCGGGTCGCCTGGGTGCCCTGGCGGCGCCCGGGCTTCCAGCTCGGCCTGGACATCGCGGCGATCAAGGAGGCCAACCCGGACGCGATCGGCGTGATCCTCGGCGGCCACGGCATCACCGCCTGGGGAGACACAAGCGATGAGTGCGAGGCCCGATCGCTGGAGATCATCGCGGCCGCGCAGCGGTTCATTGACGAACGCGGCCGCCGGCATCCGTTCGGACGGACCGTGACCGAGCCGCTGCCCGAGGCCGAGCGGCACGCGCGCGCCGCCGCCCTCGCCCCGGTCATCCGCGGGCTCGCCTCCACCGACAAGCCGCAGCTCGGCCACTACAGCGACCACCCGGCGGTGCTGGGGTTCGCGGGCTCAGCGAAGCTCGCCGAACTGGCCGCTCTCGGCACCTCCTGCCCGGATCACTTCCTGCGCACCAAGGTCCGGCCCATGGTCCTTGACCGGCCGCCGGACGCGCCGCTCGCCGACGCTATCGCCCGGCTCAAGGAACTGCACGCCGCCTACCGGGAGGACTACCAGGCCTACTACGAGCGATACGCGACCCCGGACTCGCCGCCGATGCGCGGCGCGGACCCGGCGATCGTGCTCGTGCCGGGCGTCGGAATGTTCAGCTACGGCGCGGACAAGCAGACCGCCCGGGTCGCGGGCGAGTTCTACCTCAACGCGATCAACGTGATGCGCGGCGCCGAGGCGGTCTCGTCCTACGCTCCCATCCCGGAGAGCGAGAAGTTCCGCATCGAGTACTGGGAGCTCGAAGAGGCCAAGCTGCGCCGCCGCCCCCAGCCCAAGCCCCTGGCCGGCCGGGTCGCCCTGGTCACCGGCGGCGGCTCGGGCATCGGCCGGGCCACCGCGCACCGGCTGGCCGCCGAGGGCGCCTGCGTCGTCGTCGCCGACCGCGACGCCGAAGCGGCGAAGACGGTCGCCGCCGCCATCGGCGCTGGTGTAATTGTCGCTGGGGACGCGGCCGTCGCGGTCAGTGCCGACGTCACCAGCGAGGACGACATCGCGGCCGCGCTGGCCGGCGCCGCGCTCGCCTTCGGCGGCGTCGACCTGGTGGTCAACAACGCGGGCCTGTCCATCTCCAAGCCGCTCACCGAGACCACCCTCGCCGACTGGGACATCCTGCACGACGTGATGGCCCGCGGCTCCTTCCTGGTCTCCCGCGAGGCGGCCAAGGTCATGGAGGCCCAGGCCATGGGCGGCGACATCATCTACATCGTCTCCAAGAACGGCGTCTTCGCCGGGCCGTCCAACGTCGCCTACGGCGCCGCCAAGGCCGACCAGGCCCACCAGGTCCGGCTGCTCGCCGCCGAGCTCGGCGGCATCGGCGTCCGCGTCAACGGAGTCAACCCCGACGGCGTAGTCCGCGGCTCCGGCATCTTCGCCGGCGGCTGGGGCGCCAAGCGCGCCGCCGTCTACGGCGTCCCCGAGGAAGAGCTAGGCGCCTACTACGCCCAGCGCACCCTGCTGAAAAAGGAGGTTCTGCCCGAGCACATCGCCGCCGCCGTCTTCGCCCTCACCGGCGGCGACCTCCCCCTCACCACCGGCCTGCTCATCCCGGTCGACGCCGGCGTAGCGGCCGCGTTCCTCCGGTGATGAGCTACCGGGAGCGCGGATGAGGCCCGTTACCGTCGCCGGGGTCGACCTTGGCGCGTCCAGCGGCCGGGTGATCGCTGCCGTGGTCTCGACCGACGGCGTGGAACTGCACGAGGTCAGCCGGTTCCCGAACGAGCCCGTGCTCGCGGGCGGGACACTGCACTGGGACATCCTGCGGCTCTACGCGGACGTGCTCACCGGGCTGCGGAAGGCATCGGCGGCGTTTCCGCTGTCCAGCGCCGGGATCGACTCCTGGGGCTGCGACTACGGGCTGCTCGACGCCGGCGGGGCGCTGATCGGGAACCCGGTGCACTACCGGGACCCGCGGACGGACAGCGTCAGCATCCCGGTGGACGCCGCCGAGCTCTACGCGGTCACCGGCATCCAGCACCTGCCATTCAACACGATCTTCCAGGTCGCCGCGGCCGCGCAGACGCCTGCGCTCACGGCCGCGCGAACGCTGCTGATGATCCCTGACCTCCTCGGCTACTGGCTGACCGGGGAAGTCGGCGCGGAGGTCACCAACGCCTCGACGACGGCGCTGCTGGACGTGCACACGCAGAGCTGGGCGACCGGGCTGATGGAGCGGGCCGGGATCTCGCCGGGACTGTTCCCGAGGCTGTGGCAGCCCGGAGACATGATCGGGCCGGTCCATGACACGGCCGGCGGTGAAGGCGGGCGGCTCGCGGCAACCGACGGCAAGCCCTTGCCGCTGGTCGCCGTCGGGTCGCATGACACGGCGTCCGCGGTCGCCGCGGTCCCGGCGGACGGCCAGGACTTCGCTTACATCTCCTCGGGCACCTGGTCGCTCGTCGGAATGGAGCTTGACCGGCCGGTGGTCACCGAGGCGAGCCGGGCGGCGAACTTCACCAACGAGGCCGGCATCGACGGGACCGTCCGTTTCTTGCGCAACGTCAGCGGGCTCTGGTTGCTGCAGGAGTGCCAGCGGCACTGGGGCCCGGCGGCCGGTCCGGTGGAAGCGCTACTGAAAGCGGCGGCGCAGGAGCCGCCGCTGCGGTTCGTCATCGACGCCGACGACCCCGTCTTCCTGCCGCCCGACGACATGCCGGGCCGGATCGCGGCCTGGCTGAGAAAGCGCGGCCGCCCGGTGCCGCGGAGCCCCGCCGAGTTCACCCGGTGCATCCTGGACAGCCTGGCCATCGCGTACCGCCGGGCGCTGGCCGACGCGCAGGAACTGTCCGGACGGCACGCCGACGTGGTGCACGTGGTTGGCGGCGGCTCACGCAACGAGCTGCTGTGCCAGCTCACCGCGGACGCTACCGGCCTGCCGGTCGTCGCCGGGCCAGCCGAGGCCACTGCGCTCGGCAACGTCTTGGTCCAGGCGCGCGCCCTCGGCGCCGCACCGGACTCACTAGCCGGCCTGCGGGCCCAGATAAGGAACAGTCCAGCCGTGCTCGGCCTGCGCCGCTACCGCCCCTCCGGTGATCACCGAGCCTGGGCGGGGGCTGCCCCCCGGTGAGCCACCCAGCCCGGGCAGGCCGGCCATCCGGGGCCGGGCACACCCGCGCGCACCCCGTCACGCTGCGCCGTGCCACCGCGTTCATCGAGGAGAACGCCCACCGTGCCATCACTATCGCCTACCGGTGGGGCTTTCCGAGCACGTCCCGGTTCGCCGCCGAGTACCGCACCGCCTGCGGCGTCACCCCGAGCCACACCCTGCGCGGCTAGCCGGGCACCAGTGGCGCCTGCGTCCCGTCCGGGGCGTCACGAGTTCTCCGGCCCCGACCTGCAGCCTCTTGGGTAGCACACCATGTATCGTTTTATCCAGCGGACTCCTTTCTTCCTCCCGTCGTCCTGTCAGTCGGCCGGGAGCCTCATCAGCAGGAGGAAAAGAGTCCGGCAGCCCTGTTCACGGAGAAGCGGGTAAGCGTGCCGGTCAGCATCAGGGAGGTCGCGGCGCACGCCGGCGTCTCCGTCGCCACGGTCTCCAACGTGCTCAACCGGCCCGAGATCGTCGCCCGGCCGACCCGCGACCGGGTGAACGCCTCGATCAGGGAGCTCAGCTTCGTCAGGAACGAGTCGGCCCGCCAGCTGCGGGCCGGCCGCAGCCGGACGATCGGCCTGGTGGTGCTCGACGTGGCCAACCCGTTCTTCACCGACCTGGCGCGCGGCGTGGAGGACGAGGCGAACAAGGCGGGCCTCGCGGTCATCTTGTGCAACAGCGACGAGCAGGAGCGTAAGGAGAAGCGCTACCTGGAACTGCTCGAGGAGCACCGCGTGCAGGGCGTGCTGATCACCCCGGTGGTCGGCGCGGGCTCGCGGCTGTCCCGGCTGCAGCGGCGCGGCACGTCGGTCGTGCTCGTGGACAGCCGGTCGCCGTCCCGCGGTCATTGCTCGGTCGCGGTCGACGACGTGCTCGGCGGCGACCTCGCGGTCTCCCACCTGCTGTCCGCCGGGCACGAGCACATCGCCTACGCCTGCGGGCCGCCCGCGATCCGCCAGGTGGCCGACCGGCTTGAGGGCGCCGGGCACGCCCTTGAGCGGGCCGGGCGCCGGGCCGCCGACCTGCACGTGGTCGAGGGCGGCTCGCTCAACGTGGCCGGCGGGCAGAAGGCCGGCGCCGAGATCGCCGCGCTGCCGGCGGCGTCCAGGCCCACCGCCGTGTTCTGCGCCAACGACCTGATCGCGCTCGGCGTCCTGCAGGAGATGACCAGGAACCGGATCCGGGTGCCGGAAGACATCGCGATCGTCGGCTACGACGACATCGACTTCGCGGCCGCCGCCGCGGTCCCGCTCACCTCGGTCCGCCAGCCCCGCCAGCAGCTCGGCCGGACCGCCGCCCGCATGCTGCTCGCCGAGGCGGCCTCCGACGAGGCCCACCAGCACCAGCAGGTCATCTTCGAGCCTGAGCTCATCGTCCGCCAGTCCACCGAGGCAAGCCCCGCCCCGGCATCGGCCACCTGGCCCCGCGCCGCCGCCCGCGGCTAACGCCTCACGCGCCACGCCCGTTTCCGGGCTTCGCCAGTGCCGAGAATTATGCAGCAAATAGGTGCATTAGTCTCGGCGGGAACCGAAAAGAGCGCCTCGAGGCTTACCCGTGGCCGTGCCCGCGCGCGTGCCCGCGCCCGTACCCGTGCTCGCCCTGGCAGTGGCAGGTCAGGGCGGCGCGCAGCGATACCGGCAGGTCGTCAATCGAGCCGACGGGGCCCTCGGGGAAACCCCGCTCGCAACATCTGTCATACCCGTCTCGCCTGTCCCAACGCTGACCGCAGAGGTCAGGTGTACGGCGCGGTCCGCCGGCGCCGGTAGCGCTTCTACCGGCGGCGATGGCAAGATAACGGCAGTCCTCGTCACGACACATCCGATGATCTGATGAATAGATGCATTTGTCCGAGCAAAAGTCTTGCAGTGGGGCCGAACCCGTGCAAACATCCGATCAATACATCAGATGACTGAGGGCTGAGGAGCGCTAGTGACTCATGTGCAGCCAGAGGTGCCTGCGGCGATCGCGACGGTACCGGGCGCCGTGACCGACCGAGCCGGTGCGAGGATCGTCGCGCTCGACTGTTACGACGTCCGCTTCCCGACCTCGCTGCAGCACGACGGGTCGGACGCGATGAACCGCGACCCCGACTACTCGGCTGCCTACGCCGTGCTGCGCACGGACGCGCCGGGGCTCGAGGGGCACGCGCTGTGCTTCACCATCGGGCGCGGCAACGACGTCATGGTCGCCGCTATCGGCGCGCTGCGCCGCCACATCGTCGGACGGCACGTCGCCGACGTCAGCGCCGACCTCGGCGGCCTCAGCGCCGCGATGATCGGCGACAGCCACCTCCGGTGGCTCGGCCCGGAGAAGGGCGTCATGCACATGGCGATCGGCGCGGTCGTCAACGCCGCCTGGGACCTGGCCGCCAAGGTGGCGGGCAAGCCGGTCTGGCGGCTGCTCGCCGACATGACGCCCGAGCAGGTGGTCGGGCTGGTCGACTTCCGTTACCTGGACGACGCGCTCACCCCGGCGGAGGCGCTGGAGATCCTGCGCGCGGCGCAGCCGGGCAAGGCCGCGCGGATCGCCGAGCTCGAGCGGTCCGGCTACCCCGCCTACACCACGACGCCCGGCTGGATCGGCTACTCCGATGAGAAGCTGACCGAGCTGTCCCGTCAGGCGGTCGCCGACGGCTTCACCCAGATCAAGCTGAAGGTCGGCGCCGACACCGCCGATGACGTGCGGCGGATGGCCCTGGCCAGGGAAGCGGTGGGGCCCGGCGTCAGGATCGCGGTCGACGCCAACCAGAGCTGGGGGATCGCCGAGGCCATCGCGGCGGTCGCGGCCATCGCCCCGTGGCAGCCGTACTGGGTGGAGGAGCCAACCAGCCCGGATGAGATCCTCGGCCTGGCGAAGATCCGCGCGGCGATCGCGCCCGCCAAGGTCGCCGTCGGCGAGCACGTCGCCAACCGGGTGATCTTCAAGCAGCTCCTGCAGGCGGAGGCGGTAGATGTGCTGAACATCGACGCCTCCCGGGTGGCGGGCGTCAACGAGAACCTGGCGACCTTGCTGCTCGCCGCGAAGTTCGGCGTGGCCGTCTGCCCGCACGCGGGCGGCGTGGGCCTGTGCGAGATGGTCCAGCACCTGGCGATGTTCGATTTCGTCGGCGTCAGCGGGCCGCGGGCCGACCGGGTCCTTGAGTACGTCGACCACCTGCACGAGCACTTTACCGACCCGGTCCGCGTCGCCGGCGGCCGGTACCTGGCCCCGTCAGCGCCCGGCTTCTCCGCGACGCTGCGGCCGCAGTCGCTCCGCGACTACGAGTTCCCCCACGGTTCCGTCTGGCAGCGGCTGGCCGGCCCCCTCGACCCGCAAGTCCCCGACATTCAGATCCCCTAGTCAAGGCCAGTGAAAATCAATAACCCCTTGAGGAGAGCCATGAGACAAAGAAGTCGCCTCGCTGGCACTGTGCTGCTGGCCGCCGCGGGGCTGCTCGCCGCGGCGTGCAGCTCCAGCTCGACAAGCAGCACCTCCGCCGCCGCGCCGGCCAGCACCGCCGCCTCGGCGGCGGTCAGCACGGCCGCCGCGTCGGCGGCGGGCTCATCGGCATCCGGTGGCCAGGTGACCATCGGCGTCAGCCTGACCTACAACAACACCGCGTTCTGGTCCGCCTACATCAACTACGAGACGCAGTACGCCCAGCAGATGAACGTCAAGCTGCTCGGCCCGCTGCTGTCGGCCGCCAGCGCCAGCCTGCAGAACCAGCAGATCGAGCAGCTCGTCAACGAGGGCGCCAAGGCCATCATCGTGAACCCGGAGACGGCGACCAGCCTCGGCCCGGCGATCGACTACGCGGCCAAGCACAACGTGCAGCTCGTCTCCGTCGACACGATCGTCGGCGTCGGGCACGTCTACATGGTCGTCCGCGCGTCGAACACGCTCTACGGCCAGGACGCCTGCGCGTACATCTCCTCGAAGGTCAAGTCCGGTTACGTCCTGGACATCGAGGGCGACCTCACCTCTTCCAACGGCGCGGACCGCACCAACGCCTTCAACGACTGCATGGCCGCGAACGACCCGGGCGTGAAGGTGCTCAAGGAGCCGACCAACTGGACGGACGCGACCGCGGTCACCGACGCGCAGAACGCGATCAACGCCTACGGCTCGCAGCTCAAGGCCATCTACTCGCAGTGGTCAAGCCCGGACACCGGCATCATCCCGCTGCTCAAGAGCAAGAACATGGGCGCCGGCTCGGCCAACCCGGTCATCTTGATCAGCGATGACGGCGTGCCGTTCGAGATGTGCGACATCAGCAACGGGTCAGTCAGCGCGTCGCAGTCCCAGCCCGCCAACCTGTACGCGCAGTACGCCATCAAGTACGCGGTCGACGCCGCCAACGGCGTCGCGCACAAGGTCGGCGACCCGGGCGGCGGCGCACCCGCGCTGGCGAACGTCACCTACCAGGGCGACACCAACCTCGCCGACCCGATCGTCGCGCCGTTCGTCACCAAGGCGCAGTCCACGCTCACCCTGTCGAGCCCGGTCGACGGCCTGCCCGCGTCGGTCACCACCACCGCGGTGAGCGACAACACCCTGTGGGGCAACGCCTACGGTGCCGCGCACGGCGGCGTCTGCGCCACTTCCTGACCGGGCAAGTAACGGGTAACGTCCCAGCCAGCCCCCCGTGGCCGGCGTCCCTGGCGGACGCCGGCCACCTGACCCCCGGAGAAACGCCATGACATCAACCGGCCGCCCGGCGCTCGTCGAGGTGACCGGCGTTGAGAAGCGGTTCGGCACCACCCGCGCGCTGCGCGGCGTTGACCTGTCCATCGACGCCGGGCAGTGCCTCGGGCTTGTTGGCCGCAACGGCGCGGGCAAGTCCACCCTGGTCTCCATCTTGTCCGGGCTGAGCGAGCCGGACGCGGGCACCGTGCGCTTCGGCGGCGCGCCCGCGCCCCGGGTCGGTGACATCCAGCGCTGGCGGGAGTGGATCGCCACGGTGTTCCAGCACTCGATGATCGTGCCCCACCTGTCGGTCGCGGAGAACGTCTTCCTCGGCCCGAGCCTGCCCGGCGCCGAGGTGGGCGTGGTCAGCTGGCGCACCATGCGCCGCCGGACCCGCGACATCATGCGGGAATGGGGCTTCGACATCGCGCCGGAGACGCCGTGCCGCGAGCTGTCCGTCGAGCAACTGCAGGTCGTGGAGATCGTCCGGGCGCTCGCCCGCGGCGCCAAGTGCGTGCTGCTCGACGAGCCCACCGCCGCCCTCGAGCGCCAGGCCATCGTCCGGCTGTTCGACCGGGTACGCCAGCTCACCGCGGCGGGCGTGGCCGTCCTTTACATCTCGCACCACCTGGAAGAGGTCTTCGAGATCTGCCAGGACGTCGCCGTGCTGCGCGACGGTGAGCTCGTCCTCGCGGCCCCGACGGCCAGCCTCAGCAAGGACGACCTGGTGGCGGCGATGGTCGGCGGCATCCGCACCGCCGCGCCGCCCGCCCAAGCGTCCGTAACGGAGGCGGGTGCTACCAGCCCCGCCCGCGCCGCCTCCGTCTCGGGGGACGCCGCGCCCGGTGAGAGCACCGCCGCGGCCTCCGTACCGCGAGACCCAGCCCCTGGCGGCCCAGTGCCCGGTGACCCAGTGGCCGGTGACCCAGTGCCTGGTGACGCGATCCCCGGTGACGCGGCAGCCGGTGACCTGGCGGCCCTGGACCTGGCGCCCGCTGGCCTGGC
>Ga0207664_10002774_pt1 | contig 11631 bp, 6 predicted proteins | sample LARL83metaG_FD_184349 | JGI IMG/M metagenome (GOLD analysis project Ga0207664, IMG submission 184349) | Corn, switchgrass and miscanthus rhizosphere microbial communities from Kellogg Biological Station, Michigan, USA - LAR L8-3 metaG... | ecosystem: Host-associated > Plants > Roots >...
TTTAAGAATTTTTGAAAATACTTTACAGCCCTAGACACCAGCCATTTTTTGGTTGAATCCACCTGAGTTGAGTATGACTACCTGCTGAACTTAAGCATATCAGTAAGCAGAGGAAAAGAAACCAACAGGGATTTCCTGAGTAACTGCGAGTGAAAAGGGATAAGCTCAGCGCAAAAGAAGATTTTTTGACAGGAATTTTCGGTGTTGCGTTTGGAGAGTTCATTTTGTGGTGGTGATGCGGTCTAAATTTCGCTGGAACGCGGTTGCAAAGATGGTTTTACACCAGTTTGGCCGTATCACTCTGCAAAGCGGACGCTTCTGGAGTCGGGTTGTTTGGAAACGCAGCCCAAAGCGGGTGGTAAACTTCACCTAAAGCTAAATACGGCTACGAGACCGATAGCAAACAAGTACTGTGAAGGAAAGTTGAAAAGCACTTTGAAAAGAGAGTGCAAGAGAACGTGAAACCGTTATAGTGGAAGCGGATAGAGCTGACGTATCCAGTGCGTATTCAGCCGCTTCGTGGGGCGATTTGTCGGCTCGGAGTGCTGCAAAGTCTCCTACCGGCATTGTTGTTCTGCGAAGCGGTGCATTTGCGTACAGAGTGCGCCGAATCGGCTGAGCTCGCTGTTTGAGGGTTGCATAGAGGACCGGTCTTCGCGGATCGGAACCCTGGGCGGCCGGATGGCAGTTGAGTTTGGCCGTAAAAAGAGATGGTTATTCGCGGCGGTGGCGGGGAGTCAGGGTTGTATTTGTACGATGCATGCGTTTTGCATTCATGACTTTGGCTCTCGGCCTTCGTTGCTCTTCTCGCAATTCGGTGTTTAGTCGGTCACCTATTTGACCCGTCTTGAAACACGGACCAAGGAGTTTAAGGTGTACGCAAGTCATTGGTTGTTGAAAGCCATAGGCGTAATGAAAGTGGGACACTCGGTGTCTGTGATGTGAGCCGTCTTCGTTTCGACGGATTCGGCGCAACATCGACCCATGACTAGGACTTGTTCTGTTGTGGAGTCTGAGCGTACGCTTTGAGACCCGAAAGATGGTGAACTATGCCTGAACAGGACGAAGTCAGAGGAAACTCTGATGGAAGTCCGAAGCGGTTCTGACGTGCAAATCGATCGTCTGATTTGGGTATAGGGGCGCAAGACTAATCGAACCATCTAGTAGCTGGTTCCTTCCGAAGTTTCCCTCAGGATAGCTGGAGCATTTGCAGAGCAGATATACTCGGTAAAGCGAACGATTAGAGTCATTGGGATGTATTATTCTCAAACTATTCTCATACTCTAAATGGTTATGTTGTCGGTGTTACTTAACTGAACACGCGACTTTGATTGCTATGCTCCAAGTGGGCCATTTTTGGTAAGCAGAACTGGCGATGTGGGATGAACCAAACGCGAAGTTAAGGTGCCAGACTTTCCGCTCATGAGACCCCATAAAAGGTGTTGGTTGATATTGACAGCAGGACGGTGGCCATGGAAGTCGGAAACCGCTAAGGAGTGTGTAACAACTCACCTGCCGAATCAACTAGCCCTGAAAATGGATGGCGCTAGAGCGGAGGACCTATACTTCGCCGTTGTTGAAATCGCGCAAGCAGGAATTTCTCAACGAGTAGGAAGGTTGTTGCGATGGCGTTGAAGGTGCGGAGCGTGAGCTCGGCTTGAGCCGTCGTGAGTGCAGATCTTGGTTGAAGTAGCAAATATTCAAGTGAGATCCTTGAAGACTGAAGTGGAGAAGGGTTCCGCGTGCACAGTGATTGTACGTGGGTTAGTCGGTCCTAAGGCACAGGCTAATGCTGGCTTGAAGTGGCGACGTTCAATCGACTTTTGTGGATTGCGTCGCACGGGCCGAAAGGGAAGCAGGTTAACATTCCTGCATCGAGACGAGGAGATTGTGCTGCCTCGGTGGCACAAGGCGCGGTAACGCAAGCGAACCTGTTGACGCTGCTTGAAGTCCGAGTCAGAGATCTCTTTTCTGATTTAAACTCACGTGACCCTGGAATCGGTTCAGCCGGAGATAGGGTTGTTGTGGTTGTAAAGCACCGCGGTTACTGTGGTGTCTCGTGCGCTTTAAGTGGTCCGTGAAAAAGCAGGGAAGGCCCGATGAATTTCTCGCTCGGCCGTACCAATATCCGCAGCAGGTCTCCAAGGTGAACAGCCTCTAGTTGATAGAATAATGTAGATAAGGGAAGTCGGCAAATTAGATTCGTAACTTTGGGAAAAGAATTGGCTCTAGAGACCGGGTCGGGCGGGTTGTCGTAGAAAGCTTTGGTGCCGCGTTCGTGTGTGCACTCCGCAAGGCGTGTGGGCTGGTAGCGTGGCGCCGATGTGGTGGACTTCAATCTTGCCCCCAGTGGCTTGCCACTTCGGGTGTCGTCCGGCGCTTAACGGTTTGATCTAGAACTGGTACGGACTCGGGGAATCCGACTGTCTAATTAAAACAGAGGAGATAGATGGTTCCTGATGGACGTTGACTATCTCTGATTTCTGCCCAGTGCTCTGAATGTTACTTTAAGGAAATTTGATCAAGCGCGGGTAAACGGCGGGAGTAACTATGACTCTCTTAAGGTAGCCAAATGCCTCGTCCTCCAATTAGGGACGCGCACGAATGGATCAACGAGATTCCCACTGTCCCTAACTACTATCTAGCGAAACCACAGCCAAGGGAACGGGCTTGGCAAAGACAGCGGGGAAAGAAGACCCTGTTGAGCTTGACTCTAGTCTGACTTTGTGAAGAATCATGCATGGTGTAGCATAAGTGGGAGGCCTCACGGTCGACAGTGAAATACCACTACTTTCATCGTTTCCTTACTTATTCGGTAAAACGGGATCGGCCTCTTCGGATGGCTTGTGCTTGTTGTTAAGCTCGCTTCACTGCGAGTGACCCGCGCCGATGACAGTGTCAGGCGGGGAGTTTGACTGGGGCGGTACATCTATCAAACAATAACGTAGGTGTCCTAAGGTAAGCTCAGTAAGGACGGAAACCTTACGTAGAGTAAAAGGACAAAAGCTTACTTGATCTTGATTTTCAGTACGAATACAGACCGCGAAAGCGTGGCCTATCGATCCTTTCGATTTGTAAAGTTTACAGCAAGAGGTGTCAGAAAAGTTACCACAGGGATAACTGGCTTGTGGCAGCCAAGCGTCCATAGCGACGTTGCTTTTTGATCCTTCGATGTCGGCTCTTCCTATCATTGCGTAGCAGAATGCGCAAAGCGTTGGATTGTTCACCCACTAATAGGGAACGTGAGCTGGGTTTAGACCGTCGTGAGACAGGTTAGTTTTATCCTACTGTCGTTGAAGTTGTCGCAATAGTAATCCTGCTTAGTACGAGAGGAACAGCAGGTTCAGACATTTGGTTTATGCGCTTGTCCGATAGGACAATGGTGCGAAGCTACCATCTGGGGGATTACAACTGAATGCCTCTAAGTTGGAAGCCCGCCTAGACAGGTTGACAATATTTTTGTGCCCCGGTGTCGGGCGGTACCTTTATGTAGCACCATCGCGTGTTGCAGCCTTTACCCCATTTCTAACTTGGTCGGTGGATGTAAAAATCCGCCGATTGTTGGTTCCATACTACTTTGTGTGGAGAATCGTCGGGGTGCAAGATCGCTTGAATACGACTTGACTACTGGTCAAGGGGTTGTACGCAGCAGAGCAGTTTTCCACTGCGATCTGTTGAGACTACCCTATGATCGGATGCATCTGTTTTTCACTTCGCAGGAACTGTAACTTCAGTTCGGATCGAAGAACTTGCTCGTTTATCGGTCCCCTTTTTCCACTTCGCAGAAACTGTAACTCCAGTTTGTTTATAATACTCGGTATATTCGAAACTGTAACTTCAGTTTGTCTATAATACTCGGTATATTCGAAACTGTAACTTCAGTTTGTATATATTACTTTTGACACTGTAGTATATACTTCTTACGATGATGCTATATAAACGCCAGAAAGATCGAGTTTTCTCACCTAGTATTATATATGAAGATGTTTAAAAAGCCAGAAAACTCAAGTTTTTTATTTCAAAATTGATATTTTAATGTATAATAACTGAATTGTCAAAAGCCAGAAAACTCAAGTTTTCTGGCTTTTTTATTTCGAATTTTTCAAAATTGATATTTGAATATATTATATATGAGGATGTTTAAAAAAGTCAGAAACTCAAGTTTTCTGGCTTTTTTATTTGGAATTTTCCAGAATGAAACCTTCTATTATATATGAATGTGTGTTAAAAAGCCGGAGAACTCACGTTTTCTGGCTTTTTTATTTCGAATTCTCCAAAATTAATCCTAGTATTATAGATGAAGATGTTTAAAAAAGCCGGAGAACTCACGTTTTCTGGCTTTTTTATTTGGAATTTTCCAGAATGAAACCTACTATTATATATGAATGTGTTTAAAAAGCCGGAGAACTCACGTTTTCTGGCTTTTTTATTTCGAATTCTCCAAAATAAACTTTCTTTTGCAAAATACTGGACTTTTAGGTGTTGTAACATTTTTGTTCCTATAATATCCTAAATGTCGTAGATTGATTCAAAAATACAGTTGACTCTCGAAATAACGTAATCCAGGGGACCGGGGAAAAATCACGCCATTTCGAAGTTTACGTTATATCGAGCTCAATTTTGGGACTTTTATTATAGTTGGGATCCAAAAATTCTTAAGTTAAATCGAGAGTTATGTTATTTCGGGAGTGGACTGTAATAATTTTAAACTGTGTCCATAATTTACTGAACCGGTGATGCTTCAAAAATCAATCTTCTGTTAATAATATTTAATGAGGAGGTCACTTTTTTGTAAGTCTTCCAGGCTATGAGAAACAAGGGATCAAGGCATTTATTGCAATTTCTAAAATATGTCATTGACTACTTGGACATAAAATTAATAAACCATCCAATTGGTCAAAAGTCTTGCAACTAGTCTATTAGATCTTAAATTTGAAAAGGTAAAACTGACCCATGCCCCACCATCCGCGACCCTACGTTCGAATATTTGAAGTTATGAAGGAAACTTTTTTCTTATATGTTATATTCCAAGTTGGCCCCATAAAGGAGGAGGTCCCGTACAAATTTTAGTAGAAAGGGAATTAAAATATAATAATCATAACGGGATAAAACTAGCCATTTTTCGGATCAAATTAATATTTTGGATGCGCTCCAATTAAATTTTTAAACGATAGGGCCCATCACTAAGTGTTTTTATAACAGGTTAAAAAATGTTCTTAAGGACCAATCAAGGTGTGATTCCCATAAATTAATTCCAAGATACTAGTTATTTTGAAGTTTTGCGCTTTTTTGATACCCTCTATAAAGTGAGGTATTGTGGAAAAATTGAAAACTGTGAATTAATACTGTTAATTGTACACCCCTGGTCAGACTTTAACCGATACCACCAAAAAATCACATTTATGAAATTATTGCAGCTAATTAGGCCCACTGGGATATTTTACGGTCTTTGATATCCCACAGGATGAGCTACATTATAAAATTGAAGTCTTCCAGACTAGATAAGGGGAAAAATACAGGTTTGCTTTATAGTTTTATATTTAACGAAACGAAAAGTTGGATGATGAGAGCCAGGTCAAAATACTAATATATTCCAAATTTTACAGACTATACATCAGAAAATGTTGAATTTAAAAGAGGTAAACCGACAAACTTATAACAGACAGGGTGGTGAGGCTTGGATAGAAAAAGCTATATTCTAAAATTCAATAGACCAAAAATGAATTTTAGTTAAATACTGGACAAAAGTCATTTTTAAGGCTAACGAGTCAAATCCATCTTTCAAAACTTCGAAGTGCGTCCGAAAAGCACCGAAAATTATGCGAACTTTTAAGAAGTCGGAACATATCGATTGTATAGCCGATCGGAAAAATCTTTGTCTTCCTTGTTTTGAGGTCGCAAGTTCGATTCCTATTGGTGGCGAGAGATTACAGCACAAAGTACTAAAGCGGCGGCTTCAGCTGAGGTGGGTTTATTAGGGTTCCCATCGGGTGGTAATTCGTTACTCGCGTCCCCTAAGGAGGCTGTAATCTAGATACCAAACGCGGAGTAGTTCGCTACGAAGATGTACGCGGTACAGTGTGTCCCTCTACCATCCCATAGCCCGAAGAAGATCCCTTCTATATCTTCGACCGGTTTCTCACATGCGTGAGTACAGGGGGGAATAGGTCGCGGCCTAACGTTTTGTCTTTTTGCACCACTTTGTAACAATGGCTCATATCAACTTTGTCAATTACAAAGCAGTAACTTGCGATAAAGTTACAGACCATATTCGGGCACTTACTTATTGAAATATATTCTTTTGCTTGAATTCACTCGAATGCAAAGGACGATTCAAGCAAGTATTATTTTGAAATTTAAATCTTACAAACTAATTGCACGAAAATATTATTAGGCTCATTTGTAACTTTAATTTAATATAATATATGGCTGGGTGATATTATGGTATATTTTCCTTGTTAACGTTTAAATCGGACAAACTAATTGTGCAAAATATTACGAGTTTCCTTTAACCTTACTTTGATATATGGTTGAATTGTGGTGTCTAACTCTTCAAATGTTTAAAAAACCTTACAGACAAAGTCTCGGGAACATTAAAGTTTTCGTCATCATAGGTCCGACTTCGTTAAAATTTATCTTTTTTAAGTTTTGGGCTCTTTAAATAATATCGGTTTATTAAAAATGTGTCTAATTTTTTAAAAATCAAACACCTGATTCGTAAGCTATCTGTCACATTTTGCTAAAACCGGTTATAAATATTATCCCCAATTCTATACAAGCTCCCGCAGTTTAACGGACCTTAAAAGTTAATGCACGTCAAGTTCAACTGTTAGGGTCGCTTGATTCCAAAAGGGAACATTGATTTTAACTTCCTCTTAAGACATTGGGTACAATATTTTATTCACACTTTTCCTTGACTATAAAGTATTAACCAACCCGTTGTTTTGTAATCAAACATTTTTATACATTCTCATTACCACATTCATAGATTTTTTAGCTTGAAGTTGGGGTTGGGGTTTAATCATAAATAAATACTCTTAAACTTTTATAATCTTGAGGATTAGGTGAAATTCTATAGCGATTTTGAAAATCGTTGTTACTTCTCTTTTGCAGTTCCCATCTTCAAACCTATTATTAGTTATTGGCCAAAAGCAATGAACGCGCCAAATGTGTGTTCGGTCAAGATTTTCGGCGTTACTTGATTTCGCGCCAAATTTTCTCAACAGGCAAAGAGAAATTAGTGCCCCTCTTTAGAGACCACCATTTTTGGTGTGTGTACGCGGCTCTCGGCGATCAATCGGTATATAACATTTTGCTAAAAATACTATAGTATTATATTATAATTTAGGTGTCATTTTTTGTCAAAAGCAAGTTTTTAATATCAATGTGATCAATTGAGTCTACATAATAGTTTGTCCAATAAATAAGCGCCCCGTTTTTTGCATAAAATCATATGATATGACTTAATTTTTTGTGTTATGAAATTATATTAGCAAGTGGTTTTTAAGAATTCTGTTGCGCGGCAGATTCCAAATGAGATATTATTTTGAATTGGAAAACTTAAGACCTTTTTGATTTATAAAAAACCTGCTATAATTAGGTCACTTTTTATGAAACCCACTAACAATTTTCAATTCAAAAACCATGCATTGTACTCGAAAATTGTATATTTAAAGAAACGGTGTTGAATTTAATCGAATAACACTTAACTCTTAATATAAACACTTATATTGCATAAAACTCCAAGGCCTAAAGATGACAGAATGTTGTAAGTTAAATTTTAATCAAGTGTATGTATCAAAACATTCAGTTATATAAAAGAAGTAGAGGTTGAAAAGGCGAATTAATTTTTGCAACATGGTTTAGCTTCCTGCAAAAGTGTTTATATTATTTTTCGAATAAAAATGTTTGATTTGATAGAAATTGGCGTTTAAAAATATTAAACACCCATTTTGTGTGTACAATGTAAAAATTAAACAAATTGAAAACTCCACTTTTTAAACCACCATTTATTTACCACACGGTATTGCGAGAACGAATTGACGCGACTGGTAGTGAAGTGGAAGGCCGTGAATTGGTTAGTAGCCGGACATTTCACCTCCCCGCTGGTTGACTAGCAAGTGCTTGATAGATACGCGCATTTTTCAATGCAAGAATGGTGTTGGCGTGTTTATTAAAAATCTAGAATTTTAAGACTTTTTGGGTTATTTAAAATGGTAAAAACTTCTCCGAATAATTACCACTTTGCAAAAGGAAGAATATACCTCTATTTGAAAGCCACCTCAAAATTAGTTTAAAAGGGGGAACCAAGGCATTTTTAGGGCTTTTGAAAAATCGCCGGATTTTCAGGGGGGTTGGAAAATAGAAAGCCATGGCTTTCAATTCGAGGTTTTACGGCAACTAAATTAGCCTAAATTTATGCGTGCCTATAAAGATTGGGGCATATTTAAAAATTGCTATTCATTTTTTAAAAAACCACAAAATTCATTAATGAATAAAAATACAGTCGAGTCTCTCTGTAGTAGAACTCAAGGGACCTAAAAAATTTCCACTGTAGAAAGATTTCTACTGTATGGAGACTAAAAAATAAGGTTTTTCTATTTTTGGGACCGAAGATTTTTTCTACTATAGGGAGGTTTCTATTGTAGAGAAGTCTCTTATAGAGAGATTCGACTGCATTATAAATTTGGAGAGTTATAATCGAAAGATTAAAGTGTCTAGAAATATTGCTAGAAGTCAACCGGTTTTCCAAGTTCAACTGAACTTTAAATTGGGGCCAAACTATAATGGGGTTTTGCCTCAACCAAAACTCCAACAATCGAAGGAAATTAGTCCTAGTTTGCACTTTAAGAAACTCGCCCATAAATTTAAAGGCTTGTGTTCTTTATAACTTAAAAAAGTGACCCATTTCAATTTGTAGTTGGTAATATTACGATACACTTTTTATATTTTTAAATGGAACAATCGCTTTAGATACTACTGTTCAAACACTTTGATTGGCCACTCATAAAAACGGGACTTTTATACCCCCGATTTTATATACGATTCAAACATTTTGTTTGGCCACTCACAAAAATGGGACTTTTATACCCCAATTAATATACCTTTTTATGCAAAACCCCGATACAATATTTTTATTTTTCCAAAAAATCATAAGAGTGAATATGTGAAATAAAAAAGATTTGAACATTTTTAAAAATGGGTCTACTTTAATATGGCATTGGAAGTGCTTATGTTCTGTTAAATTATCATTTAAAGTCTAGTTACTGGTCTCTCTTTGAAATTTATTTTTGGGGGTGCTTCAAATAGATGGGTGCTTGAATTGGAGGAAATACGGTAAATGTGTTAATAAAATGGCAGTATGAATCTTGCCATTGGTTAAAAAACGCACATTTAACCAACTCAAAAAATGAAATACACCAAAAATAATTGGGAATTTTTATACAGGGCCAAACTAGATGAACGTGTGTTTTTCCTGATATTTTTGAGAACTGCCAAAAGAAACCCATAATATTTTATGATATTCTATGCTGAAGTTCGAAATAAGAAGAAATTAATTTCCACAGGGGGGACCAAGCTATTCCAGTATATATCATAAGGGGGACTAAGGTGATCATGAAAATTCTTGATTTGGAATTTCCACACCACTTTCAGCATAAAATATCACAAAATATTATGAGTTTCTTTTGGCAGTTTTCAAAAATATCAGAAAAAACACACATTCATCTAGTTTGGCCAGCCTGTATAAAATGTTGGCTTCTTTATTGAGTGTTTGAAAAGGCACAATGGCATAGGCATAATTGTGCCTATGCCAAAAAAAGCACAAGCACAATGTATGGGCATTGTGCCAGATGCCTTTTTTTAGCATTTGGCATAGGCACAATTATGCCAAAAAAGGCATAATTTTTGGCACAATTATGCCTTTTTGAAAAGGCGTAATTGTGCCAAAAATTCATCCAAAAAGTATGCCTTTTTTGGCATAATTGTGCATTTTCAAACACTAGCTTCTTCATTCCCGAATAAAATTCGCTCGTTTTAATTCGCACTCCAAATTCATAAACCTCAAGCAAAACCAACCGTTAATGTAAAAAATTGTAATTTTGACTGTCACAATCAAACTGGAGTTATTTTATATACAAAGTCGACAAAAATCAACGTATAATAATATTTTTAATACAACCCATTTTGCTAGGTGTTTAATATGGGATTTTTTAAAATTTGGAACCTCAAAGCGTATCTATAACTAATGGGTATGAGATTAATATCAATTTGTAGGCTAGAATTTTGTCGTTTAAACAAGGGTTGAATCATTGAAATCGAGAAGCTCAACGTGAAGGTATTAAAAGGCAAGCGAGATTGTGTACACACAATTCCGCCGCACATTTTTGCGTGTTCCCCTCGTTTCTCCCCCCAATGCTTTTTGCCTTCGTTTTGAACTACGGGTGGGGGGTTGGATTTTTTGGGTAGGAAGTTTGGGAGTCACATCATCCAATCGAGCCGACCTGAAGAGAAGTCTGAGGGGGAGCCGGGCGGGTAGTGCTTGAATGCAAAAACAAGCGTTATGTGATTTTAGTGTCCGTAAAAAGACAGCCGAAAATGCAGTGTATGGACGGGGAGGGTTTTCTCCCCCCTTTGCGCTGTTGGACGGTGCTTAGTCCTGTATAGGTCTATCAGCCTCTCTGTTGTCGGTGCTACTTTTCGCTTGTGGATAGCTAGTACTGGACGCGGCGGAGTAGGGTTGGAATGTGCCGATTTGTGATTTAATTTGGGGGGCATGGTTAAATGGATTTGCGAATTAACCAAGAGGAACGAATAAAAAGACCTAGTCTTTGAGTGTTTAGTGAGTTGGCGCTGAGCTGTTTGTGGAGGACTATCTAGTCCTCTACAGACGAGCGCAAAAATCGAGAGCTGATGAAGCTTTTGGTTTTTGAGATTGTGCAAGAACTCGCAAGGAGTGAAAGCAAGTAATCTGGTTGATCCTGGCTGAACTGATATGTTTCTTTCAAAGATTTAGCCATGCATGTGTAAGTAGAGTTGATATAAAGCGAAACTGCGAACGGCTCATTACAACAGATATAATTTACTTGTTATATTCCTTATAAACGGATAACTGCGGTAATTCTGGAGCCAATACGTGCACAAAGTCGCATTCAGCAATGAGTGTGATGCATTTATCGGAGCAAAACCTTTCCTGGTTCTATGCTAACTCTGGATAACACTGCCTATCGCATGACCTAGTGTCGGCGAAGTTACATTCAAGTATCTGCCTTATCAACTTTCGATGGTAGTGTATTGGACTCCCATGGTGTTGACGGGTAACGGAGAATCAGGGTTCGACTCCGGAGAGGGAGCCTTAGAAACGGCTACCATAACTAAGGTTAGCAGCAGGCGCGCAACTTATCCACTGTTCATTGAACGAGATAGTGACGAGAAATAACAAGTTCGTTCTCTATGAGGTCGAACATTGGAATGGATGGAATCTAAACAATTCCATGAGTACCCACGAGAGGGCAAGTCTGGTGCCAGCAGCCGCGGTAATTCCAGCTCTCGTAATGTATAGAATTATTGTTGCGGTTAAAAAGTTCGTAGTTGGATTTTCGACTGTTTGGAGGTGGTCCTTAACGGGATCTA
>Ga0207664_10002776_pt1 | contig 11628 bp, 9 predicted proteins | sample LARL83metaG_FD_184349 | JGI IMG/M metagenome (GOLD analysis project Ga0207664, IMG submission 184349) | Corn, switchgrass and miscanthus rhizosphere microbial communities from Kellogg Biological Station, Michigan, USA - LAR L8-3 metaG... | ecosystem: Host-associated > Plants > Roots >...
CCGCGGCGATCTTCAGCGCCTCGCGGCGGTTCTCGCCGAGCGACGGGAAGACGTTGACGAGGAACTCCTTGTTCGCGATCGGATGCCCCACCTCGAGCGAGGCGTGCCATGCGGCCAGCATCGTGAGGTCGTCGTCGTCGAGGTCGGCGACCGCCTTCGCGTAGTGCGAGACGAGGTCGGCCTCGGGGATCTCGTCGACCCATGCCCGCACGACCTCGCCGAGCAGCTGACGCCGCGCCTCGCGACCGATGGAGTTGGCGATCACCCGGATCGCGTTCTGAGGCTCGATGAAGCAGATGGACATCGCGGCTCCCGCCGGTGCGAGGGATTGGATCGCGCGGGACTCTACGACCAGGTGAGGACGGCAACCCCGCGCGAGGACCCCGGCCCATGGCACACAACGCGATGCACGACGTAAACGACGTTGCGCGGACCTCGGCCGCCGTCGAGGGTGAGCCCGTGCCAGATGCCGTCAGCTTCCTGCGCGCGCTCGGCGTCGCCGTGCGCGAGCGGCGCGAGGAGCTCCAGCTCACCCAAGAAGCGCTCGCGTTGCGCACGGGCGTCCCCCAGCGCCGGATCTGGGAGGTGGAGGCGGGCGAGGGCAACCCGACCGCCCGGACCCTCCTGCGACTCGTCGCGGGCCTCGATGCGCCGTGCTCGCAGCTGATCGCGCGCGCCGAGCAGCTCGCGCTCGCCGATCTCGCTGTCGAGCGCAGCGCCTGACGCGCAATCGTCCGCTTTCAGGCGTACGACGTTTGCGTCGTAACGTCCTGCCTGCAAGGATGGTGAACGCCGGCGTTCCCGGGTGGGGTTCGCCGGCATCTCCATTTGACGGAGGACGCGAACGTGACGCGCGACGAGGACTCCGACGGAGGCGCCGCCCGCGACGAGCTGGAGGGGAGGCCGTGGGCTCCCGCCGAGCGCGCACTGCTCGACGCCGCGCTCGAGTTCTACGCGGCCGCCGAGGGCGTGATCGACTTGGACGGGTCCGACCGACCGCAGCTCCGTCAGGATGCTGACGGCTTCAAAGCCGTGCGGACGGCGATGGGCGCGCTCGAGCAACGCGTGCTGGCCGCCCACGCGACGGGCGTCGCGCCCGAGCGGATCGCCGAGGTCGCCCGCATCGACCGCGAGATGGTGAGGCTGATCCTCCAGCGCGGCGGCGCCGCACCCGTCCCGTCCGGGGACTGAGCGCCGCGCCGCACACGCGCCGGCTGGTCGCTACGCGACGACGACGTAGACGCCGCCGGAGCGGCTCGTCGCGTAGGGGAACGTCCCCTGGTGGGGGACGAGCGCACGGAAGCCGAAGCGCCCGCGGCTGAGACGGAAGCGGTAGCGGGTGCTCCAGCGGCCGTGGCGGTCGGTGCGCACCGTGCGGAATGTCCGCCATCCCCATCCGCGCTGGTAGCCCTCGAGCGTGACGAGCAGGCCAGTGCGCGGGATCGAGCCGCCGCCGACGCGACCGCTGAGGCGCACGACGCGCGCGCCGCCCACGTGGCGAGGGCTCGCCTGGATCGCGAGCGGCGCGGGGACGTCCGCGTGCACGACGTTCGACAGCGCGGCGCCGTGGCTGTCCGAGTACGGAAAGTAGGTGAAGCGCACGTCGCGGGTCGGACCGGCCGCCAGCACATAGATGAAGCGGCCCTGAGCGTCGGTGCGGACGCCCGGCCGCGCTGCCCACGCGCGTCCCGGGAGCCGCCATGCGGCGCCGAGGCGCGCGCCGGCGATGGCCGCACCGGAGGCGTCGAGGAGGCGTCCGACGATCGTCGCACGATGGCCGTAGGGGATGCGGACGCGCTTGACGGTCCCGCCCGCGGCGAGCTGGAACGAGACGTCGAGATGCGCGTGCGCCGTCGCGTCGCTGCCGTTGGCGACATGGCCCGGGAGCTGGCCGAGCGGGTTGACCGCGCCGGGGATCACGGCGGGGTCGGACGCGCCGCCCGCGGCGGAGCCGCCGCCGCCCGCCCCCGAGCCGCCGCCGGTCGGTCCGGGCGGCGGAGCCGTCCGGCCGGCGGCGTCGGCGACCACGGCGCTCGGCGCGCTGCGCGCGACGGTGCTGCCGCTGCCGTTCGCGGCGGTGACCTCGACGCGCATGCGGTGGTATGCGTCGCCGTCGGCGAGCGGGTAGGCGCTGCCGGTGGCGCCGGCGACGGGCGCGCAGTCGGCGCCGTCCACGTCGCACCGCAGCCAGCGGTAGTCGTAGCCGGTCGGCGCACCGTCCCACTGCCCCGGCGCTGCCGTGAGCTGTCCACCGACGCCCGCGGACCCCGACAGCGGCGGCAGGCCGATCGCAATCGGGGCGTTGCGCGTCTCGACGCTGCCGTCGTAGACGACCGCCGCGTTGCCGCCGGCGTCCTCGACCGTCGCACGGACGGTGTGCGTGCCGTCTCTCAGCGCGCCGGTGTCGAACTGCACCGTGCCGTCGACCGCGAGCGGGCACGGCTGCGGCGTCCCGAACTCGTACGGGTCGTCGTTCGCCGGCTCGACGTCGGCGCACGAGCCGCCTTGATCGTCGAGGACCTGGCGCGAGCGCTCGACGCCGTCGACGGCCAGCGCGACGCGATACACCCCTCCCCCGCTGTCGGTCGCGTGCAGCGACAGGCTCGCAGTCCCGCGCACGGGATCCGGCCCCGCGAGCGCCCCACCCGTCGCGAACCCCTCGGGCGCCGCATCGTCCGTCAACCCGATCGCCGCGCGCGAGATCGAGACCTGAGCAGGGAAGGGTCCGCAGTCGAGGGTGCCCATTACGGGCCAGCAACTAAGGCCAACGTGCAGCGATCTCCACGAGACCCCGTCATCGGTGACGCTAGACGGCAGCTCCTGAACCAGCGTTTGTCCCGCCTGTACGGGTTTCCGAAAGTCGAGCAGGCCAGCATTCGAATCGTCGTCGTGCCAGATCTGCATCAAGTACGCGCGATTAGCCACACCAGCAATGACAGGCCACCCAAGGTTGAACGCTCGTTCGATGTCGTATGAAGCAATCTGTGTCCCGGGAGGGGCCACGAAATCCCAGCTCAGCCAGCTACCTGCCTTCACCGTGAGGCCGGTCGCGCCGAACTGAAGGCTCGAAGCGGATCCTGTCGAGGTACACGGCACGGCTGAGCCGCTGTCATACCCCGCAAGCGCCAAGCTCGCCGAACTCGTCCAGCCCCCGGAGCCGGTGAACGTGCCGGTCGGGGTTTGGCAGGTGTGGACGGTGTAGGTGCCGGCGAAGGCGGCGGGTGGACGGACGAAGAGGGCGGCGATGGCGGTGAGCGCGATCAGTGCCGCGATGCGGACGTGGGGAGACACAGGTGCGACCTCCTGGTCGGATCGGATCGGGGGATGCGAGCGAGCGGTCAGGGACCGGCGAACTCGGACGACGGGCGAGCGGCGACGGCGGCGGACGCCGTGGACGCCGGCGGGGATGGACCGGCGACGGCCGGCGGAGCGGTCGCGAACTCGGCGTGCGGCGCGCGGCGCGGGGCGAACTCGGAGGGCCCCGCGGGCGGCGGCGCGAATTCGCCGCGCACAGCTGGGGCGTGGCGCGCCGACCGCGCGGAAGCGAGCGCCGCGTGCGACGGGAACAGGCGCGGCGCGAGCCGGCCGCCACCGGCCGGCGCCGTCGCGACGACGTCGCGGTGCGGCGCCGCGCGCGCGTGGCTCGTCTGCTCGAGCGCGACACCGCCGCCGGCGATGGCTGCCGTCGACGCCGCGACGGCCGCGAGCTTCGCCGTCGGCGCCGCCTCGACCGCTGCCTGCATTCGCGCGGCGAGCAGCGTCGCTCGCTCGGCGAGCGCCTGCAGGCCCGCGCCGACGTGGTCGAGCAACGACGTCTGCGGTGACGCGAGGGCGAGCGCCGGCGGCGCGAGCGCGGCGACGCGCGCCGGCAGCGCACGGCAGTCGCGCAGCGTCGCGCGACACGCGGCGCACGTCCGCATGTGCGGGCGCAGCTCGGCGACCTGAGCGGGCGTCGCCTCGCCGTCGGCGAGCGCCGACAGCAGCGGCAGCCAACGCTCGCACTCGGCGCCCGACTCGATCGCGTCGAGGCGCTCGAGCAGCGCGCGGCGTCCCTCGGTGATCGTGCGGTTGGCTCTCGTATATGTCCATCCGGTGCGGGCACAGATCTCGCGGTAGCTGAGCCCCTCCGCGCGCAGCACCAGCGCCGTCAGCTCCTGCGGCTTGAGGCGCTGGAGCGCCTCGGCCGTGCGCGCCAGCCGCTCGTGCCCGACGGCCCGCTCGGCCGGATCCTCGGCCTCGCGGTCCTCGTGGCGGTCGAAGTCGAACTCGGAGCGGCCGACGCGCCGCTCCTGCTCGGCGCGGATCGACAGCGCCTCGTGGCGCAGCACGGTGCGAAACCACTGCAGCGGCTGCTCGGGCGGGTCGCTGCGCAGGCGCCGCACGAGGATCTCGAGCGTGCGCTGGTAGGCGTCGTGCGCGTCGTCGGCGCAAAGCGAGAAGCGCCGCGCGAAGCGCAGCAGCTCGGCGGCGTGCTGCTGCACGACCCGCAGCGTCGCGTCCTCGACGCTCTCCTCCCAACGCTTCCTGCTCTGCATCCCTGCTCCTCTGCTGTGGCGACCGTGCCGGGCGAGCGCGTGCGCGCCAAGCGCCCCTGCTATCGGCCCCCGGAGGCGCGCGGCGAAAGGCGTTCACCCCCTGCCGAATGCAAAAAACTTCGCTAAGTGCATGGAAAAACACATCTGTTCATCCGACAGATGTCCATGGCACTTCCCCCGCAGTAGCGGGGATTTCTTGCTCGACCGGCTGCCTACAGACCCAGGGCGGCGGCGACGCGGGCGTGAACGTCGGCGTCGGGCGCCAGACCCGGTGCGCCGAGCGTCGCGCGTCTGCGCTCGCCGGCGGAGCCGGGCAGCGGCGGGCGGTTCCAGTTCCAGAGCGCGAGGTCGAGCGCCGCCAGGGGCACCTCGGCGGCCGCCGCCAGCTCGCCGGCGCGGCGCTCCAGCAGCATCGTGTCCGCGATGCCGAAGACGCGCTTGGCGGCGACCGTCGTCTCGTCGGCGCCGCCGAGCTGGAGGCTGCCGGCGCGCAGCGCTCCCAGGCCCAGCTCACCGAGCGTGACGAGCAGGTCGTAGCGCGCGTCGCGGCGCAAACCCGGGAGCGCGAGCCGCTCGTAGGCGCGCGCGAAGCGGCGCTCGGGGCTCCACCCCGCCTCGCCGGCGAAGGCCGTCTCCTGCGAGCCGGCGCGCCGCGCCCATGCGCGGTAGGCGGCGAGCGTCGCCGCGCCGCGCGCGGGGTCGTGCGCCGTGCGGGGTCCGAGCGGGACGTCGTCGAGTCGCGGCGGCTCGCCGCCGGCCCAAGCCGTGCGCGCCGCCCGCACGCCGGCGAACGGATCGTCGTCGTCGAGCGGGCCGAGGTAGGCGATCAGGAACGCGAGCCACAGCGCCTCCTCGCGATCGGCCGTCGCGGCGACCTCGGCGTAGAGGCCGGGCGGCTCGCTCGCCAGCAGCCTCAGCCGCGCGCACGCGAACGCGATCTCCTCCGCGAGCCGCTCGGCGGCCGTGCTCGCCTTCACCCCGGGGACGAGCGGGGAGCGGAAGCCGTCCTCCTGCTCGCGCGCGACCTGGCGCACGCGCACGCCGCCGGAGCGGGTGGCGCCGCCGGCGCGCTTCGGCGCCGCCGGCGCGCGCCGGCTCGGCGTCGCGACGCCCACCTGGTCGCGCGAGCAGATCGGGCAGTTCGCGAGGAAGCGGTTGTGACGGCAGAACGTCGGCACGGCCGCTCAGTGTAGGCGGGTGCCCGCGCCGGCGCGCGTCCGCTCAGCGCGCTGCGCGACGCCGGAAGAGACCGCGGCGCGGCTTGGGGGCGGACGCGCCGTCGGCGGCCGCCGCGCCGTCGCCCGCGGGCGCGATCGGGCGCGGCACGATCGCGCGCGAGCGCCTCGCGCCGGCGCCGCTGGGCACCGCGCCCGCGGAGGCCTGCGGGCGCCGGGTCGGCGCGGCGACCGCCCGGCCCGCGCGCTCGGCGGCCTCGGCGAAGACCGCCTCCCACTCGGCCACGTTGACCTCCACGGTCTGCGTGCGCCCCCATGCCGCCGCGCGCTCGGCGAGCGCCGCGCGGGCGGCGTGGTCGGTGACGAGGTCGCCCAGCGCCTCCGCCCAGCCGTAGTCGGGCACGAGCCGACCGCCCTGCTGCTCGCCGAGGTCCTTGTAGGGCCCTATCGGCGAGGCCAGCCACGGCACGCCCGCGCCGGCGTACTCCTTGACCTTGATGTTCGAGCGCACGCGGTTGAAGGAGACGTCGGCGATCGGCGCCAGCGCGAGGTCGAACTGCGCGATCGCGTCCGGGAGCTGCTGGAAGGGGATGAACGGATGGTGCGTGTAGCGCTCGCTGCGCACGCCGACGTCGACGCCGACGCACACGAGGGCGACGTGCGGATGCGCGTCCAGCAGCGCTTCGAGCGTCCGTCTGAGTCTCAGGTCCTTGAGGTCGCCGCGGTGCTCGGCGCCGGCGACCCACCCGACGGTGACGCCGTCGCGGCCGCCATTGCGCTCGCGCAGGAACCCCGCTTCGAGGTAGTTCTCGACGACGCGCACGTCGGGCGCGCCGAGTCTGCGCAGACGGCTCGCCAGCTCGCCGCATGTCGTCGAGACGAGGTCCGTCAGACGCAGCATCGCCCCCAGCTCCTTGGCGACCTGTTCTCTGGCCGCCTTCATTTCGCTGTAGGCGGGGCTGCCCTTCGGGACCCGCGTCATGTCGTCGTCGTTGTCGAACATGACCGCGACGCCGGCCTCTCTGAGCGCGGCCGCGAGCTGCCGCGCGGGCGCGCGGAAGTGGCGCCACATGAGCACGACGTCGGCCTGGCGCGCCTGCTCGAACGGCGGCGGGCTGCGGTGGTCCCACTCGACGTACTCGGCGCGGTGCCCGGCCTCGGCGAGCGCCCGCATCGGCAGCATGGCGCGGTAGGCAGCACCCCCCGTGCCGTCGGTCCCCATCGCGACGACGTGCATCGCGCTACTGTGCCGCAGCCGACCTCCTGAAGTCAACAATCAGGCGTGGCGTTGCCCCGCGAGCCGGTCCATCCCGCCGAGGAACAGCTCGCTGGCGAAGCGGGCCGCGCGCTCGACGTCGGGCGGGTCCTGCTCGCTGAGGCGGATGCCGAGCTCGAAGGCGACGCCGCCCATCGCCGCGGCGAGCGCGTCGAGGTCGAGCGCGCCGGGCAGCGAGCCGAGCGCGGCGAGGTCCTCGCGCAGCTCGCGGATCCCCATCTCCAGCGCCGGCGTCTCGAACAGCTCGCGCACGGTGCCCGCGTTGCGCCGCAGCATCTCGAACAGCGGACGGTCCTCGACGATGAACGAGAAGTAGGTGTGGAAGCCCTCGCGAACGATCGTCTCGGCGTCGCGCGCGCGGCCGCGGGCCTCGCGCAGGCGGCGCCGCAGCTCGGTCGTGTGCTGCTCGAGCACCGCCTGGAAGACCGACTCCTTGTCCGGGAAGTAGTTGTAGAACGTGCCGGCCGCAAGGCCCGAGCGCCGCACGACGTCGCGGATGCTCGCGGCGCCGAAGCCCATCTCGGTGAAGATCTCCTGGGCCGCGTCGAGGATCGCGCGGCGGTTGTGCGCCTTCGTCGCCTCGCGCTTGCCGGTGCCGGTCGCGGCCGACATCAGGCGGCGACCTGCGCACCCGCTCGCGCCGGGACCGGCAGACGGAAGCCCTGCTCGCGCACGCGCCGGGCGCCGGCGCGGCGCTCGCGCGCGAGCGCGTAGAGGTAGTTGTCGAAGTCGACCTGCATCGTGTGGCGCTTGGAGGCGACGTAGCGCTTGAACATCCGCGCCCGCTCGCGCTCCATGTCCGCCCGCAGGCTGCCCGCATCGGGCAGCGCGTACTCGCCGCGCAGGTAAGCCGCGATCCACTGCCCCTGTGCCTCGGCGAGCGGCATGATCGCGCCGAGCGGCTGCAGCAGGCCGACGAAGAAGACGTTGTCGATCTGCGGATGGAAGACGCGGCGGAACAGCGGCAGGTCGTTGTCGGGCGCGCTGATCAGCTCGGGCTCGAAGAACGGGAAGGTGACCTTGTAGCCCGTGCACCAGACGATCGCATCGACCTGCTCGACCGAGCCGTCCTCGAAGCGCACGGAACCGCCCTGCAACGCGGCGACGTTCGGCTTCCAGGCGATCTCGCCGTGCGCGACGCGGTTGAGGAAGTCGGCCGAGATCGTCGGGTGCGCGTCGCCGAGGTCGTGGTCGGGTCTGGGCAGCCCGTAGTCCTCCATGTCGCCGACGCCGACGCGGTAGAAGGTCGTGAAGATCGCCTTGCGGAAAGCCCACGGCAGGGCGCCGGTGAAGCGGTTGACGCCGATCTGGTCGAGCGGGCGGCCGAACAGGTACTTGGGGATGATGTGCGCGCCGCGACGCGAGGAGAGCCACGTCCGCTCGGCCACGAAGCTGGACTCGACGGCGATGTCCATCGCGCTGTTGCCGATCCCGACGACGAGCACGCGTCTGCCCTTGAACGGCTCGTTGTCGACGTAGAAGTGCGCGTGCGTCTGCTCGCCGTCGAAGCTGCCGGGATAGGGCGGCTCGGGCCAGCGCGGGTCCCAGTGGTGGCCGTTGGCGACGACGAGCGCGTCGTAGCGGCGCGTCTGCCCCGTGTCGAGCGCGATCGTCCAGGTGCCGTCGGACTCGCGCGCGGCGTGCTCGACGCCCGTCTCGAAGGCGATGCGGTCGCGGAAGCCGAAGCGGTCGACGTAGTCGTCGAAGTAGGCGGCGATCTGGCTGTGGTGCGGGAAGTCGGGATACGACTTCGGCATCGGGAAGTCGCTGTACTCCATCCGCTCGCGCGAGGTGTTGATGTGCAGCGAGCGATAGGCCGAGGACATCCCGTTCTTGTTGGCGAAGACCCAGTTGCCGCCGACGCGGTCGGACTTCTCGAAGCAGTCGAACGGGATCCCGCGCTCGTGCAGCGCCTTCGCGGCCGCGATGCCCGAGGAGCCGGCGCCGATGACGCAGACGGACGGCAGCTGGGGCATCGGGGACCTCCTAGAAAGTTGACGCTGGCGTCACCTTATCAGGGGCCTCCTCCGCGCGCCGGTGCTCGCGCCCGCGCCGCACGACCTCCCGGAAGCTCTTGAAGCGGAAGATCAGCACGAGCGCGCCGAAGCCCATCGCGACCGCCGCCGCCGCCAGCGCGATCTGCTGCCCGACCGAGAAGGCCGCCACCTGCGAGGCGGTCGCCGAGGAGGCGAAGACGGTCAGCAGCAGCGCCTGCTGCACGCCCGCGCCGCCCGGCGTGAACGGCACGAGCATCGCCACGACCTGCACGCCGAGCACGAGCAGCACGTTGCGCACCGAGCCGCCGATGTGGAAGGCGTCGAGCAGGAACCAGTACGCGCCGCAGCGCGCCAGCCACGCCGCCGCCTGCCAGCTCGCCATCTCGCGCAGCCAGCGGTCGCGGTCGGTGAGGATCGTGAAGCCCTGGCGCACGCGCGCCCAGAACGCCTTCACGCGCGCGGACAGCAAGGCGAAGGCGACGAGCACCGCGATCGCGAGCGCCGTGATCGCGAACAGCGTGAAGCGCGGGTGGCCGGCCAGGAACGCGAGGTCGAACGCCGGCAGCTTCGAGAAGTCGGGCGGCTTCGGGAAGACGCCCTGCGTGAAGGCGAAGATCAGCACGAGCAGGTTCACGCCCCAGTCGAACACCAACCCCGTCCAGATCGCGGCGATGATCGCGGGGTAGCTGGAGGCCGGGATCGATATGCGCGTGAGGAAGTACTGCACGAGCGAGCCGCCGCCGAGCGGGAAGACCTGGTTGATGCCGACGCCCGCCACGTAGGCGCCCCACACGTCGCGCCAGCGCACGTGCTCGGCCGGATACGCCGCCTGGATCGCGTTCGCGAGCGCGCGCGAGCGCAGCGTCAGGTAGGCGACGTAGCAGAGCAGGGCCAGCAGCAGCGGCCCCCAGCGCAGGTCCGCGAGGTTCGAGAAGAACGTCCCGACCGAGTCGAGGAACTGGCTGACGTCGCTGGCGAGCGAGGCGCTGACGGGGGTCATCGCCGCACAGTCTGACCCTTAACGCGCGGAAGGGCCCGAATCCATCCGGGCCCTCCGCAGCCGGGAATCGTGGGGGAGACGATTCCGGCGGAGCAGGACGCACGGCGCCCTGCACGCTTGAGGATACCTCGCAAATCCGCAGATCGCGGTCACCTGGGCACGAGAGCGCACAGGATTCGCTGTGTGAGTTCGTGCACGATGCGGTGAATTCCTAGGGATGACCCTGTTACGACGCGTCCTTGATCGGACCACCGGGGCCGCTGAAGAAGTCGTCGCCGAGCCGCACGCTGCCCGCGGCCTCCGCCTCGTGGCGCAGCGTGTGGTCCTCCACGCCGCTCCATGCGCCGATCGCGAGCTGCTCGCGGTCGGCGTCCATCGGGCTGCCGCCGAGGTCCTTGTTGACGATGCGCGCGCAGCGGCGCCCCTCGGCGATCGCGGTGACGACGAGCGACTGCCCGACGCGCGCATCGCCACAGGCGTAGACCCCGGGCGCCGAGGTGCGGTAGGTCTGCCGGGTGCGGACGTTGCCGCGCGGGTCCAGCTCCAGATCGAGCTGCTCGATCGCGCCGGCGTGCTCGGGGCCGGTGAAGCCGATCGCGATCAGCACGAGATCGGCCTCCTCGGTGAACTCGCTGCCGGGAATCGGCGTGAGGTCGCGCGAGGAGGTGCCGGTCACGCGGCGGGCGTGCACGTGCGTGACGCGGCCGTCCGTGCCGGAGAAGCCGGTCACCTCGGTGTTCCACCAGCGTCTGCCGCCCTCTTCGAGCGCGTACGTGGAGAGCGTGCGCTTGGGCGGCAGCGGCCATGGCGTGCGCGCGTCGCGTCCGCTCGGATCGAGCTCCTGGTAGACGTCGAGGATGATCGCCTCGGTCGCGCCCTCGCGGTTGGCGTTCGAGATGCAGTCCATGCCGGTGTCCCCGCCGCCGATCACCACGACGCGCTTGCCGGCGGCGACGATCTCGCTGCCGGGCTCCGGCGCGCGGCTCGGGCGGCCCTCCTGCGCGGCGACGAAGCGGTTGCGCTGGTAGAGGTAGTCCATCGCGAGGTGGATCCCGCCGAGCTCGCGTCCTTCGACCTCGACGTCGCGGTGCACGCGCGAGCCGATCGCGACGACGACCGCGTCGTGGCGCTCGCGCAGCTCGGCGGCCGTGACGTCGGCGCCGACGTCGACGCCGTACTCGAAGCGCACGCCCTCGGCCTCGAGCAGCGCGACGCGCCGGTCGATGACCGCCTTCGGCAGCTTCGCGTCCGGCACGCCGAAGCGCATCAGGCCGCCGGGGCCCTCGTCGCGCTCGTAGACGGTGACCGTGTGGCCGCTCCTGTTCAGCTCGGCGGCGACCGCGAGGCCGGCGGGTCCGGAGCCGATCACGCCGACGGTCTTGCCGGTGCGGCGGTCGGGCGGCTCGGGCACGACCCAGCCCTCGTCGAACGCGCGCTCGGCGATCGCCAGCTCGACCTGCTCGATCGTGACCGCGTCGTCGTTGATCGCCAGCACGCAGGCCGACTCGCACGGCGCCGGGCAGATGCGGCCGGTGAACTCGGGGAAGTTGTTCGTCGCGTGCAGCTGGACGATCGCGTCGTGCCACTTGCCGCGGTAGACGAGGTCGTTCCAGTCCGGGATCAGGTTGCCGAGCGGACAGCCCTC
>Ga0207664_10002781_pt1 | contig 11623 bp, 10 predicted proteins | sample LARL83metaG_FD_184349 | JGI IMG/M metagenome (GOLD analysis project Ga0207664, IMG submission 184349) | Corn, switchgrass and miscanthus rhizosphere microbial communities from Kellogg Biological Station, Michigan, USA - LAR L8-3 metaG... | ecosystem: Host-associated > Plants > Roots >...
GTGGTGCCTCGCGCCGTTCTACTGGATGATCGTCACGGCGTTCCGCGACGTGGGCTACACATTCGACACCACGCCATGGCCGACACACGTGACGTGGGACAACTTCCGCACGGTGTTCGACACCGGCCTCGGTAACCACTTCGGCCGGGCGCTGGTGAACAGCACGGTGATCGGCCTGGCCACCACCGCCATCGCCATGGTGATCGGCACGTTCACCGCCTACGCGCTGGCCCGACTGCACTTCCGCGGCAAGTTCCTGGTGCTGGGCACATTGCTGGGCGCCTCGATGTTCCCCGGTGTGGCCCTGGTGACCCCGCTGTTCCAACTGTTCACCAACGTCCAATGGCTGGGCACCTACCAGGCGTTGATCCTGCCGGACATCTCGTTCGCACTGCCGCTCACGGTGTGGATTCTGACCAGCTTCTTCGCCGAGATGCCGTGGGAACTGGAGCAGGCCGCGCGGATCGACGGCTGCACGCCGGGCCAGGCATTCCGCAAGATCATCCTCCCGCTGGCCGCGCCGGGCCTGTTCACCACGGCCATTCTGGTGTTCATCTCGGCATGGAACGAGTATCTGCTGTCCAGCCTGCTGTCCAACGGCAACCCGAACGTCGCGCCGGTAACCGTGGCGATCGCCAACTTCACCGGAGCCCAGCCGCACCAGGAGCCGTATACCGCGGTCATGGCGGCCGGCACCATCGTGACCGTGCCGCTGGTGTTGCTCGTGCTGCTGTTCCAGCGACGGATCGTGTCCGGACTCACCGCCGGTGCGGTGAAATAAGCGCAGCGGTGACGACCGGGCCAACTGCCCGGTCCGCCGAACCGTGCTGGCTTGCGCGGAGCTCCGGGCCGCCCTGGTCCGGGCGGTCCGCGGCGAGGCGTGACACTTCCGCCGCGGATCGCAAACTAACAGGCGTGAGTGAGACAGTTGAGTCCACCGAGCGGCCGCCGTCGCCGCCCCCGAAACAGCGAACCGGGGCGGCGGGCGCCGCGGCCGCCGAGTTCGAGCGGATCTACCGTGCGCAGGTCGACGCGGTAACCGCGTTCTTCGCCCGCCGCAGCGCGGAGCCGCAGGCCGTGGCCGACCTCACGGCGGACACGTTCGTGCAGGCGATCACGTCGTTCGGCACGTTCGACCCGCGACGGGGCACGCCTCGCGCCTGGGTCTTCGGCATCGCCAGACGCGTGTACGCGGCCCACTGCGACGCGGCGACCCACCACCGCGACCGGGTCCAGCGCATGGCCGGCCGGCGGGAACTGGACCCGGACCAGTTCGAGGAGCTCGTGGACCGGATCGACGCCCAACGCGCCGGCCGGGATCTGCTCGTGCAGCTGGCCGACCTGCCGGAATCCGATCGCCTGCTGGTCGAGCTGGTCGACATCGACGGCCTGAAGGTCAAGGAGGCGGCGGTCGCCCTGGGCATGACGCCCGGCGCGGCCCGCATGCGACTGATGCGCGCGCGCACCCGATTGCGCGGCACGGAAACAACGAAAGGTGAGAAGAAATGACCAAGTTCGCGGACGAATTGTTCAGCGATCTGATGTCCGAGCACGGCTCGGCCCTGGCCACGGCCCGGCCGCCGGTCCGCCGCGCCGTTGCCCGACCGGTCTGGCTGGCGGCTGGTGTGGTCGGCATGGCGGGCGCCATCACAGCGGCGGTGACGGTGTTCAGCGGCGGCACACCGGCGTATGCGGTCACCGACAACGGTGACGGCACGGTGAGCATCTCGATCAGCCAGCTCAGCGGCGTCGACGGCGCGAACCTCAAACTGCGCAGCATGGGCGACCGGATCGCCGTGGTGCCGGTGCGCGACGGTTGCCCGGCCTTCGACTCGCTGCCGATGGTCCACCCAGACGTTCCGACCGAGATCGCCGGCGCGACCGTCAATACGAGGAGGGGCACGATCACGGTCAACGCGCGTGGCATCCCGAAAGGTGAGACCGCCCTGGTGGCGGTTCTGCCCCCCGCCGACGGGTTCGGGCTGGTGATGGCGTTGATCAACGGACCGGCCCCGAGCTGCGTGAGCGGCATCAGCGCCCCGCAACTGGACACCACCCATGTCCATGTCTCCAAGATCGGCGCCGGTACCGGCCGGACTGACGGCCACTGACCGGAGGCCCGTGGTGGGTTCGCGATCGCGACGAACCCGGCCACGGGTTGCAGGTTGACCAGGTGCCGTCAGACGAGGGCCGTCAGACGAGAAGGTCGAACTCCTCCCAGGTTCCGACGGCCGTGCGGTTGGCGATCAGCGGCTGCGCGCCGGCCGACTCGGCGGTGACGACCCGGGGCTAGACGATTGATTCCTTATTGATCTTGTGATGGAACCGTGGCCGGAGACGGACACAGGGACTGGCATTCGGCAAAGCCACGGGTTCACAGTGTCCGCCCGGCGGCCGATCAAGGAAACCAACTGCGACGCGTAATCGATGGAATACCGCTTGACCGGTCCGGTGAATTCTTTCGTTCATCATGCCGGTAGCGCCTTGCCGCGATGGTAACCTGCATTAGGGGGGTAACCGGTCGCAAGGAAGCCGTCGCATGCTGAATCCAACGGCCCTGAATCTTGTCCTTATCGATCCGACTGTTCCCGCACGTCTGGAACAGCTGATCATCGCGTCGGCACGGTGTGGCCAGTCCTGGCTGGACAGCGGACTGCACATGATCGCGCGACGGCCGGGTAAGCGGCTGCGTCCCGCGTTCGTGTTCGCCGCGGCCGCATGTGGCCCCACGCCGGACATGTCGGCGGCCGTGTCGTGTGCGGCGGCGGTCGAACTGATGCATCTCAGCTCGTTGGTGCACGACGATCTGATGGACGACACCGACACCCGTGGCGGGTTGCCGACCGTCCACAGTGGTCTGGGCATGGCCGGCGCGATACTGGCCGGCGACGCATTGTTGGCCGCCAGTAACCGCCTGGCCGCCGACGTGTCCGCCGCGACGGCCGAGATCTGCGCGCGGGCGTACACCGACATGTGTGTCGGCCAGGCGCGGGAACTCGCCGCGCGCCACGACCTCGCCGCCACGATCCCGGACTACCTGGCCACGATCGGCGGAAAGACCGGGGCACTGATGCGGGCGGCGTGCGAACTCGGTGGCCGGTGCGCCGGCCTGCCGGCGGACGATGTCGCCGCGCTCGCGGCGTTCGGTTTCGCGTTCGGCATTGTTTTCCAGTTGGTGGACGATCTGCTCGATGCGATTTCCACCGCGGAGCTACTCGGTAAACCGGTCGAGCAGGATGTCGCCAACGGCGTCTACACCGCCTGCGTGCTCGCGGCGCTGCGCCGGCCGGACACGCCGCTGCGCGAGTTGCTCGCCGAGGACATGACGCCCGAGCGGACCGCCGAGGCGTACCGCGTCGCCCGTGCCACCGGCGTGCCCGCCGCACTCGACCTGATCGACCGGTACCTCGACGACGCCGCTGCCGCCCTCGATCCGCTGCCGTACACGCCGTCCAGAGCGAGCCTCGTGGCGTTTCCGGCCCATTATGCCCGGACCGCCCTGTGTGGCCGTGTCGCGCCCGAGCACCGGAAGCTGCTGACCGCGACGACCGATCGGTGGACACACGTCCGGGCGGCGTGCTGACTGAGCAGTCACGCTCGGCAACAGTCGGTGGCGCCGCGTGCTCGATCCAACCGGATCAGTACCGAAACGGATGAACCTCGCCCGTCACGATCTTTACGGTGGGTCGCGTGACGTGGTCCCCGAGGTTGGGTAGTGTTCCGATTCGTATTGCTGGTGGGAAAAAGGAGCGGTCGGGTGGTATCGGCCGTGTGGGCGCCCGGAGTGAACGGTCCGGATCAGCCCAGCACCGCGCGGGTGCGCGACTACTGGCTCGGCGGATCGCACCACACCGCGGCCGACCGGACTCTCGCGGACCAGATCCTGGTGTGTGCCCCGCACCTGCCCTACGGGGTACGCCTCCACCGGGCGTTCCTGCGACGCGCGGTGAAGTACCTGGTCGGAGCCGGTGTGCGGCAATTCCTCGACCTGGGATCGGGCACGCCGACCGCCGAGAACGTGCACGAGGTCGCCCAGGCACTCGCGCCCGAGTCCCGGGTCGTCTACGTCGACATCGATCCGGTGGTGGTCGCGGAGGGCCGCGAGTTGCTCGCCGACAACGACAAGGTCGGTTACGTGCGCGCGGACCTGCGCCGACCGGACGACGTGCTGGGCAGCGACGAGGCGCGGGCATTGTTGCGCCGGACCGAGCCGATCGCGGTGTTGCTGGTCGATGTGCTGCATTTCGTCCCGGACTGTGACGATCCGGACGGCATCATCGCCACGTACCGGCGGGCCCTGGCGCCAGGCAGCCATGTCGCGATCTCGCACATGACCGAGGACGCGGGCATCCTGGCCGCGATGACCATGTTCAGCCGCATGTACGGCGCGGCGCTGCCACCGCTGGAGTTCCGCGCGGCGGACCGGATCACGAAGTTCTGCACCGAGTTGGAGCTGGTCGATCCGGGTGTCGTGTCGCTGCCGCTGTGGAAGCCGGACGAGGACGACCCCACGGCGGACCGGAATCCCGAGCAGTTCCGGGGATATGCGGCGCTGGCCCGGAAGACCTCGTGACCCTGGTTCATCGAGCGACCAGCGGCAGCACGACGAGCGACACGTTGGCGGCCATCATGGGCGTCATGTTCCGCCGCCGTATCCGCGCGGAACTGGGCAGGGCCTGGTCCGACGCGCCGGGTAGCACGGCCAACTGACCGACCACGAACACCAACCCGGCGGCCATTCCGACGATCGCCCACACCGCCCCGTACCGCGGCCACAGGCCGGCCCCGAGCAACGCAGGCCCGGCCAGGCCGATCAGGCAGGACAGCACGAGCGTCCGGTGGGCGCCGTGCCGCACAGCGAACGTGGTCACGCCGGACGCCGCGTCACCGGCCCGGTCGGGCACCATCCACCAGGCCGCCCGCCCGATCACCGAGACACCGAGACCGGCGAAGACCAGCCACAGCGACATCGGGATGTCCGGCCGTGCCGCCGCACAGGACACCAGGCACGGCAGGAAGGCGAACGAGACGCCGAGCGTGACCGGGTTGAGGATGCCACGCCGTTTCAGGTGTACCGGTTCGACGTTGTACAGCACGTGCAACGCGATCGCCAGGGCGAGGGCCGTGACGACGAGCCAGTGCCCGGTCCATACCGACACCACCGCGCCCAGTACCAGCGACGCGGTCATCTCCAGCCCCGCCCACCACAGCGCGGGCCGGACACCGACCCGTAGCGTCGCGGATGCCGTGACCTGCTTGTTCGGTGTCCGGGCGTCCGCCCGCACGTCGATCACGCCGTTCAGCACGTTCATCGCGACCGGCAGCGGCAGGTTCGCCACGACCGCCAGCAGCACCGGCACGTCGAGCAACCCACGGGGCGAACCGACGCCGTAGCAGGCGCCCCACAGCGCATAGCACACGTAGTGGACCGGCAGCGGGTATTCCAAGCGATGGATGCGGGCCAACGCCCGCCCCAGTGGTTCCGGCCGCACCGCCACCGTGGTCACGCCATCACGGCCATCGTCACCTGGGAGGACGGCGCCAGGGCCGGCCCGCGGAACTCGGGGCGTGCCGCGTCGGGATTGACGCAGCGCAACCGGCGCCGGCGCAACAGAGTCGCGGTGATCATGCGGATCTCCAACATCGCCAGCTCACTGCCGAGGCAGTAGCGGGAGCCGCCGCCGAACGGGAGGTATCTGCGATTCGGAAAGTGGGTGTCGACGAAACGACGTGGATCGAACCGGTCCGGCCGGCCGAACAGGTCCGGCTGGCGGTGGGCCAGGTAGATGCTGGGCATCAGGACCGTGCCGGCCGGCAGCCATTGGCCGCGCAGCTCGGTGTCGGTGGTCAGGACCCGGTTGCCGGCCATCGGTGCCGGCGGGGCGATCCGGAGCACCTCGTGGATCGTCGCCTGCAACAACGGGAACGCCGTGGCGTCGGTGCCGTCGTCCGGTGTAGCGGCCAGTTCCGCGATCACGTCGTGGCGCAGCGCTTCCTCGCGGTGCAGCCAGTACAGCGTCCATGCGGTGGCGGACGCGGTCGTCTCGTGGCCGGCGAACAGCAGCGACACGAGTTGGTCCCGCAGTTCGTCGTCGGACAGCCGGCCGCCCGGCGGGTCGTCGGCCAACAATGCGTCGGCAAGGCCCGGCTCGGTCCGGTCCCGGGCGGCGCACACCAACATCCGGTCGAGTTCCGGTCCGGAGCGGGGCAACCCGCCGAGCAGGTACCGGTAGCCGAGGGTGCGCGCCCGCGATGCCAGGGCACGGTCGATCCACGTCCGGAACGCGGTCAGGACGGCGTCGTCCGTGTGGCCGAAGACGATCCGGCCGATCACCCGAAGGGTCAGCTGCCGGGTCCAGTCCGGCAGGGCGAACGTGGTCCCCGGCGCCAGGGCGTCGACCGCCTCGGTGACCACGGCGGTGATGGCGTCGCGGTAACCGGCCAACTGCGTGCCGCGCAGCGGCCGGCCGAGCACCCGCCGATACCACAGGTGCCGCTCGCCGTCCGCCCAGAGCAGTGACCGGTTGCCCAGCAACGGGGCCAGCGTGTGGCTGGACACGTGCCGCAACTGCCGGTCGGACCGGAAGATCCAGTCGATCGTCTCCGGATGCCACACCAGCAGCCGCCGACTCGGCCGGGCGCGTAGTTCCACGACCGCGCCGGCGTCCTGCCGGTGTGCGTTCAGGAACGGCAGTGGCCGGGCCGCCAGTCGCAGTTCATTCGGTGTCATGCCGTGCCCGCCAGTTCGCAGGCGGCCAGTTGCGAGTGCTCGACAGTGCCGCCACCCGTGGGTCGGCGTGGGCCAGGGACAGCGCGGCGAACACCTCGGCGTCCACGATCCGGACCGGCGTGTAGAGATCCTTGTCGTGCCACAGCGAGGGATGCTGAGCCGGTTCGGTCTTCGTGTCCGATCGCAGCAGAAAGACGCAACCCCGGGCGGCTGCCCGCGCCGCCGTGTCGCCGCGGTGCCGGATGCCGGACGTCAGCAGGATCCGCAACGCATAGGCGGTCTCCTCACGGGTGCCCTGCCACCGGCCCCAGGACCCGTCACCGTGCTGGGTGTCCAGGATCCATCGCACGGCCTTGTGCACCGCGTGGTCGGCGGTCTCGCCGCCGTAGTGGGCCAGGGCCAGCGCACAGCACACCGTCGCGTAGTACGGCGAGGCGTGCCACTTGTCCGTCCAGCTCCCGTCCGGCCGCTGCTGTTCGGCCAGCCACGCCGACAGTCGCCGGATCGTGCCGCGATAGCGCGACGGGCGTTGCGCATGGTCCGCCGCGTAGGCGCCGAACGCCTGGAGGACATGCGCGTTGGCACTGGTCGACCAGGTGCGCTCGTGCCCGAAACTGCTGAAGTGATCGCCGACCTGATAGGACCACAGGCAATCCGGTGACCGTGCGAAACCGGCTCGTGCCAACGCGTAGAGCGTCACCGCGGTGTCGTCCGAATCGGGCGGCAGCCCTGGTCCGGCCGCGGCACCGGACTCGCCGAGAGCCGCGGTAAGGCTGTCGATCACGCCGTCCGGAATGGGCACCCGCACGTCGGCGCTGACAAGTGCCGCTGTCACCCAGGACCGCTCGAACAGCGACACCGGCGCGCATATCGGCACCGGCCCGCCGTGCCGTTCCTGTACCGATTCGAGATACGCGACCGAAGCGCGTTGTGCCGCGGACGGCGTGCCGGCGCCCAGCCACGCCGCCGTCGCGGACGGCGAGCAGCCGACCGCGCCTCGCACCGGGCGGACCGAGGACAGGTTGCGTGCCAGGCCGCCCAACGCCTCCAGGGAGTGCGCCAGTTTGGCCGGCAGTGTCCGCCCCGCGCGCACCGAATCGCGCAGCCGCGCCAGAACATCGCCGCTCACATGATCCGGAAGCGCCAGGCGGGCACGATCGTGCCAGAGGTCCAGACCTGGCAATGGCGCGGAACCGAATCGGTCCACATGCGAGTTGATGTCGGCGATCAGGGCCGGCACGAGGATCTCCACCGCGACCGTGTCCGGAAGCGATACCGCCCGACCGGAATTCAAATATGCGAACAACACACGAAGCCCACGACCAGCCGCATTGATCAGGATATCGCGATCGACTTCATTCTGAGCACGCCGAACGCTGGTCAGTAGCGCTTCGGTGGCGCTCAGTGTCGGAAGTAGACAGTAACTGCTTTCACCGCCCCACCAGCCGCTGCACTGTTGGCTGGCCACCAGGAATCGCACGCGCGCGGCGTGCCCGGTCAGCCACGGCACCAGTGTGACCAGTCGGGCGGTGTCGTAGATCGATAACGAGATCTCCCCCCAGGAATCCGACGCGATACCCGTCAGGAGCGATTCGACTACGGATCGTCGCGCACTCCACGGATTGGGCCGACTCATGCGAACCTCACCACAATAAATCTTGCAGCCAAACCGCGATCCGCCGGCCGGCTGTACATGAAATGTGTTTCAGGTCTCCCTCGACCACGGTAATGAGATGTGCGACGATTGAGCGAGCAGAATCACCCGTTGAGACCAACGCGATCGCACCGGCCGCGCTTGGCGATCCACTGTGGCCGATCAGTCACGGTTCGCGACGTCCAGATGGTCGCGCCCCGAGTGCCGGTGGTCATGTCGTCCCGGGCAGAACTCAACCCGCCGCCTGACCTCTACGTTCGCGTCCTCGCCGACACGGACCTCTGGACCGCACTGCTATGGGCCACCAAATCGAGCCAACCTGCCTGGGCGTCAGCCCCAGACCGGCTGGCGCTGGCGAGACGGACCCCGGGACGGCCGGTCCGTTGATCGTGGGTTCGCGTCCACTATGGATTGATCACGTCGTCTGTGCCGTGGTCACGGTGGCGGGGGACCGGTTCGACTCGAAGCTGAGGATTTCGGCCAGTGCGAGCCGAGGAATGTCGCGAAAGTAGGCCGGCCCGCCCGAGCCGGGGCGGCCTGTTCGTCCGCATGATCAGGAAGAATGTGCTGCTGGCTCCCTCAAGTGCCGGGCGTCATCAGACCGGACCGGTAGGCGATGACGACGGCCTGGGCCCGGTCGCGGGCGCCGATCTTGGCCAGGATCCGTTTGACGTGGGTCTTCGTGGTCGACTCCGCGATCACCAGGAGGTCGGCGATCTCCTGATTGGTGTGGCCGCCGGCGACCAGTCGCAGGACCTGGGTCTCGCGCTCGGTCAACTGCGGCAGTCCTGGGGTGCTGGGCGTGCCGATGACGAACTGCCGAACCAGATCCCTGGTCACCGCCGGATCGAGGAGCGCGTCGCCGGTCGCGACCGTCAGCACGGCGTCGATCAGGCGTTCGGGCGACGATCGCTTCAGCAGGAAACCGCTGGCACCGGCCCGCAGCGCGCCCCAGACGTAGTCGTCGTGGTGGAACGTGGTGAGCACGAGGACCCGGGTAGGCAGTCCTGTCGCCACGATGCGTTGTGTGGCTTGGATTCCGTCGATCCCGGGCATCCGAACGTCCATCAGGACGACGTCTGGCCGCAGCGTCCTGCACAGCTCGACGGCCCGTAACCCGTCCGCCGCCTCACCGACCACCTCGATGCCCTCCGCCGTACCCAGCACGACCGAGACCCCGGTACGCAGCAGAGCGTCGTCGTCGGCCACCAACACCCTGACCGTCACGACACGGCCAGAATGGCCCGTAAGCGGAAGCCGCCGTGCTCGCCGTTGCCGTGCTCGAAACTGCCGCCCAGCGCCGTGACACGTTCGCCGATTCCCTGCAGGCCCATCCCCGGAAGGTAACCGGTGGGCGCGCCACGGCCGTCGTCGTGTACCTCGATGCACAGGTCGGTGCCGGTCCGGCGCAGCGTGACGGTCGCGACGCGGGCACCGCCGTGGGTCAGGGCGTTGGTCAGCGCTTCCTGGACGATCCGGTACGCCGCGAGGCCGATGGCCGGGGGCACCGTCAGCGTCGGCGGGTCGCCGGTGAGCGTCACCGTGATACCCACCTCGGCCATGCGTTCGACCAGTCGCGGCAGGTCCGCGATGGCGGGCTGACAGTGCTCCTCGGCGGTCGGGTCGGTGTTGCGCAACAGGCCCAGCATGCGGTCCAGTTCGGCCAGGGCGTCCCGGCCGACCTGTTCCAGGCTGGTGAGGATTTCCTTTGCGGTGGCAGGGTCTCGCGCCAGAACCCGCCGGCCCGCACCGGCCTGGACCACCATGACGTTCACCGTGTGGCCCACCAGATCGTGCAGTTCGCGGGCCAGCCGGAGGCGTTCGTCGGCCACGGCTGCCCGCCCGATCGCGTGGCGGGCAGCCTGTTGTTCCTCGTGCCGTCGGGCGGCGCCGTAGCCCAGCGCCCAGGCGAGCAACCACACCACCAGCACGCCCGCCGGCATCACGGTGTGCGGGAGCTTCACGAAGTACAGCACGACACCCACCAGCACCACCGGCAGCCCGGCCCGGGCCCGCCCCCTGGTCGCGTACAGGCCGAGCGAATACACCCCGATCAGGTTGGCGTACGGTGAAATCGGATTCGCGGTCGTCCACAGCGTCTCGGCGGTGAGCGCCGCGCTGCCGGCGACGTAACCGGCCAGCGGAGCGCGGCGGCGCAACGCCACACCGGTCGCGACGACCACGCTGAACCCGATCGCCAGCGGCATGCGCGACGTCGGCAGCGACACGATCCGTTCGACGAGCATCGCGGCCAGGCAGACGGCTGCCAGCACCAGATCCAGGACATCCGCGTGCACCAACGACACGGCCTGCCGGACACGGTTGCCCATGACGTGAGCCATGCCGTCCTCATACCACCAGTGCCAGCAGTGCGATGAGGAAGAAGACACTCTGCGCGGAATGCACGACGATCCCGAACCACGTGCTGCGCCACCGTTTGACGGGCCACGCCAACAGGAACACACCCGAGAGCATGGCGGTCGGAATGGCCCACGGTTCGTTCAGATGATAAAGAGCGAACAGAACGCCGTTGGCGATCCAGTCCGCCCTGCCGAACGCCGTGTGCATGCGGGGCAGCAGCCACCCCCGGAACAGCAATTCCTCACCCAGCACCGTGTTGAACACCAACATGACCGCGACGAGCGCGAACAGGCCCCACGAACCATGGAAGGTGGCCCGCCCGGCGGCCGAACGCAGGAACGTGCCCAGATTCCGGTCGGCAGGCCCGCTCAGGCCGCCCGGAATCAGGCTGGCCAACCCGAAGGCCACGATGAGCGGGACGACCCACAGCCATGTCCGACCGCCCCGGCGTCCCGTCGGGCCGACCGGCGGTTGCAGCCACAGGGCGCCGCGCAGGGTCGACCAGCGCAGGTTGTGCTGTTCGCGGACCACGAGGATCAGCACGAGCACGAACTGCCAGGCCAACCCGACGGTCATGGCGCAGATCAGGGTGATCACGAACCGGCTCCGGGCCGCGCCCGCGCCCGCCAGGGCCGGCGTCACCACCCAGGACAGCAGGGCCAGCGGGAGGGCGGCCGCCGCCCAGATGCCCAGCACACCGGCCCGTGAGTACTGACGTATCGGTCTGATGGTTGCCGTCGAATCCAGAACGCTCATGTCGTGTCCCCTCCCCGTGATCGGTCGGGTCGGACACTAGAGCCGAGACGCGTTCCCGCCGTCCTCCTGCCGGGGACACCACGCATACCCCCGGAGGAGGACCCGAGTCGGCACCCCGCAGA
>Ga0207664_10002782_pt1 | contig 11622 bp, 15 predicted proteins | sample LARL83metaG_FD_184349 | JGI IMG/M metagenome (GOLD analysis project Ga0207664, IMG submission 184349) | Corn, switchgrass and miscanthus rhizosphere microbial communities from Kellogg Biological Station, Michigan, USA - LAR L8-3 metaG... | ecosystem: Host-associated > Plants > Roots >...
GCCGTGGTCGGCTTCGCGCGAGGGCTCCCGGGCGGCGCGGAGCCGCATGACGACGACGGCGACGATGTAGACGAGCCCGGCGATCGCCCCCAGCCAGGTGTAGGGCTCGCCGCTGTGCCCGCGCGCGACCTCGACGACGAAGCCGACGAGCACCGCGATGATCACGGCGAGCCCCGCGAGCGCGCTGGCGTGGATGTCGATCTGACGAAAACGCTCGTCGCGGCCGTCAAGGGAACGATCTTGCTGCCGCCTGCGCCATCGAGACCGCCTGCGCTGCCGTGCTCCGCCGAGCGGGCGCCGTAAATAAAGACAGCCTGTGAAATGTTCACCTGCCCGCAGAGATATATTCCTGGGGGGAAGTACACACGATTATTGCTTGTACTTGCATTAATAGCCGCCTGTACGGCTGCCGTGTCGTCCGTTACGCCGTTACCTGTGGCGCCAAAGTCCTTGACACTGACGACTTCGCCGAGTTTTCCCTGCACAGTACGCGCTACGGCGCCCGTGCCAGCTTGCAGGAATCCGATCAGTGCGGCGCCTACTGACGAGCCAGTTGCCGACAGTGAGTCGAGGAACGATTTGACCGTGCCCGCCAAGTAGCTGACGAGCGAAGCACCCTTGCCGGTCGCCGTGCTGGCGAGGTCGGCACGCAAATAATCCGCGCTATTGACGTTCGTGCCGTCGCCGGTAACCGCTGTCGGTGTCCCTGTCTGGGGAACGATTGTGCCCGCACCCGCCGCCGTCTTGACGGTCATCGTGAACGCGCCGGTGGTGTTGTTGGTCACCATCCAGTTGTAAGTCCACGCGGGCACGATGATGGTCAGGTTGCTGGTCAGCGCGCCGGCGACCGTGAGGGTCTTCTTCATCGCCTGGGCGGGCGTCAGCGTGGTCGTGCCGCCCGTCTGGCCGGTCAGGGCCAGCGTGCCGTAGGCATAGACCGGCACCCAGTTCGTGCCGGTCGCGTCGGGATCCACGGTGTTGTTGTCGACCGTTGTGGTCCATGCGCCCTGCAAATCCGAGCTGGCCAGAATGGCACCTTGCGGATAGCCGTTGATGTTGGTATTCGCGGCAAACGCCGCGTCGTACGGAAAGGCGCCGCCGGCCATTTTCCACCAGGCAATACGGGCCACCTGATTCATCGCACCGTTGAAATCTTCACCCTGGGGCGGCACGCCGCCGGCTTCTGGTGGCACGCGAGTGAGTGGCGGAAAGCCCAAGGTCAGCGAGGCGCGCGTGGCGTCGCTGGTGGTCGCAGGCACTTCCACTTTGCCCGAATCGCCATTGGCGAAAGGAATAGTCCATTTCAGTGGGGTGTTGGAAATTTGCATGGGGGTTCCTTTAACGAGTCAGTGCAACATGCCTAGTCTGACAGCAATCAGCCAGCGGCGGAGACGTCGAATGTGACGTAGGTGGTCAGTCGCAGCAGGCCGAGACGATAAAGGTACAACGTCAAGAACCCGTAGTTGCTGGCATTCGTACCAACCGTTATTGCCGAGCTTGAAACGAAGAATGTGCGCGTGGTCGTCAGTGCTTGCTGAGTTGGCGCGCCATTGGTGAACGAGTTGTTTCCTCCGTCGACATCCGGGCCGTTGGTAAATCCGGAACTGGTGAACAGCGCTGTCCAGTTACTTACGGAGTCCCCGCTTGGCAGCCAGGTGCCGGAAGCCAATACCACTGACAGGTGATTGACGACGGTGTATGTGCCGTCGCTCTTCACGTTCAATGCAAGCGACGCTGTACCGCGACCTGAATTGTCGGTGTAGGTCTGCCCGTTGATCGGCAGCGAGTAGGACACCGAGCCCTTCGCTGCGAAGAGCGTATTCAGATCGGCACCGTATACATGGTACTTGGTCGGGCCGGCCGATGTGCCCAGGTAGATCGGCGCGAACAAGTCTTTCAGGTCGGTAGGCACGCCCCCAACCATGACCGTATAGCCGGTGACGATGGCCTTCGTCCCGCTGACATAGGGATCGAAGATGTCGGTCAGCGGTACGCCATTGACGGTGGGATAGGGCATGGTTCAGGGTGTCGTGTTGAAGGATGGTGCCGACACCGCACCGGTGAAAGCCGCACCCGCCAGTGCCGCCAGCACGGTCGTCGACAGCGCCAGGGTGACGTTCGCCGAGCCATCCATGGTGACGCTGCCAGCGACCACACCATTCACGGTGATGGACCGCGGCGTGGTCCACTTATCGGCCGACAGCGCTGTAGCGATGACCGCGGAGGTCACCGTGGTGCCATCGCAGGTCAGCGAGGTCGGCACGCTGTTCTGCGGCACGAGCGCGCCAGCGCCGATCGATGTCTTGACGGTCACGGTGAACGCGCCGGTGGTGTTGTTCGTCGCGGTCCAGTTGTAGGCCCACTGCGGCACGATGATGGTCAGGTTGCTGGTCAGGGCGCCGGAGATCACCATGTTTTTTTTCATGGCCTGGCCGGGGGTGAGCGTGGTCGTGCCGCCCGTCTGTCCGGTCAGAGCCAACCCGCCGTAGCTGAAGGCGGGTGCCCAGCCGGTGGTCGAAGTGTTCGGGTCCACCGTGTTGTTGTCCACCAGCGACACCCACGCGCCCTGCAGGTCCGTGGTGGGTAGCACGGCCCCTTTGGGGTAGCCGTTCACATTCGCGTCGCCGGCAAAGGCCGCGTCGAAGGGAAACCGGCCGCCGGCCATGACCCACCACACGATGCGAGCCACCTGGTTCATTGCGCCATTGAAGTCCTCGCCCTGGGGCGGGACGCCGCCGGCCTCGATCGGCTGCATGGTCAGTGGCGGAAAGCCCAAGGTTAGCGACGCGCGGCTCGGGTCCGTTGTGGTGACGGGCACTTCCACCTTGCCGGTATCGCCGTTGGCAAAGGGCAGTGTCCATTTCAGGGGCGTGTTGGCGATTTGCATGGGATGTCCTTCAAGGCTGGTAGAACGGCGTCTGATTGAACCCATTCACGACGCCGGGGTCTGTTCCGCTGTTCATCTCGGCGAAACCCAACGGGATGAACGTGATGGTCTCATAGACATACACGGCTGTCGTGCCGGCTGGCTGGGGAAACAGTCCCGATTCAATGATGGACTTTTCCACGGCCGTAGGAAAGAACTCAAAGTGATAACTGATGTGCATGGGGTGCGCGGCGTCGTAGCCCACATAAGCACGGCCGCGCGCGCTGAACATGGCGCGCATCAGGGCGTTGATCGAGGGGCAATCGCACAAGGCGATATTGGTCGCCGCTTTCACCAGCAGCAGCTGGCGGTAGTAGCTATCGGTCAAAGGAAAGGATGTCGTGCCCGCCGCTGCGCCGCCATAGAACGGCGCCTGGCTCCACGGCTGCCACTGTGTGCCGATCGCCGCGCCGATGTTGTAGCCAAAGTTGTCGCCCGGCGTCTGCGCGATCTGGACGAAACGGGACTGTCCGAGGATACGGCCCCAGATGTCCAGCCCGAACCCCTGCGCCGTGGAGATGTCCCACACATAGGCCAGAAAATTGGCGCTGAACTTGTCGGCGTCGATCCACTGGTCGAAGTCCGCCAGCAGCGCCAACAACGTGGGGCTGTTGGCAAACTGTTTCATGACCGTCTGGCCGAGATAGTCACTCATATCAGATCGACACCGCGTTCACGGTGACATTTAGTGCGGTGGTCACCGGTTGCTGGTCGATGCCGAGTGTCAGCGAACCACCGCTGCTCGGGCTGGCCGTCGTCGCCACATAGGCTGACACCGGAGCGATGTTGCCGAGGGACTGCACTATGGCCAAGTATTCAGCCGCAAGTATCTGGCCGCCGACGCGCGCACGGCTGATCACGATCGTACCATCCGGCGAGGCAAAGCCATTGGTGAAGGCATTGGCCACGGCCTGCTGAATCAGCGCCACGTAGTTGATGGGCAGCGTCGAAAGGTTCGCGACGTTGATCGTGAAATAGACCGTCGTCACCAGCGGGCGCACGAAGCGCACCACGTAGGTCGGATAGGGTGCGATGTAATTCGTGGAGTCAACGATGCTCACCGACACCAGCGTACCGAGCCCCGCCGCGGTGGGCAGACCACACCCGCAGTCCAGCTTCGAATGGATAGCACTGGCCACCGCCGTGTTGTCGCCACCACTGACGACGATCGCGATGGAATGCGCCGGGATCGGATACGTGCTGGTGCCGTAGTTGATGGCGGTATCCCCGCCGTTGTTGTACACGAACACATCCGTCACGCCAGTAACATTACCCACGGCGGCGCGCACGGCAGCGGCCGTGCCCGAACCGCCGATGGATACCGATTCGAAGCGGCGCTGTTCAAAGGCTTGGCGCGACTCGACATCCGTACCCGGCACGCTCGGCGCGGCGTTGGTGATGCCCTCCCAGCCGGCCACCTGTTGGTAAATCGACAAGCCATTGATGATGGCAGCAGGGCCACTGCCGGCCACATTGGCCTGCAAGGTCACCGACGCCGTGCTCGTCAGGCTGTACACCACGGCCGTCGTCGTCGCCCAGATGGTGCCATCGGCGGACTTGGCCTGCGAGCCCGCCGGCAGCGTCTGCCCAGGTGTCCCGGTGACGGTGGCCTGCACGGTGGCGAAGGTCGCGGACTGGCGCGTCAGAAAGTAGATGCGCCCAAGGGCGTCCTGGTAGACGCCGGAGCTGGTCATCGGGTCGACATTGGCGACCAGGGCCGACATAGCCGCGAAGAACTGCGAGACCATGTAGCTTTGCGATTGCTGCAGCTGTCCCTGCGGTGTGGTCAGCTCGGTATTGAGCGTCTTGCCGTTCAGCGCGAACGCCTGCACCCAGTCCTGTTGCACACCGGCCAGCACCGCCTGCGGCGCGGGCACGGAGAGGCCCGTGGGCGTGAAGGTCGGTGTGGGAACACTGGTCGTGGTCATGGGCCGGATTCTATCAGGTGAAAGGGTCAGCCGGTCATCGGATTGGAGTTACCCGGCGCGGACGGCACAAAATGGAAGTGGGTATTCACCGCGCCATTGGGTAGGTTCACTTCCGGCGCGGTGATCGGATTATCCGACGTGATCGCACCGGTGAAATGCCATGAGGCGGCGGACATTGTAGCGGCGCCCGTCGCGGTCAGTGTGGCCGTCCCTTGCGTGCTGATCGACAGATTGCCCTGCGCAGTCAGGCTCATGGCCCCGGCGGATTCCAGCGTCAGGCTGCCCGTGCTGGATATGTCGATGCCACCGGCCGGGTTGAACTTGACCCATTGCGTCGGGTCGGCATTCAGTACGCCACCGATGTAGAGCCCGTCTGCGCTTGAGTAGCTGCGGGCAGTCGGCGCGGCGCCGGGTTGGCGCGTCTTGACTACATTGGACGTGTCGCGGCCCATGAACATGCACAACCCGATATCGCCAATGGCAGGCGCCAGCACGACGGCCGAGATACCGCCCTGCAGCTGGAAATAAGGGATGTTGTAGACCGGCGTCTGATCGAGCACTACGCCGTTCGTGTCCTGGTCCAACACCATCGGCTGTACGTCGACGAAGCCAACCGTGCCGCTGGTCGGGCGCACAGCTAGCACCTTGACCAAGGCGGCCGTGTGGATGCCGCGAATCAGCTTCTGGATGATGAACAGCTGCGCGCGGTCCTTGTCGAACTGCGCCTCGAAAGGCGAGTTGTAGGGTGCGGGCGGTGGCGTCAGGGTGGTGATGCTCATGTCAGCCAGTGTAGGGCTTGACGCTGACGACCGTCCACAACGTCCCCGCGACGCTGGCTTCGGCGATTGCCTGCGCGTCGGCCAGTGAATCAGCGTTGATCCTGCCCACGCGTTGAAAACGCGTTGGGTGGGCATACCGCGCGATGAACGGCAGCGGTGGGGGGCTAGAGGATGTTGCCATTGCCTTTGCTCCCGAAGGGGTTGGCGGCGACCTGGGTGGTCCATTGGCCGCCGGGCAGGTTGGGTTCGAGTGTATGGGCGAGCACGGCGGCTACCCATACTGTCCGGTTCACAAAATCGAATTCCGTCTGCACGTCGAGCGCGACGCCCAAGGTGATTTTCGGGTTGAACACCGTGGACAGCTGCAGGCTGCTGGTTGAGTACACCGGGTAGCCCATCATGCCCGTATCGGCAGCGATGCGGATGGCGTCACTACTGAGCGGTGCCAGTGCCGCGCGCACCACCAGCTGCTGCAGTGCCGTGTGCCAGGTCAGATCGGGAAACTGATCCATCAAGCTGGCGATCTGCTCCATGGTCGAGCCCGTCACACGCACCTGCGACAGCTGATATTGCGGCACGCTGTCCGGATAGACCACGCTGAAGCCGCCGGCCGCCGCGATTGTGGTCAGCGCGTCGCGCAGCAGTACGGGCCCTTGCGCGGCATACGGGCTGGCAGATTGGATCATCAAGGCGCCACCCGCTACAGCTTCGATGTCGAGCGTTACGTGCGGCATACTGGCCGCATTCACCGCCGACCACATGATGACGCCCTGGAAGAACGGCACGTAGTCCTGCCCGTCGAACACGTCGATCTGGATCGTGTCGGTGCCCTGCGGTGTCAACGCTTCTAGCCACAGGCGCGCAATCTGGTTCATGGTGGCCAGCGGCACGCCGTAGATCTGCACCTTGGCATTGCCGAACTGCGCGCCGCCCTGCCGCACGCCGATGCGCATGCGGTGCTCTTGGAACCGGTAGGTCTGGTCGGCCGCGTTGCCATTGGCGTCCGGCCGATTGACCGTGACCGTCACTCGGGCGCTGCGCAGTGTGTAAGGATTGAAGCCCATTACCGCACCGCGGCATGGTAGTTTGCCGCGCCAGCCAGGCGCTGGATACTGCCCACGAAGGCGCCCGCGTCGTTGGCCTGCACATGGACCTGCTGGATGCTGATCTGCGTACCGGCCGCGCCCGCCGCACCGCCGTACTGCGCTGCCAACTGCCCGGCCAACGCGCCGCGACGAATGTCTTCCGCTGTCTTGCCGTGCGCCTCGTAGATGCGTGAATACGCCACGCCCAGCTGCTGCGCCGAGCCGCCAGGCGCAAACGACTCGTTCATTTTCGACCGCTCATAGGGATCGTTCAGCATGAAGTCGATCTGCTGGTCTAGCGTCGCCTTGTCAGGTGTCACGCCATAGCGAGCTCGGAAAGCATCGATGCGTGTCCCGCGCCATTGCGCCGCGCCGCGTGCACCTTGCCCGCCACCCGCCGCGTTGGCGACACTGGGGTTCAACCCCGATTCGCTCTGCCAGTTGGCGGCTACCGCGGCGGCCTGCGCGATGGTCAGACCATGCTTGGTGACCAGATCGGACATGAGCGACTGTGCGGATACGGCTGTTCCACGTGGAACACCGGCCACCGGCGCGGCCACATTGTATCCGGCGGCATGGGCGTTGCCGATGGCGTTACCCCATGCGGCTGACGCAGTGCCTTGAATGGCACGACCCACACCCTGTAACTGGCTCAGGATGCCCCAAATCGGCGCATGTCGGCTCTTGCTGGCCTCGGCGGCTATCCGGGCATTGATCGACGCACCCACTTCGCCGGGGCCCCCTGGCAGCAACGACGCTAGCTCATGTAGGCCGAAGCGCACTACGTCGATGCCATCCGCCAAGCTGCGCAACGCGGTGCCGAGAATAGGCGCGTCGGTGTTCACCACCTTGAGGAACCCGTCCACGCCGCCACCCGCCGCTGTTACCTTGTCCGTGAACTCGCTGGTCATCCTCGCCGCATCGCCGGCCCATGAGGCGAACAGCTTGATGGCCGGTTCGAGCGCCACCAGCAGCGAATTGGAGACGCTGATCGCATTGGCTTTCAGTGAGGCCAACGCATCGCTGACGGCATCCAGGGCGGCGCGATTCTCGCTCGACGCTTCGGTCAGCGATTTGGTATAGGCCGCACGTGCATCGGTCTCGGACTTGATCATCAAGACCAGATCGGGCGATACGCCTTGCGCGGCCAGCGTGGCTTCCATCTGCTGTCGCTGTGCCGGTGCTGACTTGCGGTAGACGTTCTGCGCGGATGCCAGCATGTCCTGAATGGACATGTCCGGCGATACATTCACGCCGGCACGGGCCAGCGCCTGCAATGTGGGTGCCTGTCCGGTGACGCGGAACTGTTTTTGCTCCTTGGCCAGATCGGCGATTGCCGACGCGCCGGCATCGGCATCGGCGCCCAGCCGACGCGCCGTCGAGCCCCACGCCTGCATCTGACGATTGGACAGGCCCGTGGACACGGCCTGCCGGCGCAGACCCAGCTCGAACGAAGTCAGGCTGGTCAGCGACCCGCCGATGGCCGTCGCGACCGCGCCGCCGATCAGCGCGAGGCCGCCCAGCTGTGTGGTGAACGACTTGGCCGCGGCGGTCAGCCCTTTCCAGCGCTTCTCCTGGTCCTGGTCGGCCCGCTTGCGCTTGACATCGCGTTCCTTTTGCTTCTTCTCGGTGCGCTCGACGTTCTTGTCGATGTCTTTTTCAGTTGCCCGGTACTGCGCCGCGTCCAAACGCAAACGCACGATCAGCTCGTCGATGACCGATGAATTTTCACTCGCCATGGGATCACCCCGTGATGTAGGCCTGGGCGTTGCTCAGTGCGTGCTGCGCAGCACTCGCGCTGTGCGTGAACAACTGTCCAAGTTGCTGGACGGGGCCGCTCAAGGCCGACGCGGGATTAGTGTACTGGCCGGTGCTGGAATCGATCTGCGGCACCTGCGTGAACTGCAGCTCAAGATACAGCAGATTCGACCCTTTGTCGGGTCGAGTATCGTAGGAGAGCCCGGCCAGGGTGTAATCGACGAAGACGCCTTGCGGCGACACGAGGGTATACAGCTGCAGCGGGTTGTTGGCTTCCATCTGCTGGATGGCGGCCAGCCACGCGAACCGGGCCAGGTCGCTGCCGGTCTTGATCATGGTCACGCGCACCACGGTCGGGCGGCGCACTTTGTTGTAGAGCGCGAAGGCACCCTGTTCCAGCGGATAGTCCGACAGCTGCGTTTCGTAGCGGGGTGAAAACTCGCCCCACGACGAGGGAATGGTCAGTGGGATGAACGTGTCGGAGGCGATCACCGCATAGATCGGGATCGGCGGATTGAGGCTCGGAATGCTGGACGCGATCAGCGCCAGGGCATTCAGGGCAGCAACCGACGCGATAGCCATAGCTCAACTCCCGGTGTCGAAATTCAGCTTGATGAAAGCCACCAGCACGTCGCCGAGTGTACGCAATTCGCGGATGTCGGTGCCCAACAGGTTGCGCCACGCCTCGGGGTGTTGTGGATCCGGCGCGATGCGCACATAGGCCAGCGACTCGGTGACCAGTGCATGCACGGCCAGCGGATCAGCGCCCTGCAGGATGCGCAGCACCGCGTCGATCGCTTCGCCTTCCGGTTTCCCGTCCTCGTCCTTGGCGAACAGGGCCAGAATAGTCTCGAAATTCGGCACGCGCAACGCGCTGACCAGGCGCAGCACATAGCCGGCCATGGTCAGCGGGTCGACTTCGCGCACTTCGAAGCGTTTGCCAGCATCGCGGCCGTGCACGGCAGTCAAGGTGTCCAGTTTGGTATCGTCGGTGATCATGTGGTGGTTATTCCTTGGGCTTGGTTTGTGAATGCCGCCAGTCGCGGATGGCTTCGACGTTGATGATTTCCAGCAAATTGAACACGTCCTCCGTGCTCAGTTCCGTTTCCAGCTCGCGGTAGGTCGCCAGCTGCGAGTGTAGCACCGTGGCCAGATGGGGCGAACAGAATAGCGCGCGCGTCTCGCCCAGACCTGAGGTGATCGCTGCGGCCTGCATGGCCACGGGGACTTCGATCATCTCGCGGCCCAGCAGGAAACCGACGTGCAGCAGCAGCGCGGCCTGTTGCAGCCGTCCGACGTTGCGCCAGTCGCGCAGGTCGGTGGACATATCCAATGCGTGGCCGGAGGCCAGCATGCCCGACACGAACGGCTGCAGCAGCTGGCTGCCGGGCTCGCCCAAGGCGCGCACGGCGTTCAGGTGCTGCATGGACAGCGCGACCACGCCGCCATCCATGGACACACCGGCCGCGCGCAGCGCAGCGCGGGCGTGCCGGTCGGCCACCAGCGCGGGCAGCTCGGTCAGCTCGATGACGCGGCCCGCATCGCGGCCGGACAGCTCAACTCGCTGCGACTTGAGCATTACGGGGTGAAGGCAATTGCGACGCGCGCTACCGGATCCGGCAGCTGCCCGGGCGTCCCCGCATAGTGCGCGACATTGATGATGCGAAATAGCCCGTCCGGGCGGTCCATCCAGTCGCCAACACGCGGCACGGCGGCAACTTCGAACAGTCCGTAACGCAATGCGTCGGAGGCGCGTTCATCCGCGCAGGTGCATTCGATGAGCATGGTGTGCGTTCCTTGGGTAAGTGTCGCTGGTGGACGATTGGTTACGTCCGGTTCGTAAGGGTTGTCACCCAACTGCGTCGCGCACGCCTCGCACCAGCAGCAGGAGCTTAGTGGCGAGTTACGGCATTGTCAACCATTGTGCAACGAAAAGGCCGGCAAGTTGCCTTGCCGGCCTTTGCGCGCCCGATTGGCCACCACAACCGCCCAGGCTACCCACACTCACACGAGGACTCCACACGCAAGCAACGCACCGCGAGGATGGTTGCAGCCGAACGATACTGATCCAGCAGGCGGCGTGTCAAGAGATGGTAGTGCCGCCTTCGTTGGTAGGCGTGCCATAAAGCAGCAGATAACGCGAGCCGAAACCGGTGTAGTCGGGATCGCTGGTGCCCTGCTGGTCGACGAAGAACAGCCCCTGCGGCAGCCCGTTGTACTTGGCCGGGTTGAAGTCGGTGCGATCGAGGCACTGCCGGCCGGCGATGACCGACACACCATTGTAGACCACGTCGGCGAAGACGCCACGTGCGGTGCTGGTGATCGTGAACTGGGCTTGCTGCCCGTCCAGCGTGCAGGCGAAGGACTGCACGGCAAGGGGTTGGATGGGGATGACCTGATACGTCACAGCATCACCTGCCCGCCGTCGCCGGCGATGTCGGACACGTTCAGCACGCCACCAAGCTGCCGCGAGCTGCCCGCCGTGAAGGTGAAGTCGGCCAGCGCGCTAGCGCATAGCGGTACTTTCAGCGCCTCGGTGTTGAAGGCGCTCTGCAATGCCGACAGATTGGGCGTGCCGCCGAGGTAGCCCAGATAGTTGATGCCCTGCGTCGTGTCGAAATAGACCTCGCCGCGCCAGGCGCGAACACGAGTGGCTACGTCCTGGGCCAGCCGCATGCCGGGGCCGGTCTGCGTGCCAGGCGTCGCATCGCCTACGGTCTTGATATTCCCGTAGACATCGCAGTCCAAGTCCCATGCGATCACGTCGAGTGCGAGCGTATCCATGGTCGGATCGTATAACGACTTCCCGGCTAGGTGCAAGCCCAACCTACTTATTTCATTTCCGATTTCACGTTATCTTAACGAATGGTCACTATTTGACCATGTAGTGTGCTTGTGTAGGCTGTCTAGTGGCTAGCTAAGGACTATCTCACGAAAAGTACAGACGTACAGACGATCCCAAAGCCGTTTCTATATTAGCCCCTATTACGTAATTACGCGTTATGTATAGCCCTATTAGCCTTTTACCCTTACTACTAACTACAAATTACAAATACTTATGTAAATATAGTAAAGGGTTTGGAATCGTCTGTACGTCTGTAGTAGGCTGCCCACCGAAGTGTTGACAATCGGAGTATTTGGGCTAT